>Ga0224512_10000562_pt1 | contig 38883 bp, 42 predicted proteins | sample SF_May12_sed_USG_4_FD_169103 | JGI IMG/M metagenome (GOLD analysis project Ga0224512, IMG submission 169103) | Sediment microbial communities from San Francisco Bay, California, United States - SF_May12_sed_USGS_13 | ecosystem: Environmental > Aquatic > Marine > Sediment | place: USA... | reverse complement strand
GGCGGTTCGGCGGTTTGTGCGGCGGCGGTTGTTGTGGATTGCGGTGCGGGATCTGTTGGGGCAAGCCGCCATGCCCGAAGTCGGTCGAGACCTCGCCGACACCGCCGACGCGGCCGCCGCGGCGGCCCTGGCCGCCGTCGACCAAGAAATCCGGCTCTCCCCCACCTTCGCCGACCTACCCCCGATCCCCTTCACGGTGATCGCCATGGGCAAATGGGGAGGACAAGAACTCAACTACTCCTCCGACATCGACATGCTGTTCGTCTACGACACCCCCACCAACACAGACCCCGAGCTGGCCCGCCGTTACGCCACCAAAGCCGCCACCGAGTTCATGGCCGCCCTCGGCAAAGTCACCGCCGAAGGAGCCGCCTTCCGAGTCGATGCCGACCTCCGACCCGAAGGCAAGAACGGCCCCCTGGCCCGTTCCCTCGACAGTTACGGCGGCTACTACGACAAATGGGCCCAAACCTGGGAATTCCAATCGCTCATCAAAGCCCGCCCCGCCGCCGGCGACCTCAACCTCGGAGAACGGTTCACCCAACTGGTAGCCCCCCACGTCTACCCCGACACCCTCAACCCCGACGCCATCCGCGCGATCCGTACCATGAAAGCCCGCATCGAACGTGAACGGCTCGGCCCCGGCGAGGACCCGGACTTCCACCTCAAACTCGGCAACGGAGGCATGAACGACATTGAGTTTCTCGTCCAGCTGCATCAGATGCGCCTCGGGAGCCAGAACCCCAACCTCCGTACGCCCGGGACCACAGCCGCTCTCGAGGCGCTAGCTGAGACCGGTCATCTGTCCTCCGCTGAGGCCCAGGACTTGATCGCCGCCTACCGGTTCTGTGGAGCGGTGCGCAACCGCCTCTTTCTGCAGTTCGGACGTCCCATCGATTCGCTCCCGACCGATCAAGACGAGCTGACCCGGCTGGCCCTCTCCCTGGGCCGAGTCGATGCTCCGCGTTCCTCGGTCCGGGAGGAGTACCGGAGACTGACCAGACGCGCTCGAAGGCTTGTCGAGCGGAGCTTCTACCGGGACTAAACCGCGGCTTTACCGACCGGTGTTGCAAGCCGATAGCATGCACCGAGCCAGATTCTCGCCTAGGAAGCACGCGACTCTATATGAACCACGACCTGGATACTGTGCGCTCCGTCGCCACGCGGGTGGCGCCACGGGCCATAGAGCTTCGCAGAGCGATTCACCGCCGCCCGGAACTCGGGCGTCAAGAGTTTGCCACCACCCAGCTGGTGGTTCGGGCCCTGGCTGGGGCCGGAATTGAGAGCCAGGTGCGGTCGGTGGGCACCGGCTTGACGGCAGAGGTCGGGACGGGCGGCTCGCTGGTCGGGTTCCGCGCCGATCTGGATGCTCTTCCTATTCATGAGCAGACCGGCCTATCGTTCGCCTCCGAGTTGCCGGGCCTCATGCACGCTTGTGGCCACGACGCTCACACTGCCATCGCGGTCGGAATCGCTCTGGCCCTCAAGGAATTGGGCCCGCTCGCCGGCCGCGTACGATTCATCTTCCAGCCTGCTGAAGAGCTGTTCCCGGGCGGTGCTGATGAACTGCTCGGAGAGGGTGCCATCGACGGAGTACAAGCGATCATTGCTTTCCACGTCGACCCGATCCTCCCACCCGGACAGATCGGCTTCAAGACCGGGCCGATTACCAGCTCATCCGATCGGTTCCTCATCACGGTGGACGGACCAGGCGGCCACACGGCTCGGCCTCACGACTCGATCGACACGATCTTTGCGGCCGGCCAGATCATCACCCAGCTCCCGGCCATCCTGGATCGCCTGGTCGATGCCCGCCTGCCGCTCTCGCTCGTCTTCGGGCGCGTTCAAGGTGGTATCGCCGGCAACGTGATTCCAGCCTCGGTGGAGTTGAGCGGCACCTGCCGTTCCCTCGATCGTGAGACGTGGGAACGGATGCCCAAACTGGTCGAACGACTTGTGCACGAGATCGTGGCTCCACTCGGGGCGGTGGCCACCGTCAACTACGAAGTCGGGATTCCACCGGTTATCAACGACCAGTTCGTGGTGGCCGAGGTGGAATATGCGGTGTCAAGCGTGCTGGGAACTCACGCGGTGGCGCTGACGCACGCCAGCCTGGGCGCTGAGGACTTTTCGTACTTCCTCCAGGAGATCCCCGGGGCTCTCTTCCGGCTTGGCGCGCAACTGCCCGACCGCAAGACCGATCTGCATTCCGCCTGGTTCGACATCGACGAAGCCGCGATCGAAACGGGCATCGTGGCCGGGACCACGGCCATGCTCCGGTTGATGGCCTGCGACTGGTAGGCGCCTCGTCTCCCCCCTGACGAGCGCAGCTCGTCGGAAAGGGGGGAGTACCTCGGACCGCAAGGGTCCGAGGGGAGGGGGGACCGTTCCCACCAACGTCTCCCCTTCTTCGATCTTCATCCCTCGCGGAATGAATAACGAGTAACGATGAACGTTTCGCCGGCCGATGGTTGAATGATCCGACCCATCAACGAGAACCAAATGGCCGGCCCTCAGGACATCCTTCGCTACCTCGCCGACCTCGCACCTGAGGGCCGGAAGACGTTCGACGTCGTCCACCGGACCAGCGAGTTCGCCTATCTGGGGTGGACTCCGTATCTGGTTCAACCGGACGTCGCCCCAGGTGCATCGACCCTGCGGGAGGTTGCCCAAGCCGATCTTCGCCGCCTCGCAGCCATCGACTCGCTGCACTCGGCGGAGCGTCTTCTCCGAATCGGATGGCTGTTCCTCTGCGGCACAACCGACTACCAGAGGAAGCCAACTCGATTCTGTTTGCCTTTGTTGTCGGTGCCGATCCGCCTCCAGCGAGTTGGGCGCGCTCACCGAGTCATCCATGAGGGCGATGTTGAGATGCCCGGCGATATCTTTGACGACGCCTCCCGGGAACTGCTCGAACCCTCTCCGGCGCCCTACGGGGGCGGTGCCGTTCCTCTAGATCGGGCACAACTCGATCGAATGCCCCGATTGCAGCGCTGGATCGCCGACGCCCTCGCCAGAGCGGGATTGCCTGACGCAAGGGTCGAAGGTCCCGACGGCGACCCCGTGGCCCTTCGGCAAGAACAAGGGCTCCGGGTAATCGCCGGTGCTGCCGTCTACACCGTTCGCGACACCACGGCGCCGAATGTGCGCGGGGCACTACTCGGCTGGTCTTCGGAACGCCTCTCAGGGACCGCCCTCGAGACGCTGTACTCAACCAGCGAATCGGCCAACGGCGGCGCGGACACCCCGATTGAGACCCCATTACCGCTCAATGCGCGTCAACGAGAAGCGTTGCAGAGATCGCGGTCCGAGACAATCACCGCCGTGTCCGGTCCCCCTGGAACCGGCAAGAGCCACCTGGTCGCCGCCGCCGCCATCGATGAGGTGGGACGCGGCCACACAGTCCTCGTTGCAACCCAGTCCAACTACGCGGCGGATGTTATCGCCGACCTCCTCGACCGATACCCAGGACCGCGCTACATCCGGTTTGGTCGCAACGAACACCGCGCCTCAGCCGCCGCCGAGCTATCCGAAGGAATGGCACGCCCCTACTCCCCAGCAGAGTTGAGCCGTCTCGAGGAGGCGCTTGTGACGGCAAGACGGCGTGCGGGAGACGTACGATCGACGCTCGTGGACTTGCTGGAACGAGAGCAGGCGTTCTCACACGGCCTCGAACGGCGAGATGCACTCTCCCTCATGACCTCCCAAGCGCCCGGGGTACTCGACGAGAACCTCGACTTGCGAAGCGTCGACCGATGGCTCACCGGCGCAAGGGATTCGGGAGCTCCGCTGGCGCGATTCAGGCGGAAGAGAGCGGAGAAGCGGCTTCGCCGGCTGGTGGGCGCCCGAGCCGAGGCGACGCTCGACCAGATTGCGATCGCCGTTGATGCCGCTCACGCAGAAATGGCTGTGCGGGAAGGCCTGGCAGAAGGTGGACTTTCCCTCGACCCGTTGTGGCGTCAACTCGAAGATGTCGAATCACGTTGGAGAACCGCCGCCGGGGAAGCGATCGAGGCTCGCCGCCGAGCGCGCCGCAACAGCCGTCGCACGTCGACACGGGCGGTTGCCGCGCTTGCCTCAGCTCTTCGCTCCGGCCGCGTGCAGCGCCGTCGGGTTCTACGGAATCTCTCAGGCGATCGCTTTCTGGATGTGCTGCCCCTCTGGTTGGGCACGCTGGCGGAGATCGATGACACGCTCCCCGTCGCCCCCGGCATGTTCGACGTGGTCATATTCGACGAGGCCAGCCAGATCGATCAGACGCGAGCTGCGCCGGCGCTGGCCAGAGCCAAGCGAGCCATCATCGTCGGAGACCCGCGCCAGCTTCGTCACGTCTCTTTTGTAGCCGACGACGCGAGCGCCGCCGCCGCCCAACGGCACGGCATAACCGGCGATCTCGCCCGGCTGCTCGACGTCCGTCGCAACAGCCTGTTCGATGCCGCGGCGGGCGCATCGCCGATCACATGGCTCGATGAGCACTTCCGGTCCGTTCCGCACATTATTGGCTTCTCGGACCGGACCTTCTATGGGGGCAACCTCCGCCTCATGACTCAGCACCCATCAACCGAGACGAAGGACGCGATCAGTATCAGACCCATAGACGGGAGGCGCGATCAAGGGGGTGTCAACCATGCAGAGGTCACCGCGGTGCTCACCGAGGTACGGGCTGCCTTGTTGGCCGGCACATCGAGCGTTGGAGTTGTTACGCCCTTCCGGGCACAAGCCGATGCCCTCGAGGAGGCTCTCTTGACTGAATTCAGTCCGGAGGAGTTGGAGCGCTTGGGGTTACGGACCGGCACGGTGCACGCCTTCCAAGGGAACGAACGCGACACGGTGATCGTCTCGCTGGCGCTTTCGGCCGCTGATCTCGGACCGTCCCTGCGTTTCGTTGAGGATCCCAATCTATTCAACGTGCTCGTAACGAGGGCTCGCTCGGAGATCGTAGTGATCACGTCGCTCAAGCCGGATGATCTTCCGAAAGGTCTCCTGGCCGATTACTTGCGGCATGCGCAACATCCTCCCTTGCCCTCCCAAGCTTCTCGTCCCGCGACCGGTTGGAGCGGCGAGCTGGCCCGTGAGCTGGCCGGCTACTCGCTGGACGTAACCCCCAACTACCCCGTAGCGGGCTGGCAGGTTGACCTCTCGGTCGGTGACGGCGACCGAACCATCGGCGTCGAGTGCGGGGTCCATTTCCTCGGGCCGGATGCGCACATCGAACGCCATCTGGCCCTCCGGCGTTCCGGTTGGACGCTCACCGACTGCTATGAGAGCCGCTGGCTCACCCAGCCGGATGCTGCGGCGGCCTCGCTCGCCCGTCTGATCCTTGATCGACAGACCTGAGCACCTGCCCAACGGTGGGTCGAAAGACCCTCATTGACACGGCAGATGACACAACCACCGCCGCGGCGGTCATGGTCGATGTGCTGCCTTGAAGCCGGTCCGGGCCCGGATCTCACTCTCCCAGCTCAAACCCCTCCTCAGCAAGCGCCGCTCTGAGTGTCTCTGCCTCTCCGGGGCGCACCGATAGGGTCAGCACACCTCCCCCACCGTGTGGCCCATGCCGGAGTTGCAGATCTCGCACGTCAACCCCGCTCACGGCCAACGCCCGGCCCACCGCCCCAAGTTCGCCGGGCCGGTCCTGCATCACCACACCGACCGCCACAACCGGCGGCGCCATGGCATGGCGGAGGTTGCGCGCCTCGCCGAGCTGGGTAGCCAACCGCTCGACGGCACCCTCCTCGAGAGCGGATGACCAGACACCGAGCGCCTCGATCAGCGATCCAAGAACCCGTCGCAGCTCACCCTGGTTGATGACCAGGAGTTCCGCCCACCACGCGGGTTCGCTGAGCGCCACTCTCGTCAAGTCCCGAAAGCTCCCGGCCGCGAGATCCAAAGCATGCGGATCGCGAGCGGCTACCTGGACGAGCACCGAGGCGAGCACCTGGGGAAGGTGGCTGATGACAGCAACAGCGGCATCGTGCTCTGGGGCGGTCATAGTGACCGGAACGGCCCCGAGGCTGATCACGATTTCCTTCATGTTCGCTAGATCGCCGTCGGAAGCGCGGTCCGTACAGAGAATCCACGTAGCGCCGCGGAACAGCGCGGCCGAAGCGGCTTTCGGGCCGGCGTGCTCGCGACCGGCCATGGGATGGCCCCCGACGAAGTGACGTAAGTGCCCGGCCGCTCGGACCACCGGGACCTTGACGCCCGCCACGTCGGTAACCAGCGCGTCCGTGGCCAACCCGGCCAGGTCAATAACCACCGCGGCCGGTGGTCCGGCCAGGACCACGAGATCAGCCTGCTCGATCGCCCCGGCAAGGCCGGCCGCTGCCAAATCTATTCCACCCAGTTCAAGAGCATCCGCCGCAGCCGCTTGGTCGGGATCCCATCCGGTCACGAACCACCCCGAGGTCCTCAACGAGAGTCCGACGGAGGTCCCGATCAAGCCCGTTCCGATGATTGCAGCGGTCGGCACGAGATCAGATCTGGAGATTCATGGCAGCCGCCAGGCTCCTGATCTCATCCATCAGGGCGGCGAACTCGGATGGAAGCAGGGCCTGGGCGCCGTCGACGAGTGCGGTATCGGGAGCGTGATGAACGTCCACCATGAACCCGTCGGCGCCGACCGCTATCGCCGCCCGGGAGAGGGGCGCCACCAGGTGACGGTGCCCGGCGGAGTGGGAGGGGTCGACTAAAACCGGAAGGTGCGACAACCCCTTGACCACCGGGACGGCGCTGATATCGAGAGTGTTGCGAGTCGAGGTCTCGAAGGTCCTGATACCACGCTCCACCATGATGATCTCGTGGTTGCCCTCTTTGTAGATGTATTCCGCAGCGTTCAGCCACTCCTCAACGGTGGCGGTGAAGCCGCGTTTGAGCTGGACAGGTCGGGACTGCTTCCCCACCTCGGTCAGTAGCGTGAAGTTGGCCATGTTGCGGGTACCGACCCGGAGGATGTCCGCATACGAGGACACCAACTCGACGTCACGGGGGTCGAGTACCTCGGCGACGAAAGGCATATCGAACTCGTCGCGGGCCTCGGCCAGCAGCTCCAACCCTTTCTCACCCAATCCCTGGAAGGCATAGGGTGACGTGCGCGGTTTGAAAGCATCGCCACGGAGGATGTGGGCTCCTGCCTGTTGGACCGCCTCGGCGACGCGGAAGAGCTGATCGCGACTCTCGACCGCACACGGTCCGGCCACCACCGCAAACGAGCCTCCGCCGATCCGCGCTCGGCGTACTTCGATGACCGTGTCTTTGTCGCGGAAGTCGCGGCTCACGAACTTGAACGGCTTGAGGACCGGCACGGCCCGCTCGACACCGGACAATGCCTCCCAGGGCAATTGTTGGATCCGATCGCGGTCGCCGATCACCCCGATCACGGTGTGGGTCTGTCCGACAGACACGTGGGCTTCTGAGCCGATCGATTCCAGCCGGGCGAGCACTTGATCTACATCCTCCCGGGTCGCGTCAGGCTTCATCACGATGATCATCGAACTCATCTCGCCGTCGCGCGCATAGCCCAGCCGATCATTTCTTCAGCCTCCACCGATTCATGACATGCCAACCGGATCGAGGGGGTCGACCACCGCAAGACGCCGGAGTCGAACCCCATCAACCGTGAGGCTCGCTAGCCCGGCCTTGACCTCGTCGACCAGCTCTGCTTCCCAGATGGTAACCAGGACTACACCTTCTGGGTCCGAGCCCATCAAGACCAGCCGGCAATGGGGATCCTCGACGAATTCGTCGGCCAGTTCGATCATCCATTCGGGGACCCTGTCTCCACCGACCTCGAGTAAGAGCGCTTCCATGCCGGGGATGGTACAGAAGTGCAGGAGCCGGCGACTTCGGCGGCGAGACAAAGCACTCGATCCCAAGGAGTCGGCGGGAACCGGACCCCCTCCCCGCCCCTACGCACCCTCTTCACGATCCGCGCGCCTTGCCGGCCGGGAGATTTGCCGGGCACCACCCCGCCTACACTTTGCGCATGCACAGGATCCTGGTAACCGGGGCCTCGTCGTGGGTAGGAGGACGCCTGGTCCGCAGCCTCGAGAGCCGGGCCGGTACCGAAGTATTCGCCGTGGATGAGATCGAACCAAGCATCGAGTTCTCGTCGGATTTCTACCTGTCGAGCCTCGATGTGCTGGAGTTCGCCAAACATGTCATCTCCGTCCGGCCGACCACCGTTGTGCATCTCCAGACCCTCGATCGGTCTGCCCTGTTCGGCTCCGATCAGGCAAGATCGAGCGTGGTTCTGGGCGCCCAAGCTCTGTTCGGTGCCATCGGGCGCCTTCCGGACGTGCAAAACGTGATCGTCAAATCCGATGCGTCCGTTTACGGATCTGGTCCCCGCAACCCATCGGTGGTTCGCGAGTCCACCAAGACTCCTGCCCGCCTCACTGGTTATGAGCGAAGCCTGCGCGACGTGGAATCGTCCGTATCGCAACTCGAAGAAGAAGTTCCGCATATCAGCTTCACCGTCTTGCGGTTCAATCCGATAATCGGAGCAACCATCGGCAACCCGCTCAGCCGCTATCTTCGACTGCCGGTCGTCCCCACGCTGCTGGGAAGCGATCCGCGACTTCAATTCGTCCACGAAGACGACGCCGTCCGGGCGTTGGAGCATGCCGTTGACCGGCCGACGGCCGGTACCTTCAACATCGGCAGCGAAGGACAGCTCTACCTGAGCCGCATTCTCCGGCTTGGGAATCGGATAAACCAACGACTCCCGGCCCGACAGTTCGGATATGCGATGAAGGTGCTGCGACCGTTTGGTGCCTCTCTGCCGCGCCATCTGGTCAACCTGGTCAAATACGGGCGGGTAACCGATACCTACGACATGAGTGAGATCCTCGAATTCACGCCGAGATTGAACTGCCGCCGGTTGGTGCTGGCAACCTACGATCGCCTGCCGGCCAGGACGTACGGGTAACCGGTATGGAAGAGATCCTCGACCGTCTCAGTGTGCGAGAACTTCGATCCCTGGCAAAAGCTCTTGACCTAGTCGGCAGATCATCGATGAACAAAGTGCAACTCGTGGCATCGGTGGCGAACGGTCTCAAAGCGAGCGAGCCTCGGCCGGAGAACCCCTCGGGGGAGCCCGGCCGACGGTTCGGAATGCGCGGGGAAGAGCGAAGAAGAGCAACTCGCGATCGACTGGGGTCACTGGTTGATCGTGACCGCATCTGCAACTTCGTCAGCATCGAGGGGTTTACCTGCGGACTTCCCCCGGTTGGAGACAACGACCGGTGTGCCCTGCACGGCGGTACCGATATCTCAGATCTGGCAATTCCGGCCGCGGGCACCATCGGTTTTGACACGTGGCCTGCGCTGATCCGCCATCTGCAGATGGCCAGCTACGACATCGATGCCCTCGGGTTGGACCCGGTAATTGCCGAGATGCTGTGGCATCTCGGCAATTACGTGTACTTCGACTATTTCCGGGTGACCGCACAGGGCTTGGAACATGTGCCCATGGAAGGCGCCGCGGTCCTTGCATCGAATCACGGTGGAGCCGCCATCCCCTACGACGCTCTGATGCTGCAGATGGCGGTCACAAATGAAGCTCCTCTCCCTCGCCGGGTGCGTGTGATCGGCACCGAGATCTTCAACATGATCCCCACCTACTCACACCTCTATCGCAAGTCGGGTGCCGCCTACGCCGCCAAAGAGGACGCCATGTGGGTACTCGAGAACGGTCATCTCCTCGGCGTATTTCCCGAAGGTGTCCAGGGCTTTCAGAAACCCAGCTCGGATGCCTACCGGTTACAGCGGTTCGGCCGCGGTGGCTTCGTCAAACTGGCAATGCGTAGCGGCGCCCCCATCGTCCCGGTCGCAATCCTGGGCTCAGAGGAAGTCCACCCGGCGTTATTCACTTCCAAACGACTGGCACAGTTGGTAAGGCTGGTGTTCCCGCAGCAACGAGTCGAGGAGATGGCGGTGTGGCTCAATCCCATCCCCCTGCCCGTCCGCTGGCAGATCCGATTCCTCGAACCCATCGAGGTAGGACCCGCCACCGATCGTCCCGACCGGCTCACGGTGTTAGAGACGGCCGAGACAGTACGAGCCCGTGTTCAGAAAGCTCTGGATGCCATGCTGCGCGAGCGGACCAGCATCTTTTAGGAGTCTGGTTCGCATCGCGAGGGTCGTATCGGGCACAATCAAGCGAATGCTGACTGCCAATGATTGCACGCGCTGCGCGGCCCGTGACGCCGTGCTTCTCGAAAACGGCGAAAACTTCTGCCCGTGGTGCCTGCATACGTGGCCGGCCTCCGGTGGTCTGATCCTCGATCGAGATTCCGGCCAGGAGCAAGACTTCCTCGAGGAGCTGGTCCGGGTCTTCGAACAGGACTAATTGTCTCCCGGGATCTCCGACGTCACCGCAGGTGCGCGACGCCATGCTGGATCTCAGGGGGCAGTCTCGTCCTCTGCTTGCAATAGTTAGCACTTCGCAATATACTGCTAAGCGTGGCCAAGCAAGAGATAGAGACGGAGAAGAGAGGCGCCGACCTCGGTGGCTTCATACGGCAGCAACGCGAGCGGGCCAACATTTCCCTGCGCAAGCTGGCCGACAAGGCAGGGATCTCGAATCCCTACCTGAGCCAGATCGAGCGGGGCCTTCGCAAGCCATCTGCCGAGATTCTCAAGTCGATCGCCCGGGGTCTCTCCATCCAGGCCGAGTCGCTCTATTCGAGGGCCGGACTGCTGGAAGACGGCTTCAATCCGCCCACCGTCGTCGAGGCGGTGGAAACAGACCAACAACTGAATCAACGACAGAAACAAGTGCTCCTGGATATCTACCGGACATTCGTTCAATCGGGAGCGAAGGAGGAAATGGAATGATCGCCGATACGACCAAGAAGGTGCTTTACGCAGCCGTTGGGGTCCCCATCGTGGCAGCCCGCAAGCTGTCAGAGCGGGTCACCGGAATGAGCGAGAAGCTCACCGAGGATCTCAGCAAGGAATACGAGATCTGGGCCAGGGAAGGCGAGAAAGTCGTCACCAAGGTCACCGACCGCAAAGCGGTCGAGGGATTCGTCGAGGACATGGGTGCCAGGATGGACTTCGACCAGATCCAGGAGCAAGTTGGAAAGCTGCGAGAGCAGCTCGATGACATGCTGAGCAACTGGCGCTCATCGTTCCGTCCGGCCGGCGAGAAAGCCGCGGCGGCCAAGCCCGCCACCAAGCCGGTTTCGAAGCCGGCGGTAGAGCCGGTGGCCAAGACCACCGCAGCCGTGAGGAAGCCGGTCGCCAAGAAGGCAACCACCACCGCAGCCGCCAAGAAGCCGGTCGCCAACAAGGCAACCACCACCGCAGCCGCCAAGAAGCCGGTCGCCAACAAGGCAACCACCACCGCAGCCGCCAAGAAGCCGGTCGCCAAGAAGGCAACCACCACCGCCTGAGCGGTCGGACCACCAAGGCAACGATAAGGGGGCCCTCTTCGGGCCCCCTTATCGCGTCTTGCGCGAACGGCTAATACGTGATGATGGGCTCTAGCTGCGAGGCGTGAGCCACCCAGCGCTCAACCATTCCTTCAGTAGGGAGCCTCTGCACGAGTTTCTGCGACTCGTTGATCTGCATCATCTTCTTGGTGAGGGAAACAGGGTTGCGCCTCCGCAACTCCTTGATCGTGTCCACTCCCGCCGCCTCGAGAAGATCGGAGTATTCCGACCCGATCCCTTTGACCCGCATGAGATCGGCTCGGTTCAACCAGACGAGGATCTGTTTCTCATCGAGTCTGGTTGATGCAGCGAGGTCCTTGCGCCCGCGCCTGGTGGCAGCCTGTTTGAGAAGAGCCTCGGTGGTACGCACTCTCGACTTGCGGAACCTGGTTGCAGATTTCGGATCCAATCCTGCAATCGCGTCGATAGTCGCCATCCCCAATCCCTTCCCTGTACTCCGACATCCTCCGCAGCACGGCCGGCATCGGTCAGCCTAGCCAGCCAGCTCATCGCCTTGCCGGGTGAACAGCAGGCAACGGCTTGGATGGTGGGGACGGACCCCCCTCCCTCCCGGACCCTTCGGGTCCGGCGTACTCTCGCCAACCGACTCGCTTCGCCCGCCGGGGGGGAGGCCCTACGCGCGCGGCTGTAAATCGGTGACATCGTCGGAGGTGTCAACGTCCCGAGGGGCCAACTGTTCGAAGAAGACCTCCTCGACCCAATCCGGATGGGCTTGGAGGAGATTGCGTCCTCCCTGGTCACCTTCCAGACTCATCAGCCGCGGCCAGAGCGACCGGGCGACCAACACAGGATGGCCGCGTACGTAGCGGTATTTCGGGACGATGGCCAAAGCATCGCTCGACAGATGGGCCTGGAGGAGGGCAGCAACAACAGTGGGATCGATCCCGGGTTGATCGCCCATCACGCTAAACGCCGCCCCGGTAGATGGATCAAGGCTCGCCGCGTCGAGACCGACGCGCATCGACGAAGCCATCCCCTCCTCCCATTCGGGGTTCTCGATCACCCCGGCGTCGCCAAAGTCGACCGCGTCCAGGACTTCCCGGTACCGGCTCCCCAGCACGACCCACACCGAGTCGACCGGCCAGGTCAGGGTCTGCGCAACAACTTTGCCCAAGAGGGTCGGGCCTCCCCAAGGAAGCAGTTGTTTTGGCCGACCGAGGCGAGTCGACGGTCCAGCAGCGAGGATGAGGGCAGTAACGCTCATGGGCGGGTCGGGTAGATGATGACGCCGACCACTATACGTCTCCCGAACCGTCCTTCCGTTGCGGATGAATCCTTCCCAGCGTGCCCTTCAAGGACTCACCCGCTCCGCTTCCGTAGCGCACCGTCGTCATCTCGGCGAGGATCGACACTGCCACTTCAGCCGGCGTCTCTGCGCCAATGTCCAGACCAATCGGGCCGTGAATTCGCTCCTGGTCCTGCGCGGACCATCCATCGGCCCGCAGCCTGGCCAAGCGGTCGGCATGAGTACGCCGACTGCCCATCACGCCGAGGTAGGCGATCGGTTCAGACAGAGCGCGCCGGATCACCGGATCCTCGAGTCGCTGATTGTGATTCAAGACAACCACGAAACTGCCATCCCATGCCGGGGTGTCGAGCACTTTCTCAGGCCAGGCGACGATAACCTCGTGTGCGTCGGGAAACAGTTCCTCGCGGGCAAATGCCGGTCGCGGATCGATGAGCGTCACCTCATATCCGACCTGTGACCCCAACTTGCAGAGCGGCTCTGCGAAGGGGCCGGCTCCAAAGATCAGCAGCTTGGGGGGCGGGGCGAACACGTCGATGAACACATCAACGTCTCCGTAGCTGAGGGTTCGGCTCTGCTCGTCGGCCATGAGCCGGGTTGTATCGGCCAGAACATCGTCGGCCAGCGCGGCAGGGATCGAACCTGCCACGACACCTTTGCGCGCATCAACTACGGCCTTCCAGTTCCCACCCGAAACGGCCATCAGGCTTGCGCCCAGACGCCCGCCCGACACCAATTGCTCCACCGCGGCGGTGATCTCGTCGGCTTCGGCAGGTTCGATATAGACCTGGATGGTCCCACCGCATGCCAGGCCTACCTCGAAGGCATCCTCATCGGCAATCCCGTAGGTCACCAAACGCGCTTCATCCGACTTGAGTACCTGCAACGCATGGAGCGCGACATCATTCTCGACACAACCTCCGCTCACGGATCCGTCGAGTTCCTCTGCCGATGAGACGAGGAGTCTCGATCCCTCTGGGCGGGGAGCCGACCCTTGCACTCGTACCACGGTGGCGAAGGCAACATCCTTGCCCTCACGTTTCCATTGCTTGAGCCGTGCCAGTTGCTCTGTCATGGCCCCTACGTTATCGGACCAGCAGTCATCAGTCAGGAGATACCGGCCGGAAGCGGAAAGCGAAGCAACGCACCGATGGCATTCTGATCGAGAGCCGAAGCGATCGAAACCTGCAGCACCTCGCCCCGCTCTCCAATAGTCGCTTCGATAATCTCGTCGACGAGGTCATCGACTCGCCGGGTACCCGACCCGCAAACCAGACAGCTAGCCCCGTTGCGAGAGAGCCACCCGCAGGACTCGCACACCGCACCCTCCTTGGTGAAACTGCCGGAGACGATGAGCCGATCGATCGCCCGGGCGTTGACCGCTGTCAGTACGTCGGCCATGCCGAGCGCAGCCGAGCCCCCTGCCCCGGCGGTATCGAGCAGTTCTCGAACCTGTTTGGCCTCGTAAGCCGCAACGGCCGCCTCCTCGAGGCCGACCACGTGATCCCGGATCAGGGCCGGCGTCATCGTGTGCGTGTCGATCACAAAGGACCCCGCGACACGAGCCTTCACGTAGGGATGGAGGAGTTTTGACCCTTCGTCAATTCCTTCCTGGTGCCCACCGAGGAACAGAAAATCGAATCCTTCTTCTTGAAACAGGCGGAACACGAGGTCGGCGGTCTCCTTGAAGTGGCGTTGCGCCACAGCGTCGGCGTGGCTGCGAACCCCACGCTCTTCATACCCGCCGAAACCCCCATAGTTGGATTTCCTGACTGCTTCCTCGACAACTTCTCCGTATTCCCGAAACACGTCGCCGCTCTTGATGAACAGCACCGAGCGGCGCGGCTCGAAGATTACGGCCGCCGATCGGAATTCTGTTTCGGCGACCCGCAGGGGTCGGAGATACGCTCGGTTTCCGACTCGGGCGACATCCCAGACCGGCTTGTTGAGCGACAGGTACTCCGACCAGTCGGCGCCGTGGCATGAGAAGATGGCTATCGCCTGGGCGGGGTCGGCGTCGATCCGGTCGGCCAGGTTTTGTACGTTCTTCACGTCGGACCGCAGGGACATGGCCGCCTCGTGGCTCAGCTCGGCGCTTTCGACCAGCTCGCGAATTGGCCGGAGAAGTTCCGAAAGCCTGGCACTCATCGACGTGCGGTTCCGTGGGTTACCGACTCGGTTCACATACACAGACAACACCGGAAAGGTGGAGTTGGTGAATTGCCGGATCCGGTCGACCTGCATGAGTCTCCTTCCTCCGTCAGCCGATGGCCGCGGATGGTTGTACGTACCTGTGTGACACAGCACGAGGGCACAGCAGAGCAGTGAGGTAATCGCGAAGGGATTCGCTCGAGTGTGTCCCGACACAATGAGCGCACGGGCGGGAGGACCGCAACCAAACCTCAGTCTTCGTACAGCACCTCACTCAGTGCTGACACTACACGGGATCAGGCCGACGTTGTAGAACTAAGTGACTGGGCCACACCGATCATTCGATCCCGTGGGTCCACTCAAAATGGCCACCGTCGGTGAAACGCCATCCCGCCCCCCAGGCGAAGCCCCACTTCCTGAAGATCTCGCCGATACGGTCGTCCATGCCGACTCGGCCGCCGTAGGGGTTGTCGCTTGGGTTGATATCAATAGCAATCCCCCAGGTGTGCCGGGAGACGGCCCCGCCCTTGTCGCCCCCCCGGATGAGGCGAGGGTTGTAGCAACCACCGCTGATCTGAAAGTCTCGACGGTCGATCATCGACGCCAGTCCCTCGGCTTCGATTTCTTCGAGCGCTCCCTCGAGGAGCGGCACCATGTCCTTGTGACAGCGGAACGGACCCAGGTACGGGAGGTCGACGTCGATGATGTTGGCGAGGCGCCACTCCGAATCCAGGATGATGCGATCCCCGCTGGTCGGGCGGTAGGCGAACTCGCCGAAATGTTCCTTGACCAGGACCGTTGGGAGCACGGCGTCGGGGTCATCCGGATCAAAATAGGCGTCGATGATCAGCAGCGCGTCGGGTAGCTGCGACCACATAGCCAGCAACAGCTCATCCGCGGGGCCGTGATCCCATATTGCCACGAACGAGGCCCGTTCGAAACCAATCTGAGCGGCCGTCTCCACATCCAGAGCCAGTTCCGCCCAGCCAATCAATTCGTCTGCGACCACCGCTCCGACGTCGAACTCATGGGTGCGGCCGTCCCATCCGATCAGAGTCACCCGATCCCCGGCTGCCGCCCCCCGCAACCGTGCCGAGGTTTCGCCAAACACCAGCCCACCGCTCCTGAGCACCGAGCTGGCTTCGCCGCCTAGCAGGGGAGCAGCTCGGGCCGCGTCCACTGCAATGGTTGACATCGGGTAGAAGTAGCCGCCCGGTGCCTCCTGCACTATCTCATCGCCCCGCTCGACAGAAACCAGCCGGAGGGTCCCCTGGTGGTAGGTGACCCACCTGGCGCCAAACCGTTCCGCCGCTGAGGTAATGGTCGCTTCAACCTCGGCGGATAGTCCGCCCACCTCCCCGATGGTCAGCACGTTGCGGTCGCCCGGGCCGACCGACGCCAGCGGATTGACTCCGGACAAAACTGTGGCCATGAGCGCCAGGACAATCACGACACCTGTCCGCCGCCCGGACTCGGAAGGCCGGTGGGAGCGAAGGCTCAGGCGACGAATCGGAAGGATCACGGCCAAAGGCTAGAGCGGTTGGCCCCGGATGGCGATATCTTGCTCCGGCGCACCCGGGCGCCGAGTGCGGCACTCCGACTATCGTGCACCGACATGACCGACCTATTTGAAGGGGTACCGGAAACCGATCCGAGAGAAGCGACCGCGTTGATGGCCGCCGGAGCGCTGATGGTGGACATCCGCGAAGCAGACGAATGGGAAGAAGTCCGCATCCCGGGAGCCGAGTTCCGCCCGCTCTCGGAGATCAACGACTGGTACGAAGCGCTGCCGCGGGACCGAACGATCATTCTGCAATGCCGGTCCGGTAACCGCTCGGCCATGGCCACAGCTTCCTTGATGCGTGAAGCAGGTATGGACAACGTGCTCAACCTGGCGGGTGGCATCATTGCCTGGCATCAGGCCGGACTACCGATCGATCTCGAACCGTTGCCACACTGACCGGATCGATCCGAGTGCGCGGTTCACCATGATTGGGTCAGTTGTAGCTTCGCCATCGGAATTCCCGGCGAGTGCTCCGGCGATGGCCGTCTCCACCTTCGATCCGGCACTGGCCGACTCGTTCATTCCCCGGCCCGGGGTCTGGCGGGAGGTCCCGTCAGACGCTCTCGGTTGCACCCGGCCGTAGACGGCCTACGGAAGCCCGAACTCCGCCACAGTTTCGACATGGAAGGTCTCCGGGAAAAGGTCTACCGGAGTTGCCTTCACCAGCCGGTAGCCGGCGGCGTCGAATAGCCGGGTGTCGCGGGCCAAACTGGCTGGATCGCAGGAAACATACGCTATGCGCCGTGGTTTTCCTGCCACCAGCGCCGTCACCCCGCGTTCCCCAAGTCCACTGCGGGGAGGATCGCATACGGCCAGATCCCAAGACCCTTCCCCGGCGACTTCCTCAAACCGGCCCCGAACAACTTCGTGATTCGAAACCCCGGCCTCGCTCAAGTTGTGGCGAAGATCGGCCAATGCGATCCCACTCGACTCAACCGCGACCACCCGGCCCGCCGATTTCCCGACCGTCGCGGCAAAGAGCCCGACGCCTGCGTAGGCGTCGAGCATCGTGTCGGAGCCGGAAGGTTGCAGGGCGTTGTCCACCAGTTTCGCCAGAGCCCCGGCGCCCTCTGTGTTGACCTGAAAGAAGGCCGGTCCGGTGATACGGAAATGAACTCCGGCCACTTCTTCGTGAACACGGGGCGGCCCGATCAGCGGTTCGAACCTCCGTCCGGTGAGGCGGATCACAGACGCACCCCAGCCGGTCGCCAGTTCGGGTGTCCGCCCCCGGATCAGGACGGCACGTTCTCCGGTCGTGACGCCCATACGAAGTGTCACCTCTTTGACGCCCGGCAGGGGCCCGAGCCGTTGGTAGAGGTCCGCCAAACCGGGTACCAGCAGCAGGCAGGCGGAGATCGGGATCTGCTGCTTGCTGCGGAGGCGGTACAGACCCGGGCGGCCGTCCTCCACGTGGAAAGTCATGCGATTGCGGTATCCGAATGGAGCGCTCGGAGCGACGATTGGTGCGATCTCCGGATCGGAAGCGCCGCCGAGGTGGCGCAGCTGGCCTGCAACGATGGAAGACTTCCATTTCAACTGTTCGATATAGGCCATGTACTGCCACTGACATCCTCCGCACTCGAGGAAATGGGGACAGGGCGGAGCAACCCGGGTAGGCGCCGAGGCCAGTACTTCTTCGAGATCGGCCCGGGCCCAGGCGGCCTTTTCCCGCACGATGGAAGCACGTACCCGTTCGCCGGGAATGGCACCTCCAACGAAAACCGTCTTGCCATGATGCCGGCCGACGGCCTCCCCGCCGTGGGCCATATCGTAGAGATCGATCTCGACCGGTCCGTCCGTCACGTGAAGTGGTCCTCGAGGGTCTCCGTCAGTGATTGCTGGAGCCAGCCCAGATAGTGGAGGAGAGCAACGGGCGGATCGTTTTCGGGTAGGTCATCTTCCCACCCGTCCTCGTCGATCCCCAGCCGGGCGGCCAGCACCAGCCGGGCCTCCGCCAGCACCCGCAACCACGCTTCAGCTTCGCCGGCGGAGAGGGTGACACCGTGTGGGGCCTGCTCGACGGTGAGCGAGAAGGCCGATCGGTCGGCGGCCCGGCCCTGAGCAATCTCGTCGGCCATGAGCCGCCGGAACTCGGCTGCCGCCTGCGGGTCGTCCGGGTACGGAGCCTGATCGAGGCGGTCGGCCCCCGGGTCGGCACCGGCCCTTCCGACCGATTCGAGCAACTCAGGAACGGCCCGCAAAGCATCGGACTCCCAGGGTTCCATGGTCAGCTCAACCTGGCCGGCCACACTCCGGAACGGGCCCCTCACGATCTTTCCATCGTCGCCCACAAGCCATGACGATGGAGGCGAAAACAATCCATCTCCATCTTCTCCCTAGGGCCGGTGGCGACAATGGCCCGCCCGTCGTTGTGTACCTGCAGCATCAACCGAGTCGCCTTCTCCTTGGGAAAGCCGAACAGTTTCCGGAACACGTACACGACATACGGCATGAGGTTGACCGGATCGTTCCATACCACGACGTTCCATGGACGATCCAGATCGACCTGAACCTCTCCAAGCTCATCGTGACGCGGGGTGGTGGTCATGAACCGCACGTTACTCCGGGGCTCAGAGCTGAGGTTCTGGGAGGCTCACGGCTTGGGCGCGTTCTTCGTTGATCCAGACCTCAAAGTCCTGGCGAGCTACCCGCCACTCGCGACCGAATTTCACGGCAGGAAGTTGTCCGCCCCGCAGCACGCTGGTGACAACAAACGTGGAAACATCCATATATTCACAGATGTCCGCGACGGACAACCATTCCTTGGCGATGTTGACCTCGATCCATTCCATCGACACCAGGCTATGAGAACCAGCGCGTTTGGGCAAGGGGCCTAAAAGACGCGAAACAAATCCGATTGGGTCGGTTGTCCATTCACCGCAGTGCAGTTATCGTTCGTTTACGATATTCAAAACCTTGTAAAGATGTGATGGATCCCCTCCGACATCCCGACCTCATCGAAATCTCACGCCGCCTCCGGCTCCAGCTGGCCCAGGTACTCGACGCGGAACAGGAGGCGGCCGCCATCACCTTGCGACGACGCAGCACAATCCGGGATCGGCTGCTCGATGCCGAGGATCGGGGTGAAGCGGTTCGGATCGCCTGTGTCGACGGCGCAACCCGAACGGGTCGAGTTGGTGCCGTCGGTGTCGATCACGTGATTCTGGAAAGGGACGGCGCCACCTCGTGCGTAGCCATCGTGCACATCATCGCTGTCGAAGACACCGCCGTATGACCCGACCCCGAGTTGCGACCATTCTGTCCGCCCGTGAGTGGGAGTCCACGTTTGCCGACATGGCGCGGGCGACCAGCCTGGTGAGATTGGTGGCCCGCGCCTATCAGCCGTCCGACCTCGAGCGGCGGGCGGGTGAGCTCGACGTGATCGTCGCGGGAGCCGAGACTGCGTGGGTTACTCCCACCGCAATCAAGAACTGGCGGAGCCGCGGGGCGGGCGTGCTCGGCCTGTACCCGCCCCACGATCGTCCGGGGCGCCGATTGCTGACCATGGGCGGAGCCGATGAGGTGCTCCCCGACACAACTCCGCCGGAGCGAGTACTCCACATCGTCCGTGCGATTCGTCCGCCAGTCGCTGCATCGATTCAGTCCGGGAGCCTGACCACCGTCACGGGCAGCCGGGGCGCTCCCGGCATCTCCGAAGTGGCTCTCAGTTTGGCGTGGGGGCTCGCCGAGCATCACCCCACCTTGCTCATCGATCTGGATCGGCAGGGACCTTCGCTCTCGGTCCGCCTCGGCGTGGTGCCCGCTCCCGATGTCACTCACGCCGCGGATGAGGTCATGGCGTCGGGTTTGTTTCCATCCGAGGTTTGCCGCATTGGATCTCTCTCGCTATTGGCCGGGCCTCCCATCCGTGCGGCCGGCCCCCTCACCTCTGCATTGATCAACGAGGTCGTCCAGGCTGCCGAGGGATCCTTCGAGCGGATCGTGGTCGACCTCGGGGTGACCGATCCGGACGATCCGCTCCTCTACCGGGCAGCATCCCGAATCCTCACCTGCGAGGCAACCCCCAAAGGACTGGTGAGGGCAGCTGCGACCGTCGAGGCCTGGGCGGCACCCCTCCCGGCGCTGGTTCTCAACCGAGTCCCGTTGCATGGTCGAGAAGATGCCGTCCGGGCCGCCCGTCACTGGCTGGGCCTCGAGCCGAGCGTGCTGTTGCCAGACCTCGCCGCATTGCACGATGACGCCCGGGTGGCGAGCGCTCCCTGCCCGGAACTCGTCAAGCTCCTCGAGCCACTCCACCAACCGGCTCCTGCTCATCTCGACTGAGCTCTAGACCTCGGCTCGATAAGTCCCGAGGTGGTGAAGCTCCGACATCGACCCGGGCAGGGGATTGAAGACCTCCGAAAACCCGTCCGGGCCGGGCCGGTGGATCAGGTCGACAAACATGCGGTAGCGCCAGGGGGTATCGGTGGGACGGGACTCGATACGGGTCAAATTGGCACCGCGCAGACCGAGCTCCGTCAGCGCCAAGGCCAGCGCACCCGGACGATGCTGGGTCTCGAAAGCCATACTCGACTTGTTGGCGTCTGCAGCAATCGGCGGTTCGCCGGAAGCCAACACCACGAACCGAGTTGTGTTGTGGGCCCGATCCACGACATCAGACATCAGCACTTCGAGATTGTGGGGCCGGGCTGCCTCGGGTGGCGCCAGCGCTGCTTCTGCCGGATTCTGGTGTTCGGCCGTTTCGCGAACTGCCCCGGCTGTGTCATGCGTCGGTATCGGCTGCCAACCCCGCGCCTGAATGATGGCCTCGGCCTGAGCCAATGCCTCCGGGTGGGACCGAACCTGTTTGATTCCCTCGAGCGAAGCGCCCGGTAAGCCGAGGAGGGCATGGCGGACCTCAACCTGGTGTTCCGCCACGATACGGGCCGGGGCATCGACCAGCCGGTCGAGAACGGGCAGAACGCTGCCGGTGGTGGAATTCTCGATGGGCAGAACGAGGCGCTCAACGTTGCCGGCAGCCAAGGCCGAAAAAGCGGCCACGAAGCTCGAATATCCGATCAGGTCTCCGCCCGGGAACATCTCGAGTGAAGCCCGGTCGCTATAGGAGTACCGTTCACCCTGGTAGCCAATCAACATGGCGCGGACATTAGCGGCATGAGAACCAGTCGCCAGTCGCCAGTCGCCGGTAGCCCGTTAAGGCACACCATCTTCGGGAACCGGGAACCGGGAACCGGAAACTTCTTAGACAATTCTCAGAAATCATTCACCTGATTCTCACCGTCCGATTGGACGATGAGATCTCCGAAAGGATTCCGATGAGCGACATCATGAAAGCGAGCAAGGCGGGTGGCTACGTCCGCAAACCTGGCACCTACGCCGCCGGCCGCATCTGCTCGAAAAGGGGCTGCGATACGCGGCTATCTACGTACAACTCCCGGCCCACCTGCCGTCAACACACCCCGGTCCGCTTCCCACGGGTCCGCGGCCGGGTGCACCCTTCCGAGGCGTAGCCAGGTCGTCGGGTAACGGTTGGTGGATCGCAACAACGGCGTTTCTGACCGACGACTGACGATCGACAACTCAGAACTTCGGCGACCACCTCTAGAGTCTCCCATGTGCTCGGCGCCGCCCCCCCGCTCAATCGCCCCCCTTCGTGGGTGGCCGACGCCGTCTTCTATCAGATTTTCCCTGATCGATTCGCCTGGTCCTCGCAGCTCTCAAAGCCCCCCAACCTGGATCCTTGGGACTCGCCACCGACCCGGCACGGCTACAAGGGGGGAGACCTCTTCGGCGTGGTGGAGCGGCTGGACTGGTTGACCGATCTCGGCATCAACGCCGTCTACTTCAACCCCATCTTCCAGTCGGCCTCCAATCACCGATACCACACCTACGACTACTACCACATAGATCCCTTGCTGGGCGGAACCAACGCCTTTCGCGCCGCGCTCGACGGCTGTCACGAGCGCGGGATTCGTGTCATCCTCGATGGAGTCTTCAATCACGCCAGCCGCGGCTTCTTCCAATTCAACGACATCCTGGAGAATGGTTACGGCTCTCCATGGATCGATTGGTTCACGATCAAGGGCTCACCACTCAACCCCTACCACGAGGAGCTGCCTCCCAACTACGACGCCTGGTCGGACAACCCGGCGCTCCCCAAGTTCAACACCGACCACCCGGGCGTGCGGGAATACCTGATGGGGGTTGCCGAGCACTGGACTAGAACCGGCATCGACGGCTGGCGCCTCGACGTTCCCGACGAGATCACCACTTCTGGATTCTGGGAGGAGTTCCGCGCCCGGGTGCGAGCCGTGAACCCCGAGGCCTACCTTGTCGGTGAGGTCTGGGGTGATGCCACCGACTGGATCAGCCGGGGCGATCGATTTGACGCCACCATGAACTACCAATTTGCCGGCAAGACGCTGGCCTTCGTGGCTGGAGACCGGGTCGATGCAGAACTCGCCGAGGGAGTCGACTACCCCATCAGGCCCGCCATCGACGCAGCTGCCTACGGCGACACGATCGAAAGGTTGTTGGCTCTCTATCCCGAGCACACGACCCGGTCCAGCTTCAACTTGCTGGGATCGCACGACACCGCCCGGCCCTTGACGGTGGCAGACGGCGATGTCGACTCGGTAGTGCTGGCCGCGCTCCTCTTGTTCACCTACCCGGGCGCGCCGTGCGTCTACTACGGCGATGAGATCGGTATGACCGGAGGCAAGGACCCTGAATCGCGGGGAGCAATGCCGTGGGACCGTCCAGAGTCATGGAACCGGCGGATCCTCGAGACGTATCGCACGCTCATTGCCCTGCGGCACGCCCATCCGGCTCTGCGGTACGGTTCGTACCGGCGGTTGCCCTCGCCGGCCGGTTCTGACCTGTACCTGTTTTTTCGCGACATATCGCAGGAGTGTTTGCTCGTCGCCGTCAATACGGGCGACAACGCCGCCTCTGCCTCGGTTCACGAGCCCAACCCCGGCCGGCACTTCGAGACTCTGTGGGGAACCGGAGCGATCACGTCCGACGGAGACTGGATACGGATGGCTCTCCCACCTCGAGCCGGCGTGGTCTGGCAGCGGAGGAACTAGTCGAGGCTTGCTTCGGCCTACCGCGCCATCATCGTCACGCGCCCTAATATTTGACCGGGTTCAACTGAGCAGACCTGCACAACGGGCGACCCCCATGGGTCGCCCGCCTCCCGTGCAAATCTTCGTTCTCTATCGGGAAGTGCTGGCCGGCCGGCGCCTTCCCACGGGCGCCTCCCCAAATGACCGCCCCGTCGAAATGGGCGCATCGACAACTTTGGCCAGCAAGGCTTCCACCTCGAACATTGTTGCCAGCTTCGGATCGGTGAAGAGGTTCGGGTCGCTGATCGTCTCCGCTTGATGGAGATCTATCTGCACGATGCCGCATACCGAACACGTGCGCCGTGCGATACCCCCGCCGACCTTCCCGATGCGGGAATAGTTGTGCAAACCCTTTTTACAGTTGATGTACCGTGCCACTGAGCCTCCCAGCTCCAACAGACCGAACCTTACCGCCACTCTGTGCGGTCGTCACGCCGCTAAGGGCACCAATCGAAGAAGAGTCTCTAATCACTAGTCACTCTCCGTGTGTGCCCAGCCACGAAAAGTGATAGCAGGTTCAGCTGGTCTCAAACACCTGCTCGGCGAGGATCTCGGCGATGTCTCGCACGATGACATCGTCACCGCGGCCCAGTTCTTTGACTCCATCGTCGATCATGACGTAGCAGAACGGGCAGGCAACGGCCACCTCGTCGGCACCGGTTCCGACTGCCTCACCGGCCCGCTCAGTGCCGACTTTCTTGCCGATCTTCTCTTCCATCCAGAACTGCGCACCGCCGGCCCCGCAGCAGAGCGATTCGTTACCGCATCGATCCATCTCGACCAGGTCGACACCGCCAATCGAGGCGATGACCGACCGCGGGGCCACGAAGACATCGTTGTGCCTACCCAGGTAACAGGGATCGTGGTAGGTGATCTTCTTCATTCCACCCTTTCCGTCGGCCGACAGGCGACCGCCGTTTACCAACGACATGAGCAGCTGACTGTGGTGCAGAACCTCATACTCACCACCAAGTTGGGGGTATTCGTTCCTGAGCGTGTTGAAGCAATGCGGGCACTGGGTAATGACCTTCTTCACACCGAGATCATCGAGCGTCTGGATGTTGGCCAGGGCCAGTTGCTGGAAGAGGTACTCGTTGCCGGAACGGCGGGCCGGGTCGCCGGTGCACGACTCCTTGGGTCCGAGGATCGCGTAGTCGATCCCGGCTTCGTTCAGTAGCCTCGCAATCGACTGGGTGACCTTGACGTTGCGGTCATCGAACGATCCTGCACAGCCGACCCAATAGAGGTACTCGGCAGAGTCGACGCCATCCTCGCCCAGGATCCTCACATCGAAGTCGAGTGGTTTCGCCCAGTCCGCGCGGGTCGCCTGGCTGAGACCCCACGGATTGCCTTGATTCTCCATGGCCACGTACGATTTCCCGAGTTCGGCCGGGAAGTTGGCCTCCATGAGTGACAGATACCGGCGCATATCGAGGATCTTGTCGAGTATCTCGATATTGACGGGGCAGATCTCATCGCAAGCCCGGCAAGTGGTGCACGCCCACAGTTCCTCCGGTTGAATCCGCTCGAAGACCCGGTCGGCCACAACGGTGATCGCGTGATCCATGCCGACCGGCGGCGATACGGCCGGCACTCCTGACAGGGCCGCAACCTCTCCAAGCTTGAGGACAATCTCACGGGGGTCGAGCGGTTTGCCGGTCAGGTTGGCAGGGCAGACGGACGTGCACCGGCCGCAGATGGTGCAGGCGTCTGTGTCGAGCAACTGTTTCCACGTGAACTCTCCGATGACCGACGCACCGATCGATTCGATGTCGGTCGCCTCCATCAGATTGGGAATCGCCTTCATGGCGCCCTTGGGCCGGTCCTTCGGAGCGAGGAACATGTTGGCCGGCGAGGTGAACATATGCCGGAGCTTGGTGGTGGGAAGCAGTACCAGGAAGGCAACGAACGCCACCGCGTGGGCGATCCAGAAAGCCCGATGCCAACCGCTCGCCACCGATTGCGGGAAGAGGTAGCTGAGCGGGTAGCCGATCAAGGACCACGTTTCGTGGTCGGGCCGGCCCTGCAACGAGATGCGGGCTGCCTCGGTGGCGAGGCCGGACACCCCGACGAACCCAAGCGTGAGCAGTATCCACGCGTCCTCGGCCTTGGTCTTCAACCGCAGCCGCCAAAGTTTCTGGCCGTACCGGCGGATGACGGCCCAGACAATCCCCGCCACAAAGACCACCGCAGCCAGGTCGAGAATTGCCGAGTAGATCTGGTAGGTGTTGCCCTCGAGGAACTTGAGGCTCTCGGGGAGCAGATGGTCTATCTCGAGGGTCACCGTGCCAAGGAACAGGACGATGAATCCGTAGTAGATCATGGCGTGCATCAGCCCGGCTGCCCGGTCGCGCAGCAGCGTCTTCATCGTCAACCCGGCTCCCGCGGACTTCAGACGCTCGGCCCAGCGACCGGTGCGGTCTTCACTGCTGCCCCGTTCCCAGTTTCTGGCTCGTAGCGAGAACAAGTACAGCGTCAGTGGAAGGAAAGCAGCCATGCCGACGTAAAATAGGGCTTGCAGCGGCGGAGAGATGTTGCCGAAAACCTCCCGCCCCACCGCGGGGATGAAGTGCGCGGGCAAAGTACCCAACCACCACAACAGCAACACACTGAAGAAAACAGCCGCGGCGAGACCGATGAGGACTCCGCTGGCGGTGAGGCGACGACGAGGCTCCATTCTGTTTCCCTCCGGAAGTCCGACGGGGCGGAGTCTAGATAGTGCGAGTGCTAGCTAAAAGCTACGAGATGCGAGCTCAAGGCAAGCGGAAGGAGTCACCTCTAGCCAGTGACCAGTGGCCGGTTAATAGCGTCCAGCGACCAGCAAGAAGTGCCGATCGGGCCATGGCTCGTCCCGGGAAACTGCCGTCAGGTATTCGGCGAGCAGGCGCCGAAATCGAAGTTGTCCTCGAAGACGACCCGACTTTCAACACCGAAAGCCGCCAGGAAATCGGTCAATACCGTCTGGAGCCGCGCGGCAGTCTGACATTCGATACCTGCTTCCCGGACCCTCTGCGTGATCACGACGAGGGCTTCCTTGGTGAGGGCAGTCCACTCTTCGTCCGAGATGCGGGCTCTGAGGATGGGCCTATTGAGCTGTACCAGTTCTGAGCAGTCGGGGCAGGTCTCCGGGTCGCTGATGTGCACGGCACCTTTGGGAATCGTGATGGTCGCCCGGGGCTGGTCAGGATCCGAGTCGATTTCGATCCTGGCCCGATCGATATCAACACTGCCGGTGACGACCGCACTGATGTAAATGGCACCTTCGACGCTGCCTCGCCCTACCTCCCCCCGATAGAACTCGGAGAGGTGGTACTCCACGGTCGATATGCGTGCAATGTTACGAATCTGATCAACGGTCACAAACGACGATGATGAGTTGTCGTCTCTGGTAACGAAGAAGACCAGTCCGCCGGCGATCACGGCGATGGCCAACAGCGAAACCACCTTCGACCATCCGCTCGACCTCGTCACGATGACCTGCGGTCCGGACATAGCCATTCTCCCCATCGTCGGCCCCTCACCCGTTCGCCGAGATTGGGGAGCCTGAAGATTCGCCACCTTTTTGGCGCCGTTCACATTCTTGCTTGCCGAACTGCCACGCGATACTCAAAGAACCAAAGAGCGGGGCGGCCGCAGCCGCCCCGCTGTTGTTGGACTAGCGCAACCTAGAGCCCCAGCTCTGCTTTCAACTCTTCCAGCTTGGCGTCTGCTTGCGCCACCGAAATTGCTTCCCTCAACTCCGTCTCAGCACCTTCGGGGGTCGACTCGCGCAACTCGGCACGAGCTTTGGCGTCGGCCAGACGAACATCAATCTTGTCCTGGACCTTGTCAAGGCTGGGTGTTTCGAGCTCCATTGATGCGCCGATCGACTCGACGGCTTTGTTGACGGCTTCCTGCATCTTGGCCTGCTCGAGTCGCCCGACCAGTTCCATGCGCTTGGCAGCCAACTCCTGCAGGCGCATCGCATTCTGTTCGACGGCAGTTTTGGCGCTCTCAGCCTGGGTTACGGCAATCCCGTACTGTTCCTTGAAGCCGGCCAGGTTGTTCTCAGCCGCTTGCAGCTTCATGGCCAAACTCTGCGCAGCTCTGGTCCATTTCTCCATGCCCTCGGTGTCGCCGGCGGTCTTGGCCCCCTCCGCCTTCATCAGCGACTGCTTCGCCATTTCGCGAGCTTCGCCGACCTCATCCGCCGACCGTTCGATCTTTGCCTCGATCTGCGTGCGGTGGGCAATGATCTTGGCCGCCTGGTTGCGCAGCTTCTGATCCTGGGAGCGTGCCTCCTGGATCGCTTGTTCGATCTCGATCTCGGGGTCCATGGCCCGTTCGGCCGTGGTGCGGAAGAGGGTCTTGATGTACCCCCACAAACGCTTGAAAAAGCTCACCTGCAGTCCTCCAGTTTACGGAACGTGTCCCATCTTACGGATTCTGAATGGAGCCTGAGCCCGGATTAGCAGCGGGCTAGCTGTTACCTCTTGCGGCGGGTCCGTCCCATCCCTCGCGACGAAGGGCGGCTCGATCGCGGAACCGAACGGGAACTCGAAGCGGAACCCATCGATGAACGGCTCGATGAGCTGCGCGACCCGCTCGATGACGGGAAGATCAAACCCCCGAGTCCGGACGGACGGCGGGGACGCCGTCCAAAGTCATATGAGGAACCCTGCGCCAGCCCGGACAGAATGACCGCCACCACCCCCATCCAGTCGAAACCACCTCCACCGTGGGAACGGGGCGCCATCGGTGCGGGGACCCGCCGCCCACCCACCATGATGTCGCGCGGTTTCGGCTGTTCGCCGCGTCGCAGCTTCTCGGCGCATTCGCGGCACACGCTGACCGTCTTGGTTCCAGCGGCCGTTTCGATCTTCGCCTCCTCGACACCGGCCCGGTGGGTGGGGTCGAAGAAACACGAGTTAGGACGATCTTCAGGCTCAGGCGGGATCGGGCGACCCTCAACAACGGCCTCGGCCGCCTCTAATTGCCACCGGGTCGTGTCGAGGTCATCCGAGAGACGCTCCAACTCCGCCAGATTTGTAGCTTTGTCGAGCTGATCCTGAGCCTGCTGGTATGTCGCGCTGGCGGTTCGGAAGTACTCCTCTGCTTCGTCTTGCTCCGAAAGAGTCACCTTGTCGGCCAGGTCGAGGATCTCATTGGCAATCACGTCGAGCTGTTCCCTGATCTCCTGCTTGGCCTCATCGAGTCTTCGGACGGTCGACTGCTGTGCTTGCTTGGCGGACCGGCGCGTCATGAAATAGACAACCGCAATCAGGCCAACCACAAAAGCCATGAAGATGTAGATGCCTCCGCTACCGCGACCGCTGGCGGAGCTTCCCCCGGCGGCGGAGTTGATCGAAGTGGTCGTCAGGGCAGTTGTCGTTGCGGTTGCACCGGCCGGTACCCCGATCAGAGACTCTGCGAACACCCGGAAATCGCTTTCGAAACTGCGGTCGGCATCGCCTACCGCCTCATCAGCCGCCTGGTTGAGCTCAGAGTCGGAGAAATCGTCGCTCCGGGCGCCGATCTCGTCGGGTGAGATCACCACCACCGTCGCCCCCTGGTCGAGGAGAGTAAGGACCTTCTCGGCGAATTCGTCGGTTCCCTCGTCCGGGTTGTCGGCCAGCGCCACGAAGTAGAACCGGGTTTGCAGGTTGGCGAGCCGGGCGACCAGATCTTCCATTACCCCAAAATCGACTCCGGCGCCCGGTTCTATGTAGTAGCCGCGCGGGTCAACCTGATCGGCAACATCCACGGGATCTGCGGCAAATGCTGCGCCTGCAGACAGCGTCATCGCTAGCAGCACCAACAGGAGAAGAATGATGCATCGACGCATGCGACCAGCCTACCGGTTCGGACCGAGGCCCGAGCCGGCACCCGGTTGATCAGGATCCAGGCAATTCCTCAGGAACCACGATCCACATGATGAGGTAGACGAGGACTCCGGGAAACCCAACTGATGCAATCGAAAACAGCACATAACCGACCCGAACGAGGGCTACATCCCACCCCATGTACTTGGCAATTCCGGCGCACACGCCGGCAATCTGACGGTCATCAACCGATCTGGTGAGACGGCGAGTTTGTTCCATGATTGGCTCCTTCGGTTCATCCCCGACAATACGCCGCGCGGCGGGCAGGTGGAATCAAATGGGGCGTGCACAGCTGGAAGTCAGTTCGCGTCCAGCAGGTCCCCCACGACCCGCGCTACGTGTCCCTTGGCGCGGACATTGCGGTACGAAACCTCGAGAATTCCATCCTGGGAGACGACAAAGGTTGAACGGATCAGCCCTTCGTACTCCTTGCCGTAATTCTGCTTCAGGCCCCAGGCGCCCAGTTGGGCGGCCAGCAGGTGATCTTCGTCGGAGAGAAGCTTGAAGTTCAGTCTCTCTTTCTCCTTGAATCTCGCGTTCAGCGATGGAGGATCGGGGCTGACACCGACCACGGCGAACCCGGCGTCCAATAGGCCTTGGTAGTTATCGCGGAAGTCACATGCCTCGGTCGTACACCCCGGGGTCATGGCTTTCGGATAAAAGAACATGATCAGCCGCGAACCCGCAAAGTCGCCAAGGGATGCGGTGTTGCCCACCTCGTCTTTGAGTGCAAACTCCGGGAAGGGTTCGCCGATGTCGATCGTCATACCTGGAACCTCCGCGCCTCGTCGCAGTACGAAGTACATCTTACGAACCCTCCGGGAACGAACCGCCCCCCGATATTGTTGGCTGTCTCAGGAGGTCTGTTCAATGTTTCGATCCAAGAGTGAGATGGTTCCGCCGGAGAAGGCGCTTTCCGGTAGAAGTGAACCGATGCCGCGTTCCGATGTGCACTTCGTGCAGGGCACTTCCCTGTACCCGCCGTTCCCGGAGGGTACCGAGCAGGCCATCTTCGGTATGGGTTGTTTCTGGGGAGCAGAGCGCATCTTCTGGCAGATCCCCGGCGTGTTCACGACGGCTGTGGGCTACGCCGGGGGCTTTAGCCCCAACCCCACCTACGAAGAGGTCTGCACCGGCCGGACCGGGCATACCGAGGCCGCGCTCGTGGTCCACGACCCCCGGCAGGTCACCTATGAGCGATTGCTGGCGGAATTCTGGGAGCAACACGACCCCACGCAGTTCATGGGACAGGGCAATGACCATGGCACGCAATACCGGTCGGCGATCTACACCTTCAGCGACGAACAACTCGATGTCGCCAAGCGATCTCGGGATCACTACCAGGCTCTGCTCAGCGGGCGCGGCTACGGCTCAATCACCACCGAGATCGAACCCGCCTCCGAGTTCTATTACGCCGAGGCGTACCACCAACAGTACCTGGCCAAGAACCCGGGAGGCTACTGCAACCACGGCTTCTGCCAGGTGGGTTACTCGGAAGTCAGGAGTCAGTAGTCAGTAGTCAGTAGTCAGTAGCCAGTAGCCAGTACCCAGTACCCAGTAGCCAGTACCCAGTACTCAGTACCGACATGCCACTCTCGCCAACTGGCGACTGGCCTACTTCCCCACTACCGCCCGGAGGAACAGTGCCAGGTTGGCGGGACGTTCGGCCATGCGCCTGGTGAGGTAGGGATACCACTGAGATCCGTAGGGAACATAGATGCGTAGCCGGTAGCCCTTCTCGAGGATCTCCTGCTGGAGCGTAGGGCGGACCCCGTAGAGCATCTGGAACTCGAACGAGCCGTCCCGGGAACGAGCCAGGGCATAGGTGTCGCTTATCAGCGCGTTGTCGTGGGTGGCGATCGCCGGATACGTTGCCGTTTCACCCATCAGCATGGTGAGCAGGTGGCGGAACCGCGCATCGACCTGACGCTTGTCCTGGACGGCCACTTCCGGGGGTTCAACATAGGCCCCTTTGCAAAGGCGAATGTGTCCGCCCAGCGCCATGATGCGCCGGAGATCGTCTTCGGTGCGGTGTAGGTAGGCCTGTACGGCGACTCCGAGGTTGCCGAAACGCGGTTGGATCTCTTCGTACAATTCAATCGTTGCCTCGGTCCAGATCGATTCCTCCATATCGACCGTGACGGTCGTCCCCGCCCCGGCGGCCCGCTTGGCGAGCTTCGCGAGAGCGTCAGAAGCAATGGAAGGATCGACTGCCAAGCCCAACTGGGTCAGCTTCACCGAAACATTGGCGTCGAGATGCTCGGCTTCGATCTGATCGAGACAGGCCATGTAGTCGGCAAGGGCCTCGGACGCCGATCCGGCGTCGTGCACGTGCTCACCGAGGTGGTCCATCGACACTGAGATCCCGCTCCGATTGAGGGCGCCTGCCACAGCGACGGCATCATCCAAGCCCTCGCCGGCCACGAAGCGGGTGGCGAGCCGACGGCCGACCGGGTATTCGGTGAAGAGGCGCCTAACCCAGGTTCGTTCGGTGATCCCGAGCATGCCCCGGCGGTAGAGGGACGACAGGTCGGGCACTAGCGCTCTCCGTCCTCCTCGGCTCTGGCTCCCAGTTCCCGAGAACGATCTCCGGCCGCCCGCACCGCGTCCTCGACCAGAGCGCGAAATCCTCGCTCCTCGAGCACATGCACGGCCGCGGCCGTTGTCCCGCCCGGCGAGGTGACCTGAGCCCGCAGCTCGAATGGACTCAAGCCGGTCTCCACCAGCAGAGCACCGGCTCCTTTGATGGTTTGATGCACCAACCGCTCGGCAATCTGCCGGGGGAGCCCTTCCCGGACGGCGGCTTCGGTCAGCGCCTCCGCCAACAGGAAGGCGTAGGCCGGCCCGGTACCCGAAACGGCAGTAACCGCGTCGAGCAGGCTCTCTTCCATCTGAATGACCTGACCGACTGCCGACAGCACCCGTTCTGCCCGGGCCAGGGCTTCCTGGCCGGCGAAGCGACCGGCGGCCAGGCCGGTGATACCTTCATCAACCAAGGCCGGGGTGTTGGGCATGGCCCGTACGACGGGCGCCTCACCCAGCGAGGCTTCATAGAGGCGGGTCGGTACACCGGCGGCGAGAGAAAGGATGACCTGGCCCGGTCGATAGGCACCTTGAATCTGAGTGAGCAAGTGTGGCACGTCGCGCGGCTTGACGGCCACAACCGCCACTTCTTTGCCATCAAGAGCCTCGACCGGATCAAGTGATACGGCACACCCGGTGCGTTCGATCAGCTCTCGGCGGCGTTCCTCGCGGCGGACGGCCATCGAGATTTCATTCTTCTCCCATCCGGCTCGCAAGAGCCCGGAGGCGAGGGCTCCCCCCATGGCGCCGGCGCCGAGAATGGCAACAGTTGAGTGCACCGCAGCAGTATACGAAGATCGGGCGGAGCGCCGGGGCTCACCCCTGCCGGAGGTATTCGCGCACCATGCCCATCACCGTGGCAACGGCTTGCCGGTTGTACCCCTCGGGGATGATGATGTCGGCGTACCGTTTGCTCGGCTCAACGAACTGGAGATGCATCGGTCGCACCGTCGATAGGTACTGGGTGATCACCGAGTCGAGGGTTCGGTCTCTTTCCTCGATATCTCGCTGTAAACGGCGAAGAACCCGCAGATCCGAATCCGTGTCAACGTAGATCTTGAGGTCCATCAACTCTCGAAGCTCTTTCTCCATCAGGACGAGGATGCCATCGACCACGATCGTCGGTTTCGGCTTGACTGTGACGGTTTGAGGAAGCCGGGAATGGGTGGTGAAGTCGTAGACAGGCTTCTCGATCGGTTGGCCGTTGATCAAGGAGCGAAGATGCTCGATCAGCAACTCGGTCTCCAGCGAATCAGGGTGATCGAAGTTGACTTTGGCCCGTTCCTCGAGCGGTAGAGATCCGTACTCGCGGTAGTAGGCGTCGTGCTCGACCAGCGCGACCTGGTCCGGCCCGATCTGCTCGACGATGGCATTGGAGATGGTCGTCTTCCCCGATCCCGAACCACCGGCCACGCCGATGACAAGGGGGCCTCCCCCTTCGGGCAGCTCGAGGTGTTCGGGTTCTTTGAACATGGAGTCATCGCTCCGGTCGGCTGTCGGCCACGTTATCGGGAGTGGCCCCATCGCGCCATCCGGGGGGCAGGGGTGTGGTCCAGACGTTCTTGCGTGAGTTCCATGCGCTCCGCGTCGGTTTCTCACGCAAGAACGGATGATTAGCGCTGGCGCAACCCTGACGATCGGGCCGGTGAGGCCATCGATCTGCAGCTGTCCAAGCGGACCAAAGACGGGAGGTGGAAGCTGCAGAACCACCACTCCGGGCGCGAGCATTTCAAGATGGAGGCAACCGGCGACCCGAGCCGCTGGAACACCATGCGGGCGTTGCGGGTGCTGCGCTGGTACGAAACCACCTAGCCGGGCCAAACCTAGCGATCCGGTGGAAGCCCGACTCGAAGGGGTGTTTGTGGAGACTCCCCTCGGGAGCGTAGAGCTGAGCAACCTGTCCGTCGTCAACGACGCCAACCGCTGTCTTGCCGGTTGGGGTGAAGTAGCACTTCAATCGCCGGGCTTGTGTCGCAGGCTCTTTCCAGGACAACTACTTCTTCGCCCCTTTGGCGAGCCTCTTCTTCTCGCGGAGCACGAAGATGTCGTCCCATGTCGCCACGTCGGCAATCGAGGGCCAATCGGCGGCTTGCTTCTCCCAACCGGCCGGGCGTATACCCATCCGCTTGCCGAGGATCGCGACGAAGATCCTCGACTTCTCCTTGCCGTAGCCGGGCAGTTCCTGCAGGCGTTTGAGAACCTCGGTTGCATCGGCGTCGGTCCAGATCCGCGCGACATCGCCCTCATATCGTTCCACCACAAACGCACACAAGGCCTGGGCCCGTTTGGCCATTGAGCCCGGGAATCGATGGATGGCAGGAGGCCCTCGAAAGACTTCCGCGAGAGCGTCTGGATCGATCCCGGCAATGTCGGCAGCATCGAGGTCCCGTCCCAAGCGCTCCCGCAGCAAGAAGGGTCCCAGGAAGGCGCGCTCCATGGGAAATTGCTGGTCGAGCATCATTCCCAGCATCAACGCCAGGGGATCTTCCGCCAGTAACCGGTTGGCGTCTTCTTGCTCCGTCCAGGGAAGCGAGGCGGGCTTGGGCATCGTGCTGACCTCCATCAATGACCGTCCCGGCAACCGTAGCGAAGCCGGCCGGCTACCGGACCGCCGGCCGGCCCGTGCGATACCCTGCATTCATGAAGATCTTGATCAGCAACGATGACGGGTACCGGGCCGACGGCATTGTGGCTCTGGCTAGGGAACTGTCGGAAGTGGCCGAGGTCACCATCGTTGCTCCGGAACGCAACCGCAGCGGCGCCAGCAACTCTTTGACGCTCGACAATCCGATCCGCGCCACCCGGATCGACGGTGGCTACTTCGTCGACGGGACGCCGACCGACTGCGTGCACCTCGCCCTCACCGGTCTCCTGGTTGAAGAACCCGACGTCGTCGTGGCCGGGGTCAACGCCGGGGCCAATTTGGGCGACGACGTGATCTACTCAGGAACCGTGGCCGCGGCCATGGAAGGACGGTTTCTCGGGCTTCCGGCTCTGGCCATCTCGCTGGTCCTCGATAGGGCCCGCCATTTCACCGCTGCCGCACGGGTCGCCCGAATATTGCTCAAGGACATTGCCGACAGTCCCATCCCGACCGACACCATCTTGAACATCAACGTGCCCGACCTTCCTTTCGACGATCTCGAGGGGATCGAGGTGACCCGACTGGGTCATCGCCATTAGGCCGAAGGCGTCATTCGGACCAAAGACCCACGCGGTCGTACCATCTTCTGGGTGGGACCGGCCGGACCGGAGCAAGACGCCGGGCCGGGGACCGACTTCTTTGCGGTGGCCCACGGTCGGGTGTCCGTGACTCCGATGCAGGTCGATCTGACCCGTCACGCCGCACTCGAGGCCACCGCCCAGTGGGTGGCCGGGTTACAGCTGCTCTAGCGAAGGAAACTCGCTGGCTCGGCGCGAGGAAAAAACCACTTGGTTTGTGTGGCGTGTGTGCAAAACTGCACCTACCAGAGAAAGGAGGTGGTCCGCATTGTCTGAAAGTTCTTGTAGGACTCTGGAGGTGGCCGGACGCTAAGGCGGCCATAGCGTCGCCTTCCCGTACGGGATAGGTGGCGACTCAAAACCGGACCACCGAGGCCTGGAGACCCGTGAGTTGGTCCTCTCACGGCATCCGAAACGATGAAGTGTCTCCAGGTCTTCTCGCGCCCCGGAGCGCTCACACGTTCGAATCCTGAGTCACACCGTCACCTGACCCCAGGCAATCTCCATGGCGGGCGTCACCGTGGAGTTCACCGGCCAATCGTTGCGCCACGCTGCGAGAGCGGGGAGCCGGGACTGATTCATGTCGTTGATCGACCTCCGGTGGCCTGGGATAGGCTGGGATCGTGCAGGGTGGACCGGCGAGCTTTCGAGAGGTGCAGGGGTTCCGGCAGTGGTGGCTATGGGTCCTGCTGCTCGTAACGACACTGGGCACGATCGGTCTGTTCGGATACGGCATCTTCGTACAGATCATTCAGGGAACACCGTGGGGTGACAAGCCGATGTCCGATGCCGCGCTCCTCGCCACCGGCATCGGCACGACGATTCTGGTGGTGGGCCTAACGGCCCTCCTCCTATCGGCTCGTTTGGTCACGGAGGTTCGCTCCGACGGTCTCCACGTACGGTTCTTCCCAATGAAATGGAAGGCAATCCCCTACGAGACCATCGCGTCGTATCATACGAGGACGTATCGCCCTGTCCGTGACTACGGGGGGTGGGGGATCCGCTGGGGCCGGGATGGCAAGGCCTACATCGTCGTCGGCAACGAAGGGCTGCAGTTGCTGCTCGGTGACGGTGAGAAGATCTTGATTGGATCCCAACGACCCCAGGAACTCGAGGCCGCGCTCGGGGCGTGGAAACGCTGACGGGCTCTTCTCCTAGAGTTCCCTGGCCGCCGACCACCGGACCGCCAGCCACAGGGATAACCCGACGAAAACCACGGTGACCCCGGCGGCGGGCACGAAATCACCGATTCCTGCTCCAGCGGGGATGTCCGCCAGGGCCCCGACCAGATGGCTGGGCAGCCACTCTCCGACAGCCTCGACGACCCCGATGATGGGCATCACCAGCAGCACCAGGATGGTGATCAGGACGGTACTGAGAACGCTCTTCGCACGGCTCGCGGCGGCCGCCACGACGGCCACGACCAGCGCCAGGTACAACAATCCGTAGCCGATACCGGCCAGCGTCCCACCGACCGGAAGGCTGCCGATGAGCACAACCGTTTCGTACCAGGCAGCCAGGGCACCCAGCACGAACGAGGCCGCAATGGCCAGGAAGGTGACGATGAGGCGCGGAACGAGGATGTCCCATACCTCCGAGACACGTGTCCGTAAGAACACACCCATCTCGGGTTTTGCGTCAAACCCCAGCGAACCGGCCGCGACGACGACTGCCACGAGCAGCCCCATCTGAGAAACGTTCGATATGTACTGGATCATCCCGTCGGCGGGAACGGGGGGCGGAAAGGTGACCTCGACCCCGCCGCCAAATCGTTCGAGAATCTCGGCGAGATAGCGAGCCGTTAGTGGCCCGAGCAAACCGAAGAAGACGTAGACCCCGACCAGAGCAATCCACCGCTTCGTTCGCACCAGGCGGAGCCATTCCAATCTCCAGAGGTTCACGAGGTCAGCTCCAAGAAGACCTGTTCGAGAGTGGCGGCCTCCGGGCCAAAGGACACGATGCGGACGTCGGTCCCGGCCAGGGCGGCTGCGAGGTGCTTTTCGGCCGCTTCGACCGACTCGACAAAGATCCGCACCTCTTCTCCGCTCACCCTCTCGATCGACCGCACCCACGGAGCATCACGGAGCGCGGAGACGGCCGCTTCGCTCGGAGGTCGCATTCGAAGCCGGTAGGTGGGGACGGCGGAGCCAACCAGCAGTCGATTGATGGGCCCCTGGAACAACAATTCCCCCGCTCGCAGGATGCCGACGGTATCGCACACTTCTTGCACGTCACCGAGAATGTGGCTGCTGAATATCACTGTTGCCTCGCCGCGCAACCGAGCGACCAGATCGAGCACCTCTCTCCTTCCGGCCGGGTCGAGAGCGGAAGATGGCTCGTCGAGCATCAGCAGCGTCGGACGTCCGACCACCGTCGAAGCCACGCCAAGGCGTTGGAGCATGCCGCGCGAGTATCCGCCCACGGTTCTCCGGGCCGCGTCGGCAAGACCTGCCTGTTCGAGGACCTCATCAACCCGGCTCGCTGGTACTGACGCGTCGGTCAGTGAACGGGCCAGGTCGACGACCTCTCGGCCGGTCAACCAGGCATCGAATTGGGGGGTATCCGGCAGGACGGCCACTTTGGTCCACTCCGCGTCAATCTCGACCGTTCCCGATGTGGGTCGGCGGAGCCCGGCCAGCACGCCGAGCAGGGTTGTCTTCCCCGCTCCGTTGGGGCCGACCAGGCCGTAGACCGACCCGGATGGAACTTGCAGGTCCACGTTGCGGAGGGCGACGGTCGACCCGTAGTCCTTTCGAAGTTGGGAGGTCCTGACGATCATTCGGCGCGCGGTTTCCGGCCAATCGTGAGGTAGACGATGCCGCCCATCGGTACCGATATCACACAGACAATCGCCCACGCCCACTTGGGGAGGTGCTGGACTTCAGATCGAGATAGATCAACGAGGCAGTAGACCAAGAAGGCGGCCAGCAGCACGAGCACCGGGGCCAAAGCGGCCCACGGAATGTCCTCCATCAAACGACTCCCAACAATTCTCCCTCACGCTAGCTGCAAGGTCGTGCCACCCCGCATCTTCCTTCGTCGGGACCACGCGAACTCCGTCAGGCCGGTGGAACCAGCGTTCCTGCGAAGAGTTGCCGACCCAAGGCCGATTCGGCGAGGATGCTGAGCAATATGCAGGTCGGCTCCCCGGTGAAGTAGTTCTTCCACCGCCGCACCTGCTTGAAAGGATGAATCCGAGTTAAGGGCGGAGCTCGCTGAGCCCAAGCGATCCTAATCCCGGGCGGTCCAACCGTTACAGTGTGGGAACCACCGGAGCACTCCATGCCAGAAGTCGCCACGATAGATTTTCATGTCACCTGTGACTGCAATCAGGAGTGCCCCTACTGCTGGGGTCCGCAGGACATCGAAGCGGTCGACACGACCACAGCGCTGGCGATTGTGTCCAGGATCGCCGCCGGACCGGCCCGTCGTATCGTATTCACCGGCGGCGACCCGCTCAAGCGACCCGATATCGGGCTATTGATCCGCGCCGCCAAGAGCGAAGGTCTCGAGGTGGCTCTTTCCACCACCGGAGACGAGCTCAACGATTCGTTCCTGGCAGAACACGGATCGTTCATCGATCTCATCTCGCTTCCTCTCGATGGGGCATCCGATGAGATCTCAAGTCGCACCAAGAAGGAGGGGCATTTCGCCGCAGTGATGGGCGCGCTGGGTCTCCTGGCCAGCTACCCCGGCATCGACGTCAAGG
>Ga0224512_10000561_pt1 | contig 38915 bp, 49 predicted proteins | sample SF_May12_sed_USG_4_FD_169103 | JGI IMG/M metagenome (GOLD analysis project Ga0224512, IMG submission 169103) | Sediment microbial communities from San Francisco Bay, California, United States - SF_May12_sed_USGS_13 | ecosystem: Environmental > Aquatic > Marine > Sediment | place: USA... | reverse complement strand
ATGGCCCGGTGTCGCTCCATCCATCGGTCGCCGCGTACCAGCCCGTCCCGTCGTAGTAGGTGATCACCGCGATCTCGCCGGCCGTCGCCCCGCTCGTGATCTTGTCGCCGTCATCGAGCGATAAACCCTCCAGCTTGATCAGGTCCGATCCGTTCGGGTCCACGCTGACCGCCGCCGCGGTCGTTGCGATCACCGTGACGTTCATCCCGCTCGCGACCGCCGGCAACGTGATGGTAACGGCCGCCGTCGCGTAGATCACCCCGCCGTACATTTCCAGCGCGTTGTCGGTCCCGGCCGTGTAGTTGGTCCCGGCCGTCTTGACCGGCACTGAAAATCCGGTCGCGTGCCCGGCCTCGCCGTCGCCGGCTGCATAGTTGCCGGTCGTGTCCGTGGTCAGCGCGATCGAATCCGCCTTTGCGGTAAATCCGGCGGCCCCGCTGAAGCTGTGCGTACCCGTCCACGTAAACGTGGCCCCCTCGTCCAGCTCCTCATCACTGATTGAGTTTGCCGGGACCGTGATATCCGACGCCCCGGCCAAAACGAGCACCTCGGACGCGTCCACCGTCAAGGTTACATCAGTACCCGCCGGCGAGGCTTCCCATGCGATCACGTCCGCATTGCCGAGGCGGATAAAGCCCGCGTCCGCGATGTCGGCGGGAATCCCGTTTTGAATGTGGCCGTCAACGTCAACAATCACATCGCCGCCCGTGGTGCTTAAATTTACGGTCTTTGTCGCATCGGCAATGGTAATGTCCGTGCCGTTGGCGTTCCCGCTGGCGTCGCCGATTATCAAGACCATATTAGTCCCGCTAGGGGTCCCGGAATGGTCAAAGATGATCTCACCGTCCGAGGATAGGATGTCCGATCCCGCGCCGAGTTTAATGTTGGCGCCGAATGTCCACAGCGCGGAAATCGTCTCGGCGATATCGTCCTCCAGGATATTTGCAACGTCGGTAAGCATCCCTTCGAGCGTGGCCTTGTCGCCGAACGACACGCGGAAGTCCGTGCCGGCGTCGTCGGTAAAATAAAGGACGTTCGGCGTCGCCAAATCGACCCATAGTTGCCCACGCCCAGCCGTATCCGCGTTGGCCTCCGCCTGTTCGGTGAGGTAGGCCACCTGCGCTACAACCTGGCTTACGGACAGGGTCATTATTTCAGTGCCGGATAACGAGCCGCCGGCGGCAATCGTCAGGTTACTATTGACGGTCAGGTTGTTGGCAATGGTCCATGCCGCGTCAATGATAGCAGCGTCCTCCTCATTCAACAGGGTCTTATCGGAGACGGCGGCCTGCAGCTCGGCGAAGCTGTCCCAATCCGCGTCCAGGGTTACCACCGCGCCGTCCACGCTGGCCGAAATCCCCGTAGTGCCCGTCAGCGTGAAATCAATATTGCCCGAGTTGTTGAAATCGGGATTTACCGCGGCGACCCCCAATACGGTCACGCTATCGCCGCCGCCCGCGTCCGGCTGCCAGCTCAGCGTTCCAGCTCCGTCCGTTTGGAGTACCTCGCCAGCGTCGCCATCGTCCGCCGGCAGTGTATAGACGGTATTCGACGCCAGCGCCGGCACCGTGAAACTCGCGAAGTTTGCTCCGTCGTCGTCGTCCTCGCTGATCTGGATCACGCCAGCACTCGTGCCGGCGTTGTGCGCGGATATCGTGCCGTCCACGTGCAATGTCGTTTCCGGCGCGGACGTGCTTGTGCCTATTCGTACCCCCGGCACGCCGTTGTCGATCGTCATGGTGCGGGTCAACGCCGCCGATGTCCCATGCCCCAAAGCTATGTCGGCCCCAGAATTCGGCGCGATGACTTGCAGCAAATTCCCTTGTACCCCAAGTCCGTATTCCGTCGCCCCGGAAGAATACGCTTTGATCTTCATCCCGAGGGCGGTTTTAGCGTTGAAAACAGTCCCCGTCACCGCCCCGGCGCTAATCCCGGAAAACGTCGAATTGCTGGTCACGGCCAGCCCGCCGCCTATTGTTACATTTTTTCGAAACGCCACCGTCCCGTTCGTGGTCAGCACGAGATTCGCGGTCGTCGTTGCGTTCGCGGTGTGGTCCGCGTTATTTGTCGTCCACCCAATGTAGAGTTGGTTCTTGGTGCCGCCGATCGAGTCCGTCGTCCGCAATAAGTACCAGTCGTTATTGACGGATGTCCCGACAAAATCCCGCAGGATAATCCTCGACCCCCAAGATCCGTTCGTCTCACTCGCCACAATTAGCGCCGTGTCCTCCCCGTATATGTCTAATTGGGTATCATCCGTCCCTATAATATACGCCTCCGGTCGCGCCGGTGAGTTCGTCCAGAAGACGCCGTCCCGAGGATAGATCCTGGTCTGCGACAGTTTGCTATAGCCGAACACCTCCATTCCCTTTGGATCCGAAAGGGTTTGACCTCCGATCTTGGTTACCCCGCCGGTGGTAATGACGAAGGCCATATTTGATACGGCGGTCCCTATGGAGTTTGCCAACGTCATGTTTATCGCAAACTCCCCGTCTGACGTAGCGGTATTGGTTTGCATCAGCATCAGCACCGCCGCATGGCCGAATCCCGTGCCCGCCTCATTGAGATTCATTAACTCAACAAACGATCCGTGCCCACCCTCGTCTTCGGAGATGATCACCACGCCAGCGTCTTCGCCAGCGACGATCGGCAACGAGTATTGCGTGTATGGAGACGAGTACCCGATTGAAAGCATATTCGTCGTGATCGCCGGCCCATCCCACGTACGCCCGCGAATCACCAGCGGAGAATGTTGCATGTAGCTCATTCTGTTGCTGCCGATGTACAGCGCGTTCAAATTCGTGAGCACGTTTTGCCCGGCATTCATGTTGCCTTCGAGGGTATCGCCGGCAACCAGGTAAAACGGCGAAGTCAAAGCGACCGTACCTTGATAAGCAACATTTGTACTTTGCGGAGAATAAAGGACGATCGCCTGACTTCGCGCGATGGCGCCGATATTAGTACTGCCGATGGCGACGTCAACCAGACTTTCATACGTGCCCGTCGTAGCGTTGCTGGCCTGAGGGGTCAGCGTAAAGCGGACATGGCCGTCCGTCGCCGACACCACGGTGCCGGTTGACAGCACAACCAACGTCGTCGGCGTGGCCGATGCCCATACGCGCCAAATCGGCACGGCGTTCGTCGGTATGTTCACGCGCGCGCGGCCGCGGCGCACATAAATGTCATACTGCACCTGGTCGGCTTGGTACCACTGGATGTCTTCGTCCTGTTGGGCATTGATCGCCATATCGTTCACCGCGATAAAGTTGCGCACGTTGAGTTGGCCGAGGGCCACCACGGCGAAAAACAACGATATCCCGGCGATTCTGTATTTCATTACACCCTCATTGAGTATAGCGCCATGCCGCCATGCCACCACTGTTTGATTAACGTGATATCGTTATTGACGGATTCGATCTCTGCCAGGATCCAATAGTCGACGCTCGCCGTAGGCGCCGGCTTCGACGATTGGCGCACTAGATTCCAAACACCGGCATTTGTCGCCGAAACGCACGCATAGGACGTGCCCGATACGAAACCCGTAATTGTCCCGGTGCCGTCGCTGACTTGCGTCCAGCTCGGACCTGTGCCGCCGTTCACGTCGAGGCCCCACAATTCGCTGATCTGAATCGTTGAGCTCGACGCCTTAGTTGCCTGACCCCATGGGTTTTGCCGATAAATACTCAACGTGGCCACCTGGCCGGAATAGTTCATTTGGCCGCCGTGGACGCGGAAGTTGGTGACGAAATTCGTCACCCAATTAATCTGTCCGGCGCTTACCTTTTGCCCGGATGACGCCGGGTTTACTACGTTCCCCGTGGGCACGCCTGCGCTGAATCTCGATGCAGCCTTCAAGGCGTTGCGTTCAATGATCGATGCCATATCAAGCCTTCGCCAAATTGACCCACGGGCTTCTCGCCTGCCACACTTGGGTCTCCTTCAACTTCCCGCTGCCCGGTTCCAGAAGCTCCAAGGAATCGCCGATGCAAATGTGTGTAGTCAGCTCGCCGCCGCCAATCGGATTCGTCAATGCCGGTTGTATTTCCGTCGTACCGCTGATGTATGACTTTATCTCGTCGGGCTTCTTCGTCGGCGGCGAGTTGCCCTCACCGAAGAAGAAAGCCCGGGTTTGCGGCTCATCAACCACCCTGAATCGCGTGTAATTGTGAACTATCCGGTACTGTTCCAGCTCGGGATCCAGCGGATTGTTCCGGAATTCAATGGACCCGTTTTCGGATACATAGATCCAATTGGTGGTTCTCCCGCCGCGAACACCCATTACGGAAGCCCTCCGATGTCGTTGCCGTTGACGACGTAGGTGAAATTCGGGTTATTCATACTAGACCCCAATCGGTCCTGGGCCCTGGCGGAATTCGCGCTTGCGATTGCCGCGTTACCGAAATCCGGCGGCACAAGATTGATCGCGCCGCTTGCATTGAATCGATCAAGCACCGATTGGGAAACCTGTGGTACCTTGAAATTTTCCAGCCTCGCGGCGGCCGCGCCCGGAACCTCTTGGAATAATGGACCGAATAGTCTACTCAGGACTCCCTTGCCCGCCGCCAGCGCCCCGTCAACTATGGCCTTGCCGATAGATGCCCCAGCCTCTTGTAATTTCTCTTTTACGCTGTCAAACGTCGGATTTACGTCTCCGAGCCAATCAATAAGGTTATCGGCCGCGCGCGCTATCGCATCGCCCATTGCTTCCAACCGCCCGGATCCAATCAATGAATTCAGCGCGTCGGTCGCCTGCGTAAGCACCCTTGATGCAGTGGGTAACAACCGCGCGCCGATCGTGGCGAAGGCTTCCTTCACCGCATCCTTAAAAGTAGACCACTTCCCGGCGATCGTAGCAGACGACTTTTCCAGCCCGCCGCCGAATTTCTGCCCGAAAACCTCCGTCAATGACTCGCGCGCCTCCTCGGCCCCATTGGCTACGACCTTCAAGGCCTTGCCCGCCTTGTCGCGAAAGTTGAATTCAAATTTGTCACCGGTCTTTTTCAACTCAATCCCAAGGCGCTTCAGCGTCTCGGCCTCCAGGCTGCCGACGGCAAGCGCCACGTCCTCCACACTTCTCCCCATCACGGTAGCCACCTCGGCGACTTGCTTTAAGTTTTCCTCGCTGGCCGCGCCGACCGCTTTTAACAGGATCTCAGCCTTTACCAAGTCTTCAAGCTGCAATGGGGTAGAAGCAGCAAACTTCCGAATTTCCTTGAATCGCTTTTCGGCCTCCTCCGCCGATGTGCTGACGGCCCCTAATCGCAGCTTCAGCGTTTCGTAAGATGATGCCGCTTGAATGGACGACTTGATCAACGCCCCCAGCCCCGCCGTCGCCAAGCCGCCGAACACCGTCCCCAGCTTCAGAAATGCCGACCCAACATTGCCGGCAATGGCCAAGGCATTCGACCCGAAGCTCTTCAGGTTATCGCTAATCTTGGACAGCTTCGCGCTAAACTCATCGCGCAGCTTGATCGTTACTTTAACGATCTTATTGGGCATTGACCGCCATCCTCTTAGCTTCGTAGACACGCAAGCGCCGAATGAATTTGGTATACGAGATCACTTGCGGGGAATTCGGGTCCGGCGCAATGGCCTTGCCGGCCTTCGCCGCGCTCTTGCGCGCGGCCTCGTACTCGCAATGCGTCTTGATCATGATATCGTTAAGACACGCCTTGACGATCTCCAGCGGCGCATCATAGAGCCAGTATTTCGGCTCGGATCCATACTCGCGGATCAGGATCGCCAGCAAGGCCCCGTATTCGTCCGGTGTGGCCACGCGCTCCTCGCCCTCGCCATTGTCCAGCATGCCGAACCATCGCAAGACGTAGACGAGCTGAGCCTCATTCAGGCGCCTGCATTTGCGCCTACCCCATCGCTTAATGGCCCGCGTGACCTTGCGCGGCTCGCACAGCTCCGGCAATGCGTCGCGGTTCGCCATTGCAAACGGGATCACCAACGACGATATCATCGGATCGCCCTTCGTGGCCGGAATGCCAATGTCCCGCGCCCAAATCCGCGCCGCGATGGTCAACGCGCGGAATTTTACCCCGCCGATCTCAACCGGATAGTCCAGCACCGCGGAGGTCAGGTCTGAAGGCTGCGGCGCCGCGCACTCCTTCGCCAACGCATCCAGCTCAGCCAGCGCGTCGAAATCATCGCAGGACAATCCAACGTCCATCTCCCGGATCGCGTGTTGTAGCATTGCCTGCATCAATTTCTCGCGACAAAGGTTTCCGCCTCGATTTTCCAGCCACGGTGCCCGGAATTCGAATCGTTCTGTTCGATGGTCGGCCGAATCCAGTTTCCGCTGACGCTGCCATATATCGATTCAAGACTGCCGACGCCCGATGCGGACAGGGAAACCCGCATCGATACCGCGCAGCCCAGGCTTTGCAAACCATCATGACCATAGATGTCGAGATGGGTCACGCTCGCCGACATGACAAAGTCCGTCACCACCGATCCTGGCGCCGAAGCCGGAAACGCGTGCGCAGTGGCGCCGCTGATCCCGCCGAACCCGATGCCGGACGCGGATGCGTTGGGGATCATAGACACCCAGTTGAATGTTACGGACGAATGGCGGTTTATCCCCTGATGAGTATGCGCGGATATCTCGACCGTCGGAAAAGAAAATGCGCTGAATGCCAGCTTTACGCTGTCGATTTGCCAAATATTGGACCCTACTCGTTGGCCCAGGTTCGTGGCTATCGTACCCAAGTCATTCGCCAAATTCGTGCCGATATACTTATATTCCACGAACGCCTTATTGCCGCCGTTAAGGTAGTTGGAGCTGAACGGTCCGGCGCGATGGTCAAATTGCCACAATACGGATTGCTCGTGCGTGTTGGTTGACGATTGCGCGACGAACTTATTGGCGTCCAACCGGAACCAATCCACCGCGCCGAAGGGTATGGTTTGCTCGGCGGCCATCAGACTATCAATTCCGGGTCAGATATAGGTGTCCCGAGTACGCCCATGTATCATGATCCGTATTCGAGTCCGAATCCGTTGAGCTATCCGTGGCCCACGCGCTGCCGATGGTCATGCCGCTAAAGTTGCCGATACCGGACGCGGATATATCGACGCGGCATCCCGTGTTCGAGCCCACGAAGTGCACCCCGCCCCCGGTGATGTGATCGACATGGGTCAGCGCGATCGTGACGGTCAGGTCGGTGATCGCGTTGCTCGCGCCTGGCGTAATGACATGCGTCGGTGAGGTTAGCGTCGGAATCCTGAGGCCAGACAGACCCGCCGCGAAGATCCCGCCCCAATTCCATTTCGCGCCCGTCGCCGTGTCGTGCGTCGTTGTGGCATGTTGGTGCCCGGTAACGCTGATCGTGGCGTAATCGGTGGCGGAAAAGGCCAAGGAGATGTTCTCGACCGCGATAGCGTTATGCACCCACACCGCCGAGGCGACGATGCCCAGCTCCGTAATCATGTCGCTGCCGACATACTTATATTCAGCCGTGTAATTGTTGCGCACATCAAACGCCGCGGATTCCGCCGCCTTGTCGCCTTTGTTGTTAAGGGCCAACGCGAACGTGTTCGCCGTGACGTTCGACGCGGATTGCGGTTTGAAATTTGCGTTCAGGGCGACAAAGCCGAACGGGTCCATATCCGCGCCGATGGCGATCGAAGGTTCAGCGGCCATAATCTATCTCCTTAGTTAACATTGTTAAACGCCACCATCAGCGGGATCGTCAGCCGCCAAGCCCTGATTTGCGCGGTCCCGTCCGTATTCTCGATGAATTCCCGCGCCAGGCTGGCCTCCGCTGTTTGCGCCATCCTCGGCACATTGGTGATCGTCGTCACAGGCAGCTTCGTCCGCACGTCTTGTTCGACCTGTTGCGCCTCTTCGCGATCCAAGAATAGGCCGTCAATGACCGCCTCCATATTGCGCGTGGTCCCGGTACACTCGGACAGGAAATCCGTTCCGCTCGGCCCGGTGATCGCGAACATCCAACAATCATATGCCCCCGGCGGGATCTCCCCGACAAAGAAATTGCGCCCGATCTCGGAGTCCTCAATCTGCTTGCTCAAATACTCGATGCAGTTCCGCTCCGCGTTGGCCCAGGATGATTTGACAACGGCCATCACAAGTCCTCGGTCATGTCGGTGAAAAGCTCCTCGATGTCCTTGCCGTGGTGTTCTAAGGCCCGATCAAGAAACTTGTCGCCCTTTTGCGCGCGGAATTGCGTGTTGCCAGGCCCTAAGAATTCCCAGCCGCGAATGACCTTGTGCCGGCGGTTGTGGATATAGTCGGCGTACAGCAGCGCGGCCCCGGAAAATACCCCTATATCGACGAAGTCATTGCCCTTGCGAATCTTGATCGAGTTTCGCAGCGCACCCGGCGCCCGGCCCGGATGAAACCGGCTTTTGCTCGGCCCGCTGTACGCGTTGGATTGGCTTTTGGTCGGGGATTGCGGCGTCCACTTGCGGGCGGTGGATTGCACAAACCGGCCCGCCTCCAATAACGCCTCGCGGACGTGCTTCGGCATGTCCTTCGCGAATTGTCTCAACTCGCGGGCCACGCGCGGATCAACGTCGATGCGTACGCTCATCAAGACAAGCGTTTACATGTAACCGTCGCGTGTTTACCCCATGCCGGGCATTAGGCCCTCTCCCGAATCGTCGCGGTCTCCTTGCCGACGGGAACCTTGGCTTTTGGCTTTGGCAGCTCCACGTCGCGCGGTTTTCTGTTTTCGGTGTCCGCCACCAAGGCCCGACCGTCCGAGGTCTTCAGGCTGACGTACACCTCGGTGTGTACGCAATTGGGATGATGCAACCCCTCGGCCTCGGCATCGGCCACCGTGGCGAAGCCTGGCGTCTTGCCGGTAAGAGAAAGAATCTTGCCGTTCCAGCGCACGCAAGCCGGATGCGAATTCGGGCTTGTCCCGCCGATCACCTGCACAAGATCGCGTTCTTCCGAGATCAGCGTGTCGTTGTACGAGTCCCTTGCCACGCGCGCGGACACGGTCCGGTTCAGCATCTGAAAATAATTGCCGTTGCGCCACTTCTTGCCGGACGCGTCGATAAACGCCCATGAATTCGGCCGGTCGGCCACGTCCTCGATCTTGGCCCGCAATGCCTTGTAACGGTCCTCCGAGGTCATGCCGGCGAGTTCCGCCGTGCGGAAGATTTCTATGGCCGCGTTGCGCAGCTCCCGCACATCAGATTCCAACATACGCGCCACGCCGGGGTTCATGTTCACGTTGGCCGCCGCCAACCGCCGGGCGTTGAACGGGTGAATCCGTTCGAAGTAATCCACGAAATGCTCGCGCTCGAATGCGGTAAATGCGATTACCTGCTTCTCGCCCTCGGTCAACAGCAGGTCCTCAGCGGCCAGGTTGTAGAACGTCTTAGACGTGTTCTCGATGGCCTTACGGGTCCATTCGTCCAGGTCCCCTTGCAGGTCGTTGTACAGCGTCAACAGCTCGCGCAACAGGCCCTCGCGCACCGTCCGTACGGTGGCATACTTCTTGTTGCGCACGGCATGGCGGATGCGGTCCTGCACCGCGTCGCGGGCCTGCAGTAAAGAACGGATCATATCCGCGCGGTTTTGCGCCGTGGCCCGCGCGAGGAGTTTCAGTCGGTCTGACTTTGACCTTGGCGCGGACACATCCTACATCTCGCGGACGTAAAACTCGATGTCGCACGCCGCCGTATTGGCGAGCATGAAGATGGTCGCCGTGGTGGGAAGCAATGGAAAAAGCGCGTGCTGCCCGGCAAGCAATCGCAATTCATAGACGCCGGTGCCTGTAAAACCGACGTCGATGTAATTAGTGGCGTCGTGGTTCATGATCCAAATATAGCCCGCATTGCCAATCTCGGTGAGTATACTGTGGGTGGTTTCTCCGCCGGATGATATATCCATTTGATATACATGATCAAACGCCGGCTCTTGCGTGACCACCGCCAAAGATTCCGTGCGCGCCGTGCCGCTGTCCGTATCGCTGAACGACAAAGTATAATTGAACGTAGACACTTTTCACGCCTCCCGGATGAATGCCTCGACGAAAACGGAAGCTGTACCAGCCTTCAGGTAGATGGCCGATGTGGTCGGCGCGACAGGGAAGATCCCCGACTGCCCTGGATACAACCGGCAAAAATACACGGTTGTCGCCACGCCCACATCGACGTAATTCAGCGCCGACCCGGTCGTGTCGTGGTTCTTAATGAACATATAGCCGGCGCTGCCAATGCCCGTAGGCAAGGTCCATGTATATTCGCCGGTGGTAACCGTCACCAGCTTGTGATCAAAATCATTTCCGGTAAGGGTAAACGTGTCCGACTGGCTTTTCGTCAGCCCCGTCAACCCGTCGGCGAAGGATGTCGTTACCGCGAAATCCGCCATCTATGCACCCCTTAATATCGCGACGCTCGGACCCGTGCGCACGTCAAGCCACTCCTGCGCGTCCTTGCATATCGCATTAATGTCCTTCTTCTCTTTCGCCGTGCCGGTCCCGTCGTCGCCAAAAAATTTCGGCCCGGTCTGCGTGCCGTCGGCAATCGCGTTCGAGTTCACCAGCATGTACAGCGCCTGCTCGTACACCGCGTAATCCGGCCGGTAGCTCGCCGGCGTGCTGGTCGTATCCGTCGTCAGGTCATACCCCAGCGCCCGGTTAACCAACCGCGTCGCATGCGTGATCGCGGCATCTTGCTGGTCGTCGGTGAACGAAAACCAGACGCCGTAGTTGACGTGGCTCGTCACGCCGAAATACGTATTCGCCAACGCCCTTGATAGTGTGATGGCCATGACAAAAAGGCCGCGCGGGAAAGTACGCAGGGAAGTCAAACGCATCTCCCCGCGCGGCCAGGACGTGGGGCTAATTATCGCGTCTGTCTGATTTCAAGATAGTCAATCCACAACGAATCCGCGCCCGTGTCAATGGTCCTTATGCCATAAACAGGCGACAACGCCTCGTCGTTGGGCACGTTCGTGGATCCTTTGTTGCTGGCTATCAACACGTTATCAACATAAACAAAGATGTCACTTTCGCTGCCGTCAACGAAGAAACTCAACGTCTTTGCGTTGCCGCCAACCGTGGCCCCGCTGTCGGTCCATGTAGTCACGGCCGTATTGGTTTCAATGGTGCCATTCTTGGCCCACTTGAACACGTTGGTATTCTGGTTGAAGTGGAACAACATAAAGTCATTCCCCAGACTGCCCAGGACATCCGTATCCGCGACCGTCAAACCAACAACGACATTATCCTGATCGACGTCGTCAATCGCGATCTTGGTTTCAAACCACAGGTCGCGCGTCGATGTAACCGCGAACGCCTCGCCATTTTTCTGAATCTCGACGTCGTCGGCCGCCTTGTTGTTGGTCTTGATCTCCAACCAACCGCTGCCGCCGTTGTCTGATACGGTAATCGTTTCCAACCCGTCGCTGTCTCCATCGGTAACGGACACTAACCACTCGGAATGATCGGCCACCTCGGAGAATTTTCCGCCCTTCAACACGGCCAATCCCCCTAGATTCGTTACCGCCGCGTTCGCAATGTATCCCGCCCAATAGAAGTCGTCAGAATATACTGATAAATTCTGCGATAACGTCCCGCCTTCCGTCGATCTCGGCGTGTACTGCGCAAAGACCGATCCAGCCATGCCTAATGCGGCAACGCCAGCCGCAAACATCAATTTCCTACTCTTCCGCATTTTCAATCTCCTCGGCTTGTTCCGCTGCCACCGCTTCATTCACGGCCTCGGCGGCGGCCGTTTCAGGCTGCGCCGCCTTTTCCGTAATTTCCACGTTCATCCGCTTCACGTAATCTCCCACGCCGTCATTCGGCGTGTAGGTGGGGTCAGGATTCGTCATTTTATTAGGTGCCCGTCATCGTGGTGTTTACCATTACATCGTACACCGCGACGGTTCGCACAACCTTGTAACCGGCCGCTACTCGCCCGCGGATGATATCGCCGAAACGCCCCTCGGCCCGCTGCACCTCAAACGTCTTCGGCAAGGCATAGATGCCAAGCGCGTTGCCGTACCCTTCGATCCCGCCCATGCAATGCAAGGTCGTCGAAACCGTCGTCAAGTTGTTACTGACATACACGTTGAAGCCCATGTACTTGAATCTGCGCCCGCCCCCAGCAAAGGTAATGTTGTCGCCAAGCTGCGTCTGCCGGTTCGCCGTAAATTGCTCGATGTAATTTGCCAGCTCTGGATTGACGACAAGAAACGGCGTGCCCTTGTTGTCCACTTTGTTCGTCCGCATCTGCTGCATCAACGAGCCGAACATATGGTTGATCTGCCATAACCGCGTCGCGCCGGCATCGGATTCAAACTGCCAATCGGCACCCGCATTCTGGAAATCCGTCCAGTTGGCGTGATCGCTGAATACGGCGGAATCCAGGTCCTGCGCTAACTGATACGCGCCATTCTCCGCATACGCACGCTCCCACCCCTGCAAGGTGGTCTGCATCTTGTTGGTGTCCAAGATCAGCAACGCAAAGTATTTGTCGAAATTCTTGCTTACACTGACGTTGGTGTCCGTCTGCGCCGCGTAGGTGATATCGCTGGCATCATCCGTGGTCGCGGTCGTGACGTCGGTCGGGTTAATGATGTGGAACGTGTCCGATCCTTCGATCGGCACGGCGCGGTCCAGGATATTCGCGGCAACGGTCTGCGTCGTGAGAAACGCCTCCATCTGTTGCCGCCACTTCTCGGTCTGAATGGCAGTAAGGGCCATGGTGTTCTACCTTATGTTTTACGGGCGGGTTCCGCCCACATCTCGTTCAATTTCTTCTGCACCGCTTCAGGGCCCCCGCTCCGTTGCAAGCCCAGCCAATCAATCGGCTGGCTCCAATCGGTAGCCTTCGGCCCGAAGACGCCATTTGCCGATGCCCCCTCGCCATACCCCGTTCCGCCGCCGCTCTTCGTGGGTGCGGTGACAAAACGCTGATTCTCCGAGATAATCCGCTGCACAATGTCGCCGGTCTTGCCGGCGTCGGCCAGGTCCTCAACCGAGAAGTCCTCGAACGCATCCGCAAGCACCATCTCCCGGTACTTGTCCGATACATCCGGCAGCCAAGGTATCGCGATCTTGCCCAACGCCGCAGCCCGCCTCGCGGCTTCATGCTTCTGACGTTCGGCCTCAACCAGCTTCTCGGCCTCGGCGTGCTTGGCCTGCAACCGCTCATATTGCCGTTGCAGCTTCTCAAGCTCGCTCCCGCCGGCCTTGGCATGCTCCAGCTCTTCAGTCATCGCTTCATGCCGCGCACGCATCTCGTTCAGCTCTTTCTCAAGCAGCCGAGCCCTCGCCGCTGCCTGCTTGCCCGGCGAGTCCGGTTTCCCCGCCGGCCTGTACGCCTTCAACGCCTCACGATCGTCCGCGCTCAACTCCTGCCCTTCCGCCGCCCGCGCAATAATCTCTTCAATCCCCATGACGATTCAGCCTCCGTTTTAAGTCCGGGTAGACGCTCCACGCGAAATGCGCGGGTTCACCGTAAATACACGCGCGTCACCCATGCGCGTTTACACAAGCAATATTTGACTCGATGCAACCACTCATCCCCCTACACCCCGACGAGCAAACCCCGGAAGAAATTTTCGCGACCCGACTCCACCGGGTGCTGGAACGACGGGCGGCCAAGCTGGCACATAACCTCCTTGTGCTCCGAGGCGGCCGCCCGTACATCGAAGAACGCCTTGCCCGATTCCCAGCGGAATCCAGCGTGGACTGGACCGGGTCCGGCACCACGTGGAACGAAAAACGCTTCGAGCAGGTAGGCTCAATTGAGATGGAAGGCCGCCAGGGCCGGGCATACTTGGTCAATCACGCCCGCCGCATCACGGACAAAATCGTCCAATACGTTTTCGCCTCCCCGCCCGAACGATCCGGCGTGCCGGAAAGCATGGAAATCGATATCACCCGCGACGGCGTCAGCCTAAATAACTTCCTGGCCGATACCCTGCGCATGCTCGTCGCCTGTAAGTGGTGCTGGATCGGCGTCGATAGCCCGAAAACCGGAATCTCAATCTCCATCGCCGACGCAAAGGCAAACGCAATCCGCCCGTATTGGGTGCTCTACGATCCCACCCAAGTCGTCGATTGGCGCCGCAAGCCAACCGGCGAGCTCGAATGGATCATCACCGAGGGCGAAAAATGGGACAATCAAGACCCCTTCGCGCCGCCAGTCTCCAAGCACATCCGCCGCCTATGGCAGCCCGGCGAGATGCAGGAATGGGAAATCAAACTCACCTCCGGCGGCATGTTCGAGTCCGCCACAATGATCGACCGCACGCGCCTCGACTTCAACGAGATCCCCTTCGTGCCCGTCGGCGAGGTCTCCCAGCACCCCCACTGGTTCGATGACGTGGAGGATGTCCAGCGCGCAATCATGGATCTGGAATCGTGCCTGGATACCCTCTTCCACAAGGTCGTCTTTGCCCAGCCCGTACTGCCATCTTCCGTCGCCGAAGGCATGGCCGGCGAGGTCCAAGGCCAAGATGTCGCCAAGAGGGTCGGCGTCTTCTTCGGCTACGCGAACGCCATTCTTGAAAGTTCCGAGGAACGGGGTATCACTCGCTACATAGGCCCAGACGGCTCAGCCATCGCAAAAATACAAGATGAATTAACTCGTAAACGCGAGATTATGTTTGATACGGTCGGTTTGCATCTGGGCTTCCAGAAAACCTTCAGCGAATCCCCGGAGGTCAAGGCGTTCGACCAGCTCGACCCCCAGGCCGTCCTGCGTAACTACTCACAGCAAATCGCCGAGGCCGAACGCCGCGCATGGCGCCTGACCCGCGCCATCGACCCTTCCGTCGCGGAAGTAACCGTCACTTACGCCAATAAATTCCACGTCAGCGACCTATTCGAGGATTTCAAGTCGCTGATACTGGTAAACCAGGTCGATGCACCAGACTCATTGCGCCGCCTAGTACTCAACGGCGTGACCGATTCCCTGCTCGAAATCATGCGGTCCACAATCGACCCCGAGGTCATCGCAAAGATCCGCCGCGATATCAACACGTTCGAGTTCAATGAGCCCATCAACCTCGACGCCTCATCCATCGCCGCCCGATCCATCGCAGGTACCCAAAACCAGGGAACAGACTCAGGCGAGGGCCTGCCAGGCGACACGGGACAGCCATAATCCGCCCGCTTTGCCCCCTAGAAGGCGCGAACACGCCAGGTAGGTATCAGGGAGCCACACTCAAGCGCGAATCGCCGCCTGACGCCTTCCAGGCCCTCACACCCCAGCCACAACCGCGTCCTTCTCCGCTAACTCAAACAACGCCTGCTCCCGGCTCTCACTCGTCATCAACGCCTTAATCCGATCCCGCAAATACTTCAACTCCTCTTTGCGCGGCTTCAAGTCGTCGGCAACAATCACCTCAATCTCTAACTCAACCGCCAACGCCTTCCTCAATAACTCCAATATCTCATCCTCAACCGTCCTCATACACCACCTCCCGCCACCTCGCCAGCTTCCGCCTTATCGCACGCGCCCGCTTGTACGCTAACTGCCTCGATATCCCCCTCGGCCCTATCCGCCTCCCCACCTCCGCATTGCTCACACCCACAGGCGCACTCATCTTCGCCGCGAGAAAATCCTCCTCGTCCGGGCAAAATACCACCGCCACCCGCGCATACATCCCTACCCCACTCAGGCGTAACCGCCTCCGCTCCTCTTTGCCAAGTAACAAATACGCCCTCAATACCGCCGCCATCGGTACCTCACACTCAGCCGGCTTGACTTCCATCATCCTCCACGTCCCACGGTCCGGCTTCTCCCACTGCCCTAAATACGATACCCGCCGCCGCTCATACTGCGGCTCACTCGCCGTACACCGCGCACACGGCAACATCGCAAAAAATTCAGGATCCAACGACGGATACCCATGCAAGTGCGGATTCGCCTCCACCGAAAACCGACACGTCGAACAATCCTTCACATCCCCACCACAATCCTGCTGCCAACCCGCCGATCCAGCTCCGCTACCAAATACCTCAACGCATCCATAGCATGATCATCACGCCCCACAGGCTTGTCCCCCTCCTTGTCCCAAACATACGACTCAATCTCAGCAAGCAACCCCGGACACCCCCACTTCTTGTTCTTGTCCGGCACCACAAACTTCAACCGCCCTTCCTTCAACCGCCTCTTCACGCGCGCGATCCCATCCCTCATCGGCCGATCCTTCCACGCAGGCCGCGTCATTATCCCCTCATGCCTCAACGTCGCCGCATCCTCCGCATCATGATCCGCTACCGTCCACCAAACCGGATTCACCTTCGCCCTCTCCTTAATCTCCGCCGCATGCTCACTCACTATCCGCTCACGCCGATATATCTCATCAAACACCACCAACACCCCATCCTCATCCACCCCAGCAAATAAACACACAAACGGATCCCGATACCCAAAATCCACCGCACGATAACATTTCACCCCACGAAATCGCCCACCACCGTCAAGATACGTACTTGTACTTACACAATGCACGCTCAAGTCATACTCGCTATATACCGAGCCCTCCTCACTACACCACTCCCCATACAACATCCGCCGCTTCGTTACCTCATCCTGATCCTCATACACCTCCAACGCATCCGCCGCCAGGTTCCCCGCGTTGTCCGTTATCGTCCACCCACCATACCGCGCCCACTTGCCCCGATTCCTAATCAACTCCCCAGTAACCGGATGCACCCCCAATACCCCCACCTTGTACACCCAGTGATTCGGCCCCTTCGGATTCGTGTCAAATACCGCCTTGCAAATACATTCATTGCCCGAATCATCCACCACCCGCTGCACTAACCGCGAATTCAACTGCTCAACCACCTCCCAAGGAAACTCCGAACACTCATTAAACCATATCGTCACATACTCATTGCCATATAACTTCCTCACCCGCGCCTCATCATCACAGCCGTCAAACAATATGCGCGAGTTGTTCCACGGAAAGTGTATCGTTAACTCATCCCTCTTCAGGTTCCAATATCTCTGATCCGGCCAGTGCCGACTCAAATAATCAAAAAACGTCCCATTCCATAAACTCTGCACCGTGTGACTCCGCGCACGCCTCAATACTACCTGCCAAGACCCAGCATACCGCGCCGCACGCGCCAACATCCAATGCGCTATACACGCACTCTTCCCACTCCGCCCACCACCATCAAACAATACCCGCGTCTTCTCCTCCGCCTCCAATACCCCCAACCCCCCTAACTGCTTCACACTCGGCTCCCACGGCCCAACCTCATACCTCTTGCTCCCACGCGCAGGCGCCGCACGCGCTACCCCATCCCCCACTCGCTTCATCGCCGGTGATAAGATGCTCAAATCAACTCCAGATGACCTCAGAATGGACTAGGACGGGTCCAGGTGAGGGCCAGGGGAAATAAAGCCGCTACAGACCCCATAGCGGCCGCAAAACGGACAGAGAAAAGGAGGCGGGAAAAGGAAAAGAAAACAGAAAGGAAACAGAGAGGAAAAAAAAAGGAAAGGAAACAGAGAGGAAAGAAAAAGGACTTTCGCGCTTTCTAAAGTTATTAAAAGGAAACAAGGCGCAGGTAAAACAAAATACGAAAACGTAAAAACAGGGGACGTGAGGGGCCACAGGATGGGAGGCGGGGGTCGAGCGGTGCCCCCCTCTTTACGTCGCATAATACTCATTAAGTCTACTTCGTTTTACAAGATAAGTTCTTGCTGCTCAACCACTTGCAAGGATTCTTCCTCTTCTATGTCTCTTATCTCGCCCAATTCCTCTACATATTCGCTAGTGGGATTCAAGGATAGGGAGATTTCCCCACCGTCACTAAGTCTCTTGCTGTCATTAACTTGCGGAAGGATAAACGTAGGCGGAGGCAACGATTGCAGCTCGATTCTGCTGGTTTCCATACCCCACCCCTCCATCTTGATCAGGTGGCCCATCCAGACCGCTGCGTCTTTGCCTCCAGCCCTGATCCGCTTCCAACATAAAGCCTTCGCTTCGTCGATACTAGACAGCCTTTCACCCATGTCTTCTTGGGCCAATCGACGCAGTTCGTCTTGAACGTCAGCACGCTTCAATAGTCTTGCGCCGCAGGTACTTGCAGAAGTTTTTGAGTATCCTGCTTGTGTAGCTGCCTTGGTAGCGTTGTGGCAAGAGTGGAACTCCATAGCGAACATTTTATGACGGTGAGAGATGGAGTTCATTTTGTGAGTGGAGTAGCGAGCATAGAATTTGTTAATAGTCAAGCCTGGGTATTTTTTTTTGTCTTTGCGAAAGTTTGTTTCCCCCGCCTCCCATTTATTTTGCACGAAATGTCTGGACCACTCGGGCCAATAAAAAAGCGTGTTTTAAAAACCGCTCTATAGGGGCTTTTTTTTCCTTGTCATATATTACATTTAGTGCGTTATAACAGCACTTTTTATATCATCATATATTTATTATTTTTTTTATAGGAAGGAGTGGTCCAATGGCCCAGAGTGCAGAATAGGCAATAAAAGTAGGGTGAAACCCCGGACCATTGTGTCTGGAATTCAATGGCCCAGCAATGGCCCATTGGCCCGACTTTCGCGCTTTCTAAAGTTATTAAAATGTTTTTCTCACTTTCTTAATGGCCCAAATTTTCCTTGACAGGCCAATTTTTAGCCAAAAAAAGGCCAAAAAAATGTTCAGAATGTTTATCAGCCGCAAAGTCTCAACGGGCTAAAATTTCGCCGTCAAGACTCCTCGTGACCATGCGCACAAGGTGAGGTTCGGCAGGATCATACCTGCTTGCGCGGGCCATTGCGCCTCGACAACGAACCTTGGACATACTGCTCGTCGGGAACTTTCGCATCTCAAAATTCCAGTCTTCGATCTGTCCCAGCTTGGCCCAGTTTTGCATATGATGCCGCACGCCGCGGCCGTGCTTCCCGCCCAGGCCTGGCAGAGCCGTCCTGGCCCAATCCGCGAGCACATCTGATGCGATCCAGACCGGATCATGGTCTTGTATGCCCAACCTTGCGAGGTTCAGCTCGATCACGGCGTGAACTGTCTCCGCATCGGCTGTCTCTTGGTCGGACATTTCGCGGCGAGCAATAAGCAGCTTGTGGCACTGCATGAACACGTCCTCGTATCCGATGATTGGGGCCATAACGCTATACTCCCACTCGCGGAACCTGCTTTGTGTTTTGACCGGCCATTGTGGGCCTGCGGCGAGGATTGCCCGGATATCTGCCAGAATTTGCATTCTATTGCATTGCACGTACTTACGCACCTTGCTTAGCCAATTCGACGATGCGCACTCATCTCTGGACAGTGATATCATCATACTGCGTGAGACCAGGTCCCGGTCCAGGCATGCCGAATTGCTTGTTAGGCAAAAGATCATATCGTTTTCCCGCGTGGTTTCGTCCTTGCCGTATGGAGCCAGGCCGCTAATCGTGGCGCTTGTGGCCATGGTGGCCAGTGCGCTCGACTGGAAGTACCCGGTAACATTATCGAGTAAAAACACGCGTTTTTGCATGGCGCCTATCGTCAGCAATGCCCTAAGCATGCGGTCCGCATCGTGGTCCTTTGCCATGCTCCGCGCATCGACGTAAAACGGCGTCCCGTCGTACAGATAGGCCAGCAGCTCGACCAGCTTGGTCTTGCCTGAGTCCTGCCCTGTATCTGAATCTATGACCCATAGCGGGCGGTCCGCGTCCGGACTGTAGTACATTGGGCAGGCGAACAGGGCACGGATCATCATGCCGTCTTCGGCCGTGGTCGGGCTGAAGAAGTCCATCAGGCCCTCGAACATCTCATGCTCCGTGCTCGGCTCCGGCAGCGGGTCGTGGGTGTAGAAGATGTTTTTTCTCGCGGGGTAGTGCGGCGTCGAGCTTACTGCTATGTAAGGTTCGGCGGATTGCACGAGGCTCTCGTAGATTGTGCGCCAGCCGCTGCAGCCGCAGATCTTGCCGGCGGTCTCGATTTCTGGTTGGCCGTCGCTCAAGCCGGCGACCCATGCTTCCAGCGCGCTTGCGCTCCGCAGCATGGTGATCTTGCCGTCGCGGAAGTCGAAGAGGGCCTCGCCGAGGAGTTTTGGGAAGCCGTCGAAAGCCTCCCGGATTTGTCGTACGATAGAATTGATGGGTATTGCGACTTTGACCTCACGCAGTTTTCCGCCCTCGGCGACCACGCTGTACTCAAAGTTGCGGATGCGGACATTGAGTTTCAGCTCGTCGGCCGCCGCGATCATCTTTTCGAGGGCCTCGCGCGTGCCGCCGGCCTCGATCCAGTCGGAGATGTCGGCGCCGGGCTTGTCCATGCCGAGGTCCACAACCCGCATCGACTTTGCGATACAAAGCGACTTGTCGGAGATATCCAGGGCCATCTGCTTGCCGGATGGGTCGTTGTCCGGGATAACGATCACCGCTTTGCCGGTCAGGAAGCGGTTATAGGACGCGCGCCAGGAACCCTCGCCCATTGGGCATGTCGTGGCCTTTAGTCCGAGGTTCCACAGTGCGTCGGCGTCCTTTTCGCCGCCCACGATGATGATTTGCGGCTCGTCCTTCCAGTCGTCCACGCGGTAGAGGATGCGCTCGACGTTGCCCAGGCCCTTGATGTACTCGCCGGGCTTTTTGGGGTCTGGGCGGCGTTGCCAGAATGCCTTTGGACGCATCCTGACGGTTTGGTGGATCGTGACGCCGTCGAGTTTGTAATCGTAGACGTGCTCGATTTGGCCGGCATCCTTCGTGCATTGGATCGGCGTGAGGCGGTAGTACTCGCCGAGGAGGATGTGGGCGTGGTGGAAGTCTACATTGTGGGCGATCTGGGCGAGTTTGAAGATATCGCCCTTGTTCCCGGTGACCCAATCGACCCAGTGTGTCTTACATGCATGGAGTGCGCCCGAGTTGCTACCGTTGCGCCATGGGACATTGAAGGTATCGTATTCGCCGGCCCGGCCGGTTGATTGGGCTCCCAGTGCCGATCTGATGTATTCCGCGCAATCACCCTGTTGCCTTATCTCTTCCAGCTCGTAGAACGTCGGCTTCCGGGTCCAGTCCATCGAATAACCTCAAGCATGTTTCCCTGGCGCGCGTGATGTTAATTGACTTTGCAAAGGCATTGATATTGCCGATGACGCAGCAACCCTCGCGTGCGCGCGTGATGGCGGTGTAGACCAACGCCCGGTCGAGCATGCGGAACTGGTTGTGCAGGCAGACGAAAAAGACCCGGCGGTATTGTGATCCTTGGGATTTGTGGACGCTGATACAGTAGGCCAGCACCATATTACGGCATTGGGCATCGGTTAGCGTCCGGGTAAGGTCGTCAGCGTGGCACGCCCCTCGCTCGCGGTCCAAGCAAATTGTGATTTGCTTTGCGATATGCGTAATTTTGCCCGCGTCTCCGTTCCACAAATCCTCCTGCGGGAAATTTTTGGTGATCATGATCCGGTCGCCCACGTCCCATTTATTGCCCGTATCTCCGATTATATGGGCTTTGATCCGATTGTTTATGGCGTGGATCCCGTGGCCGTTGTCGTCGTCCTGGCCGTATGACGGCGCGATGAATACGTCCTGTTCCGGGTCATATTGCCCGGATTCGACGTAGCGGGAAATGGCGTTCATGGTGGCGGCCGGCGAGCCGGTCTCCTTGACGTGCCAGACCTCGCCGTCGGACCGCAATAATGCCGGCGGCACCTTGCCTGCGCGGATCATATTGGACGCGATGTGTACGGCGGCGGACGCCCGGTGGCATATGGAGAGGCGGACGACGAGCTTGGGGCGGATCTCGACGAGGTCGTGAAATGGCGACCCGGGCGAGACGGGCGGTAGTTGCGACTCATCACCGACTAAAACGATACTGCCGCGGACAAAGCGGATCAGCGCGGCGGCGAGCCATGAGTCCATCATTGACGCCTCATCCACGACGATCACGCCCTCATCGAAGGGCATTTGCCGCATGAACCTCGTGCCGGTCCATTGCAACGCGCTATGGATTGTCCTTGCTGGCCTGCCTGTGACGTCGGACAGCCTGCGTGCGGCCTTGCCTGTAGGCGCCAGCAGCAATGGCGGATTCGGCAATGAGTTGCATAACTCTCTGATTACGAGGGTTTTGCCGTATCCTGCGCCGCCGGTGATGATTGCGTCACCAGTCCGTGCCCTATCTATAGCAACGCGCTGTGATGGATCAAGTTTCAGGAGATGTCCTTTTACGCATATCCGCGATGCGCCGCAGCCGTTCGGACCTTTCGCGGCGGATGCGGTCGGCGTGTTCGCGCATTGCCTGTTTACGTTCCGGTGTGGGTGGCCGGGGTTTGCTTCCAATCCAGCTTTGGCGCATGGATTCGTGGGCCTCGGCCTGATTAACCCCGGTCGGCCAAGAATTGCGAAACACCGCGAAGCTACCGTCGATGAACTGAACGAGGGCTCCCTTCGGCTCGTCCTCCACCAGTGCCCGGATCGTGGCGTCCTGTGGGATTGCCCCGGCCAGGTGCTCGGCCTCGGCGAGCTTTTTCTTGTTTGTGCTGATGTGCATTTTTCTCCTTATCCGTTTTCCCACCAGGCCGCGATGCGGGCGACGAACACGGTTATGAATCCGGCGATGACGGCCAGGGTTCCGAATCCGTTAACCGATGGATTGTCCACGCTGAAGCCGAAGAACCAGACGGTCAGGCCGAAGACTACGGCGAACCACCCGTAGACTTGCCCGGCCTTCCAGCGTTTCGCGGTGGCCTCGATGACTTGGGCTGCCAACGGCGCCCCGCATGATGGACAGGCTGTGGCGTGTTTTGAGATGCGTCGCGCGCAGTCTGGGCACGCGCGCAGATTGTCCGCCTGGGTTTCCTTTTGCGCGGGATTCCGGTGGATGATCTCTACATCCGGCGGTGTGGCTTTAGTTGGAGTGTACATCACGATTCCTCCGCCAAAACTTGCTTGATGTGATCCATCTGATCCAGTGCCGCCCTGGCATCGATCAGAGCCATAAGATCATTCTGGATCTCCGCCGCCCTCTTGATGAGATTAAGCAGGAACAAACCTTCGACCGGATTTGCTGCACGGTTTGCGGCCATCAAGTCATCCCTGAGAAAAGTCGCAGCATGGTTTGCTTTATCAATGGCTTCGTCTAATTCTCTTGTTTTCATCATCTCTTCCTGTTGTTTCCGTTCTTTCTTACTTCCCGCCTCCCATCATTACTATACTCTAATAACCGGTTATTGAAACTAGAAATCGTAATAAATTCATCATGCCGAAAACCTTCGGAAAATCGCTAATTCGTAGCGTGCGTAGGCTTTGGACGTGATCCAGTCCGCATCGATCATCACGACCTCGCCGGATGCGACCAGCTCGCGGAAGGCGGCGGTCAAGACCTTGGCTTTTTCCGCCCGTTGCGTCTCGGTGCCCATCATTGCAACGCACTCGGCCGCAACGACTTGCTTACGAATTGCGGTATTGCCGGATTGGATGATCTCGGCTATGACGTAGGTGATTGCGGCCTTGGCGCGGCGCGGATCGGCGTCATCTATGCCGAAGTGCCTGCGGGGGTCGGCGTCCACCGTCTTGAATCCCCGGCCGGGCAAGGTGGCGAGGATATACGGGTCGGCGGTGACCTTTGCTACCGTGCTATTTCCCCACTTCGCCCAAGCCTCGTACGCCAGCAGCTCGGTACAGCCGCTGGCAAGTAGGAATGCCAGCGTCTCGTCCTGCTCGCGGTGCAAAGTCAATCGCTCGAGAGACTTACGCCATTCCGCGTTTGCCGCCTCCGTGATGCCCTTGATTTCGAGGTGCATCACGCCCTGCCAGTTTTCGCCGTAGCGGTCCCAGATTTCGCGTTCTTTGACATCGCCGATACCCTTGGCGCGCAGGCATACCACGTGCAGCAGATCGCGCAGGGAGCTCGGGATATTGATAGAAGCGAAGTCGAAGGAGAATTCATCCTTGCCGCTGAAATCGGAGCGGGCCCAGAATCCGTCGTGGAGCTTGATCTGGTCGCCTGGCTGGACCTCGAACGGGATCACGCCCTTGCAGACGCCGGCGTCCGTGGCGATGATGCACCAGTTGCCGGGGTCCTTCCGGTAGCGGACCTTTTCGACTGTGGCAACGATGGTTTCGCTCATAGCGTGAGTTGCCTTTCCCGCTCCTTTAGGATTTTCCACGCGATGCCCGCGGCCAGGTCTGAATTCTCGCAGAACAGGCACGTGACGTTCCGCATCGTCAGCTCGGCAATGCGCTTTGCCAAAAAGCCGTAGGTCAGTCGTGAATGGTTATGCCGGCCCCAGGCGAGATCGGATATTTGGCCCTCGATGATGATCACGCGCGCGGGCCAGAGTTGCATCCGGTCCAGCTCGCGCAGGAACCTGGCCCAGCCGCTCGACACGGTGCCGCAGAAGTCATCGATGGACTTGCGCTCGATCGCGAAGGCATTGTCTTCGGCCAGCGCGTAATCCCCCGCGAGCAGCGTACCCCGGCGGGTCTCGGCCACGTCGGGCGGGAAGGCCCAGGGAGACTGTTCCCGGGTGTCAATAATGATTAGCATTGCCGATATTCGCCTTGAATATCTCTTGATCTCGCTTTGACAGCTTGCCGTATGCCTTAAGCACGCCGTCGGCCGTAATTGGAACGGTCATTGTCTTTGCGCGGAAACCCGCTTCGATCATGGCCGAGTTGGCGGATATTTGCTTGGCGCAGACTTGCTCATAAAGGTCGGGGCGCTCTCGGTGGAGACGGGATAGGGAATAGGACTTGGTATTGCCTGTTACCCTTTGTGGCTTACCACTGGTAACATTGTTACCAGTGGTCTTAGCCTTGTCGGATATTGTATCCCCGCCTTCCTTACCAAGCAGCGCGTCGCGGAACATCCGCAGCACGTTTGGGTCATCCTTCAGCAGCGCCGCTATTTTCTCGGCACTTTCGCCCCACCCTTCGAGCGGAGGGCCCTCGATGAACAAGCGAAAATCATGTGGACCGAATTCGACGATTTCGCCCGTAGCTATTTTGCGCCGCCGCCAGATTCCCTCTTCGATTATCCTCTCGATGTATCCAGGAACATGCTTTAAGCCAATGGAGCCCTTACGGATACACTCATAACATGATTGGCAAAAGCTCCCCGCCTCGATTTCATTCACCAGGATATACCCCGCTTTTCTTGCACTTTTTCAGCTCGGCTATTTTGAAATCCAATTGTTCCAACGTCATATCTTTATGTGTTACGTAAACTGTCTTGCCATTTGGTCCGGGTACATAGTTGAAACATTTGTGTACGTCTGCGTAATCAATTCCGTGTATTCGTGCTATTGCCTGAACAAGATTTTGAGCCTCGCATGCCTTGTTTTTTAGAAGGATTTCCAGCCTGGGAGTCTCCTCGGCATCAGCATTTCGGTCGCATGGTGGTTCTTCTTTGATCGAATCAACCTTTATGTTCGGGTTTTTCTTCAACAATTGCGCCGCGGATTCGATCGAAACCCCATATTCTGACATGATTGTTTCCATGATTTGATGGGTTTCAGGATCATACCTCTCATCGCCGACTTGGATAAACGCTGTGCCTTCGTGCTCTGTCTCAAGAACATTATAATCCGATCCTGATCCCTTTTCCCTGTCCTGTTTATCGCGCTTTTCTTTTTCCCTGATTGCTTGATCCTGAGCCTTGACAATCTCTTCGGCGAAACGAATCAATCTGGGATCGGCCGGAAGAAAAACAAACGCCTGGCGATCCATCTCTTTTACATTCTCGGGCTTCGTATCGTCTTTTAGATATGATACGCGGGATACTCGGCCAATTAATTGACGAAAAAACAAGGTGGTTACCGCGTTTGTCAAATAGCACAAAACCTGTAACCGTTTGATGTCCGTACCCTCCGAAACCATTTGCACTGAAACCAGCCATTCGGTACTGGAATTTCTGAAATGATCGACTGATGAATTCGCGGTTTTGTTATCGCTTATAATGATGTCTGGATTCTTTCCCGTTTCGGACCTAATCAATTCCGCCATTTTCAGCGCGTGACCATGGTCTTTACAAACAGCCATTGCGCCGGCTGTCGGAATTGTTTTCCTTATCTCCATTAATTTAAGATGTGCTTTCCTTATGAGTATTTTGACGTACTCTCCATCCTCCAAAAGAGCGGTGAGGCGCCTACTCGCGTCCTCTTCTGATATGGTTTCATCGACAGACCAATTCCTTATTTCAGAATTGATTTCAACTACTGCGTTCCCTCGTTCCCACCAGAAACGCAACTTCCTTACTACCCCATCAGTTAATGCCGTCGGATAATCATACCTAAACGCCGGAATGCAAAAGCCGTCTGTATCATAGGAAATATAAGGTATCGGCTCGCCTGTGGTTCTAAATGGTGTGCCGCTTAGAAGTAGTATTTTTTTAGCATTTTCAAATGCTTGTTGCGCATCATTTCCCCAACCGTTGTCAGATGGAGAAAGATGATGAACCTCATCAAAAATGACCATGGATTCACGCCTGGCCAAGAGTACGCGAAGAAATAAAGAATTACTCTTGAGCGATTGATAACTGATAACAGCGCCGCGAAAAGAGGACTTCAGATCAGTAGTGCCGAAATTGAAGGTTTGCATTTCGATTCCGAAACAGCGCTTCGCTTCGTTGGCCCACTGTTCGCGCACGTTGACGGTCGGAACGACAACAACCACAGCGCGATCACTTCCGGCCATCAAAAAATGATGTGCAGCGTACAAGGCGGCAATGGTTTTCCCGCCGCCAGGTATCACTACAAGAAGAAAATTATCCAGTTTGTAACGGCGCCAATTGTTGAAAAAGTCTTCCTGCCAATCCCTAAGAACAATCATGTTCGATCCCTTGGCCCTGTTTGCATTTTTGCTTAGCAATTGCGCGTTTGATATGTCCGTTTGCCCGCCCTTTGAATGCGGAATAATATGATCAATCTCCATTTCGTCGGCATTGACGCCTTGAATAATTGCCAGAACACGTTTAACACGTTTAGAAAAACGCCTGGCGTTCACTTGTTGGAAGCGTCACATTCTTATTGCGATTCCGTGTCGCCCATCCCTCCCTTAAAATGGCAAATCATCTTGTACGGTCGGCGCCGCATCCTGGCTTTTGCCGGTCAGCTTCGCCCACATCCTCGAAACGTCTTCGGCCTGAAGCGGTTTGATGGAATGCTTATTGACCCATTTCACACGCAAGCGTTCCCGGCCGTCGTACTCCTCATACTGCACATCGTATTCGCATTCGACGCCCTCGAGGTCGATCAACCGGTCCGGGTGAAAGGGCGGCTCCATGCCTAATTCAAACAGTTTTTCCGCGTTGATCTCTGCCATTGTTTTGCCTGCATGTTGACCTGACTTTGCGAGGGTCGGCGTGAAGAACATCTCAGCCGTGATGGTCTTGCCGTCCTCGGTGCGGCCTGGCAAGCGCACGGAGAAGCGGTAATCGATGCCGTCCTTTTCTGGCATCGGATAAAAGGCTGGGTCAAATATTGTAACGGTGTACTTGCCGGGTTCGTTGATTGGGATCAGGTCATTCATCGTGATTGCACCTTGGTTTCGAGTTGCATTTCTATGCCTGGGATTGTGTAGGGTCCCTCGGCGAGCTTCGGCATGAGTCCGTCTTTGTTGTGTTTGATGTGCTCGCGAATCTTGCGGTTGTCGGGCGAGCAAAGGTAGCGTTCGACCTTATCGGGATCGATGATCGTGAAGACGATATCCCGCCGCACGCGCATGTCATATGACACAGGCTTCTCAATCGTCGGCGCGGGCGGTTCCGGCAATGCAATTTCCGGCTCGGTGTCCGCGTCCTCGAATCCAAGGGCCACGGCCGCCTCGTGCTCGGCAAGCTGTCGTTCGGCCTCGCGCTTCGCGGCCTCCATCGCGGCGGCCTCTTCGGCCCGGCGCTTGCGTTCCTGTTCCCGGAAATAGGTCTCGGCCAGGATCTTGATGCGCGCCTTCTCCTCGAGCACCGGCGCATTTGCGCCATCGGCCACGCGCTTGATTAGCCGTTGCGCGTCCATGAACGGACGCGTGAGGTCCTTGCGCATCTTTTCCATGCCATTCTCGGTGCGTGTGAGTTGCTGCAACAGGCCTCCGGCGGCGGTGTAGCCGTCGTCATTGCTGACCTTCGTCAACGCGTACGATGAGCGGAGCAAGTCATCCCTTGCGGCCAACCATACCGGATCTATCGCGACGTCGGCGGGATTATGCGGGATTATGGTCTGCTTCATTTTGGCTAATCCTCCTTTCCAATTCCTGTTTCGCCGCGACCCTGTACTCGGGGCCGACCTTGTTCCACTTGCTCATATGCACAAGTTGCTCGTCGGTGAGGTCCGCCATCTTGGTGCCGGCGAGCCGTCCGGATGGCACGACCGAGTAATCCGGCTCGTCGGATTGTTCCTCCGCGATGAATTCCGGCTCTACGGTCTTGATTGCCGGCGGCGTGGCGGGCGGGGATTCGCTGGGCTGTGCAAGATCCATGGTCTCCTCGGGCGTGTACGTCCCGGAACAAACCAATGGGCAGACGGTGCGGACCGCGTCGCTCACCACGCGCGCCCATAGCATCTGCATGCGCGCGCGTGGCGTGGCCCAGTTGCGCTTGATCTTGCCGTTGTGGTCTTTGGTGAATGGTTCAAGGCGGGCTTCATCCCAGGTCAATGTGCTTTCGTAGGTGGCGTCCTTGTATTGGACGATGATGCCCGCTACCTCCGGTGTGCGCTCGATCACGCTGTACGATCCGCCCAGCTCAAGCAGTCGAGCCAGCATGGCGTCCGATCGCATTGACGGGCGGCCGTCGATTAAATGATACCGCTCGATGAACTGCATTGGCGTCAAGCCGCTCTGCAAGCACGACATGACCAAGATCGTGCCCTGGCCCGCCTGCGAGCAACCGAACATGCCGCTGCGCTCGAAGATTTCCCCGAGTTTTGTAATGTCGTCTATGCCCTTTAGGGCCGGTAGGTTATCCATGCTTTCCCCTTTCTTAGCTTGGCGACCAGTAGGTCGATTTCACGCCTCGCTGTCTCTTTAAATCGCTTTGAAACATTGGGCCGTCGGCCATCTGAATAATCGTGTGGTGCTTACTGCCGAGTAAGTAATAATACTTACTCATGGACAGGACCTGCGCGCGCCCCAATTGCTTCGTGTAAAACGCGTACTTGTTCTTCTTCATTTTTTCCTTTCCGTTTCTTTGATCCCCTCCATGATCCAATCCCTGGCGACGCCGGACATGTTGGCGTCGAGTTTACGCGCTGCGCGCTCCAGCCTGGCGTATTGGCTCGGCGTCAGCGGGATGCGAACGCCCGTGGTTAGTTTCTGGGCGTAAAGTGTAGGTCGGCCGTGCTTTTTCATGCCAACCAAGTTACGACATTACATGTAATGTGACAAGTAAATTGTCACATTACATGTAATTACTTGCCGCTGTTTGCTTTATGTCGATGGCCGCGCCAGGCCCACCAGCCGAAGGCGCGCACGCACGGGTAGACGATAAGGCAGGTGCGGACATAATCGACGCCGCTGGCGAGCATGCCTTCGCGCAGGACCCTGTCCGCGTCGGCGCGTTTCATCCCCGGCGGTGGATCGCGGTAATTCTTGTCGTGCAGACAGACGGCGGCCTCCGCGCGCGGGTCGTCGATCCACCTTGGCGCGACCGATCCGGCCGACATGCCGTTGTAGCGGAAGCCTGCGTTGATGTAGTGGTGGTATCCGCCCGAGTCCATGAATTCGAGCGGGGCAAGCAGCTCGAAGCGGTAGCGGAGGTGGTCGTGGGTCAGGTCCTTGCAGGTCTCCGACGCCCCGGTATGGGCCTTGCGTTGGCAGCAATCGGTCCCGATCCATCGCGGGACCACCCGCCGCTGCTTTTGCAAGTAGGGAAGCACGGTTTAGCGTCCGCCATTATCGCCAAAAACGAATTCAGATTGGACGTGACCGCTTAAACATCCTGGAGAACACCAGAGTACTTCCTTGTGCCTGTTTTCCGCGTTTCCGCCCGATGTCTTCGAGCTTTTTGTTGTTTGGTACGCAGCTTGGCCTTTCCACTTGATGCGCCGCCAGCTTGCCGGAATGTCTGTGTTGTGCTCTTCCGTGTACCCAGCAAGCACGATTCGGAACCGCTTGTTTTCCCCGTTGGCAATAGCCCAATTCCTCACATCAACAGCTAAAGATAAACCATCAATATTGTAACATCTATTGTCTCTGATGGACAAAGAGTAAGGCGGATCAAGAAAAATCCCAATACTTGAACCATGCGACAATGCCCCACCCGTGACGACTCGGCCCCAATCACCAGCGCAGACGCGCACATCGCGCAGTCTGTCAGCTAATCTCAACATGTAATCAATTATTCGTTCGGCTCGACCGGCGCAAGTATTCCACGGTTTGACCCCCCTGCCTGGATCCCCGAGATGCGGACGTTTGCGATGGACCCCCTGGCCGGCGTTTAGATGCGGACGTTGGCGATGGACCCCCTGGCCGGCGTCCCCGAGATGCGGAAGTTTGCGATAGACCCCCTGGCCAGCGCCTTCATTTTCAGATAAATATTCGACCGTATCGCCCTCCGACCCGTACTTCCAGGGACCATTTCCCGCACACCAATCGCTGCCAATCCACGCGTTAATTCCCCATACCCACCATCCAGCTATTTTTGTATCGTACCATTCCGGATCGGATTCGAGCCCCTCGATCAATCTCGTTCGCCCGGTATTTACGAGCCATAAATGTCTCGCCAGCAAATCGGTTTCATTGATTGGATCGTCCGCGTAATAGGCTACTTGTTCGGGATCGCTTTTCACCGCGCGCCAAAAGTTGGCGATGTATCCGTCCGCATCATTTACCGTTTCAGTACGTCGCGCATACGGGCTTATATTCCGCGCCAATAAAACGGCCAGGCTTCCACCGAACGGTTCAATGTAATTCTCCACATCACCCAAAGCGGACCAAATGTCTCCGGCGACTTGGCGCTTGCCGCCGAACCAGATAAAGGGTGCTTTTAGTGGTTCGTCTTTCACGCAATCATTATCCACGTGCCGGGCGGGATCAAAATGCGAATTCGATTTGCCGGGATTCCTCGAGACAATGAGGCGAAAACCAGATCGTTTCCTTATGCCTATTTTCAGTATTCCCGCCGCTCGACTTGGAGCTGTTCGTGGTTTGGTAAGAGCCGTTACTTGTCCATTGGAGCATGCGCCAGCCGGCCGGCATATCATGCTCATCATGGTAGCCGGCAAGAGCGATTCGTATCTTCGGATCATCCCCGGCCTCGATGGCCCATTGCCTAACCTCAGCGGATAGACCGTGAGAGTCTGTATTGTAGCAGTCTTTATCGCGTAACTTCGCATCGTACGGCGGATCCAGGAACACGCCAACGGTCGCTCCATGCGCAAATACACCATTGGTGCAAAGTCTGCTCCAGTCCCCGGCACATACTCGCACGTCGCGTAATCGATCGGATAGTTCCTGCATGTAGTCGATCAACATTTCCGTTCGCGCGGCGCAGTTCTGCCAGATATTGCCCTGGCCGTCCCTGCCAAGGTGGGGAAGTTGCCGGTTTACGCCCTGGCCGGGGCTAAGGTGTGGAAGTCGCCGGCTTACGCCCTGGCCTTTTTCATCACGTTTCCACGGCCCAGTCCCCGAACACCATTCGCCACCGATCCAACAGCAAATCCCCCACACCCACCAGCCTGCGATCTTGGCATCAAAAAAGTCCGGGTCCGCTTCGAGCCCCGCGATCAATCGTTGCTTGCCCTCATTCACGAGCCATAAATGCCTGGCGAAAAGATCCGTTTCATTGACCGGATTATCCGCGTATTCCACGACCTTCTCCGGGTCGTGCTTCACGGCGCGCCAGAAGTTGGCGATGTATCCGTCCGCATCATTTACGGTTTCTATGTATCGCTTTTTCGAGCCAATCGGCCGCATCAACAACACCGACAAGCCGCCACCGAATGGCTCGACGTAATTTTCAACGTCGCCCAGCCCGGCCCAGACCTCTTGAGCGATTCTCGACTTGCCGCCGAACCACGGAAACGGGACCTTTAAATCACCATTACCCATTTGCCAGGCGAAATTTCGGAGAATTTCGTCGCGTCGTGCGTCTGGCGCGGAAATTCGCCAATTGGTGTATAGATCACGAGCCCCGGTTGTGATCCGGTGAACGCGGCGCGCGGCGAGAATGCCGCCTCGTAGCTCACGTGCCCAAAACCGGATTGAAATTGAGCGATCACCCGGTCCAGGCCCCAGGCGATCTCCGGGATCTCATACAACAGCAACGGCGGCGGGCGGGCGATCACGCGGTTGAGTACATGCGCGCCCTCAAGCGGCCAGGTGAACAGGATCGTCGAGTACACGTCCCAGGATTCAGGGAGGTAGATTTGGTGCTCCGAATACACGATATCGTTGATCTCTTCCGCCGCCGCGTTTATGGCATTCGGCCTCGTGGCTGTGGCGACGTTCGCCGGCGCCGGCCCTTCTGGGTGCATGGACCAATTGTGTTTGCGGCGGGCGAAATCCCCGTGCCACGCGTGCCAGGCCCCGTCGCGCCCCTTGACTCTTAGCGTCCCCGTCCCGATCTCCCCGCCTCCGATCGGTGTCCGCAGGTGCACTCTCGCCCCGTTCGGGTACTTTCGCGAGTTCGGCAGGTCGTAGTTGCGGGTCGTATTGGTCAGCTCGTAGGACTTGTGCTCGGTAAGGATTTCGGCGCGCTCGACGAAATCCACCCAGAGCCACGGCAACAGCACGCAGAGCCCGCGCTCGCCGTGATCTCCGGATTCGGGCTTGATCAGGTACGTTGTGCTGCTGCCGTCGATGCACTCCTCCGGAATCCGCGTACCGCCCCAGGAAAGATATGTCGTGCCGCTGTCCCCCGGCCGTGGCTTGATCTCGGTCGGCTCTGTCGGCTCGGTCGGCGGGTCTTCGACGACAATCGGCACGTCGATGGCCGCGCGGCGGAAGTATTCCCGCCACTTCTGCATGATGCGGGATCGCAGTCGGTCCAGCCGATCCCGTTTGCCTGGCAAGGATGGCACGTCAGAACCCCCGGCCCAGGGAGGTCATGCCGGACCGGCATGTCGCATTACGCTCGTGCCGGTGGTGTGGGATGTCCGGGCCGGGGGCAAAATTATCGTGCTCTTGCATACAAGCGCCGCGCCGCGACGAATCCCCCGGCCCGGCTCGACGGACCCCAGCGACAACAGGATTGGAAAACGCTGGGACCGGACCGGGGGTAAAATCAAAGACCGACCTGCAGCAAGACGACGAAATACAGTGCAAGGATTACTCCAAATATAAGTACCGTCAAAAGGATGTTACGCACCTTATCCATTATCCACCATTGCGCGCCAATATCTACACCCGAAATAAGCCCTGGTTATAACGCCCCGATCGGCCCACAACAGAGCACTCTCACATCCGCCCTCGCCCGCCACGCCGCGAGTATCGTGCATGACCCACTCGCCAGCCAGTTCTATCTCGCGCACGGTTTCCAACCTCGGCCCGCGCCAGCTCCCGCACGTAAGGCAGCGCCCTCGGTATCGGTCGGCGATGTCAGACCGCATGCGCAATCCAGACGCACACCACGTCATGGCGTCAACGGGACCGTCATATCCGCATTCGGACCGCGCTGGTCGGCCTCGTTTTCCTGGCTGGCGTCCCCGCCCGCGTCGATCCATGGCAGGTTACTCCGGTAGGGTGTGTCGGTCTGTGTGCTCGGCCGGTCGATGCGGCCGCCGATCGCGATGTTGAATGTCACCGTGACGCAGCCGGTCGTTACGCTCAGCAAGATCAGGATCGCCGCGACGTCAGCGAGGATGATTGCGGATATGCGCCAGCAACAATGCAAATAATGGTTACTCATATCCCCCCCCGGATTATGTCGATTATTGCCGCACATCCACCGTCGCGTCCTTGTCGAAGTCGTCGTGCACGGCCTCAATAATGCGCCGGCCGCAAAATCCGCAATAGCGTTGCATATTTTCGCGCGGCCCGCCGTTGAAGTAAAATCGCTGTTTGTAACCGCATGCCGTGGCCCAGACCCCGTCCTCATTAACCCACACGCAGCGGTTCGGACTCTTCACTCCATTTTCCGGCTTGTTTTTGCCAGCACGTAGTTCAGGCGCTCGTTGTTGTGCGTCTGCGTGCGGTAGTTATTCCGCAGCCCATTCCAGCATTCCACGCAGTATTTCGGTTCGCCGGCGCGGATGCACGATCGGCAGCGCGAGCAATTTGACGTGACCCGAAACCGTCGTACGACAAAAAGAACTATGACCAATTGCAGCAAGAATAGCGACAACAGGCCAATCATCCAACCGCTCACCTTGTCCACTCCTCGCGCAGCACGCGCCACGATTGCACGGGGCGGTATAGCCACCAGCACACCCGGAACACGGTCTTCATTGGCCGCGACACGCCTCGATGACGAACGTCAAGATCACCGTCACCCCCACCAGGATGATAACCCAGAACGCGGCTGCGTTTACTTCCTCGTCAGTCCGCCGCATTTTCGTCCACATCCAGCGTCTCTTCCGCCGATGCCAATTGCCCAACCTTGTCCATCGATCCCTGTACCCGTCGTGCATGCGCCCTGCATATACTCTTAACGTAGCTCGACACGGACACGCCGAGCACTCCGGCCCTATCTTTGAGCCAGGCCCAGTCGTCGTCGGGCCAGCGGATATGACGCGGGGTTGATCTCACCCGGCCCTCACAATGTTATAGTCCACCAGCGCGGACTCGTGCGAGTACATCGGCGCGCGATAATGACTTCAATGTCGTAGATCATGAGATTTTCCTTGCGCGATAATCCGCTCGATGATGATCGGCGCATCCTCGTTGTCCGGCACGAGCCGTGCCCGAAGGTCTATGCTATGCGCCAGGAAATTGTCGTTGCACACGTCCACCATGCAGCGGTCCGTGCACGTTTGCGCCGTATTGACGATGGCGACCAATACGTCCAATAAGTCGCGGTATTTTTGCGATACGACCGACATGTACGCGAGTTCCCTGGCGCCGTCGCTATTAACCTGCCTTAACTATCGTGTATTTTGGCCGCGAGCACTCATTATAAGAGTGCCAATATATGGCAGCGTCCAAGTCATCGATCAGCTTGCGGGCCGCAGCCCTTGATCCGACCCATTCCATTCCCTGGTCGTCGAGTAGGCGTTGTTTCGTGGTGCGTGGTCCGTAGTAGTATTGTGTTGTCACTATTGCGTATGTTGCTTGCTCTTCCGTTCTCATCGTCTGTCTCCTGTTGTTCCGCCCCATCTTGCTATTATTAGTATACACTATGTACGCACAGTGTCAACACACGCGCGCATAATTATCGCGAGGAAAAATGGCGGGTATCATTCCGCCGGCGCGAGCCGCTCGAAACGCTGATCATCCAGGATCTTATGGCCGAGCAGCTCGGTACGCAGGATATCGAATTGAGCCCGCATCATCGCGCGCTCATCCCGATCCGCATCCATCCTGGCCGAGCATCCGTCGAGTAGTACTTCCGTCTCGTGTACCCGCTCCATGGTATGCCGGGTCAGGGTCTCGAGCCGGACCCCGTCCGCGTCCGTGAACCGGCCGCCCTTGCCCAGCTCGATGCTATTGCTCCACGTTACGCCCGTGATGTAACAGACCCAGGCGATGAATATGGTCAGCATGGCCGACATCGCCCATTGCGGCAACGACCAGACCACATTGCCGACGGCGTCGCGCGTGCGGTGGATCGGCATGCCTTACCAGCGTATTTGCCACGGGGATTCGCTCAGAGCACGGTCGCGCTTGCCGGCGCGGATCTCGTAGATCCGGATGGCCTCGTACACTTCGCGCGGAACTACTACGACAGGAATATCCGATCCATCTGGGCAGGTCACGACGTACGCAGTGGGTGTTGCGTCCACGACGTATCCGGCCAGTTGGTCCTCGGCGTGGGCCGTTGGCATCAGTATACTGCCGATGACCGCCGGCGCGCCGGGTCCCCCGCTTTCGGACGCCGCGCCGATTACCGTGCTCGACCCGCAGGCCTGCGCAAAGAGCACCAGGGCCCCGACGACGAAGTATACCGCCTTGCGTTGCCGGCTGGCCTCGCCGTGGATAATCGGGATCAGCGCCGCGAAGGCGAGCGACGCCGCCAGCAGCGAATAACCGGACGGCACGCCAAGGTAGACCGTCAACGAGTAGCCTATGCTCGCCAGCAATGGGCCAAGCGCGGTCGCGGACAGCATGGATTCCGGCTTGGCGAAATCGGCCGCTGTAGACTGCGCGGCCATCATTGCGCCCTTATCCTCATGCCGGATGCCCCAGGATCCCAGGAATCCCACCAACGCGTAATCCCGTTCGCGCGATTTTCCGCTGGAATCGTGCCTATGCGCGCGGATTCCGTGGCGCCCTCAGGGTTAAAAGGCGGCCACGGCGAAAAGTCCCACCAATCCGGCTTGGCCGCGAGATAGTAGCTGTCCGGAAGATTCGTGTCCGCGATACCAGCATCCCACAGTATATCGTTGTTGGCGTAATCGTAATTCCCATGCCGTAGCAATGTATTCGTCACCTCGACATCGTAGTCCGAATACCAGTTGTTGGTAGACCAAGACCAGTTTCCCGTATTCGGGTATCCGAGGATGTAAATCACCACGTTCGTGTTCGCGAACCCGTTCACCTTCGGCTGATAGACCCACGAAGAAAAGTTTGTGCTGCCCAGCACATTGCCGACAACATTATTGCTCCAGTTGTGCGAGCTGATATGGATGCACTTGCGATTTTCAGAGCTCAACCCGTCATTGTAGCCGTGGAAATTATTGCGGAAATATGTAATGTGGCTACCGCTACCCCATGAAAAATCCGCTTTGGTGTTGTCGGCCTTGTTGCCTTCGACCAAGTTATACATCGGGTGCGCGCCGTGACTTGTGCCAATACTCACTGGTCCCTGGTCGCTCTCATCATCCTGATTATATCGAGTATAGTTATAAGCAAACACAGACCCCTGACTTCCGCCCTCCAGGAAACATGCAACCCGTAGATTGGTAAAAATATTATCCACCACCAAGGCGTTTGACGTTAAACGGATATACGCGCCATACGCCCGATCTCTGCCGCGACCATCAACGCCGAAATTGTGGAATTTACACCGCCTTATCTCGGGCCATAGGGAAGCGTACATCTCAATCCCGTAGCGATTGATCACGTTAAACTCGACGTTGCTCCACCAACATCCGTAGGTGTTGCCCATATAAAACTGCGTGCCGCCGTTGGTCGTATGCTTGATGGTAAAGTCCTCAAACCCAACAAGTCTCGACGTATTTTGCTGACAATTTGCTTCGGGGTCCAAGGCCGCGCTGTAGGTATAGATCAACGGAGGCTGAAACCCTACATTTGTCGATGCGGCGATGGACGTGATCTCGACAAACTGTCCAAGGTTACGGTCATATCTCGGCGATGCGTTGGCCCCAACATCGCGCACGCTAAATTCCTGTGTTCCGCCGGATGCGTTTGTATTGACGACAAATGTGTGATCGTTTAGCTGCGTAATGCGCATCAGATTTCCAACCGCCAAGTTGGACGGCACGCTTTGGAGCACAATCGATGTTGACCCCGCCGTGTAACCGGACAGAATATTTGCGACAGCGTTTGTGCCAATGCTATCAAGCGGATCGTACCAGTCGTTGGCGCTCCCAACGATAAACGCCCGTCCCGTCGAGCCGACGCCTATCAACCCGTTCAGGATCGTCGTCACCCCGGTCCCCGCGCCGCGAAACGTACATTCGTTTGGCGTCGTCACAATAACGCGATTTGTAAGCAGATAGGTCCCCGCCGGCAGATAGATTACTTGCCCGCTTGGACACAAGGTAAGCGCGTCATCAAGCGCGGCGCTTGTGTCCGTGAGTCCGTCCGCGACGGCAATGTTCGTCGATCCAGGTATTGAGACGGTTACATCACACCAAATTTGAGTGCGGCTTGGAATGCCGCCGGGAACCCCGACATAGCCTTGCCATGTAGTCCTCCTCTCCGCCGGAATGATCACGGCATACGCGACGGCCAACATTGACCAATACACACTAAGACATGCGACACGCTTAGTCATTGCCGCCCTTCGTCCCGTCTAACCCGTTGGAATATATCGATCCGATTTCCGAGGCGGATAAGGCCCTGCTAAAAATTGCAACCTCGTCGATCAGCCCGTCGGTCTCGTCATGCCGGCTAGCCCCATTAAGTTTGATCTGCCCAGTGCCGTTATGGGATCCATTAGCCCATGCGGAGGTGACAACCGGATTCCCGTTCGCGAACAAGATAACATTCGTCGTATCGTAAGTCGCGGCGGCATGAGCCCAGGATCCGGTCGTGATGTATTCCGTGGTGTAATCCACAGTCTTCGCGGCTGTCGTGCTGCCGTTTGTGCTCAATATAAACCGTATCCCCGCGTCCGACGTCGTACCGTCAAATGATCGGTATGACATTCCCCATGATACATTGGTGTCATTGCCGTTGTCGTGTTGGCCGACGCCGCCGCGCGCGGTAAAACCTTGAAACTCTTCGGCCATCACCCAGCCGACAACGGAAAATGCCTGCGCCGATCCATTAACTTCGGGAATCCCGTTTATCGTGTAGAGTTTATCCACATCATCTACTTCCGAGTCTCTACTATAGCCGGAATATCCCGCCGGGCGGTTCGTGCTGCTCGGCAGCGAATTCGCGCCGAGTACGTCCGCGTCATTGCCCGCCGAGGATCGGTCCGTTTCGTTCGTGGTCCCGCCGGCATTCATGTACCACGCGCCCTCGCAATTCGCGTCGGCCGTAAAATCCGTTGGTCCCCCTACCGCTACGTTTTTGCGGGCGACCACCATTTGATGTGACCGCAGCGCATAGACCGCGCAGGGGATCGCCAACGTCAAGAATACCGCGACGACCCACCGCCTCATGGCCCGCCATCGCTCCATCCATCGGTCGCCGCGTACCAGCCCGTCCCGTCGTAGTAGGTGATCACCGCGATCTCGCCGGCCGTCGCCCCGCTCGTGATCTTGTCGCCGTCATCGAGCGATAAACCCTCCAGCTTG
>Ga0224512_10000560_pt1 | contig 38947 bp, 34 predicted proteins | sample SF_May12_sed_USG_4_FD_169103 | JGI IMG/M metagenome (GOLD analysis project Ga0224512, IMG submission 169103) | Sediment microbial communities from San Francisco Bay, California, United States - SF_May12_sed_USGS_13 | ecosystem: Environmental > Aquatic > Marine > Sediment | place: USA... | reverse complement strand
CGGTTAACGTGAGCGCCGGCTACCGGATCAGTAACCACTTCCGAGTCCAGGCTGCCGTCACCAACCTGTTCGATCAGGAGCGCTACCACCTCTATGGTGGCTCGGTTATCGGCCGGCGCATTCTCGCTGGGGTAACAACCTACTTCTAATCGCTGCGTGACCACGCTGGGGCACCGTGCCCGATTCCGGCCAAGCCGGGGTCGGGCGCGGTGTCGTTGATGGGATAGCGTCCGGGCCACCGGGCCGGCAGATTCGTTCCATGTGGCCTGTTCTCCTCCGCACGATGGCCTTTGCGGCTGCGATCTACGTCGTTCTGGCTGCCGTCCTCTGGTTATCTCAGGCCCGGATGATCTTCTTCGCCCCCCGAGGCGCAGTACCCGATCCGCGCGCGTTCGGACTGGCTGGCGAGCGGGTCGCGGTCGAGACGGCCGATGGGCTGACCCTCTACGGATGGTACTTGCCGGCGGAGCGGGAACGCGGCTCGGTGGCGCCGGCCCTCATCTGGTTCTACGGCAACGCCGAGAACGTGGCGCTGCTCGCGCCCCTCCTTGGCTCGCTCCGCCCACCCGGCTATGCCATGCTGGTCCTGGACTATCGCGGCTACGGCCAGAACCCCGGCAAGCCGAGTGAGGCGGGGCTCTACCAGGACGCGGATGCCGCGTGGGCGTGGCTCGAGCAGAGACCGGACGTCGATCTCGGGCGCGTAGCCGTCTACGGGCGATCACTGGGAAGCGTGCCGGCGCTCTACCTTGCCACCACCAAGCCGGTAGCAGCCGTGATTCTCGACTCGCCGTTTACCACGGCCCGAGCCATGGCCCGGGTCCACTACCGGCTGTTCCCGTCGTTTCTAGTCCGCTTTGCGATGGACAACCTGTCGCGATCGAAGCGGATCACCGCCCCGCTCTTCATCATCCACGGAACCCACGACCGGATCGCACCCATCCGCATGGGCCGAGCACTCGCCCGCGGCGGCAGGGCGCTGGTGCTGCACGAGGTTCAAGGGGCAGGCCACAACGACGTCTACCAAATGATTCGACCTCCCTATGCCCAAGTGATTCGGCAGTTTCTCGTTACCGTTCGGGACGGAGGAGCCGTCGGTCCGCCGCGCGGTACGCCGTGACGACGAACCCCCTCCTCGAAGTTGGCCGCCGCCTCGTCATCGCGCATCGGGGAGCGTCGGCGTACGCCCCCGAGAACACCATGCCCGCGTTTCAACTCGCGGTGGAGCAGGGGGCGGACGCAATTGAACTGGACGTCAGGGTGACCGGCGATGGCGTCCCGGTGGTGCTCCACGATGCCACCACGGCGCGCACCACGGATGCGGCCCTGGTCCTGGCGGACACGACGGTGAGCCAGGTGCGAGCGGTCGATGCCGGGGCACGATTCTCGCCTGACGACGGCCGGACTTTCCCGTGGTGGAACCGGGCAGTGCGGGTACCGACGCTGACGGAAGTGCTGGAGGCCATTCCGGATCTTCCGTTCCTCATCGAAATCAAAGAGCCACGGGGCCAGGTAGAAGTCCGGCGCGTCCTCGAGACCCACTCGGCACAGCACCGTGTGGTCGTGGCCTCCGCGGACTGGCACGCGCTTGCCGCGTTCCGCGACGGCCGCTTCAGCCTTGGCGCCAGTCGGCGCGAGATCATGCTGCTTTCTGCGGGCGCGTGGGCTGGATGGGCGCCGCGCACCGTGGCTTACCGAGTGCTCTCGGTCCCCCTGTCTTTCTACGGTCTTTCCGTCCCAACGTCGCGATTCGTGGCGGCAGCCCATCGGCGCGGATGCCCGGTGCATGTGTGGACCGTGGACGACCCGGCCGTCGCTCGGCGATTGTGGGGCGATAGGGTTTCGGGTATCGTAACCAATGTTCCGGATGTGATGCGCCAGGTTCGGGATACACTTCCATTTACACCCGACGCCGCTTCAAGCCCCTGATATCTATCTCGTGATGGGAGGACAATGGCTCGCACCAAGGCTCGGAAGAGGACTGGCAGGAACGCGCGCACGAAATCCAGACGACTGTTCTGGACCCGGTGGTCCGACGAGCGGCTTCTCGAACTCAGGCTCTGCGACTTGGGACTTCGCGTCGAGGGTACCTGGATCGCCAAGCGCGTCAAAGAACTCTACCGCGAACTCGGGGCTCGGGGCATCCGGCTGCGGCCGCACATTTGGTTGACCGACGAGTGGTTCAGCCCGGCCGGGATTCCCGGCATTGGCGTGCCATTCTATTTGGCGCATCCGCGGCTCATGCGGCTCGAACGAGCCAAGATGCTCGAAGTGGAAGGTGGCACGCGCGCGGATTGCCTCCGGATACTGCGGCACGAGACCGGACACGCGCTCCAACATGCCTATCGTCCGGAGCGTCGGCGATCGTGGCAACGCTTGTTCGGGCTTTCCTCCACGAAATATCCGGAGTACTACCGGCCGAATCCAGCCAGCAAGCGCTACGTGCAAAACCTCCGGTTTTGGTACGCACAGAGCCACCCGGACGAGGACTTCGCCGAGACTTTTGCCGTGTGGCTCAAGCCCCGCTCCGATTGGCGCAAGCGCTACGCGAGCTGGCCGGCCATCAAGAAGCTCGAGTACGTCGATCTGTTGATGGCCGAGATTGGGCCGACCGTGCCTGTGGTGCGGACGCGGGCACAGATGGACTCGATCTCGACGCTGCGCACCACCCTCGGCGAATTCTATGCGGCTCGCCGCGAACGCTACCGCATGGACATCCCCAACACCTACGATCGCGACCTGCTTCGTCTCTTCTCGAATGATCCCCGGCATCGCCGACACCAGGCGGCCTCTACGTTTCTCCGACAGCATCGTGCCGAGATTCGTGCCCGAATCGCCAAGTGGTCCGGCGAGTATCAGGCCACGCTCGACGCGGTGTTGGCCGACATGATCGCCCGCTGCCGGGAACTCCGACTCCGCGTGATGGGATCCGAGCGGCAGCTGGTGATAGACTTTACCGTCATGCTGACGGTGAACGTGATGCAGGTGCTGTACGGCCGTGGCCGGCGGGATTGGATCGCCCTATGAAGAAACACCGCATCCTCGTCCTCATGCACCCGGAGATGGTGCCGCCCGAAACCTTGCGCGGGTTCACGCAGGACGAGATGAATCTGTGGAAGACGGAATACGACGTGGTCACCACGCTCAAGAACTTGGGCCACGAGGTCGTGCCGGTCGGTGTCCAGGACGAACTGCTCCCGGTCGGGCAGGCGGTGCGCGACCTGGAGCCCCACGTCGTGTTCAACCTGCTGGAAGAGTTCCACGGAAAGGCGACCTACGACCAACACGTGGTCAGTTACCTCGAGTTGCTTCGCATGCCGTATACCGGCTGCAACCCGCGCGGGTTGGTGCTGGCCCGAGGGAAGGCCCTGAGCAAGAAGCTCCTGGCCTACCACCGGATTCGCGTTCCCGCCTTTGGCGTATATCCCATCGGCCGCAAGGTACGCCGTTCCACACGCCTCGCCTTCCCGCTCATCGTCAAGAGCCTGATCGAACACGCCTCCCTCGGCATTGCGCGAGCGTCGGTGGTCGATTCCGATGACAAACTGGCCGAGCGTGTGGCATTTGTGCACGAGCACATCGGTACCGATGCGATTGCGGAACAGTACATCGAGGGACGGGAGCTGTACGTGGGCGTGCTCGGAAACGAACGGCTGCAAGTCCTTCCGACCTGGGAGCTCACCTTCGAAGGCATACCCGACGACGCTCCCCGCATCGCCACGGCCAAGGTGAAGCACGACCCTGCATACCAGGCGCGACGCGGCATCTTCCAGGGGCCGGCCGAGAATATCCCGGCGGCGCTCGAAATGCACATTACACGAGTCTGCAAGCGGATCTACCGGATTCTCGAACTCTCAGGCTACGCCCGAATCGACTTCCGTCTCACCGAGGCGGGCGAACTGTATTTCCTGGAAGCCAACCCCAACCCCGAGATCGCCCAGAGCGAGGAGTTCGCCTCGGCGGCCGACTACGCCGGGATCGAGTACCCCGAGCTCTTACAGAAGATCGTCAATCTCGGCATGCGACGAAGGCACTGACCAGTCCATTCAGCCGCGACCTTCAGTTGGCCGGTCGCTGGGAGGCCGTTATGCAGACCCGCCGATCGTTTGTCGCCGCTCTGGCCGGAGCGGCTGCGACCCTCCCGCCATTCCGCGCCGACGCGATCATGCAACTCTGGCGTGCCAACGACGTCGCCGGCACTCGGTCGCCCGAGGAGGTGGCCGAGGACGAGTCCTACTGGAGCCACATTCAGCGGGCGTTCGACACCGACCGGACGATCATCAACCTCAACAACGGCGGGGTCTGCCCAACTCCAACCCATGTGCTGGAGGCGATGATCAGGGATCTGCGCTTCACCAACGAGATCCCGGCCTATCACATGTGGCGGCTCCTCGAGCCCAGAATCGAATCGGTACGGCGGGAATTGGCCATCGAATTCGGCTGCGACCCAGAAGAAATGGCGATTACGCGCAATGCGTCCGAGGCAATGGAGACCATGATCTTCGGCCTCGATCTCAAGCGCGGCGATGAGGTGCTTGTCACCAACCAGAACTACGGACGGATGCTCACCTCGTGGAACCAACGTGAACGCCGTGACGGCGTCGTGCTGAAACAAGTCTCCTTTCGCGTTCCGCCCCCCTCGCCCCAATATCTCGTGGACCAGTTCCGTCGCGCCATCACTCCACGCACTCGCGTCATCGAGGTCACGCACATCACCAACCTGACCGGTCAGATCATGCCGGTTCGCGAGCTCGTTGAGCTGGCCCGCCCACGTGGCATCGAGGTGTTTGTCGATGGAGCGCACGCGTTCGCCCATTTTCCCTTTACCCGTGACGACCTGGCGTGCGACTACTACGGGACCAGCCTCCACAAGTGGCTGCTCGCGCCCATTGGAACTGGATTTCTCTACGTCCGGAAAGAGAAGCAACGGGGGCTCTGGCCCCTGATGGCGGCCTCCGAGGCACAAGACAACGACATTCGCAAGTATGAGGAAATCGGAACGCACCCGGCCGCCAACCACAATGCCATCGCTGCCGCGCTGGCGTTCCATCGGGGGATCGGGGCCGATCGCAAAATCGCGCGCCTTCGGTATCTTCGGAACCGGTGGGCCAAGCGCGTGCTCGCATCGAGCGACCGCGTTCGCGTGCATACGCCGCTGGACACCAACGACGCGGGCGCCATCGCGTTGATCCAGGTCGACGGGCTGGATTCAGGTCAGTTGTCCGAGTGGCTGCTCGCCCAGCACCGCATCTTCACGGTCGCGATCAAACACGCTGAGTTCGAGGGCGTCCGGGTGACACCCAACGTGTACACCAGCGTGGACGAGGTGGATCGCTTCGCCGAGATGACGCTCCTTGCCATAGCCCGCGGCATCTGAGTGCTGCCGGAACATGACCTTGTCAGGGTTCCGTGCCGCCACAACCTTTCGGGCATGGCCCGAGCATTACTTCATCTCCCTGCCCCGCAGGGTGCCCGAATTCTGACCCGTGACCTGATCGACACCGTCCGAGCTGCCGCCGCTCAGCTCAAGGCGACGCCCGGCGCGGACGCATTGCACGATCTGCGGGTTGCTATTCGGCGGCTCCGAACCCTGCTCAGGGCCTACCAAACGTGGCTGGGTCCGGCAGCATCTCCCAAGGTCCGGAGGGGCCTGGGACGGATTGCCTCCACCACCGGAACCACCCGTGACTTCGATGTCCAGTTGGCCTGGATCGAGCAGCACGCCTCCACATTTGCGGCCCGGGAGCAGGCGGGCCTCACGTGGTTGAAACGTCGGCTCGAGCGGCGACGGAGCGCGACCCTGGCAAGTCTCCGCCGCAAGGAGGCGAAACGCCTACGCCGATTGACCGACTACCTCGGGGAGGAGGTGCGGGAGTTTTGCTTGCCGGCAGACCCAGCGGACAGCGCCCACCAGCCGGCGGCCACCCTCGCCGCCGTGACCGGCGATCTGCTGGGAACCTTGCTCCATCGATTCGAGCCCGAGCTCGATGCCATCCGGTCGATCGATGACCGGAACCGTGCGCACGCTGCCCGGATTACCGGAAAGCGGATCAGGTACCTCATCGAGCCGCTGAGGCAGGAGCTGTCGGCGGGCTCCGACGCCGTGGGTCAACTCAAGCAACTGCAGGACCTGCTGGGTGAATTCAACGATGCCAACCAATTCGAGGACCTCGTCGCCCGGGCACTAGAGCGGGTGGCGGTTCGGCAGGAGCGCCGGTTCTCGAAGGCGGTGCTCAACGGGAAGGTCTTGGATGAAGCCTGGGTGGGCCGGATGCGGGCGCGGGACCCGTGCCCAGGGCTTGCAGCCTTGCACGAGCGTCTCGATGCGCGACGGCACGAGTGCTACGCTCGCATCGAACAGTGGCTGCACGATGAAGCCTTCGCACTGCGCCGCCGCTTGCATGACATGGTCGGGGCGCTCTGCCGCACCCAGCTCCCGGATCGCGAGATCGAGCGCAAGTACCTGCTTCGGTCATTGCCGGACCTGGTGGTCGGTTCAGCTGCCCAGCTGATCGATCAGGGCTATCTCCCGGGCTCCCAGGTTCGAGAACGCCTCCGACGCATACGGATGACAGGAACGGAACGGTATTACCGGACCATCAAAGTGGGAGACGGAATCGACCGCGCGGAGTTTGAGGAGGAGACGACCCGCGAGATGTTCGCCTCCATGTGGCCGTTGACCGAGGGCAAGCGTGTTCGCAAGCGCCGCTATCGGGTTGTCTTTGGTGAGCTCATCTGGGAAATCGACGAATTCCTCGACCATCCACTCATCATGGCGGAGGTCGAGATCCCCCACCCCAGCATCGATCCGGAACCGCCCGAGTGGCTCAGGCCCTACGTGGTCCGTCAGGTCTCGGGCGAGCCCGAGTTCCTCAACGTGAACCTGGCGCGGTAGGGCCCAGGAATCGCCACCCCGAGGGCCCCAGTTCCCCTCGGGGGTTGACGAGCCCTGGTCCTTGTACTATCCTTTCATCCGGATAAAAGGATGATATGACCGCACAGGCCGATATCTTTGGCCGGATGGATGTCCTGGCCGACAGTACGCGCACCCGCTTGTTGCTGGCCCTTGAGGCCGGTGAGATGACCGTCTCGGAACTGCGGACCGTGCTCCAGCTGCCCCAGTCCACCGTGAGCCGCCACCTCAAGATCCTGTCGGACGAGGGTTGGGTCAGTGCCCGCACAGATGGAGCCAGCCACCGCTATCGCAAGACGGCGAGCGGGCCGGATACCAGGGCCGCCGAGCTCTGGCACCTGGTCCGCGCCGAGGTTCGGGAGACTGCGACGGCCGCCCAAGACGCGGCGCGCGCCAAGAGCGTGCTGGCTGCGCGCCGTGCCACGTCGCGTGAGTTCTTCTCATCCGCAGCTGGACGGTGGGATGAGTTGCGCCGTACCCTGTTCGGCTCGCGTCCCGAGCTCAGTGCGTTTCCCGCGCTGTTCGATTCGGCGTGGGTCGTGGGCGACCTGGGAAGCGGTACCGGGCAATTGGCGGAGGCCCTGGCGCCTTTCGTCAGGCGTGTCCTGGCGGTGGACGAATCGCCGGCCATGCTCGACGCCGCACGGGTGCGGCTCAACCGCCTGCCCAACGTTGAGGTGCGTCGTGGCGAGCTCGAGGCCCTCCCAATCGAGTCCGGGGGGTTGGACGTCGCGATTCTATCCTTGGTGTTGCACTACACGCCGGACCCCGGCCGGGTGCTGGCGGAGGCAGGCCGGGTGCTTCGGGCGGGCGGGCGGATGCTCATTATCGATATGCAACCCCATGATCATGCCGAGTACCGGACCGACATGGGACACACGTGGCAGGGGTTTTCCAAAGAGCAGATCTTCGAATGGCTTGGGAACGCAGGGTTCGATCGGCCGGTCTATCACATGCTGCCGGCAGATCCGGAGGCCAAAGGGCCGACGCTTTTCGCAGCGAGCGCGTATTGGCCCACTCGACCGTCGTCACCCGGCGCACCCGAGTGACGCACTGAACGATTCACTGTAAGGAGTCCACATCGTGGGTACCACAGCTACCGTCGCGCATCCCTTCGCCGTCGCCCGTGACTCGGGCCGTGCGCCGTACAAGATTGCTGACATCGCCCTGGCCGACTTTGGGCGTCGGGAAATCCGACTCGCTGAGCACGAGATGCCGGGTCTCATGGCCCTCCGGGCCGAATACGCCGAAAAGAAGCCGCTCGACGGAGCGAAGATCATGGGGTCGCTCCACATGACCGTCCAAACCGCGGTTTTGATCGAGACCCTGGTCGACTTGGGTGCCGATGTCCGCTGGGTGTCGTGCAACATCTTCTCGACCCAGGACCACGCGGCCGCAGCGGTGGTAGTGGGCAGGGACGGCACCATCGCGGAGCCGTCGGGCGTTCCGGTATTTGCCTGGAAGGGCGAGACGCTCGAGGAGTATTGGTGGTGCACTGACCAGGCGCTCATGTGGCCGGATGGCTCCGGGCCAACCCTCCTGCTGGACGATGGAGGCGACGCGACGCTGTTGGTACACAGGGGCGTTGAATTCGAACGCATCGGGGCGGTCCCCGTCTTCTCGCCCGAGACGGACCCGGAGGAGTACGGGGTCATCCTCGACCTCCTGCGCCGAGAATTCGAGAAGAATCCGGGGCGCTGGACCAAGGTCGCGGCCGATATCAACGGGGTGTCTGAAGAAACAACGACCGGCGTCCACCGGCTCTACCAAAGGATGGAGGGCGGCACGCTGTTGTTCCCGGCCATTAACGTCAACGATTCCGTGACGAAGAGTAAGTTCGATAACCTCTACGGCTGCCGACACTCTTTGACGGACGGCATCCTTCGAGCGTCAGACGTCATGCTGGCTGGGAAGGTGGCCGTCGTGCTTGGATATGGTGACGTGGGCAAGGGCTGCGCACAGGCCCTCCGCGGGCAGGGCGCCCGCGTCATCGTGACCGAAATCGATCCGATCTGCGCGCTGCAGGCTGCGATGGAGGGCTACCAGGTCACGACCTTGGATGACGTCGTGAAGACCGCGGACATTTTTGTGACTGCGACGGGGAACCGGGACATCATCACCGTCCACCACATGGCGAAGATGAAAGACAAAGCCATCGTGGGCAACATCGGTCACTTCGACAACGAAATCGACATGGCGGGCTTGAAGAAACACGGGATCAAGAAGGTCAACATCAAGCCGCAGTACGATGAGTGGATCTTTCCCGACGGCCACAGCGTCCTGATCCTGGCCGAGGGACGGTTGCTCAATCTAGGATGCGCAACCGGGCACCCGAGCTTCGTCATGTCGGCCAGCTTCACCAACCAAGTGATGGCTCAGATGGAGTTGCACTCCAACCGCTCGGCCTACGAGCGCAAGGTGTACACCTTGCCGAAGCGGCTCGATGAGCAGGTCGCCCGGCTGCACTTGGACAAGCTGGGCATCAAGCTGACCCAGCTGACCCCGGACCAGGCCGAGTATATCGGCGTCCCGCTTGGGGGGCCGTACAAGCCGGACCACTATCGGTATTAGTGGTCCGAATCGATTCTGACTGGCAACGGGGCGCTTTCGGCGCCCCGTTGTCGTCCTACCCGCCGGAGCCCTGTCCGCTCGAACGCCCACCCATCATGCCGCAGCCACCCCCCATCCCGGACTCCATGCGCGATTGCATCTGCTTCATCTGTTCGGCGTGATGTGCGTCCAGCTTCGCCGCTTGATCGGCCGTCAATGCCGTCTTGATCCGCTCATGGAAGCGGAGCCGGGCCGGCATGAGGGCGTGCATCGCGGCTTGCGCGGTCGATCTGAGCGCGGCCACAGAATCCGCACGCACCCCGGTTCGACATCCGTGCCGCAGGGCGTCGTGTGCCTGTTTCGCTTCGGCGCGAAGAGCCTTCGTCTCGACGAGCAGCGAGTCCCGAAACGGCTTGATGAGCGCGACCTGTTCCGGCGTGAGATCGAGCATGGTGGCAAGACGTTCGGTGGTGGGTTGGAACCCCTGGTCGTCCAACGCCATACCTCCCCCCATGCCCCCCATGTGTCCGCGCTGCTGCGCGACGGCCACCGTTGCGACGCACAGGAGCAGCCCGGCAATTCGGAGAGTGCGAACCAACATTCGATGCCTCCTCAAGGTGTTGTGCGATAGGCCCGCGGCTCGACCTCCGCGGGCCCGCCCCCGGTGGTGCCGTGGGCTTCCATGTAAGAGAGATCCAGGTCCATGAACAGAGGATGAAGCGAGGATGATGGACCCCTCATGGGGAATGCCGTGAGAGAGGATCCGCCCCGGTGGACCGAGTGCACGCGTCAGGCACAGCAGTTCGGTCCAGCGCCGGGGCCGCACCCCTATCGCAAGACTCGGCACATCCCCGCACGTGCCTCGATGGGTCGTGGGGCCGCTTCTCGGGAACCTCCTACCTGTTACCCACGGCTTGGAGGTACGTCACGATGGCCGTGGTCTGTTCACGCGTCGGCGGGGTGACCTTCATTCGCTCGATGTTTCGCTCCATGCGCATGAAAATGGCAGGCCAGTCATTGATGGTGTGCGCCTTCGGATCCGGAAGCGCATGGCATTGGCCGCAGACTGCGGCAAACTCCTCGCGTCCCGTGCCGGGAGGGAGGGTTCCGGTGGTCACCTGGAGCGCGTGCTCGGTGATGTAGTCGAGCAGGACTCGCCGCTCCCCGGTCTCTGGAACCTGGATGCCAAATTCAGCTGGTAGCCGGTCCATTCGAAGCCACATCCGTCGGACGACGTTGGGCCAATCGGTGGCACTGTGGGTCGTCGGCGACGGGAGCCAGTGGCACTGCTGTGCGCAGTAGGTCACCACGAGTTTGGCGCCTCGCGATTCCGGATCCGGCAAGTCGGCAGCCGTCGTCCCCTCCGGGGGGAGCGCGACGCTGGCCGAGGCGAGCAAGATTTGATCGCGGGTTCCCTGGGCGGACAGCGGCGGGGGCGACGCTTCGCCGCCTTCGGGCTGGGGGGCGCGTTCCTGGCATGCCACGATCCCAAGACCGAGACCGACGAGAAGCAGGCCGACGGTCCGGGAGGAAAGGGTCCACATGCGAGCCTCCGAAGTCACAGGGCCTCCTGCCGAAGTTGGGGTTCAGTCCTCAAGTTAAGCTGGAAATGGCGTCGAAACCACAAGGCCCGCCCTTTCAGTCTTTTCGACCGGTTCGTCATCACATACCTTGTAGCATGCCGCTGTGGTTCGACGACGTGGCGTGAGTCCCCACCCGACTCCTTCCACCGAGCATCCCCTACCGTGACTTCTAAGCCCACCCCTCAAGAGCACCTGGTCCTGTCACGGGAAGTTTCCGTATTCCTGGTACAGTTCTCCATTGCGCTCCACAACATCTCGACATACCCGCGCGGCCACCCCATGCTGGCAACGGCGGTAGACGCCGTCATGGGGCGCGTTCGCCCATTGTTGAACCGGGACCACTCGCTCTCCCTCGGCGTCGCCAAGATGCAGCTCCTGGTCGAAGGCGCGGCCACCGACCCGGACAACGCTGTGTTGCGGGATCTGGCCCAGCGGCTCCACCGCCACCAGATCGGGACAGTGCGGTTTGATGAGGGGGTGGCGCACGACGAGATGGCGGATTTCCTCGAGCGCCTGAGCGCCGACCCCATTTACCAGGGCGAGCCGCTCGGCTTGGGTCCCGAAAGAGAGCGCCTGAAATGGCCCCACATTCGCGTCACGCCGCTGGCGTTCGATCAGCTCGAACTAGTAGACAAACGGCCGGGTGACAGCGAAGAGACCCGAGCCGTTCGCCTGTGGTTGGCGTTGGCTGACTCCGCCGTCTCGAGGGAAGAGGACGCCACTGATCGACAAACCCTCGACGTGAAGGACGTCGCGCAGGCCATCAACGAATCCTCTCGTGGCGAATCCTACGATCGCGTGATCGTCGGCTATCTCCTTCAGCTCAGCCGAGAGCTGGCAGCGAGCGATGGGACGGATGGAGCCGTACTCAAACGACGCCTGACGGAGTTACTCGAAGGCCTCACACCCGAAACCATGCACCGCCTGCTCCAGATGGGCGGCGGATTGGCAGAACGACAGGAGTTGATCAAGACCCTTTCAGGTTCCATTCCGATCAACGCCGTATTGGAGTTGATTCGCGCGTCGGCGGACACTTCCCAGCAGACCATCTCGCACTCCATGCTTCGTATTCTGACGAAGCTCGCCGAACATGCTGGATCCACAACATCGACCGTCCGATTCGACGCCGATCTCGCTTTTCGAGACTCGGTGCTGGACTTGGTCGACTCATGGGTCCTCGAGGATCCAAACCCTGAGGCCTACACCCAAGTGCTCGAGCACCTGGCTCGGCCGGCCGCTGCACTCGAGTCCAACGCGGACGTCGCGTTCGAGTCCGAGGCTCAGCGCATTGTGAAAATGAGCCTTGAACTCGACATGTTTGGAGTGTCAGCGGGGCCTGCGGTGGATCATCTGGTGCGCGCGGGGAGTCTGTCCACGTTGCTCATGTTGCTGGAAGAGGATGTGGGGAACTCGGAGACCCGTGAGGCTTTCTGGTCTCATCTCTGCCGTGTGGACACACTCGACAACCTCCTGAGGGAGGAGAATCCCGACTTTGAAAGCATCGCCCGCGTGGTTGACCGAATGGGAGCCGCCGCCGCTGAGCCGATGCTCACAGCCCTGGAGTTGGCCGAGTCCTTGACCACCCGTCGGTGGCTCTTGAACCAGCTGCGACGGCTCGGTCCCGATCTAGGGCCGCTGCTTGTAATGCGGCTCAGGGATACCCCGTGGTACGTCCAGCGCAACATGCTGGTCTTGATTGGGGCCATCGGGACGTGGCCTGAGGGCTTCTCGCCGGCATCCCACGCCCGCCACGAGGACGCGCGGGTGAGGCGGGCAGCGTTCAAGCTCATGTTTGAGCGGCCGGAGTTCAGGGACATCGCAGTGCTCGATGCCCTCGGTGACCCCGATGACACGGTCCTTCGGATGGCCCTTGGCGTTGCGCAGGAAGGCTGTCCCCCGGCGGCGCTGCCGCGAATCATGATCCTGCTTCAGGACCCCCAGCGAGACCCCGATCTCCGGGCCCTCGGAATTCGAGTCCTCGGGGGCGTGCCGACTTCCACCAGCCGCGACTGGCTGGTGGAGCGCGCCCTCGGGCGGAAGCGTTGGTTTCGGCGGCGCCGGCTGGCCGTCAAGTCCCCCGAACTCCTCGCCATTCTGCAGGTCCTGGCTGCGCAGTGGGCAACGCACCCCGGCGCGGCGACCGTCCTGCGGTTGGCGGCCCAGAGTGCCGACCCTGAGGTCCGGGCCGCGATTCAGGTTGAGCCGAAGGACACCGCGTGACGGACCCCACCAGGTTCCTGACATCGCTCGGGCAGGCGCTGGCGACCATGGCACTCTATCCGGCCGGCCACCCAGCTCGCGAGCGCGTCGTGGATGCTGCTTTCGAACAACTGCAGCGGCTGATGCAGGAGGACCCGACCCCTCGGATCCTCTTCATCGACGGAGAGGTGGTGTACAGTCGCCAGGTTCTGCGCCAGATGAGCGAGTGGGAATGGGGTATCCGGCTGGCCGACGCCGGCATTCAGCGGCTGGAGTTCCTCGGCCAAATCACCGGGGACGAATTCGAAGGGTTCCTCACCGACGTCTATCAGCGGCTGAGCCCGGACACGCCCGATACGTCCGCGGCTCGCCAGATGACCGCGACCAACATCCGCTATGGGCCCGTCGGAGTGCGAGGGGCGGATACGAGCATGGCTGCAGAGGCTGTCGCCACCGCAACCATCGCCTACTCACTACAGGATGAAGTGCACGCCATTGAATGGATGCACGAGGAAGTCAAGCAGACCGGCAACTTACCGTTACGCGAAGCGCATGCCGTGGTGCGCTCGCTCTCACTAGCCATGCACAGCCAAGGAGCGATCTTCCTTCCTCTGCTCGAGCTCAAACAGTTCGATCAATACACCACCACGCATTGCAGCAACGTCGCGGTTCTGTCGATGGGCCTGGCCGAGCACCTTGGGTTGGCCTCTGAACACGTGCGGGGCGTGGGCGTGGCCGGACTCCTCCACGACCTGGGCAAGATCCGGATCCCCAAGGAAATCCTGGTCAAACCTGGCAAGTTTACGGAGGAAGAACGAAATATGATGCAGGCACACCCGGTGGAAGGTGCCCGGATCATCCTTTCACGGGAACGGAGTCTGGACCTGGCTGCCGTTGTCGCCTACGAGCACCACGTCATGCTCAACGGCGGCGGCTATCCAGCGCTCCGGTTTCAGCGGGATTGTCACTATGCCAGCAAGCTGGTGCACGTCTGCGACGTGTACGACGCCCTCCGCACCGACCGGCCCTATCGCGGAGCGCTGCCATCGGAGGAGGCCCTCAGTTACCTGGCGGAAAAGGCCGGAACCGAATTCGATCCCGACCTCGTTCGTGCCTTCACCGTGATGATTCGTGAGCGCTCTGAGCGTCGCCTCCGGCTCGATCGGCCCACCATAGAGCCGGAAACCCCGCCGCTATAGCGACGTCGCACGCCGGGGCGTAACCGAGGGGACTCCGACTTCCTCGGCAGGAAGCTCGGGCGTGAAATCTTCCCCGGGGTTGATGAACCGGTCGTGCTCCAGTCCGTATTGCTTATCGTACAGCTGCTTATAGCGTCGGCCCAGGGCGAGAAGCTCGTCTTGTGCCCCTCGCTCGACGACCTGCCCCGCCTCCAGCACGAGGATCTGATCCGCGCTCGCGATGGTGGAGAGGCGGTGGGCAATCACAAAGGTGGTTCGTCCCTGCCGAAGCGCCTGAAGGCCGTCACGGATTAGGGCCTCACTCTCGCTATCCAAACTCGACGTCGCTTCGTCCAAGATGAGAATGCGCGGGTCGGCCAGGATCGCGCGCGCGATCGCTATCCGCTGGCGCTGACCGCCGGAGAGCTTGACCCCGCGCTCGCCCACTATGGTGTCATACCCGTCGGCGAACTGCTCGATGAACTCGTCGCAGTGTGCCACTCGGGCCGCCTGCTGCACCTGTTCCAGGGTCGCCGATGGACTAGAAAAGCGGATGTTCTCGGCGATCGTCCCATCAAAGAGGAAGTTGTCTTGCAGCACGACACCGAGGTGTGACCGGTATTCACGCACTCGCAGGGTCGTGAGGTCACGGCCGTCGATCAAGACCCTCCCGCTGGCAGGCCGATTGAACGCCATGACCAGGCTGATCAGCGTACTCTTTCCGGAGCCACTCGGCCCCACTAACGCCGTCGTCGACCCGGCTGGAGCGTGAAACGACACATGGGTGAGGACCGGCAGGCCTCCGGCGTAGGCAAAACTTACGTTTTCGAAGACGACGTCGCCCACTACGCGTTCGACGGGTTGCCCTTTGGTCTCGTCCTCAATCACGGTCTGCCGGATCTCGCGAATCCGGTCGAGCCCCGCAAAGGCCTCGCTAATCTGGGTGCCGATCGAGGCAATCTGCACCAGCGGCGCCGCGACCATGCCGATGAAGAACACGTACATGACGAAATCGCCAAGCGACATCGAGCCCGAAAGCACCGCGCGTCCGCCGACGAGCAAGAGGAGCACGCCGACCGCACCGATTATGATGGTGGCAAATGACGAGACCGCCGAGACCGCGGTGATGGAGCGGGCAATGTTCCTGAGCAGGCGGTGCACGCCTCGCCCGAACACCCACTCCTCGCGCCGCTCGGCCGTATAGGTCTTTACCAACCGGATCCCGCCCAGCGATTCCGCCAAGCGGCCGGTGACCTCCGCGTTGATCTTCCCCCGCTCGCGAAACAATGGCCTCAGTCTAGTGAAGGCGATGGCCATCCCGGCGCCGAAGGTGCTGAGAATGAGCAGGGTGATGGCCGTGAGCTGCCAGTTGAGATAGAACAAGACGCCGAGCGCGATCGTTGCGGTGACGAGACCGCCGGTCAATTGGACGAGGCCGGTACCCACCAGATTTCGGATTCCTTCCGCGTCGGTCATGATGCGAGAGATCAACACACCGGTCTTGGTCGTGTCGAAATAGCTGACCGGCAACCGAAGCACGTGAGCGTGCACTCGTTTTCGCATGTCGGCGATTGCCCGCTGCGCTGCGATGCTCATGACCTGCGACAATCCGAACGAGGTGGACGCCTGCACGACCGCTGCCATCGCCGCCGCCGCGGCGATGGGAACCAACAGATCGTGCCGCTGTCGTCCGATCACGTCGTCGATCAAGAACTTGGAGCTTCCCGGCAGGACCAAGCCTGCCAGGCGATTCAGCAACATCAAAACCAACCCGATCCCCATCTGCCGGCGATGAGTCCACACCAGCTCCCGGGCTTCGCGCCACACGATGGCCGGATTCAGGGATCGTTTCTTGGCTTCCTCCATGCCTCGGTTCCTTACACGAAGGCGGTTGGTCGACTGCGCGAACCTGTGCAGCATAATATGCTTTGAGTCGTGCCGCTTCCCCCGCCTGCGACTGGCCGCGGGTGGCAGCAGCGTTCTATATTGGCCCGACAGGCGCCCCGCACGTGTCGAGGCATGGCCAACTCGAGGCCCGTACCTCTTCGCGGCGGCGGGGGTGACGCCTCAGGCTGGTGCGCCACGTCTTCCCCCGAGCAGAACGGTGACGACCCAACCACCGAACCCACCGCGTCGACCAGGCCTTCGAGAGATACCGCCCGATTTCACTGTCCTGAATTCGGCCGGGGAGCCGCGCCGACTCTACGATCTCGTCCAGTCGCGGTCGGTGGTTCTCTTGTTCTATCGGGGTCATTGGTGTCCATTCTGCAAACAGCAGTTGGCCGCTTATCGCGATCGCCATGACGCGTTCGGGCGTGCTGGGGCGGATGTCTATGCCCTGTCCGTGGACTCGCCGGAGCGCTCCGCGGAACACAAACACCACCTCCGTCTTCCGTTTGAACTTCTCTGCGATCCCGACCACGCCGTGGTGCGGGCGTGGGATCTGTACAACCGCTGGGAGCATGGCGGGGTCGCGAGGCCCGCAGTCTTCGTCCTGGCCTCACCGGATGGACGCGTTCGTGCACGATCGATCGACCGCATGGCGAGCAGGGTCCCGCCGGAGAAGGTGCTCGCCGCGCTCAAGGCTCTGGACCGTCACCGTCTCGGTCGACGCCTGGTCGTGCCGCGACTCGGCGATTTGATGGCATCGATGCTGGGTCGATAGGCCAGAGAACCGACCAGACCACTAGTCCTACCGCACCAGGAATCCGTGGCCCAGCGGATCGCCGGGATCGATCAAGAATTCATGCCGTCCGGTGATCCATGCGCGACCGGTGACCTCGGGAATCACCGCACGGTGCCCCCCGACAGAGGTCGTCTCGATCACCCGCACCCCGAACCGCGTACCGACGACGCTCTCGATCTCGATCGCATCGCCGGTCTTGAGTTGGCCGCGCGCGTGCAGAATCGCCGCCCGGCCGCATACCCCCGTTCCGGTCGGGCTGCGGTCAAGCTCTCCGTTTGCGAAGATGCAGACGTGACGACTATGGGCCCCGCCCGCGCTCGAGCCCACGAAGATGGTTCCGTACAGAAAGTCTAGATCGGCCGGACTGTCAGGATGGACGATCGTGCAGGTTTCGCTCACCCGCCGCTTGATCTGCATCCCGAGTTCCGTCAGTTGCGCTGAATTGGCCGGCTCAAGGTCCAGCCCAAGCTGAGCCGCATCGACATAGGCGTAGAACGCCCCGCCGAACGCAACGTCGCATCGCACCACCCCCAATCCGGGAATCGTGGTGTCGACATCGGACGCGAGAACGAACGACGGCACGTTGACGAAGGAAACGCTTTCCACCCGGCTCCCGATGACCCTCGCAGTTGCCACCACCCGGCCGGCGGGGGTGTCGAGCCGGAGCGTGGGAGTCGATGAACCGACGGACACCAGGCCGCATTCGATTCCTACCGTGACGGCCCCGATCACACCATGTCCGCACATCGTGCTGAACCCGTCGTTGTGCATGAACAGGATGCCGAGGTCACCGTCCGGGGTCGTCCGAGGGGTGAGGAGACAGCCGTACATGTCGGCATGCCCGCGCGGCTCCCACATGAGTGACCTACGCAGGTGATCGAAGTGCTCCGCCGCGAAGCGGCGTTGCTCGACGGCGGTTGTGCCGAATGGAACTGGGAAGCCGCTGACGATCAGCCGAAGCGGCTCACCCGCGGCGTGGGCATCGATCGTCATGATACGACGCCAGTCAGGAGGAGGTTGCCAGGGCTCGGACATCGACACTCGACCGACACCTGCAGTGGTGAGGGCCCGCCTGAGGTCAAGCGGGCGGCTTGACCCCGCGGAATTCCTTGCCTGGCAGACCACACCCGGTGGCTGGTCGGGCAGGGAGTGGCCAGGGGCGGAATCGAACCGCCGACACGCGGATTTTCAGTCCGCTGCTCTACCAACTGAGCTACCTGGCCCGCGGGGGCGGGAATATACGGACGAGCACCTGGAATGCCAAGGCAACCTGGGTACGCTTCTTGCCAATTCCAAGGACTGCTGCGGTCGGAACCGACCGGCCAGCGTGTCTACCCTAACCGAGATCGTGGCGCAATGTCGAGAAGTCATACGTTGTTGTCTAGTTTTTGGACAGGCGATTCGATGCGCGGGGCATTTGTGCTTTTCCGCCGCGTACGGTTCTCATGGGCTGCTGTCGCATTTGTGCTTCTCCTGGTGGTCGGGTGCGGCGATAGATTCACCGACCCGAACCCACCCCCGCCACCGCCACCACCCCCGCCGCCCGCCGTCGGGACGATGGCAGTGGCCACGGCCACCGTCGGCACCAATCTCGATCCCGACGGGTATTCCGTCCGTGTGAACGGAGGGCCACCGCAGGCAATCGGTGTCAATGCCGTCCTGACCATGCCCGACCTCGAGGTCGGCCCGTATCAGATTCAACTGGAGGACGTCGCGCCGACCTGTGTCGTCCAGCAGGTCAATCCCCAGACCGCGACCGTATTGGAGAACCAGACCGTGATGGCTCCGTTCGACATCGCGTGCGCAGCGCCGGTGGTCAACGGCAAGCTGGCCTTCAGCTCCGACCGGGCGGGGAACCGCGAGATCTACATCATGAACACGGACGGTTCGGAGCAGATTCGCCTCACGAACCATCCTGGAATCGATGTGGAACCGGCGTGGTCGTTCGATTCCCGTCAAGTCGTCTTCCACAGCAATCGGAGCGGCAACAGTGAAGTCTATGCAACGAATGCGAACAACTCGGGCAACCTCATCCAGCTCACCAACCATCCGGCCAACGACACCGAACCGTCGTGGTCGCCCGATGGTACCAAGATCGTGTTCCAAACTGACCGCGACGGCAACGGCGAGATCTACGTCATGAACGCGGACGGCTCGAACCCCGTCAATCTTACTAATCATCCGGCCTACGAGGCCGACCCGATCTGGTCCCCGGACGGAACGCAGATCGCATTCGCAACCGACCGGGATGGCAACACCGAGATCTACGTCATGGATGCGAATGGCTCGAATCCAACCAACCTCACCAACAACCCGGCAGCCGAGTACGATCCCTGGTGGTCTCCGGACGGCACGCGGATCGCCTTCCAGTCAACCAGAGATGGGAACTCGGAAGTCTACGTTATGAACGCGAACGGGTCGGGGGCGGTGAATCTTACCAACCATCCCGCGACGGACTTGGAGCCCGCTTGGTCCCCCGACGGTTCGAAGATCGCCTTCGAATCCAGGCGGGATGGCAACCCCGAAATCTACGTCATGAACGCGGACGGGTCCGGCCTCACCCGTCTGACCAACAATCCGGCGGGAGACTTCGAGCCCTCCTGGAGCAAGTAAGGACACGCGACTGAGGCGGGAGGACCGGAGGGCCGCCGTGAGTCCGGCCCGGCAACACTCCGAGGTACTTCTGGCCCTCTGATTTGCGGCGCGGCCGGTTCACGGCATATTTCGGCCATGGGCACGCCGCGCTTTCCCAATCTGACCGTTCTCGATCACCCCCTGATCCAGCATAAACTCACGCTCTTGCGCGGAGCGGGGAAGAGCACGCGGGACTTCAAGCAGCTCGTCAACGAGATCGCGATGCTCATGGCCTATGAGGTCACCAAGGATCTCCCTACGGAGGAAGTCGACGTCGAGACGCCCCTCGAGCGGACCACGGGACGACAAGTCGCCGGCAAGAAGCTGGCACTCGTTCCCATCCTGCGGGCCGGCCTCGGCATGGTCGACGGCATAACCCAGCTGATCCCGTCGGCGCGGGTGGGCCACATCGGGGTCTATCGGGACCACGAGAGCCTTCAGCCGGTGAGCTACTACTTCAAGGTGCCACCGGGCGGCGAGGAACGGGACTTCATCGTGCTCGATCCGATGCTGGCCACCGGGGGGTCGGCCTCCGCCGCCATTACAAAGCTCAAAGAGGCGGGGGCACGTCGGGTTCGGCTCCTGTCGCTCGTCGCCGCACCAGAGGGCGTCGCACGGATGCTCACCGATCATCCCGACGTCCCGGTCTTCGTGGCTGCCCTCGATCGGGGCCTCAACGACCGGGGCTACATCCTGCCCGGCTTGGGTGATGCCGGCGACCGGTTGTTCGGCACCCGATGAGTACGCTACGCCTCACCTTTCACGGCGCCGCCGGTGGGCAGGTGACCGGCTCGATGCACCTCCTGGAGGCCGCCGGTGCTCGGATCCTGCTCGACGCAGGCCTGTTCCAGGGCCGCCGTCGACAGACGTACGCACTCAACTCCACTCTTCCGCTCGACCCGCGCCAGTTGGACGCGATCGTATTGTCGCATGCGCACATCGATCATTCCGGGCGACTGCCGCTCTTGGTAAGCCAAGGATTCCACGGTCCCATCCACGCGACCGCGGCCTCGCGTGATCTCTGCGGCATCATGCTCCCCGATTCGGCCCACATCCAGGAAAAGGACGCCGAATTTCTTACCCGGCGCGGAAAGAAGGGACCAGAGAGCGAGCCGCTCTATTCGATGGCCGACGCGGTCGCCGTCCAGGAATTGGTGGTGGGTGTACCGTACCGGCGGCTCGTGCACCTGCGCAAGAATCTCAGCTTTGAATTCACCGAGGCGGGGCACATTCTAGGCTCCGCCACCGTGGCGATGCGCATCACGGAAGACCGACCTCATCGCCTGGTGTTCTCGGGCGACATCGGGCGCACCGGCCTGCCGATTATTCGTGACCCAGAGCCACCGCAGGGTCCGGTCGATACGCTGATCATCGAATCGACCTATGCGCACCGCACCCACGAATCGGTACAAGGCGCGGAGGAGCATCTCGGAGACATCGTCCGACGGGCCGCCGCCCGAGGAGGGAAGGTTCTCATCCCGGCGTTCGCGGTGGGGCGCACCCAGGAGATCATCTACGCGCTCCATGCGCTCTACCGGGCCGGGAAGATTCCGGAAATCCCGTGCTTCGTCGATAGCCCGCTGGCCGTCGACGCCACCGACATCTTTCGGCTGCACCCGGAAGTCTTCGATCGGCGTGAGGCACTCGTTGACCATACCACTCACCTCTTCCAATGGCCCATGGTGCGCTATGTGCGCGACGTCGCCGAATCGAAAGTCCTGAATACCCTCAAGGGACCGGCCGTCATCGTGGCTGCCTCCGGGATGGTGGAGGCTGGGCGCATTCTGCATCACTTGAAGAATCACGGCGGCGATCACCGCAACGTGATGCTCTTCGTGGGGTTCCAAGCCGAACACACACTGGGACGACGTATCCTCGATGGGACCCGGACCATTCGGGTGTTCGGAGAGATGATGGAACTCCGCGCGGAGGTCGAAGCCATCGATGGTTACTCGGCGCATGCCGACCAGCACGAACTTCGGGCCTGGGTTCGCCGGCTCGGCGGCCCGATTCGCCGAGCCTTCGTCGTCCACGGCGAGGCGGAGGCCACGCAAGCGATGGCTGTCCTGCTGCGCGAAGAAGGAGTCGAGAAGGTTGTCATTCCCAAGCTGGAGCAATCGTTCGACCTCTGATCGCGACCCACCCTGCTTGATGGACTCGGCATCCAGCGAGTAGCTTCCCCCCGTGACCATCATTCGACGTGTTGGCGTGGTCGGCGGTGCCGCATTGCTTGCATCAGCCCTCACCTACGCGCTTGCCTTTGCCTTTGTGGCCGGGGCCAGCCGCCATGACTCCCGTGAGCCGGCGGATGCGATTGTCGTGCTCGGCGCCGCTCAATACGATGGCCGTCCGTCGCCGGTCTTTCAGGCTCGGCTCGACCACGCCTCGATCCTGTTTCATGAGGGGCTCGCCCCGCAGATCGTCTTGACCGGTGGCATCGGGACCGGCGACACGGCCAGTGAGGCCGCGGTCGGCCAGCGCTACCTCCTCACCCGAAACGTGCCCCCGGAAGCCCTCGTAGTGCGCCCGGAGGGACGATCGACCGAGGCGTCCATTCGGTCCGTCGCGGAGTGGATGCATGAGGGGGGTCGGCAGTCGGTGCTTCTGGTGAGCGATCCATTCCACATGGGGCGCCTTCGGCTCGAGGCCCGACGCGCCGGGATCGAGGCCCGCACATCGCCCACCCGAACGAGTCCTATTTCGCAGAATTTTCGGCGTGAGATCGGCTACTTCGCGTCCGAAGCGCTCAAAATTCCTGTGGCGTGGGTCCGCAGTTGGTAGGAGAACTTCTTTCATGACTCGAGTCCGATCCCTTCTTGCCGCATGCGCCGTCCTGGCCGGCGTGACATCCGTCCCGGGTACAGCCCAAGAACCTCGGCTGACCGTGCCATACACCATGGACACTCTAGCCAACGGTCTTCGATTCATTGTGCATGAGGATCATTCGGTCCCGGTTGTGGCGATGAACGTGTGGTACCACGTGGGCTCGGGAGACGAGAAGCCAGGGCGCACCGGCTTCGCCCATCTGTTCGAGCACCTCATGTTCATGGGCTCACAACACGCCCCCTATCCCGCATTCGATCGACTCCTCGAGGCAGCCGGGACCAACAACAACGGTTCCACCACGGAGGACCGCACCAACTACTACGAGTGGGGCCCAAGCAACGCCGCGCCACTCATGGCGTGGCTCGAAGCCGATCGGATGGGTTACTTCCTGCCGACCATGGATCAGGACAAAGTCGATCTCCAACGGGACGTCGTCCAGAACGAGCGACGGCAGGGAGTCGACAACCAGCCCTACGGCAAGGCTTCGGAAACGATCGGCCGGATGCTCTACCCCCCCCCCCCCCCCTACTCCTGGCCGGTCATCGGCTCCATGGCGGATCTCTCGGCTGCGACCCTCGAGGACACGCGCGAGTTCTTCCGTACCTACTACGCTCCGAACAACGCGGTGATCGTGGTGGCGGGTGACGTCACGCCTGCGGCGGTCGGGGACCTCATGCGGCACTACTTCGGCGATATTCCTCGCGGACCCTCGATCACCCGTCCGACGCCGGCATCGTTCACCGTGACACAATACACCCTAGCCGTGCTCGAGGATCGCGTGCAGCTGCCGCGGGTCTACTACACCTGGCACACCGCCAAGGCCTACGCACCGATGGATGCCGCGCTCGACGTGGTGGCCTATATCCTCGCCGGGGCGAAGAACAGCCGACTGACCCAGCGCCTCGTGTACGAAGACCAAGTCGCGTCGGACGTTGTAGCCTATCAAGACGGCAAGCTGCTCGACGGTGATTTCACCATCCGGGCCACCGCACGGCCCGGACATGACCTGCCGACACTCCATCGGATCATTACGGAAATCGTCGGCAGGCTCGCAGCGGACGGCCCGGCACCACGAGAGCTGCGCCAGGCACAAAACGCCATCGAGGCGTCGTTTCTCAATCGGTTGGAGCGGGTCCTGGCCAAAGCCGACCAGCTCAACGGCTACTTCTATTTCACCGGGGAACCCGACTACTTCGCGCAGGACCTGGCTCGCTATCGCGCGCTAACAAGGGAAGATGTTCGTCGAGCCGCGGCAACCTACTTGCTGGCCCCTAAGGTCGTGTTGAGCGTCGTGCCCGAGGGCAAGCGGGAGCTCGCGATCGAGACGACGGAGGTGGCTCCATGATGTACCGTGTCGTGGCACTCCTTGGCATCGCAACCATTGGGGTGCTTCATCCGTCCCACGCCCAGGTCGTCGATCGCACGACACCGCCGGAGTTGTCACCGCCGCCCGCCTTGCGCTTGCCTCCGATCGAAACGGCCTCGCTGCCCAACGGCTTGACCCTCCACGTGGTGGAGATGCGAGAGGTCCCCGTCGTCCAATTCAGCCTCGCCGTTCCCGGCGGTGGGCGACAGGACGGCGCGCGGCCCGGGTTGGCATCGTTCACCGCAGACCTGCTCGACGAAGGTGCGGACACACTCGATGCGTTCGGGATCGCGGCCCTCACCGAGTACTATGGCGCCGACCTGAACACTTATGCGGATTGGGATGCGATGGTGGTGAACCTGAAGGTGCCCTACCGCAACCTCGATTCTGCGCTAGCCCTCATGGCAACGGTTGCCTTACGCCCCTCGTTTCGCAACATCGATGTCGCCAGGCAGCGCGACCTCCGGCTCGCCCGGATCTTGCAGCAACGCGATCGCCCGGAGAGCGTCGCCGGGCTGGCATTCAACGCGCTCGTCTTCCCCGAGGGACACCCATACCATGCAAGCCTGACCGGGGACAGTCTCTCGACGGTCGGTTTGGACTCGACGATCGTCCGCCAGGCTTACGATCAAGTCTTCTGCCCCAATTCGGCTACGCTCGTCGTGACGGGCAGCATCTCCGTGGCCGAGGCCGTGCAAGCAACTCAGGATCATTTCGGAACCTGGCAGCGATGCCCCCCCTCGGCCGTCGCCACGGCGGCCCCCGCACAGCACGACCTGACGTCCCCCGTAAATCTCTCGATAGACCGCACGCGGGTGTTCTTCGTCGACAAGCCGGGCGCCGCCCAGTCGGTGATCCGCATTGGTGGGCCCGGCATTTCCCGCCACAATGCGGACTACATCGTCATCGAGGTTATGAACACGATCCTGGGTGGCTCGTTCTCGTCGCGGCTCAACTCCAACTTGCGCGAAACGAAGGGCTACACCTACGGCGCGTGGTCGGGCTTCGCCTATCGACCCCTCCCCGGGCCCTTCACCGCAGGCGCATCCGTGCGAACCGACGTGACCGATAGTGCCCTCGTGGAGTTCTTTCGGGAGATTCGCACGATTCGAGACAGCGCCGTGAGCCAAACGGAGCTGGATCGCGCCAAGGCCTATCTCGCCTTGGGGTTGGCGGGAGAATTCGAGACCACATCCCAGATGGCGGGCAAAGTGATGGAGTTGCTCACCTTCGGGCTTCCGCTATCGTATTACGACGACTACGTGCAGCGGGTCATGGCCGTAACGACTGCAGACGTGCAGCGCGTCGCTCGCACATACCTCGAGCCGGACCGGACGGTCGTCGTGGTCGTCGGCGACTTGGCCAGCATTCGGGCCTCCGTGGACGCGCTGGGCTTGGGGGCGTCGAGCATCCGAGACATCGCCGGACACCCCGCCGCGAACTAGCCCGGACTCATTCCTCGCCGCGCTCGCTATGGCCTTCCTCTCCAGCCGCCGCATCTACAGCGGGCGCGTGATCAACCTCGATCTCGACGAGGTCGAGCTTCCGAACGGGGCGCGCGCAAGCCTCGAGATGATCCGCCACAGCGGGGCCGCTGCGGTTGTGCCGTTCTTGGACCCGCCAACGGCACCAGACCCCCGGGTTGTTCTCATCCGCCAATACCGACACGCCGCCAACACCTATCTCTACGAGGTTCCGGCCGGCCGACTGGACGGCGGAGAATCGCCCGAGCGCTGTGCCCGGCGCGAGCTTCAAGAGGAAACCGGGTACGCGGCGGACCAGTTGGTGCCGCTGCTCACCATTTACACCACGCCCGGATTCACCGATGAGCAAATCCACCTGTTCTGGGCTCAGGGCCTCCGGGCCGGTTCACCCGCACGAGAGCCCGACGAATTGATCGAGCCCGCCGTGCTCCGCTGGTCGGCCCTCTGGCGGCGATTGGGCCGTGGAGAGATCGCGGACGCCAAGACGTTGACGGCGATACTCTTGTGTGATGCCTTCGTCCGAAAGCGGCCCCAGTAGACCGCGTCCGACACCCGAGACCACGCTCCACCGCGCCGAGCCGGGTTTCTTGACCCGCGAGGGCAGGATAAGATTCCCGTATGGCGGCTCATGGTCTCACGACCTTCTACCGTGACCTGAAACAAGGTATCCCCGCTCCGGCCTACTATCTCTACGGCCCGGAGGACATCCTCAAGGACGAGGCGGTCGGCGCGATTCTGGACGTGGCGCTCGATCCCACCCTGCGGGAATTCAACTTTGATCAGCACAGCGCAATGCAACTCGCGCCCGAGCAATTGGGCGACTTATGCGTGGCGCTTCCGCTCTTGGCCGAGCGGCGGGTTATCCTGGTTCGGGACGTCGAGGCCTGGAAGCGGCGCACCAAGACCCGGCAGGTGGCGCTCGACTATCTGTCGCGCCCCTCGCCAGAGACCGTGCTCATCTTGGTCCAAGGAGCCGCGGCCCTTAAACCGGATGCCGAGTTGAGTCGGCACACCTATGCGGTCGCGTTCGACCCGCTGCCGCCGGAACGGACCCGCCGGTGGGTCGAACATCGAGCCCGGAAGCTCGGGGTGTCCATTGCGCCCGAGGCGGTTCGACATCTTGTGGCCGCGGTCGGGACCGACCTTGGCTGCCTGCTCGCCGAGCTGTCCAAGGTGTCGGCAATTGCGGTGGATCGCACCGTGACGGTTTCGATGATCGAGGGTGTGGTGGGAGTACGGTCCGGAGAAACCGCGCTCGACTGGCGCAACGCGGTGCTCGACGGAGATACCGCGAAAGCCCTAACCCTGCTCCCCGACGTGCTGGCCCAGTCCAACGTGAACGGGGTCCGGCTCGTCACCTCCCTCGGAACCACCTTGATCGGGGTCGGGATTGCCCGAGAACGATATGACCGGGGCGCGCGTGGCCAGGCCTTGCGCCGTGCTGTATTCGAGCGTCTCCGGGCTGTCCGGCCCTATGGACTGCCCGACTGGAAGGACGAGGCGCAACGGTGGAGTGCATGGGCGCCGGCGTGGTCACGATCCCGCCTGGAAACCGCACTCAGGCGCACCCTCGAAGCCGATCAGGCACTCAAGAGCACCCGGCTCTCGGGCGAGGCCGGGGTACTGACCGATCTGGTCCTCCAGATGCACGCTGTGCTGCAAGAGGCGGCGCCATGAAGTTCCTTCTGACCAGCATGATCGCATGGTTTCTGGCCCTGAGCGTGCCCATCAGGGTTTCGGCGCAAGATGATCCTCGGCTCACAGCCGCGCTCAGCTTGGCCCAGGAAGGTCTCCCCGATTCAGCTCGTGCCGTGGTCAACCGGCTCCTCGGGACCATACCTCCCACCGATACCTTGTACGCCGCGGCGCTCTATACCGCGGGGAGTGTGGCCGGGACCGCCCAAGACATGCAGCGCTTCTTCCAGCGGGTCGCCATCGAGTACGCCTGGTCCGCGTATGCCGACGACGCGCTCCTCCGCCTGGCCCAGCTCGACTATGCCGCGAACGACCTGAGCGGTGCGGTGCGGAATCTCGAGGCGATTCGCCAAGACTATCCGGGGAGCCCGCTCGTTCCGACGGCGGCCTTGTGGGCCGCGCGTGCAGAGTTCGGACTCGGTAATATCCGGGCCGGCTGCGACTGGCTGGCGGCCGGTCTTGCGTTGGTCGGGGAGGACGTCGAACTCAGGAATCGGTTGGAGTTTCACAATCGCCGGTGTGGCTCCGCGGAGGAGGCAGGGACACCCGACTCCATTCCCCGGGATTCCGCCGTCGCGGAGGCATATCGAGTACAAGTTCTGGCGACACGGAGCCGCGAGGCTGCTGAGGCGTTTCTTCCCCGGGTGGCCGCTCTTGGGTACGCGGCCCGGATCGTGGCGGATGGACCCTGGTTCAAGGTGCAGGTGGGCGCCTTCCCCGACGAGCGGAGCGCCCGTGCCGCCGCCGAGCGCATCCGTGGCGAGGTCGGCGGCAGCCCCTTCGTGGTACACAAGCCGTGACCGAGCGGACGGCGATTCGCCAGGGGACCCCCCTCATGCGGCAGTACCAACAGATCAAGTCGCAACATCGCGACGCGATTCTGTTTTTCCGCATGGGGGACTTCTACGAGATGTTCTTCGAAGACGCGCAGCTTGGCGCTCGTCTCCTGAACATCACACTCACGTCCCGCGGCGATGGTGTCCCGCTCGCCGGCGTCCCGGTCAAAGCCGCCGGCGACTACGTGCGCAAGCTCCTCGCCCAGGGGCATCGCGTGGCGATCTGCGAACAGGTCGAAGATCCAAAGACGGCCAAGGGATTGGTCAAGCGAGAGGTCGTCGAAACGATCACGCCCGGCTCAATTCTCGATGACGGCTGGCTGCCAGGAGATCGCAACAACTTCTTGGTCGCCCTGGTAGGGGACGGGACGCACATAGGCATCGCGGCGGCCGATCTCAGCACCGGCGAGTTCTCGATGGAACTCGCGGCCCACCACGACTTGGACGAGGCACTCGGGCGCCTCGCACCATCCGAGGTGGTGACGCCGCGGAACGCCGCCCTCCCGCTGGAAATCGGCACGTTGCGAACGGAGCGGGAGGACTGGGAGTTCGAGTCGACCGTAGCGCGGGGAGATCTGGCGGAACGGTTTGGGTTGGCCTCGGTGGACGGCCTGGGCCTCGGGGCGAGTGATGACCTGATGATCGGAGCGGCGGGGGCCTTGTTGCGCTACCTGGGAGAACTCCAGCCCGGCGGCCTACCGCACCTGGCCCGGCCAACGATTCGGCGCAGCGAGTCGCACCTCTGGCTCGACGACATGACGCGCCGAAATTTGGAGTTGGTCGAGCCGCTCCGCGCCGGACCTGGTGCAGTGACCCTCCGGGAAACAATCGACCGCACGGTGACCCCGATGGGTGCGCGGCTGCTGCGGCAGTGGCTCCTGTCGCCGCTTCGCAATCCCGCCATCATTCAGGAGCGCCTCGACGCGGTGGACGTGCTGGTGCAGGACAATCAAGGGCGGGCGCGACTTCGGGAAGCACTCGACGGTGTTCGCGACGTGGAGCGATTGGCGAGCCGGGCAGCGGCCGGCCGTGCCACCCCGCGAGAGCTCGGTGCGCTCAGGGACTCGATCCTGCAGTTCCCGGCACTCTTGGCAGCCCTCGCCGCCCTGACGGATCGGGCCCACAGTGCGGCGCTGAGCCGCATCGCCGAGGGATTCGATGTCTTGGCGGACCTGGCCGAGGCGCTCTCCACCGCGCTGAACGACCGACTCCCCGCAACGCTCGGAGAGGGCGGGGTGTTTCGAAGCGGCTTCGATCCCGAGTTGGACGACGCGCGGTCTCTGCGCGAGGGCGGCAAGCAATACATAGCGGAGCTTCAGGCCCGCGAGCGAGAGCAGACTGGGATCACCACGTTGAAAGTCGGGTTCAACAAAGTCTTCGGCTACTACTTGGAAACGACCAAGAGCCACGCGGCGCGTGTACCGGCACACTACGAGCGCCGCCAGACCCTGACGAACGCCGAGCGGTTCGTCACCCCCGAACTGAAAGAGCACGAAGCCAAGGTGCTCGGTGCGGAGCAGCGGGTCGAAACCCGAGAGTCCGAATTGTTTCACGAGTTACGCCAGCGGGCCGGTGCCGCGATCGAGCGGCTGCAGCGCGCGGCGCGCGCCCTTGCACAGATCGACGTCTGGGCCGGGCTGGCGGAGGTCGCCACACACCATCGCTATGTTCGCCCGGTCATAACCTCTGACTTTGCCTTGTCGCTCACGGGAAGCCGCCATCCCGTGCTCGAGCGCTTGATGCCCCGTGAAGAGTTCATTCCCAATGACGTCGCCTTCGACCGCGCGGAACGAGTCCTTCTCGTCACTGGTCCGAACATGGCTGGCAAGTCAACCATTCTCCGCCAGATCGGGATCATCGTTGTCCTTGCTCAGATGGGGGCCTTCGTGCCCGCATCCGCGGCTACCATCGGGGTGGTCGATCGGCTCTTCACCCGGGTTGGGGCCAGCGACAACCTCGCACGCGGGCAATCGACGTTCATGGTAGAAATGAGCGAGTCCAGCGCCATTCTCCACAATGCGACGGCCAACAGTTTGGTGCTCCTCGACGAAATTGGCCGCGGGACGTCGACCTATGACGGCGTGGCCATAGCGTGGGCCGTCACGGAGCATCTCCATGATATCGTAGGGTGCAAGACGATGTTTGCTACCCACTATCACGAACTGATGCAGCTGCCCGAGCGGCTCCAGCACGCACGCAATTGGAACGTTGCGGTACGAGAGACCGGGAATACGGTGATCTTCTTGCATCGCCTCGAACCAGGGGGCACCGATCGATCCTACGGCATCCACGTGGCCGAGCTTGCCGGGCTGCCCTCCACCGTCGTGCAGCGGGCCAACGAGATTTTGCTCACCCTCGAACACGAACACCGTGTCGCTCCAGGTGCGCCACCACGACCACCCGACCCGGGACAGTTGGTATTGTTCGGCGAGCCCGGAGCCCATCCGGCCGTGAAGGCGCTGCAGGACCTAGATGTCGATTCGTTGACGCCGCTCGAGGCCCTGAACCGCTTGGCCGACCTCAAACGACGCGCGGGAGAATAAGATGCGGACCGTTGCCTGGGTCTTGTTGGTCGCGGCAAGCGTGGTCGGGTGCCGGAGCGCGAAGGAAGACACCGGAACCCAGTCGTCCCGGCCCGGGGTAGACCGGAGGGATCAATCCCCCATCTCCACCAACGCCGACCCTCCGGTGCAGTATCCTCCCAATTTGTTCGCGCAACGCGTCGAAGGAACGGTGGTGCTTCGACTCTTCGTCGACTCCACCGGAGCCGTGAACCCCGATTCCACCCGGATACGGGAGTCGAGCGGTCACCCCGGCCTCGATTCGGCCGCGCTCAGCGCTGTTCCGGCACTGCGCTTCGCGCCGGCCCTGCGAAACGGTGTCCCGGTGAGCACCGCCTTCGAGCAGCCGATCATCTTTCAGCAACCCGGCACCGGAGAGACGGCCCCATGACGCCTCAACACACCAAACCGTACGACTCCGTCCTCGACACTATCGGGTGGACGCCCTTGATCCGCCTGAGTCGGGTAGGGGCGGGGCTTCGCACGCCTGTGTCCGGGAAGGCCGAGTTCGCAAACCCCGGTGGATCGGTCAAAGACCGCATCGGACTTGCGATCATCGAGGACGCCGAGCGGCGGGGCGACCTGAAGCCCGGCGGCGTGATCGTGGAAGGGACCTCCGGGAACACCGGTGTCGGGTTGGCGTTGGCCGCCGCGCTCAAGGGCTATCGCTGCATCTTCACGATGCCGGATAAGATGTCTCAAGAGAAGGTTCGCTTGCTCAAGGCATATGGCGCGGAGGTTGTGATCACCCCAACCGCCGTTCCCCCAGACCATCCGGACAACTACGTGGTGCGTGCCAAGCGCATCGTCGAAGAAACCGCTGGCGCCGTGCTCGCCAATCAGTTCTATAACGCTGTGAACCCGGAGGCGCACTACGCAACGACGGGGCCCGAGATCTGGGCCCAAACGGATGGTAAGGTGACTCACTTCGTGGCTGGTGCCGGCACCGGCGGGACAGTCAGCGGAGCCGGGAAATACTTGAAAGAACGGAACCCGGCTATTCGCGTGATCGCGGCCGACCCGGTCGGGTCCCTCTACACCGGCTACGCCGTCAATCGTGAAATGGGCGAGGGCGCGCCCTACAAGGTGGAGGGCGTGGGGGGAGACAAGATCCCGACGACCATCTGGTTCGATTACGTCGACGAGTTCCGGCAGGTGTCCGACCGCGACTCGTTCGCCATGGCCCGCCGATTGGCGCGTGAGGAGGGGATGCTCGTGGGCGGGTCGGCGGGCATGAACGTCGCATTGGCTTGCGAGATTGCCAGAGAGGTGAACGACCCCGACGCGTTGGTCGTGACCATCTTGTGCGACACCGGCGAGCGATACTTGTCCAAGCTGTTCAACGACGAATGGATGCGAGAGAACCAGCTGCTGGAGGTGCCGCGCGTTACGGTGGCGCAGCTGCTCGAGCGACGCCGGTCCACGGCACCGGCTGTGGTGAGCGTCGCGCCCGCCGCCGCGGTGCGGCAAGCCCTCAACCTCATGAATTCCTGGGAGGTCAGCCAGATCCCGGTGCTCGAGAACGAGGAATGCGTCGGCAGCCTCAGCGAAGGAACCCTGATGGCGCGTGCGCTCGCCCAACCCACCATTCTCGACCGTCCGGTCAAGGAGGTAATGGACTCCCCGTTTCCTGTCGTCAGTGCCACCTGCCCCGCCGACCAGGTGGCCCCCATGCTGTCGCGCGACACACCCGCTGTCCTGGTAGAACGAGGCGGCAGCCTCATCGGCGTCGTCAGCCGGCTCGACGTGCTCCAGCAGCTGATCGGAGCCCAGTAAGGTGCGGATCACGGTGCTCACGGGCGGGACTTCGTCCGAGCGGGACGTGGCCATCGCGTCGGCCGTGCAGGTCGTGGCGGCGCTGCGCTCTCGCAATCACGACGTTCGCGTCGTCGATACGGCCAGGGGCTACGTGCCACCCCTGGAAGAGTCCTCGCTGCTCCAAGCAACAGTCGGAGCCACCCCGCCGTCTCTCGAGGCGTTGGCGGCGCTCGAACGCGGGCTCCTCATGTCGGGCCTCGGGAATCTTCCGGTAGTCCGGGATGCCGAGGTGGTCTTCCTGGCCCTTCACGGCGGGTGGGGAGAGGACGGCACCATCCAGTCGATTCTCGAAGTGATCGGCGTTCCGTATACCGGGAGTGGACCGCTGGGCAGTGCCTTGGCCTTGGACAAAGACATCTCGAAGCGACTGTTCCGACAAGCGGGCATTCCGACTCCCGACTGGCTCATGGCGCCGCAAGAGGCCCACGAAGTAGGGCAACGGCTCGGCTGGCCAGTGGTGGTCAAACCGTCCCATGAAGGATCTACGGTAGGCTTGAGTGTGGTCCAAGGACCGGAGGATCTCACGGCGGCCGTCGAGGCGGCCTCGGTCTACGACGCCGAGGTTCTCATCGAGGCCTTCGTCCCCGGGCGCGAGGTGACGGTCGGGGTGTTGGCCGATCAAGCGTTGACGGTCGGCGAGATCGTTCCTCAGCACGAGATTTTCGACTACGTGTGCAAGTACACCCCGGGCATGTCCGAGGAGACCTTCCCTGCCGACCTGCCCGCCGATATCGTGGAGTCCTGTCAACAGCTCGCGGTGGCGGCGCACCGGGCCCTCAAGTTGGGCGGCTATTCGCGGGTAGATTTTCGCTTGACAGCCCAGGGACAACCGCTCTGTTTAGAGGTGAATACCCTGCCAGGACTGACCTCGACCAGCCTGCTTCCTCAGTCAGCCCGGGCTTCCGGCATCGATTTTGCCGAACTGTGCGACCGCATTTGCGCCGCGGAGGTCCCCCGGGGCGCCTGAGTGGGAGTCTCCAAGAGGCCAGCGTTTCATGAATCTGTTGCAGCAGCCCCGCATGACCCGGTGGGTTGGACGACTCATTATCGCCAATGCAGTCGTCTTGCTGCTGTTGATGACCCTCTTTCCCGCATTGACCCCTACCCTGGCTTTTCAGCCTGCCCGAGCATTCCGTGCGCCGTGGACGTTCGTCACCTACATGTTCGTCCACGCCGGCCCGCTCCATCTTGCGTTCAACATGCTGATGTTGTTTTTCCTCGGGCCGCCCGTCGAGCGCCGCATGACGAGCCGCGGATTCGTTCGATACTATTTCTTCTGCGGTCTGGGCGGAGCGGTCCTGTCCCTGGGGCTGGCAACCGTCATGCCGGTGGCGCCTTTTCTTGGGGCATCTGCGGCCGTGTTGGGCGTGGCCGTTGCGTTTGCCATGTATTGGCCCACCGCGGAACTGATGGTCTTTCCGATCCCCATCCCCATCAAGGCCCGCACGCTTATTGGCGGAATTGTCTTGCTCGATCTGACCTTTGCGGTCATCGGCCGCGCCGATGGCATCGCCCATTGGGCCCATCTCGGTGGCGCACTCTTCGGCTATCTCGCCTTCCGCTTCCAAGAGATCGCCCCACGGCGGCCTGCGTCGCCGGAGGCCCCAGCCGAACGCGTCCTCGTGTTGAAACCCGAGCAACGCGCCGCGGCTCGTGATACGTTGCCTCCGCGGCCGGAGGGACCGCGCACACGCAAGGACACGGCTGCACAAGAAATGGACCGCGTGCTCGACAAGATCAGCGCGCTGGGCATCACCAGCCTCACGCCAGAGGAGCGTCGTTTCCTGGATACCATCGCGCAGCGCAAGAAGAACGAATCGCATTGACCCGCATCGCTTGACCGCGCGGTGGTGCGTTGCTATTGTGGCGCGTGCTGATTGACCTCGTGCCCGATTTCCTCTCCGTCCTCGACGCGACCGATCGGTTGGCGGCCTACCGCAGTTATTTCGAGACCAATCGCCCGCTTCTTTCCGCCTACTGGCGCAATTACGTCCTCGACCCCGATACACCCCCCGCCAAACCGGTGGTCGAACAGGCCCTGGCGGCCGACCGGAGCGACCTCCGTGCGCTCGTCGAGTCCGTGGACTTGGTGCGGATGGCGGAGGACACGCTGGCTCGCGCCAGTGGGGTGTTGCACATCGATCGTCCGACCGATGTCTGTCTCATGGTCGGGGTCGGCGGGGCTAATGCGGGCGAGCTCGTGATCCGAGGCCGCGGGGTGGCGTTCATCTGCGTCGAACACTTCACTGGCAAGGCCAATCCCCAGACCTTCGGACTCGGCCTGTCGCCCGAGCTCATCCCGCTATGGATCGCCCATGAACTGGCTCACGCCGTGCGCTACACCTCGCCTGAGAGCCAAAGTCCCATGCGGCAGCTGATTCGGGAGGCGGGCGGATACTACGATTATTGGCAGACGGGAAGTTGGGCCACCCTCCGTGAGCTCATGATCAACGAGGGGCTAGCCGTGCACGCGTCGCAGATCGTTGCGCCGGGGTTCGATCCCGCGGACTACTTTGGCTATGCTCGGCGACAATACCACCGGCTCCGGGAACTGGAAGCCTTCCTGCGGCGGGCGACCGACGTCGACCTCGACCGCCGCGCGCTGGGCCTGAGGCTCCGATTCCTCGCCGGCGGCATGAGTCCGGCGGCTCGGCTCGTGCGCGGACGCGTTATCCCCGAGCGGGCGGGCTATTACCTCGGGCACCGAATGGCGGAGGCACTGGTTGTCGAGCGTGGCATTGCGGCTGCCTTGCGTGCCAAGACCGAGGACTTCCAGCAGGCCGAAGACCACGCGCGAGGGTTTCAGACCGCCTGATCGTCGGTCTCTTTGTGGCTGCCGTCACAGAAGGGGCGAATCTTCGATCGGCCACACCCGCAGAGTTTGATCCTACCCTCTCGCTGCTTGGGCGGCGGGGTGATCTCGTTGCCCTCAGGGTCGCGCAGGGTGACTGGGCCCTCGATCACGATGGGACCCTTGGGTTTGACGATCACCTCCATAGAAACCTTCCCCGATTCGGATTGTCGCGCCGGCCTCACTTACCGACGCAGAATGATGCGAATACGCGGTCGAGCACATCTTCGACATCCACCGCGCCGATGAGTTCGTCCAACGCGCGGACCGCCTCATGAATGTGGTGTGCAGCGAGGACGGCCTCCCCCCGGCCCACGAGCAACGGGCGCGCCTGGCCCAGCGCCTCCTGCGACCGGCGTAGCGCCTCCCGATGGCGTTCCCGCGTGAGCACCGGCTCCAGGTCTGCGAGCTGCCATTGCTCCGCAAAGGCGATCCGGGCCACTTCCCTTCTTAGGACCTCGAGACCCGCACCGGTCGTGACGGAGACGGCGATGCCATCCCCCGCGTCTGCGGCCAGGTCAGCCTTGGTCCGAACCGCAAGCACTCGAGCGCCCGGGCGGAGGCGCGCCTCAGTCGAGTCGCCGTCTCCTGGGTATCCGCGGAGCCACGCTTGCTCTTGGTCATCAAGTTCGCGGCCTGCCTCGACGCAAAACAGCACCAGGTCGGCTGCGAATAGATAGCGCCGGCTCACCTCGATCCCCAGTAGTTCCACCGGCTCGACCACGTGACGCAAACCCGCCGTGTCGACCAACCGGACCGGCCACCCGTGGAATTCCGTGGCCGACTCGATGGCGTCCCTGGTGGTCCCAGGAATGTCGGTCACAATGGCCCGGTCGAGCCCGAGTAGGCTGTTGAACAACGAGGACTTGCCGGTGTTGGGCCGGCCCGCAAATACCACCAGAGCTCCTTCACGGATCCGTTCTCCGGCGGGCGCGGTCGCGATGAGGCCGTCGATCTCGGCCGCCAGCCGGTCGAGGTGGTCCGGGGCTCGCGTGGGAACCAGCGGGCCCTCGTCTTCCTCCGGAAAGTCGATGTCATAGCTCAGCAAGGCCTCGAGCTCCAACAGCCCATCTCGCAACCGTGCCAGGCGCCGTGACAGCGCGCCGTCGAGTTGTTGGAGCGCGAGCCTCGCCTGCTCAGGCGCCGTCGCGTCGACCAGGTCCCCAACCCCTTCGGCCTGGACCAGATCCAGCTTGCCGTTCAAGACGGCCCGGCGGGTGAACTCCCCCGGGAAAGCCTGCCGCGCACCGGCCGCCCCGAGGGCCGCGATGATCCTCGCGGGAGCCACCAATCCCCCGTGGCAGGACAATTCGACCATGTCCTCCCCGGTATAGCTCACGGGGCCCGGGAACACCATATAGAGGCCACGATCGGCCGGCTGGCCTGTGGGGTCGAGAAACACGGCCAGGGTCGCTCGGCGCGACGGTTCGACGCGGAAAGAAGCGATGACCTTCGCGGCCACTTCGAAGGCGCCGTCGCCACTCAAACGAATGACGGCGAGCGCGGCCCGCCCCGGCGGTGTTGCCAGGGCCACGATGGGATCCGAGAGCATGCGGAAAGGTAAGAGCGGGGTCCGGCTATTTCCTGCGCTTTGCCTTGCCGCTCTTCTTCGACGGGCGCTCGGTGGGGGGTGGGGCGCCGCCGGGCTTGGCCCGGAGGCGTTCTTTTGCCAGATACCACTGCTGCGGAATGCTCACCATGTTGCTCACGGTGTAGTACAGGTTCAGCCCAGAGGGGAACCGGACAAACAGCACGGTCATCATGACCGGCATGATGTACAGCATCATCTTCATCTGCGGATTGGGCGGCACCCCAATCTGGCCAACCTTGCTCATCGCCCACATGGACAGACCCATGAGCACCGGAATGATGTAGAGCGGGTCTGCCCGGGAGAGGTCCGGGAGCCACAAGAAGGAGACGCCTCGAAGCTCGATGGTATTCAAGAATACGAAGAACAAGGCGAACAGCACCGGCATGGGCAGCAGCACCGGCCAGCAACCGCCGAGGGGGTTCACGTTGTGCTCCTTGTACAACTTGAACACTTCCTGCTGGAGCCGTTGCGGCTCTCCCTTGTACTTCTCTTGAATCTCCTTCATGAGTGGTTGGATGGCCTGCATCCGAAGGCTGGCTCGCATGCCCTTCTGGTTGAGCGGCCAGAGGACGACGCGGACCAACACGCCGAACACGACCAGCACGAGGCCGTACGTCATGTGCAGGTTTTGGTGCATCCACACCAAGAGCCATCGGACGCCAACCGCGACGGGGCGAATCAGCGTTCGAATCCCCGGCCAACCGTACGGATTCACGTCGTCGAAATCATGGCCCACCGCTGCGAGGCGGGAATACTCCATCGGACCGAGATAGAGGCGGTACTGGAAGAGTCCGTCGGAGGCAATGGGAACGCTCGCCCACATGTCCGCCGTCTTCGGGTGCTTCCCTGCGTCGGCTGGCGCGGTGGCCGTGACTCCGCTGATTGGCGCCGCGGCGCTATCGAACGCGAACATGGCGGAGACGAAGTATTTCGACTTGACAGCGGTCCACTCAAAGGGCCCGCTCTCCGTTTTGGTCTCGCCGGGTGTCAGGCTCGACAGCTTGGTCTGCGACGTCTTGATGTTCTTGGTGACCAAGCCCATGTCCCGGTAGTTGCCGGTTGAGTCGGCCTCGGTATTCCGCAACCCGGGCCCAAGCCCCACGAGCAACAGCGCCCCGTTCGGACCGATCCCATCGAAACGGCCCGACACTTCGATCTGGTAGTCATCCGGCCGGAACACATACCGGAGATCGAGGGCAATGCCCTGGCCCGCGGTCGCCAGCGACAGGTCGGTTGCCTGAGCCACGTCCAACCCGGTGCCAGCCGAGGGCGTATCGAACATCCACCGGTCGAGATACAGGGTATCCTGCTCTCGGATCAGCCGGAGACCGAGCAGGTCGCTGTCGGTGCGGAGCAGCTCGAGCGGGCCCGGGCCGTCACCCGGGGCCATGCTGCGATACCGGTTGAGGCGGGCCCCGATGAGGCGGGCCCCGCGGGTGCTGATGTCGTAGGTGGAGAGCGGCGTCCGCGCCGTTACGGTGTCTGGAACCGCGCCGTCCGTGGTGTCCCGGGCCGGTGGCGCGGAAAGGGAGGGTTCGGCTACCTGGGCTTGGGCGGATTCGGCGGGCGCCGGCGATTCGGGCGGCGGCGCAGTCGCGACGGAGTCGACCGCCACCGGCGGCGGCGGGGGACGCTGGAAGATCAGTGATGGAACGACGATGATTGCTATGAAGAGCAACATCGCCAAGAGGAAACGACGATCCATGAAGCTACTCGAGGCCGCTACGGCACGGGGTCATACCCACCGGGATGCCAAGGATGGCATCGCACCAGTCGCTTCACACCCAGCCACGCTCCGGTCGTGAGACCGTGCCGCGAGATTGCATCGCTGGTGTACTGGCTACAGGAGGGTGTGAACCGGCAGGAAGGTGGCAGGAGTGGGGAGATCGTGAGCTGATAGGCTCGGATCAGGGCCAGGGCAAGGTACCGGGGAATCCCGAGCAAGGGTCGCATCTCAGCCTATGACTCAGCCGTCAACCCATCACGCCATCCCAGAAGCTCGTCCCGGAGGACGCCGGGCGAGGCATGGTAGGCAGCCGGCTTGGCGCGAATGACGAGGTCTTGGCTCCCCTGCTCGCCCTGGACGTCGGTGCGCCACAGCTCGCGGAGGCGGCGGCGCAGTCGATTACGGGCCACCGCGGTCGAGCGGTATTTGGGGACCACGAGCCCCAGTCGA
>Ga0224512_10000558_pt1 | contig 39006 bp, 27 predicted proteins | sample SF_May12_sed_USG_4_FD_169103 | JGI IMG/M metagenome (GOLD analysis project Ga0224512, IMG submission 169103) | Sediment microbial communities from San Francisco Bay, California, United States - SF_May12_sed_USGS_13 | ecosystem: Environmental > Aquatic > Marine > Sediment | place: USA... | reverse complement strand
GGCTCACCGCCGACCGCCTCCCCCTCGAGCGCCTGATTGCGCCGGCCGTGGTGATTGACGTCGCGGCCCGAGCCGCCGCCGACCCCGACTACCGGCTCACCACGGGCGACGTGGAGGCGTTCGAGCGGGCCCATGGTCCGATCGCGGCGGGAAGCATCGTGCTGCTCCGCACCGGCTGGAGCGCGCGCTGGCCGGACGCCAAGCGGTACCTGGGCGACGACCGGCCGGGCGACGCGTCCAATCTCCATTTCCCGAGCTTCGGCGCGGACGCGGCGCGCCTGCTCGTGGAGGAGCGGCGCGTGGCGGCCATCGGGGCCGACGTCGCGTCCATCGACTACGGGCCCTCCACGGATTTCGTGGTCCACCGCATCGCCGCCGCGGCCGGCGTGCCAGGTCTCGAGAACCTCACCAACCTCGATCGCCTTCCCGTCACGGGCGCCGTGGTGGCGGCGCTGCCGCTCAAGATCGCCGGTGGCTCCGGGGGACCGGCACGGGTCGTCGCGTTCGTTCCGATCCCACGATGAGCGGTACGACGCTCGTCGTCGGTGCCGGCGTGTTCGGCGCGGCGGCGGCCCTCGAGCTGCGCCACCGGGGCCACATGGTCGTCCTGCTCGATGCCGGCCCGGTGCCGCATCCGCTGGCCGCGAGCACCGACATCAGCAAGGTGCTGCGGATGGAGTACGGCCGGGACGAGGCGTACACCGCGCTGATGGAGGACGCATTCGAGGGCTGGCGCCGCTGGGCCCGCGAGTGGAGCGCCGCCGGTGAGGAGAACCTCTATCACGAAACCGGCGTGCTGATGGTCTGTCGTGCCTCGATGACGCCGGGCACGTTCGAATACGAGAGTTGGGAGACCCTGAGACGGCGGGGCCATCGGCCCGAACGGCTCAGCGCTGACACGCTAACCTGCCGGTTCCCGGCGTGGAGTACGGGGAGGTACGTGGACGGGTTCTTCCACCGTGTCGGTGGCTACGCCGAGAGCGGGAAGGTGGTCGCGTGGCTGGTGCGGCGGGCCGCGCAAGACGGGGTGACCGTCCGCACCGGTCGCATGACCGGGCTCCTCGAGGAAAACGGGCGCGTGATTGGGGTGCTCACCGCCGCGGGCGCCGTCCGGGCCGACCGCGTGGTGCTCGCCACCGGTGCGTGGGCGGGCTCACTGCTCGGACTTACCCACGAGATCCGCGCGACAGGGCACCCGGTGCTGCATTTCGCGCCACGCGACCCCGACCGCTTCGCGCCCGAGCGGTTTCCGGTGTTCACGGCCGATGTGGCCCGGACCGGCCTCTACGGCTTCCCGCGCAACCGGGACGGTGTGGTCAAGGTCGCGCTGCACGACGCGGGGGCGGCCATCGATCCCGACGCGCCACGCCTCGTCACGCCGGCGCAGGAGGCCCGCATCCGCGCCCTGCTGGACGAAACCATCCCCACGCTGGCCGGCGCCGAGGTAGTGTACCGCCGGCTCTGCCTCTATGCGGACACGCAGGACGAGGATTTCTGGATCGCGCGCGATCCGTCACGCGAGGGGCTCACGGTTGCGAGCGGGGGCAGCGGGCACGGGTTCAAGTTCGCGCCGGTGTTGGGACGGCTGATCGCCGATACGGTGGAAGGCCGCGAGCATCCGCTCGCACACAAGTTCCGCTGGCGGCCCGAAGTCCGGCTGTCGCGCGGCACGGAAGCCGCGCGCTTTCACGGCGAGGGCTGAACCGGGCGCGGTTCAGGTCGGATCGCTGGACGGGTCGGGGATCGTCTCCACTTTGAGATGGGCGCGGTACTCGGCCGGATCGATGAGTCTGGTGGATACGGGTGCGGGCGTGAGGGCGACCAGCGTGACGCGATAGCCCCCGAAATCCGCGCTGGCGGGCTGGAGCGTGGTGTTGAGCCTGAATGGGTGCGTAGGGCCCGTGCCGAGGGCGAGGCCGATCTGCACCTCCGCGTTCCCGGCCCAGACGCAGACCACGTCGGTGGGACAGCGCGAGTCGCTCAGAACCTCGCCGAACCAGACGTGAAGCAGGCCCCCGACGCGTACCTCCTGGCCGGGCGCCAGGACGACGGTTTCCCCCGAAACCTGTTGGGTGTCGGGACCAACCGCGGGCTGCTGGCAGGCGCCGAAGATCAGCAGTGGCCAAAGGACTGCTGCCGTTTTCATGGGGGATACCCTCGCTTGGGTCGCGGTGGCGGTTTACTCGACTATCGAGCATACCCGGGGCAGCGCCCGGAGGTCACTGGCCGGCCGGCGGCACCCGCAATCGCTCGAACAGGTCGGTGATGCGGTCGCGGCCGGCCGGGCCGTTCGCATCGAAGTACCAGTAGCACTCCACGTCGCCCCGGTTCATCAGCAGCTGCATCGTCCCCTGCGACTTGTGCTCGGCGATCACCCAGTTGGCGATGATGCGGAAGTCGAGCCGCCCGTTGTAGCCGAGCGGCTGCGTTCGGTCGAAGCGGGTCAGGGGCCGGCCGCCGGTCACCGTGGTGACGGGATAGCCGGGGAGTCCTTCGAATGTGAGCGTGCGGCCGTCGAACGCGCACGGGAAGCCGCCCAGCACCGCGGGCCGCCTGTCCGCCGGCAGCGACGAAGCCGCGTACAGCGCCATGATCGTGGCGGCCTTGTGGTGGGCGTGCGTCTCGGGGAAGGGGAGCAGGCCGAACACGACGTCGTACTCGCCGCGGGTGAGGATGTCCACGAGCCGCCGCCGTACGAACGCCGTGTCCCAGACGGCGTGCAGCACTGTGTCGGCGTCGAGCGCGTACCCGTGATCCAACTGATCCAAGAAAAAGTAGTTCCGGATCCCGACGATCGCGCCACCCGCCATCAGCTCCCGCTTGCGGATCGCGGGCAGGTACTGCCGGGCCACGGTTTCGTTGGTCAGCTCGAGACCATACATCGGCTCGGCGAGCGTCGCGTACCGGAACCCCCCGCTACCGTCGGTGACGAGAGCGAGATCGACGGCACCCCGCAGTTGGTGCGTGATCTGATAGACGGCGCCTGAAAAGGCGGCGTCGTCGTCGGGATGGGCGGTCACGATGAGCGCGGTGGGGGGCCGTGCGTCGCGCGTCTGCGCGACGGACTCCGATGAGCCCGTCGAGAGTGCGACGGCCGTGCCGAGGAGGACGGCGATCCGGGCGCCGGTCGGGAGAGGGCGCGCGACGAGCGGCGCGGTGCGCATGCGAGGGGCTCCAGGTCCGGCGGGTCGCGGAGGAACGGGGATCGCCCCTACGTAACCGGCAGGCAGCCGGAGGTTCCGGGCAGCGGGCTCGACCTGGTCTCGAACTACACCATCATGCTGGACAAGTCCCTGTGGGGACCCGGCGTACTGGCCGTGCTGCTCGGCGCCACGTTCTCGTCGGCGCTGACGTCTCTGGTCGGGCGCCGCGTATCCTCGCCGCCCTCGCGCGGGACAAGATCATCCCTCACGGCGAATGGCTGGCGCGCACGCGGCGCGGCGAGCCGCGAAATGCGATGCTCCTGACGGGTGGGGTGGTGCTCACCGGGCTGTTGATGCGCGATCTCAATCTGATCGCGCCGCTGATCACGATGATCTTCCTGATCGCCTACATGGTGATCAACGTGGTCCTGTTGGCCGAGGAGAGCCTGGGTCTGATGAGCTTCCGGCCCACGCTCCGGCTCCCGCGACTGGTGCCCCTGCTCGGCGCCACCGGCTGTCTCTTCGCGATGTTCATCGTGAACGCGACGTTCAGCCTCGTCGCGGTGGGGGTCGTCACGGGCATCTACCTCTGGATCGTCTGGCAGGGGACGATCCCGCGCGCGGGGACCGTGCGCAGCGGCATCTTCGTGGCCTTTGCCGAGTGGGCCGCGGGGAAGGTCATCGAGCTCGACATGTCGGCTCGACGGGCGTGGAAGCCCAGCCTCCTGATGCCGGTCGAAGATCCGGCGACGATCCGCGGAGAGTTCAGTCTCCTGGTGGATGTCTGCGGCCCGGAGGGAACCATCAAGTTCCTCGGGCTCGCGACTCGCGACACCGTGGCCGAGCTCGTGCCGCGGTTTCAGCGTCTGTGCGCCTCCTTTCAGAAGAACGGCGTGATGGCCACGAGTTCCATCGTGGATACGGCAGGGTTCGTTCCCGGGACGCTGACGGGGCTGCAGGCGCTGGGGAGCGCGTTCTTCCGGCCCAACATCCTGCTCCTCAACTTCCCACGCGATCCGGCCCGTCGGGAGGAGTTCGGGGAAGTGATCCGGGAAGCGAGTCGCCTGGATGTCGGCGTGTTGCTCCTGGCCATGCACGAAAAGGCGGGTCTCGGCATGGCGAAGGTCGTCAATGTCTGGATCGCGCCGCGCAACGTCACGACGCCGATGGCGGATTACCTGCGGGCGAACAACCTGAACCTGACGCTCCTCACGGCGATCCGGCTGGCCAAGGCTTGGCGCGCCGAGTTGAACCTGATCACGGTCGTGCCGCGCCAGGAGGAGGAGGCCGGGGCGCGTGTTCACATCGAGGAGTTGCGCGACCTGTGCCGCATCGACAACGGCGCCACGACCCGGGTGATGGTCGGTGAGTTCCGCGCGTGCGTGCGGCAGGCGCCGCAGTCCGACATGGACATCATGGGGCTGCGCCGCGGGCCGGACCTCGACTTCGTCCACGAAATGGTGGAAGCCACGCGCTCGTCCTGCATGTTCGCCGCCGATTCGGGGCTCGAGAGCGCCCTGGCCTGAGCAGGAAGTCCTAGGCGAGCGTCCGCGACGTATCCAACGCCCGCAACGCGATCAGCGCGATCGCCTCGCTCTCGGTGGGGTCGAAGGCGCCGGACGGGGTTTGGAGCCCGGCGATGTACGGGGCCGCCTGCCGTACGAGCGCCCGCGCCGCCGCGCTCGGCACGCTGAGCAGCAGATCCACGGCGTGGAACACCGTCACGCCGGGCCAGGTGCCGTCCTCCCGCTGATGCTTTGCGGTCGCCTCAATGAGGGGCGCGATCCGCGCCTGGTAGGACGGGGGGCCCGTGCCGAGGGCTCCCACGACGACGAACGCCAGATGCGGGTCGATGGTCTTGAGCGCGAGCAGCCGGTCCAGATGCGTCTTGACGGGGGCACGATCTTCGTGCCCTGCCCGCAACACGGCCCGGAGCGCGAGACAGCTGGCCACGAAGCGGGCGTCGTCCTCGTCCTCGAACACCGTCCCGGACGGGAACAGCAGGGGTGCGATCGCGCGGGACCGGGGGCCGGGCGAAAAGAAGCCGTCCCCTGCGCTGCCGTCGTCACTCCAGCGACCGGGCTGGTTCTGGCGGGTCAGCAAGAACCCCGTGAGGCGTACGATGCCGGCGTCGTCGGGGTTCGCGCCGAGGTCCATCATCTCCCAGACGGCACGGGCGGTGAGCACGAGGGAACCGCCGATGCTGCCGTCCATGCCGCTTTGTCGCCGCCGCTCGCGGATCAGGTGATCGGTGAGCTCGGGGTCGCCCGGGGCGTGCGCGTTGAGCAGGCGTCGGGCGAGGACACCCTGCAGGGTCCGGCGGTCGCGGAAGAACGCCGCTGCTTCGTCGAGCTGCTCCTTGAAGTGGAGTGGCGACCGCAGGCTCACGACCGGTTCCTCTCCTGGCGCCCGGTCCAGCCGGGTCCGCGCAGTCCGCGCCCTGGGCGAGCGTCGGTCATCGCTCCGTCGTCGAAGACGACGACGCCGTTCACGATCACCCAGCGTACTCCCTCCGCGAGCTGGTGTGGGCGCTCGAACGTCGCGCGATCGATGATCGTCCGCGGATCGAAGACGACCACGTCGGCCGCGAAACCCGTGCGGAGCAGGCCCCGGTCGGTGAGCCCGACGCGCTGTGCCGGAAGCGAGGTCATCTTGCGCACGGCCTGCTCGAGCGCGAGCCGCCGCTCGTCGCGCACGTAGCGGGCGAGCACCCGCGGGAAGCTGCCGTAGACGCGGGGGTGGACGCCGCTGCGCGACAACGGGCCGTCGGGCGCGACGGCCCCGTAGTCGGTGCAAAACGAGACCCACCAGTGCACCGCCGCGGTGCGGACGTCGTCCTCGCTCATGCTGAAGTAGATGGCGCCCGTTTCGGACCGGTCCTTGCGCACGAGGTCGAACAGGGCGTCGATCGGATCGCGGCGCCACTGCGCCGCGATCTCGGCCAAGGTCTTGCCTTCGAGGTACTTGAGCGAGTCGGCGAGGACGCTCGCCACCAACACGCCGCTCGCCCCGCCCGCGCCGCGGAAGAAGCTCTCGGCGCCGTCGGGCGGGTTCTCCATGTCCCGTCGGATGCGCGCGCGCTGCACTGGGTCTCCCAGGCGGGCCAGCAGGGAATCCGTGCCGCCGGCGTGTGCCCACTGGGGGATGCTGGCGTCGAGTGAGGTTGCCGACGCGGGATACGGGTAGACGTTGGCGGCGACGTCGAGGCCGGCGGCACGCGCGGAATCGATCTTCGCGAGCACGCGCGCCATGTCGCCCCAGTTGGCACGGCCGGCGCGCTTGAGGTGCCAGAGCTCGACCGGGATGCGCGCCTCGGTGCCGATTCGAAACGCTTCGTCGAGTGCCTCGTCGATGCGCGCCCCCTCGTCGCGCAAGTGGGTGGCGTAGACCCCGCCCCGCGCGGCCGCGGCGCGGGCGAGGGCGATCAACTCCCCGGTCGTGGCGTAGAACGCGGGGGCGTAGACCAGCGACGTGGACAGGCCCACGGCGCCCTCGCGCATGGCCGTATCCACCAAGGCCGTCATCCGCGCCAGCTCCGCGGCGGTCGGCGCACGGTCGGCGTTGCCGAGCACGACCTTGCGGACCTGTGTCGCGCCGACGAAGGTGGCCAGGTTGATCGCCGTGCCGCGGCGCTCCAGCTCGGCGAAGTACGCCGCGATGTCGCGCCACGTTGCGGTCACCCCGATCGAGGCGCGGTAGGCCGAGTCCTCCGCAAAGGTCGCGTCGGTCTGCGGGCCCACCGAGATGCCCTCGCCGGTCACTTCGGTGGTGATGCCCTGCGTCACCTTGCTCAGGGCGCGCCCGTCGGCGAGGAGCCGCACCTCCGACCACCCGAGCATGTCGATGAATCCGGGCGCGACGACCAGCCCGGTCACGTCGATCACCCGCCGGGCGTCGCCCGGTGGGACCTGGCCGATGGCGACGATGCGGTCCCCCGCCAGCGCGACGTCCCCCCGGTAGCGCGGGTTCCCGGTCCCGTCGACGATGGCTCCCCCGGTGAGCAGCACGTCGTACGGCGGCCCGTCGGCCGGCGGTGCGCAGGCGGTGACCAGCAGCGCGAGGGCGAGCCCGGCTCGTGTCATGGCGCGCGTCATGGCGCGCGCCGCAGGTCGGCGGGGTCGTAGCGGTACCCGGCGGCGACGACCGCCTCGATCGCGCTCAGGTTGGCGATGTCCTGCAATGGGTCCCGGGTGAGCACCAGGAAGTCGGCGACCGCGCCGGGCCGAAGCACGCCGATCGAATCGGCGCCCAACAGGCGCGCGGCGTCGCGGGTCGCGGCGAGCAGCGCCTGCTCGGTCGTCAAGTCCGCGGCGACGAGGAGCCGCAATTCTCGGTGCAGGGACGCGCCGGGTGGGATGAGTTGATTGGGACTGTCGCTGCCCGCCGCCACCAGTCCACCGGCGCGCCGGAACAGCCGCACGAAGAGATCCTGGTTGGGGCGGGACTGCCGAAACGCCGCGAAATCGGCGGGCCGGAGGCCGGCCCGAACGATCAAGTTGGGCACGTTCCAGCCCCTGCGAACGGCCGCGGGCACGCCCGTGAGGTCCAGAGACGTCTCGTACGCCGGGTCGTCGAGATGTCCCCAGGCCTCGTGCAGGACGAGCGTGGGGACGATCGCCACGCCGGCCTGGGCGAGCGCCCGGGCCGTGCGGTCGAGCGCCGCCGAATCCGGCCGTGCCCACGAGCGCTCCTCGAGATTCCAGCCGGGGAAGAACTCCGTGTGGGCGGCGATGATCGGAGCCGGATTGCCGAGGGCCGAGGTAACCACGCCGCTCATGTGTTCCAGCGACCGGACGCCCAACCGCGCGGCGGTGAGGGCGTCCACCTTGCCCAGGTGCGCCGCGACCGGTGTCGCCAGCGCCTTGGCCTCATCCAACACCGGCTCGAGCAGCCGGCGGTCGATCTTGGTGTAGATCTTGATCTGGGCCGCGTCGATCAGGACGCGATTGCCCACGGCGCGGCGCGCGTCCGTGGCGGTGCGCACGGCCGTCGCACCATTCCACGTCGGCGGGGCGCCGTCGATCATCGCCCCAGAGATGTAGAGTCGCGGGCCGTCCATCGTCCCGCTGGCCACGTCGTCCCGCAGGAAGATGACGCTGTCCTGGAGCCCCCCCATGTCCCGGACGCTGGTCACTCCGTAGCTCAGGTAGGGGCGCAGCGTCCAGCGCTCGGCGTGCACGTGCGCATCGATCAGGCCCGGGATGATCCAGCGACCCGTCACATCCACGGTCTCGGTGCCCCGCGGCACACGCACGTCCGCCCGGGGACCCACGGCCTCGATGCGGCCGTCGCTCACGAGCAGGACGGCGTCGCGCGTCACGGGGGTGCCCGTCCCATCGAACACGGTCGCGCCGACGTACGCCGTCGTTCCGGTTGCCCCCGCGCGGCAGCCCGGCAGCGCGGCGGCGAAACAGGTCAGCACCAGGAAGGAACGGATGCGCCCATGCATGTCGTGTCTCGGGGAACGGGAGGTTCGGAACAAGGGGGGCGGCCGCATCGGCGACCGCCCCCCACGATAACCTCGCACCGCGCGAGCGGCTACCTCTCAGCGCCGCCGTGCCGCCTTCTTGACCGGCTTGCGCTTGGCCGCGGCCTTCTTCACGGGGCGACGTGCGGCCGCCTTCTTCACGGGCTTCTTGGTGGCCTTCTTCTTGGCCTTGGGCTTGGGCTTGGATGCCCGCTTCGCCGGCATTTTGGCCGCGGGCGCCGGAGTCGGTTTGCGCGCTGGCGGCGTCGAGGGCGCCGGAGCCGGCGGCGTCTCGGACCAGATCGGCGGCTCGGACGGTTCGGGCTTCACGGGCGGCGGAATCGGCATCGGATCCCACATTCCCGGGCCGCCGATCCCCGACAGGCTGAGATCGCTTGTGGACATGTCCCTTCCCTCCGAAGCGTGAGTGTGAGGAAGCGAATACTGCGCCGCTGCGGCGAGCATCCGCAAGGGCGCACGAGGAGCACACCCATCCGAATTGGTGACGCCCCGGCTTGACACGCGGCCTGTCCGCACGCTAGCTTGGCCTCGTATCTTCTAGTCTGGTTTGCACTTACGGGGTTTTCTCCGGACCGGAGTATCGATGCGCTGCCGCGCCTTCATTCTCGCCTTTTGCGTCGCCGGCGCGGCTGGGAATCTGCCCGCCCAGCAGGTGGCGACCGTCCAACTGTCCGCGGAGGCGGCAACGCTCGGCATCGGCACACGGCAGGCCGTGTACGCCACGGCCACCGATCCCCGCGGCACGACCATCGTCGGCGATATCGAGTTCCGCTGGGTGAGCACCGACCCGAACGTGGTTCGTGTCGAGGTGGATCCGGTGCAGAGCGACCTCGCCACGCTCGTCGGCGTGGGTGAGGGCGTGGCCCAGGTGCGGGTCACCGTCGGTGGGCGCAGCGAGTCGATGGCCATCCGCGTGCAGCGCGGCTCCGGTCCCGCGGCGGTGCTGGTCATCGAGCCGACCAACGTCCAATTGCTGCACGGCGAGAATCGGCAACTCACGGCCTCGTTCCTCACCGATTCCGGCACGCCGGCCATGCCCGCCGCCGTGCGCTGGACGTCGCTCAACCCGTCGGTGGCGACGGTGAGTGACGGCGGTATCGTGACGGGCCTCAGCGAAGGCCAGGCAGTGCTCCAGGCGCGCGCCACGACCGGGCTCCAACGCACGGCCACGGTGACCGTGGCGAGCGTCCCGTTCGGGTTCGCGGCCCCGATTCTCGCGTTGTCTCCCGGCGTGGAAACGTCGGTCGCCGTCGTGGTGCCGAGCCAGGGCAACCGGCCGCTCAATAATGCCGCGCTCAACTGGCGCTCCTTCGACGAGCGCATCGTGACCGTGACGCCGTTGGGCGTCGCCCGCGGCGTGACCGCCGGCCGCACCACGATCATCGCCGAAGGGTATGGGCAGCGGCGCGAGCTCGCCGTTGCCGTGCACCGGCCGGTCGCCGAGCTGGAAGTCACGCCGCCCTACTCACGGGGCGCGGTTGCCGTACCACTGCAGGGGACCATTCGCGTGACGGCGCGCTCCCTCGCGGCGGACGGGACGCCGGTGCCCGACGCGCCCATCATCTGGCAGGTGGCGGACAGCACGGTGGCGGCGTTCGATACGGCCAGCGGCAGGCTGTCGGGCCGCACGTTGGGCCGGACCAGCCTGGTCGCGCGCGCGGCGGGTCCCGGGCTCGAGGTCACGTGGACCATCGACGTCATCGCCGGGGGGCTGCTGGTCGAGCCCCACCGTGCCGGCCTCGGAGTGGGCGATACGCTCGCGCTCGCGGCGCGCTTCACCGACGAACAGGGGCGACCGATCGCGCGGGCGGCCGACCTCACCTGGACCACGCTCGATGCCAACGTCGCGACCGTCACCGGCGGCGGGACCGTGACCGCCGTCGGTGTGGGCCGGGTGACAATCGTTGCGTCCACTCAGTGGGGGCGCGTCGACTCCAGCGTCGTCTTCGTGCAGGGGCCCGTCCTGTTCACGTCCACCCGCAGCGGCTCGTTCGATCTGTTCACGCTCGATCCGGACGCGCTCGGGCGCGTCACCCAGGTCACGCGCGAGTCGTCGAACGAGACGATGGGCGCGTTTGCGCCCGACGGCGCGCACCTCGCCTACGTGTCGGACCGGGACGGCAACTTCGAGTTGTACGTCGCCGACGCAGACGGCGAGAGTCCGCGCCGCCTCACCACCACCCCGGCCAGCGAGCTCACGCCGCGCTGGACGCCGGACGGTCGGCGCCTCGTCTACGTGGTGCAGGCGACGGGCGGTCGCGCCCAGATCTGGAGTGTGAACGCCGACGGGTCGGCCGCGCGCGCGCTCACCAGTGGTGACGCCGCCAACTTCGAGCCGGCGGTCTCGCCCGACGGGCAGCGCATCGCGTTCACGTCCACGCGGGACGGGAACTACGAGATCTACGTGATGGATGCCGACGGCGGGAACCAGCAGCCGGCGTACCGCTCGCCGCTCAAGGAGAGCCGCGCCGCGTGGTTTTCCGACGGCGACCTGGCGTTCATTCAGGAACGGGTCGACGGCCGCCGCATCCAGCCGGTCGTGGTCCGGCTTCCCACCGGCGGCTCGATCACCCCGATCTCGCCACCGTCCCTCGCCGTGACCGACTACACCATTGCCCCCGCGGGCAACCGCCTCGTGCTCGAGGTCAGCACGCTCGACGACACGGGGCAGCAGCGCCGTCTCGTGCTCTTGCCGCTCGGGGGCGAGCCCATGGACCTCCCGCGCCAGCCGGGCGAGCAGCAGGCCAGCCCCGCCTACCGACCTCCCCTCACCCGCTAACGACCGCCGAAGCGTCGCGAGGAGCATGCAAGCAGTCGTCCTCCGTGGACACGGTGAGCTATCGCAGGTCGCGATCGCCGATGTGCCCGCCCCAGTCGTCCGCCGTCCGGGGGACGTGCGTGTGCGGCTCCGCGCCGCCGCGCTCAACCATCTCGACCTGTGGACCGTGCGCGGCCTGCCGGGACTCGAGCTCACGTTCCCCCACATTCTGGGCGGCGACGGGGCCGGAGTCGTGGACGCCGTCGGGGAGGGGGTGACCCGCGTGCGCCCGGGCGACGCGGTGCTGTTCAACCCGGGGATTTCGTGCTACCGCTGCGAGCACTGCCTCGCCGGCCAGCACTCGCTCTGTGTCGAGTACAAGCTGCTCGGCGAGCACCTGCCCGGAACGCTGGCCGAGTTCATCGTGGTGCCGGAGCCGAACGTCTACCCGGTGCCGACCCCGCCGGCGCCGCTGCCGGCCATCACGTGGCCGGAGGCGGCGGCATTCTCGCTGGTGACGATCACGGCCTGGCGGATGCTGGTAACCCGCGCGCGCCTGCGGCCGGGGGAGACGGTCTTGATCTGGGGGGTCGGCGGCGGCGTCTCGAGCACGGCGCTCCAGATCGCGACCCTGCTGGGCGCCCACACCATCGTCACGTCGTCGAGCGACGCCAAACTGGCGAAAGCGCGCGAGTTGGGAGCGAACGTCACGCTCAACCACACGCAGGTGGACGTCGCCAAGGAAGTGCGACGCCTCACTGACCAACGGGGTGTGGACGTCATCGTCGAGAACGTCGGTGCAGCCACCTGGGAGCAGTCGCTCCGCATGCTCGGCCGCGGAGGGCGGCTCGTCACGTGTGGCGCGACCACCGGGCCGAAGGTCACCGTCGATCTCCGGCGGCTGTTCTGGTTTCAATGGGACATTCTCGGCTCGACGATGGGGACCGCCGACGAGTACCGCGAGATCGTGCACCTGCTCGGGCAGGGACACCTGCGGCCCGTGATCGACACGGTCTTTCCGTTCGCGCGGGCGCCCGAGGCCTTTCGCCGCATGGCCGAGGGTGATCAGCTCGGCAAGCTGGTGGTCGAGGTCCCGGCCTGACCGTGCGCCCACCCGCGCTCCTGCTCGCCGGGCTCCTCGTGGGATCGGCGCCCCAGCTTGCCGGGCAGATGCCCTGTCCCGCCACGGCGCTGCTCGATTCGGCGTGGACACGGTATCGTGCCGGCGCGATTCCCGCCGCGGACTCGGCGTTCACGCGTGCGCTCCGCGTGTGCCCCGGCGACATCGCGGCGACCGTCGGGCTGGGCTACACCGCCCTGCGCGCCGGCCGGCTCCAGGCCGCCGCGGCACGGTTCGACACGGCGTTGGCCGCCGATTCGCTCTTGGTCGACGCGCTCGTTGGGCGGGGGCTGGTGGCGTGGCGGCGCGGCGATCCGTCTGCCGCCCGCGACGCGATGGGACGGGTCCGGCGGCTCGATCCGGACAACGCGACCGCGCTACAACTCCTCGCGCGTCTGGCGGCGGAGCCGCCGGTGACGACACGGCCGCCGCTGATCCTGCCCGACACGCTGGTCTATCACGTACGCGCGGCGGGCGACCGGTTTGAGCGGCGTACGGCCGCCGGGTGGGCGCCCTTCTACTTGAAGGGTGTCAACCTGGGTGCCGCCCTGCCGGGGCGGTTCCCGTCGGAGTTTCCCGACTCGACTACGTACGCCGCCTGGATCGCGGAGATGGCCGCGATGGGCGCGAACGTGGTTCGCGTGTATACCATTCACCCGCCGAGGTTTTACCAAGCCCTCCTGGCGCACAACACGGCCCATCCCGCACGTCCGCTGCACGTGGTACATGGGGTGTGGGCAGAGCTGCCACCCGACGACGACTATCGAGACGACGTGTGGGAAGCCGAGTTCCTCGCGGAGGTGCGGCGGGTGGTGGACCTCGTGCACGGGCGCGCGGACATCGCGGCGCGGCCCGGGCACGCGGCGGGTGCGTACACAGCGGACGTGTCGCCTTGGATCGCCGCCTATCTGGTCGGGCGCGAGTGGGAACCGTTTTCCGTGGCCGGGTTCAACCGGTTGCGACCCGCCGACACGGTGTGGACGGGCCAGTACGTGCGCGTGGCGGGCGGAACGCCGATGGACGCGTGGCTCGGGCGGGCGATCGACGCCATGGTCGCGTACGAAACGGAGACGTACCGCACGCAGCGACCGGTGGGCTACACCAATTGGCCCACGCTCGACCCGATGGTCCACCCGACCGAGGCCACGGGGGCCGAGGAACTGGCGTTCCGCACCGGGGTCGGCGAGACGGACGCGGCCGCCACCCGAGAGTACGACAACGACGTGGTCGCGCTCGACGTGACACTGCTGCGTCCGACACCCGCGTTTCCCGCCGGCGTGTTCGCCGCATTCCACGTCTATCCCTACTATCCGGACTTCCTGGTGCTCGATCCCGAGTACGGGCGCGCCGAGTCGTCGCTCGGGCCGTCGAGCTACTTCGGGTATCTGCGTGATCTCAAGGCCCATCACCGCGGGGTCCCGGTCCTGATCGCCGAGTACGGCATTCCCACGAGCCGCGGTATCTCACACGTGCACCCGCAGGGCTGGCATCACGGAGGGCATGATGAGGCCGACATGGCCGCCATCGGTGTGCGGCTCACGCGGGAGATCGCGGAAGCGGAGATGGCAGGCGGGATCCTGTTCGCGTGGATCGACGAGTGGTTCAAGGGGAACTGGCTCGTGAGCGAGTACGAGCTTCCGCATGACCGCAACCGGCTGTGGCTCAATCGTCTCGATCCGGAGCAGATGTACGGTGTGGTGGCCATGGAGCCGGTCCCGCCGGTGCCGGGGGCCACGGTCGAGCAGCGTCGGACGGGTTGGGCGCGGGTCCCTCCGCTCTACACCGGACCGGTGGGCACGCTGCGCGCCGCGGCCGATGCGGCGGACCTGTGGCTGTCGATCGAGCCGCGGGGCCGCGTCACCGAGCTGTATGTCGGGTTCGATGTCGTGGACTCGGCGCGCGGCGACCGCCGTTGGCCGCACCCGTCGGCGCCGCCGGTGCCAGTGGGGCTCGAGTTCGTGCTCGCCATCCGAGGCGATACCGTGCGACTGCTCGTGGATCCCCCGTACGCGGCGACGCCCGTCACGCCAGTGAGCCCCGTGGTGGCGCGCCCCCTCGTCGTGCCGTCGATCGCCACGCCACCCCCCGGCCTGTTTCACGGCCGGTGGGAACAGCACGCACCGCGGCCCGTGACACCACGCGCCAACGCCGACGGCCGGTACGAGCGGCTTCGGGTGGTCACCAACCGGTCGCGGTTTGGACGGGATGGCACGGAGTACGCCGGCTTTGGCTATGAGCGCGGCATGCTGCGGGCGGGCGTGCGGCCGGATGACGACTGGGAGCGCGCGGGTGCGGTGATCGAAGTGCGGATACCGTGGATGCTGCTCAACGTGACGGACCCCAGCAGTCGGCACGCCCTGGGCGATGCCGAACCCACGCGTCGCGAGGGCGACGTGGCGCTGAGCAGGATCCCGGGGATCCGGATCGTCGGCGCCGTGCAGCGGCCCGACGGTCGCTGGGTCTCCTGGCCCGCCACCGGGGCCCCCGTCGCACTCTTCTCCTGGCCGACGTGGGAGGAACCGGTCTGGCGCGCGCGCCGCCGGCCGCTCTACGAGGCGATCCGCGACACCTGGGCGGAGTTGGGCGACCCTCCGGGTGAGATCAGCCGATGAGGTCGCGCCTCCGGACCATCGTCCTGCTGGCACTCCTCCCGTTCGCGCCGCCGGCCCTGCGGGCCCAAGAGGACGCGAACCGCGCCTGGGATGCGGGCGACGTCGAGACGGCCTGGCGACTCTACAGCGCGCGACTGGCCGAAGACTCCAGTGACGTGCGCGCGCTGCACCGTCTCGGGCTCATCGCCGCGTGGGCCGGTCGCTACGACCAAAGCTTGGCACTGTTCGATCGCCTGCTGCGGCTCGCGCCGGCCAATCGCGAGGCCGTGGTGGACCGCGCGCGCGTCCGGGCCTGGCAGGGCCACACGGCCGACGCCGTGCGCGCCCTGGACACCCTGCTGGCCGCGGCGCCGGACTATCTGCCCGCACTGGAGGCCCGCGCCCAGTTCCTCGGCTGGGCTGGCGAGTATCGATCCGCCGTTGCGACCTACGAGCGGCTCGGCGAGATCCTGCCGGAAAACCGCTCCATCCAAAGCTCGCGGGCGCAGATACTCTCGTGGGCCGCGCGGCTCGAGGAGTCGATTGCGCTGTACGACAGCCTCGTCCGGAGCGACCCCACGGATCTCGCCACGCGCCGTGCCCTGGGCCAGGTGCTCGGGTGGGCGGGCCGGCTGGATTCGTCGGCCGTCGTGTACGGCGGCCTGCTCGCCGCGGACTCGACGGATCTCGACGCATGGGCTGGTCTGGCGCGGACGCGCAGCTGGAGGGGACGGCTCAAGGCGGCCGAAGTGACTTGGCGGCGTGTCCTGGCCCTGGATTCCGGCAACGTGCCGGCGCTCGTCGGACTCGGCCAGACGCTGCGCTGGCAGGGGCGCGACGCCGCGTCGCGTGCGGTGCTGGCGCGGGCGCGCCGCCTGGCGCCCAACGACCCAGACGTCCGCACCCAGTGGCGTTGGACGGACGTGGCCTTTCGCCCCCGCACCGGGGCGTCCTTCACGTATGAATCGGACTCGGACGATAACGGGATCGGGACGCTGGCGGCCCGCGCGAGCTGGCGTGCCGCGCCCCGCCTCGATCTGCGCGTGCACGGCTACTGGCGGTGGCTGGAACAGCGGGGCGCGACCGGGTTCACGCAGGAGGCGCACGGCGGCATGCTCGAACTGGCGCTGCTGGTCGAGCCGGGATGGACGCTCACGGCTGGCGCGGGCGCGAGCGGGTCCGACGTTCCCGGGGCCGAGACGCACGTCCGGTTCGCGGCGCGCCTCGCGACCCCCGCGCGGGAACCCGTGGTCGCGACCGTCAGCGTGACCGGTGAACCGCTGGATGCGACGGCGCAGCTCGTGCGCACCGGCGTCACGGTGCGGCAGGGCGCCCTGGATGTGCGGGCGGCGCCCGCCGGCGGATGGACGCTCACGGGGGCGGTTTCCGCCGCGCGTTTCGACGGTACGGAGGCAAACACGCGCGTGGCCGGCGCCGCCGGCGTCTCCCGCCGGTTTCGCCGGGCATGGAACGTGGGCGCCGCCGTGCGGGTGTTTGGATTCTCCAAGGACCTGTCGGACGGGTACTTCGATCCGGACCTGTACGCGGTGCTGGAGGTGCCGCTCCGCTGGGAGCGCGAGATCCGCTGGCTGACGCCGGTACTGGAAGCGGCTCCCGGCCTCCAGCAGGTCGGGAGCGACGGCAACGTGTCGGCTGTGGCGCGCGTGCGCGGGGAGCTGCAGCTCACCGTCGCGCCCGGTCGATACTTCGCCATTGCCGGCGGCTACTCGACGCTCGGCATGGCGCTGTTCGCGTCCGATGTCGGCGATTATCGGTACGGGTACCTTACGGTCGGGGGCGGCTGGAGGTTCTAGGCGGGCGGGGCGCACGGGAGGACGCCCAGACGCCGAGATGCACACCGCTATGCCTCTGGGCGTTCCGGCGTCTCACCATCCCCATTCCCGCGCCAGATACAGCGTCGGCGACGCCGGCCCGAAGCGCAGCGCACGCGCGCTGCTCACCGTACCGAGCGGCCGGCCATGCCGGTCGAGGAGAACGAAGTCGTTGCGTGGGGAGCGCCGCCGGTCGGGACTGACGGCGCGCGCCGCGAGGACCGCCAGCGGCCAGCGGCCCGCATGCGCAGTTGCCGTCATCACCATCGTCCCATCCTCGCGCGTCTCGATCTTGCAGGATTAGACGCGTGTCGGTCCCAAAAGGTTACAGATCGAGAGGGAGCGCCGACACGCGCACTCGCCTATCGGCGCCTGACGTCGCGTCGAAGAGAGCCGCGCTCCCCCCGCTCACATCTTGTACCGCTCCAGCCACACGAGATCGTCCTCGTCAGTCCGGGCCACGTACACCGCACCGGGCCCGAACGCGAGCACCGCGCGGTCGCCCTCGAGACTGACCTGCCGAACCAGGCGACCCCGGCCGTCGAACACGTCGTAGACGCGGGCCCGCGTGTTGGCCGGCCGGCTGCGCAGCACCCACAGCTCGCCCTGCGGTGCAGCAAGCACCGCCCGCGGGCCGGAGAACGGCGGCATCACCTCGGGCCACTCCATCCGGTCGATGTCCGGACGGGGAAGGCGACGCGTGCGGCGCCGGCCGTTCTCGATCTCGACAGCCATGCCGCGCGCCGCCATCAGATCGGCCCACGCGTTCTTTTCAGCCGTGCCGATCTTCACGGGCTCGTAGCGCACCTCCGGGCCGACCACCGGGCTCGCCCCGCCGTGCCATTCGACCCGATAGCCGGTCGCTCGGGCGAGCCCGACGCGGCCGTCGGCCGTGACCGCCCACTGGTCCGTCGGTTGGTAGGCGCCCCCACCGATGCTGATGCGCATCTCGCCCGGGCCCGCCGGGGGCAGCGGAGGAAACTGCACGAAGGCCACCGTGTCCATGCGATCCGCGGACCGGTCCCAGCGCAGCAGCGGGGCGCGACCCGCGGCGGCGACTTCGTTCAGCCCGGGCATCACGATGCCCGCGAGATCGAAGTAAATGCGGCCCGCCGCGTCCACGCCCCGCGGCAGGATCGGCCATCCGGACGTACTGCGGAGCGGAATCGTGTTGTCGGCGATGCGCCCGTCGGGCGTGATGACGAGCAGCCGGCGGTTCCCCATGTCGAGCATGTACGTGGTGTCGCCCGCGGCGCCGAACAGCGGGCCGGGCATGCCGTACTCGCCGGGGCCGTCACCCTGACGACCCACGGGCGTCATGGCACCGGTTCGAAAGTCGAGCACCGCGACGGTGCCCTCGATGTTGTCGGCGAGGAGCACGCGGCCGTCGGCGAGCACCCGGAACCCGATGGGCGCCGTCACGGGCTCGGCGAAGGTGGCGTCCGGTGTGCCGAGCGGTGTGGGACGCATGGCCTGCGCGTGGAGCGCGGGGGCGACCAGCAGCGTCGCGGCGAGAGCGAGAAGCGGCAAACGAGTCATGGGTCGCATGGGGTTGGGGACGAAGTGAAACGTGACTGGTGAACTGGGAAACGCCAACCCGCCGACCCGGACCGGCGCCCGCCTGGGTCCTCGGTTGGTGAGATGCCCGAGGCGGTCGGAGCGTTGCAGGACTGCCGTGGCCGGGACAAAATGGTTCGGGCTGCGTGGGTTCGGCCACGTCTGGCGCCCGGATCGCGTGCATTAGTGCGGCGCCCCGGGGCGCCAGGACGTCCGGCAGCCCCGGGGGTTCCTCATCAATCGCGCCGCGCGGCGCGTGGAGATACACTCATGTTGAAGCGACTTGCGACCCTGGTGCGGGCGGGGATCCTGTCCGTGGCGCTGCTCGGGTTGAGCGGCGGGGTCTTGTGGGCGGAGCCGAGCGATTGCCCGCAGAGCGCAGTCGGCGGGCAGACCGGGGATCCGTACGAGCTGCAGTCGCAATCCCTCGTGACGCAGACCAGCACGATCACGATCACCGCCGGGGGGGATTGTATTGGGTCGGGCTCGACCGAGATGACCATCAGCGAGCAGTACCACGTGGGCGTGTACGTGAATCAGAACACGGACAAGATGGTGAGGGTGGACTGCCGCACCGGTGAGGTGCTGAAGCTGTGAGCCGGAGCGTCTCGACGGGGCCCGGTCGAATTCGTGGCCGGGCCCCATGATGAAGAGGAACAGCCCTATGCAGGCATGGATGCGAGCGCGACAATCGGTCTTCCGTCTGCTTCCGGTGCTGGTGGCGCTGATGCCGGCGGGCGTCCCGGCGTGCAGCCGTGGGGAACCACACGTCGAGGGCGCGATCCCCATTGCCCTCGAACGCGTCGCCCTCGTCGTTCAGGAATCGGTGCCGGCGGCCCCCATCTCTTCCGAGAATGACGAGTTCGGCTTTGCCAGGGCGGCGGACCTCGTGTTCGACGGAGATCGCATGCTCGTACTCGAGAACGGGAACGACCGGATCGTGCGTCTCGACGAGCAGTTCCGGCCGGAGGCATACTTCGGACGCGAGGGTGCCGGGCCCGGCGAGTTGCGCGGGGCCATGTCCTTGGCAGTGTGGCAGGATCTGTATGCCGTCAGTGAGGGCACGAACGCCCGCGTATCCATCTTCCGGTCGGATGGGGCATTCGTGCGGTCACTCGCCGTGCCGCACGGCTTCACGGAAGTGCAGTGGGGGCCGGACGGCAGCCTCTTCGTTTGCTCCTACGACGACCGTAACTACTTCCTGAGGGGCGATACCGCCGGCCCGTGGCGTCCCTTCGCCGAGCGACCGTGGGATCTATACCCGGAGGAGTTCCGTGCGATGTTTCGCCCGATCATCCATGGCGATGTCCAGTTCGTTGTGGCGGGTACGGGTGCCGTTCATGTGTACGACGAGATGCTCGGGTCTCTGGTGGAGTATAGTCCGACCGGGCAGCGTGTCGCCGTCCGGCGCTTGCCGCAGCGCATCCTGGACGGACTGATCGAGCAGGATGCACTCGTCCTCGGGGATTTTGGAGGGGATACGCGTCGGGCTCGCCCCGGGATCACGGACCTGTCTGTCACCGACGACGGCCGGCTGTTTCTCCTCTTTCCCAACGTCGGGGCCATCGGGCTCCTAGTGGATCCGCGCACCAACCGCGCGCAGGCGATCAAGTGGCCCGCGGAAGCCGACCAGCGCTATGGTGGATTCGGGGGCGTGATTCGGAATGGGCTGTTCTTCCGCCACTCATCGGACGACGTCCGGATCTTCAAGCTGATCCCGGAGTGACCGGGTCCGTTCGACCCCACCCTTGCAACGCAATTCTCCCTGTGCGCATCCAACGACCGGTAGGCGTCGGCCGTGACAGACGGCCGACACCCGGGCATCTTCCGTTCACGAGCGATGTCCGCCACCCGCGAGGCCGGCGAGCCTCCGAACCCCCACGTGCCCATGATCCGTTCCCGCAGTCTTGGTGTCACCCTCGCGGCCGCGGTCGTCCTGAGCGGGTGCTCGCGGTTCCGCGGCGGCGACGCCGCCGGCGGTGACTCCGCGCAAGCCGACGACCGTCCCGCCACATCGGCCGCCGAGGCGTTTTCCACCGACATCGCGATTCCCGTCGAGGGCGCGGTCGTGGTCCGCGACACGCTCGTCCTCTCGGTTTCCGCCGCCGCACAGGCCGCGGCCCGCCGCGAGGCCAAGCTCCTGGCCCAGGTGGAGGGTCGGGTGACTGAGGTCCGCGTGCGCGACAACAGCTTCGTGCGCGAGCGCGATCTCCTGCTGCTGGTGGACACGGCGGAGTATGCCCTGGGGCTGGCGCGGGCGCACGCGAATCTCGCGCGAGCCCAGGCCTCGTTCCGCGAGCTCACGTTGTTCGATGACCGCATTGAGGATCCGGCGGTGCGCGCCGAGCGGGAGCGGGTCGCGCGCGCCAAGAGCGGGCTCGACGAAGCCCAAGTCTCCGTCCAGGAGGCGGAACTGCGGCTCCGGCGCACGCGGGTCACGGCGCCCTTTACGGGACGGGTCGCCTCGGTGCGGGTGGTGCCCGGCCAGACGGTGCGCGTGGGCGACGACCTGGCGACCGTCGTGGACCTGCACCCGATCCGCATCGAGGTACAGGTGCTCGAGAGCGAGGTGGGGCTGCTCGCCCAGGGCCGGCGCGCGGTGGTCACCTTCGCGGCGTTTCCCGGGGAGCGGTTCGTCGGCCAAATCGAGACCGTCAATCCGATGATCGAGCGGGAGACGCGGACGGCAAAGGTGACGGTGAACATCCCGAATCAGGAGGGCCGCATCCTCCCCGGGATGTACGCACGCGTGTCTCTCGAGGCGCGTAAGTTCGCCGACCGGACGCTCGTCCCGCGCAGTGCGGTGCTGGAACGCGACCGCCGCTCGATGCTGTTCGTCTTCGAGGGCGAGGGGCAGATCGGCCTTGCCAAGTGGCGGTACGTCACGACCGGCCTTGCGAACGATTCGCTGGTGGAACTCGTGCCGAGTGCCGAGACCGAGATGGTGCGGCCGGGCGAGGTGGTGCTCATCGACGGGCACTACACGCTGATACACGATGCTAGGATTCGGCTGGTGGAAGACGTCCGTGCCGCCGGCGGGAGGCCGCAATGAAGCCAGGCACCGCGGCCCTGATCCTGACGCTGTTGGGCGCGCCGTCCGCCGTCGCACAGGAGCCCGCGCCCCCGCCGGTGCCGGCCCGGCTCACGCTCGAGGACGCCATCGCCATCGCCCGGGAGCGGAACCCCGAGTATCGCCAGGCCGTCAACTCGGCCCGCGCCCAAGGGGCGCAGGTACGGGCGGGGTGGGGGGCGTTTCTGCCGACCGTGTCGGCCAACATGTCGTTCTTCGGGTCGGATTCCCGGACGGTAACGGGTCAGGACGACTTCGGCAGACCGGTCGAGCTGCCACAGGCCATCGATTTCAAGGGCAGCAGCTCGAACCAGAGTCTCTCGGCCACCCTGACGCTGTTCGACGGGTTCAACAACCTGAGCTCGCTCCGGGCGGCGCGGGCCAGTCGGACGGCGGCGGAGGCGGTGCGATGGTCGACCCGCGATCGGTTGGATGCGGAGACCACGCGGCGGTTCTACGACGCGCTCCGGTCCCGTCAGCTGATTGCGCTGGAGGAACGGCTGCTCGCGTCCGCGCGGGAGCAACGCGACAACACACAGCGGTTGTTTCGGGTGGCCAGCGCCACCCAGGAGGACATGCTGGGCGCGGACGCCGACATCGCGACCGCGGAGCTGCAGCTCGAGCGGGCGGGGGGCGACGCCGCCAAGTCCGTATTGCTGCTGCGGGAGTACCTCGGCATCACGGAGCCCATCGCGTTCGAGGTGGAGGGCGACTTGCCGCCCGTGTGGGACCCGTCGGTGCTGCACGCGGATTCACTGGTCGTCAGTGCGCTCGCGGCGCACCCGCGTCTGCGGCAGCTCGACGCGGCCGCCGACGCGGCGCACCTGCGTGCCGCCGCCGCCCGCGGCGGGCGGTGGCCCACGATCCAGATCGGCGCCGGCTACAACCGGTCGACGAATCTCGCGAGCTACGAGGCGCTGTTCGACTTCGCGCCCAAGAACCGCACCTTCAGTTTCAATCTGAGCCTCAGCTACCCGCTGTTCACCGGCTTCCGGACCTCGGCGCGAATTGCGCAGGCGGGCGCCGACGCTCGCAATGCGGAAGAGTCGCTGCGCGCCGGGCGCCTGCAGGTGGAGCGGGAAGTCCGGGCCGCCCTGATCGACGTGCAGAACGCACGCCGCGCCCTGGCGCTCGCCGAACGGGCCTCCGATCTGAGCAACCAGCGGCTGGAACTCGCCCGGGAGCGCTACGCGATCGGCGCCATTACGTTCGCGAATCTCCAACTCCTCATCGACCGCGCGGCCCAAGAGGAGCGGCAACTGATCAACGCCCGCTACAGCTTCATCGCGGCGACGGTGACGCTCGAGGAGCGCCTTGGGCGGGAGGTGGGGCGATGAGAGCGGTTGAGCACTCAGACGGTTGGGCGGCTCGTGCGGCGGCCCTGCCAGATCGCCTAACCGCCCAACCGCCCAACCGCCGGGCGGGGAAGACGGGGGGCCGGGCGTAAATGTCCATCCCGCGCCTCTCCGTGGGGCGGCCGGTCGCGGTGGCGATGCTCGTGGCCGCCGTCGTGTTCATCGGGGGCATCTCGTTCGTGCGTCTCCCCATCGACCTGCTGCCCTCGATCGCGTATCCGCGGTTGGTCGTGTACACCCGCTACCCCGACGTCGGCCCCACCGAGGTCGAGCGCTTTGTCTCGGAACGCATCGAGCGCGCGGCCGGGCGAGTCACCGGGGTGGAGCGGGTCGAGAGCGTGTCGCGCGAAGGGGTCTCGCTCGTGACCCTCCGGTTCGCCTGGGGCACGGACATGGACTTCGCGGTCCTGAACGTGCGCGAGCAACTCGACAACATCCGCGACGAGTTGCCCGAGCTGGCGACCCGGCCGGTCGTACTGCGCACTGATCCCGATGCGGATCCGATCATGGCCGTGTCCGTCTCGGGAGCCGGCGGCGATCTCGCGGCTCTCAAGGACCTGAGCGAATCGGTGTTCAAACGACGGCTCGAGCAGATCGACGGCATTGCGGAGGCGGCGCTCGCCGGCGGACTGGAGCGCGAGATCCACGTCGAGGTGGACGCGCGGCTGCTCGAGACCTACGGACTCACGGTGGACGACGTCGCCCGCGCGCTCGATGCCGCCAACCAGAGCGCTCCGGGCGGCACCATCCGACGGGGACGCTACCGCTATGCACTCCGCACCCTCGGCGAATTCCAGGCCGTCGAGGAGATCGGTAACGTCCCGGTCGGCCGGCGCGCGGGCGGGGCCGGGAGCGACCTCGTGCTGCTGCGCGATGTCGCGGCGATCGACGACGGCTTCAAGGAGCGTGAGTCGCTGGCCCGGTACAACGCGCACGAGTCGGTGGGGTTGCTGCTGTTCAAGGACGCGGGCGCCAACACGGTGAGGGTCTCCGAGGAGGTCGAGCGGGTACTCGACCAGCTGCGTGCGCAGTACCCCGAAACGCGCATCGAGGTGGCCACTGCGCAGGCGGGATTCATCAGCGATGCCATCAGCAATGTGGTCCAGGCCCTCGTGCTGGGTGGCGTGCTCGCGTTCCTGGTGTTGTTCCTGTTCCTGCACGACGCGCGCTATCCGGTCGCCATCGCGCTCGCGATCCCCATCTCGGTGGTCACGACATTTGCCCTGCTCGATGTGGCCGACGTGTCCCTCAACATCATGAGTCTCGGCGGGCTCGCGCTCGGCGTCGGCATGCTGGTGGACAACTCGATCGTCGTGCTCGAAAACGTGTTTCGGCATCGGGAGCTCGGGGCCACGCCGCTCGAGGCCGCCGCCCGTGGTGCCGAAGAGGTGCAGGGCGCGATCACGGCCTCGACCCTAACGACCATCGCCGTGTTCGGTCCCATCGTCTACGTGCGCGGGGTGGCCGGCGAGCTGTTCGGCGACCTGTCGTTCGCCGTGGCGTTCGCCCTGCTCGCGAGCCTCGTGGTGGCCATCACTCTGCTGCCGACCATGGCGGCCCGATGGGGCGTGGCCCCCGCGGGTCGAGCGGGGATCGTGCGGCGTGCGGGTGGTGCCGTGGCCGGCGGGGCGGGCCGGGCCATCGCGCGGCTGTTCGGCCCGACGTTCCGCGCCTTCGACCGCCGCTTCGCGCGCTTCGCCGACTGGTACCACCGCATCCTCGAGGGCGCGCTCGCCCATCGGGGGAGGGTGCTGTCCGTGGCCGGTGCCCTGTTCGTGCTGGGCCTGGGGCTCGGCGCCAGCCTCCAGCGTGACGTGCTGCCGGACGTGGACCAGGGAGAGTTTGCCGTCGCCCTCGAGCTGCCGCGGGGCACGCCGCTCGAGGAAACCACGCGCGCCGCCGTGCGCATCGAGGAGATGGTGCGCGGCGATGACGCTGTGGTGGCCGTGTTCACCCGCGTGGGTCGGCAGGGAGCGGTGGCCGGGGTCGAGGAAGAGGAAAGCGGACTGAACACGGCGCGCGTGGAAGTGCGGTTGCGGGGAGGCGCGTCCACCGCCGATGCGGTCAGCCGGCTGCGCCCACAACTCGCCGCCTTTCCGCCCGATGCCGTCGCCGTGGAAACGGGCACGGCCACGGCGCTCGGCCGGCTGTTGGGCGGTGCGGACGCGGATCTCTCGATCCGGATCCGCGGCGACGATCTGGATCAGCTCTGGGCCTACGCGCGCCGAGCCGAGCAGCGATTGGGGCGGGCCGACCGGCTCGCGAACGTGCGCCTGCGCTCGGAGGAGGGGCAACCGGAGATTCGGGTGCAGATCGCGCGTGACCGCGCGGCGGCGTACGGGATCGAGCCGCGCCTCATTGCCCGCACCGTCGAACAGTACATGCGCGGGGCCATGGCGACGGAGTACGTGGATTTCGACGAGAAGGTCCCGGTGGTCGTCCGGCTGCCCGAAGCCGAGCGCCGCTCACTGGAGACGCTGCGGACCCTCCAGATCAATGGGATCCCGCTGCGGGAGCTGATCGAGACCCAGGAGCAGCTCGGGCCGGCGGAGGTCCGACGCCGCGATCAGGGACGGGTCGTCGAGATTTTCGCCGATGTCGCCCGCGGCGGACTCGACGAAGCGGTCGGGGACGCGCGCGCCGTCCTCGCCGAGCTGCCGCCGCCGCGCGGCGTGCGCTACGAGATCGGTGGCGCGAACGAAGAACGCGCGCGGAGTTTCCGCGATCTCGCGTTCGCCCTCGGACTCGCCATGCTGCTGGTGTACATGATCCTGGCGGCGCAGTTCGAGTCGTTCGTGCATCCGTTCACTATCCTGTTGGCCGTCCCGCTCGCCACCGTCGGCGCGTCACTCGCCCTGTTTCTCGGGCGCGCGGGCCTCAGCACGATGAGCCTGATCGGGGTGGTCATCCTCGTGGGCATCGTCGTGAACGACGCCATCATCAAGGTGGACTTCATCAACCAGTTCCGGGGGCAGGGGCTGGCACTCAAGGCGGCGATCCTCGAAGCCGGCCGGCTGCGGTTACGGCCGATCGTCATGACGACCGTCACGACCGTGCTCGGCCTGTTGCCCATGGCGCTGGGCATCGGGCGCGGCGCGGATCTGCGTGCCCCGCTCGCGCTCGCCGTAATCGGCGGCCTGCTGAGTTCCACCGCACTCACGCTGATTGTGGTCCCGGTGGCGTATGCCGTGATCGAGGACGTCCGCGGCAAGTGGCGCGCGACGTTGGGCCTGGGCAAGCTCGAACCCGCGGGGGAATCATGAGGCGCCGCCCCGCGCGCCGTCGTCTCCCACCGCTCCTGGCGACGGTCGCCGTCGTCGCCGCCTGTGGCGACCGGCCTGCCGCCCCCGCCGCTGCCATCCGGGACTCGGCCGGCGTGCGGATCGTCGAGTACGCGAGCTGGGCTCCGCCGGTCGTGGCCTGGAGGGTGGCCGCCACGCCGCTCCTGGCCATCGGGGCCCTCGAGGGCGACGAGGCGTATCAGTTCGACCGTCTCCAGAGCGTCACGCGGCTCACGGACGGCCGAATCGTGGTGGCCAACGGCGGCACGCAGGAACTGCGGCTCTTCGCGCCCGACGGTCGGCACCTGTCGAGCCTGGGTCGCAAGGGCGGTGGACCGGGGGAGTTCGAGGGGCTGAGCCTGGTGCGCGTCGTGGCGGGCGACACGCTCGTCACCTACGACTGGAATCTCCGGCGCCTCTCGGTGTTCGCGCCGGACCGGGGATTCGTGCGCTCGGTGGCGATCGAGTTCGCCGGCGGGCTCCCCAACGTGCTTGGTGTATTCGGCAGCGGCACGGTCCTCGCCACGCGCGGCTTCGTCTTCGGTCCTGGAGAGATGTCGGGCGTCGTGCGCGACACCGCGCCGTTCCTCCGGTTCGGCCCGGACGGGCGTCTGCTCGACAGCATCGGCCGCTGGCCGTCGTGGGAGTACTACGTGCAGGGCGATCGCAGTTCGGTTTGGGCCTCCAGCCTGCCCTTCGGGCGGACGACGCTGTCCGCGGTGACGCGGACCGGCTTCTGGGTGGGTGCGACCGATCGGTACGAGATCGAGCGGCGCGACTCGACGGGTGTGCTCGCCATGATCGTCCGCGCGACCCGCCCGGCGCGGGCGGTGACACCGGACGACGTGGAACGGGTCAAGGCGGACCGACTCGAGGACGCCGACGAGAACTGGCGGCGACGTCAGGAGCGGATGTTCCGGGAGATGCCGATTCCGTCGACGCTGCCGGCTTTTGCCGAGCTGCAGACGGATCCGGACGGCAACCTCTGGGTGCTGGATACGTTCACGCCGTCGGATTCCGTTCGCCGGTGGGCGGTCTTCGCGCCGGACGGCCTGCTGCGGGGCACCGTCGAGACGCCGCCCTCGGTCCGCGTGCTCGAAATCGGCCGCGACTACGTGTTGGGGACGTGGGAGGACGAACTGGGCGTGCAATACGTGCGGATGTATCGACTGGAACGGGAGCGGGGATGATCCGCCTCTCCATCCGCCGCCCGGTTGCCGTCTCGATGGTCTACCTCGGCGTGGCGCTGCTGGGGATTGCGGCCTGGCGCAACATCCCGATCGAGCTCCTGCCCGACACGGAGTTGCCCCAGCTTTCGGTAGGCGCCGATTGGAGCCGCGCCTCGCCCGAAGCCATGGAGGCGTTCGTCACCGCGCCGCTCGAGGCGGCGGTGCAGCAGGTGCACGGCGTCGAGGAAATCTCGTCCATCTCGAGCGAGCAGTACGGGCAGGCGCGCGCGCAGGTCACCGTGAAGTTCGCCCGCGGTACGGACATGGACTTCGCGCGCCTCGAGCTTTCGGAGCGGCTGGCCGCCGTCGAAGACGAGCTGCCGGAAGGCGTGCTCGGGCCGCGCATCGAGCCGTACGTGCCCGAGGAGTTCCGCGAGCAGTCCCGCCCCTTCCTGCGCTACACGCTCACCGGCCCATACACGCTCGAGGCCCTCCGCGTGCACGTCGACGACCAGCTCCTGCCCGAGCTATTGCAGCTCGATGGAGTGGCCGGCGTGGAAGTCTACGGGGGGCGCGACCGGGTGCTCGAGATCGTGCTCGACGACACGAAGACCCGGGCCCTCGGCCTCTCTCCGCAGGTCGTGTGGCAGCGGATCCTCGAGCTGGAAACCGTGGCGGAAGCCGGGGTCGTGGAGCTGGACGGGGTGCAGCGCACGCTCGCGATCCGCCAGCGCACCGAGTCTCCGGATGAGATCCGGCGCACCGCGCTGCTCACCGATCGCGGCCGGCTGGTGCGGGTGAGCGACGTGGCCACCGTCCACGACACGTATGAAGAGCCGCGTAGCCTTTACCGGATCGACGGGCAGCCGGCGGTCGCCTTCCAGATCCACAAGGAGACCGGCGTCAACACGGTCGCGGTGGCAGACCGCGTGAAGCTGCGCCTCGACCAGCTCGAGACCCTCCATCCGCCGGGCGTCCGCCTGCTCCTCGACGATGACGAGAGCGACGCGATCCGCACGGCACTCACGGACCTCCGGATCCGCGCGCTGATCGCCGCGGTCGTCGTTTTCGTGGTGCTGCTCGTGTTCCTGCGGTCGTTCCGGTCGGCGGGCATCGTGTTCGCGACGATCGCGTTTTCCATCCTGATCGCGCTCAACCTGATCTACTTCGGCGGCCTCAGCCTGAACGTGCTCACGCTCATGGGGCTCGCCATGGGCTTCGGGCTGATCGTGGACAACGCCATCGTCGTGCTGGAGAACATCTACCGGAAGGGGAGGCGCGGGACGGCCGAGGAACGGGCGACGGCCGCGGTGGCCGCCGAGCGCGGGGCCAAGGAGGTGATGCTCGCCATCCTGGCCGCGACCCTCACGACGGTGATCGTGTTCGTCCCGTTCGTTTACCTCCAGGGAGAGCTGCGGGATTACTACATTCCGCTCGCGATCGTGGTCGGGATGAGCCTGGTGGCCAGTCTGTTCGTGGCGTTCACGTTCATTCCGGCGCTGGCGGCGAAGATCCTCGGGGGAGCAGGGAGCGAAGCGCGGTCCCGGGGCGAGGTCGGCGGCGCAGACGGCACGCCATCCGGCGGGCCGGCGGACCCGCTCCGCCCTCCCGACTCCCCCCTCTACGTCCGCGTCTACGCCGGCTTGCTCGGCTTCACCCTCCGGTGGCCGTGGCTTGCGATCGTCATCGCCCTCGCGTGTCTGGGCGGGTCCTATCGCGTGTTCGACAAGTATGTCACCCGCGGGGTGCTGTGGCGTGCCTGGTGGGGACAGCAGACGTTCATCAACATCCGGATTCAACTGCCGCGCGGCGAGGAGCTGGATCGGACCGACGAGCTCGCCCGCTTCTTCGAAGCCAAACTCCGGGAGATGCCGGAAATCGAGCGATTCACCACGCGCGTGCTGCCCCAGTTCGCGAACATCACGGTCACGTTCCCCGACTCGCTCGAACAGACGCAGGTGCCTGCCGCCATCAAGGAACAGATGCTGGCGTACAGCTATCAGTTTGGCGGGGCGGAGGTGCGCGTGTTCGGCTACGGTCCGTCGTTCTACGGCGGCGGCTCGACCCCACCCAACTACTCCATCAAGGTGCTGGGCTACAACTACGAAACGGTGCGGCAGATCGCCGACGATCTCGGCCGACGGTTGCGGCGGTTCTCCCGCATTCGGGACGTGGACATCAACTCGGCGGGCGGGTGGTACACGCGCGACAAGGCGAGCGAGTTCGTGCTGTCACTGGACCGCGAGCGGCTCGGCCTGCACGGACTCACCGCGCAGGATGTCGTCTATCAGGTGGCCGCGGCCGTCCAGGGGACCGTGCGCCGGGGCTTCATCCGCGTCGCCGGCGACGAGCTGCGGTTCGACGTCAAGCTCGCCGACAACGAGCAGGTGGACGTGCTCGAGTTGCCGGAGATCCTGCTCCAGACCCCGACGGGCCAGGGCGTGCGCCTGGGCGACGTGGCGGCGGTGGGCGAACGCGAGGTGCTGAACCGGATCGAGCGCGAGAACCAGCAGTACCAGCGCTACGTGAGCTACGAGTTCCGTGGCCCGACCAAGTTGGGCGACCGCGTACGCGACGCCGTCATCGCCAACACCCGACTCCCCGAGGGCTATACCATCGAGGGCGAGCAGGAGTGGCGCTGGTCGAGCGACGAGCAGAAACAGATCTACGAGGTGCTGGCCGTCTCCCTCATTCTGATCTTCATGGTCACGGCCGCGCTGTTCGAGTCGGTGCGCCAGCCCTTCTGTGTGCTGCTCACGGTCCCGATGGCGCTCGTCGGCGTGTTCCTGATCTTCTACTTCATGGAGGCGAGCTTCACGCGGGAGGCGTATATCGGCGTGATCATGATGGGCGGCATCGTGGTCAACAACGCCATTCTCCTCGTCGATCACGTGAACCTGCTGCGGCGGACGTACGGACTCGCACTGCGCGATGCGGTGGTTCGCGGCACGCTCGAGCGAGTGCGTCCCATCCTGATGACGAGCTTCACCACCATCTTCGGGCTGCTGCCGCTCGTGCTGTTCAGCGAATCGGCGGATGCGAACATCTGGAACGCTCTGGGCCTGGCGCTGATCGGCGGACTCGCGAGTTCGACGCTGTTCGTGCTGACCGTGACCCCGACGCTGTACATGCTGCTCGAGCGCGGGCCGGAGAAGCGGAGAGCGGAAGGCGGGGTCGTCGCCGCGAAGCAGGGTGCCAGCGAAGTCGCGCCGCACGGGCTCGCGCCGACGGGCGGGTAGCATGGTTCCACGGGTGCTCGCCGCTGCCGTGCCCCTCGCGCTTGTCTCAGCGGGGCTGATGGCGCAGGAACGACCCCAGATGGCGCCCGGAGCCCGGGTCCGGATCACCCGCACGGACGACCAGGCACCGCGCCTCGTGGGGACGCTCGCCCGGGTGACGGGTGACACCCTGTGGCTCGCTTCGCGCGCCGGCGCTGATCCCGCCATAGCCCTGCGCGTGGGCGTGCGCCGATTGGAGGTGAGCCTCGGTCGGCGCTCGCACGTGGCCCGCGGGGCGATCATCGGGGCCATCGTCGGCGGTGCGGCCACCGGGCTGTTCTTGGCAGCGTTCTGCAGCGACCCGGACACGCTGTGCGAGGCGGATGAGTTCGCCAAGGTGGGCCTCATCATCGGGCTCCCCCCAGTGGCGCTGGGGACGGCGATTGGTCTCATCGCCTCGCACGAGCGCTGGGTACCGGTGCCGTGGCCCGCCAGCGCCAGAGTCGGTCTCCGGGTACGCGTGGCGCCTCCCGCTGCCCGGCGGTGACGGGCCGAGAAGCCCGAGCGGCGGACTGGGGTGTCTACCGTGCCGTCGTTCCCTCCTCCGCCGCGTTCACGACGTGTGATCGTGAATCATGCGCCACCCTTCCGCGCGCCGTTCGAGCACCACCGTGAACGGACCCTCGGCCGTGACGGAATTGCCTCGACGCAGCACGTAGCGGGCGGTCACGAGCGCGTGGGTGGGGCCGAGCGCCCGGACGCGGAGATCCGCAAAGCGCAGGGAATCGCGCGTCGCGCCCGGCTCGAAGCGCGCCGCGTAGCGGGCACGAATCGCGTCGTATCCGTGCGTCAGGCCGCCGCTCGTGAGGAACGTCGTCGCGGAGTCCCGCGCATAGGTGACCAGGAAGCCGTCCAGGTCGCCCGCGTTCCAGGCGCGCGCGGAAGCCGCGAGCAACGCCCGAATCTCCGGGGTCGGGTCGGCCGCCGGCTCTGGGGCTCGCGGCGCGCAGGCTCCGAGGAGCAGCGGCAGGACGACCAGGGGGTGGAGGCGCATGACGGACTCCGCGCAGAGGGAGTGCGCAGGGTGCAGCCCGCGCGCGGCGCGCGCAAGGAGGCCGGCGGCCCGCGGACGGCCCGGGTTCCCCGGGCGCCGAGGCCCCCCCGCCCAGCTGCGGCATAATACCAATTCGCACAAGGACTTACGCATTCCTTCGCCCATTGAAAACGGGCCGGGTTCCGGCTATGTTTGATAGGCTCCGTTAGGGGGTCCGCCGGCCCCCTTTTTTCCGTATTCCGAGGGACGTCCATGACCGCTCCGAACCAGCGCGAACGCATCCTTCCCCGCCTCATCGAAGACGAGATGAAGGAGAGCTTCATCGACTACTCGATGAGCGTGATCGTGTCGCGCGCCCTTCCCGACGTGCGGGACGGGCTCAAGCCCGTGCACCGTCGGATCCTCCACGCGATGAACGAGCTGGGCCTCACGCCCGGCCGGCCCTACAAGAAATCGGCGACGGTCGTGGGTGAGGTGCTGGGCAAGTTCCACCCGCACGGCGACACGGCGGTGTACGACTCGCTCGTCCGCATGGTACAGGATTTCTCGCTGCGCTACCCGCTGGTGGACGGGCAGGGGAACTTCGGCTCGGTGGACGGCGATTCGGCGGCGGCCTATCGGTACACCGAGGCCCGGCTGACGCCGATCGCGATCGAGATGCTGGCGGACCTCGACAAGGGCACCGTCGAGTTCGCGCCGAACTTCGACGACCGGCTCGAGGAGCCGACCGTCCTCCCGTCGCGATTCCCCAACCTGCTCGTCAATGGGGCCTCGGGCATCGCGGTCGGCATGGCGACCAACATCCCGCCGCACAACCTGAAGGAAATCGCCTCGGCAGTCCGCCACCTGGTGGACAACCCGGAATGCGACCTCAAGGACCTCCGCAAGCTGGTCAAGGGTCCGGACTTCCCCACGGGCGGGTTCATCTTCGGCCGCAGCGGGATCAAGGAGTGTTACGAGACGGGTCGGGGGCGCATCGTGATGCGCGCGCGCGCGCAGATCGAGGAGCGCGAGTCGTCGGGCCGGCAGCAGATCGTCGTCACAGAAATCCCGTACCAGGTGAACAAGGCGCGACTGATCGAGCAGATCGCATCCCAGGTGCGGAACAAGCGGATCGACGGCATCTCCGATCTCCGGGACGAGTCCGATCGCGACGGCATGCGCATCGTGATCGAGCTGAAGCGCGACGCCAATGCCGATGTGGTGCTGAACCAGCTGTACAAGCACACGCAGATGCAGACCACGTTCGGCGCCATCATGCTCGCGCTCGCGGGCGGGGTGCCGAAGGTGATGGGGCTGAAGGAGGTGCTCGAGCATTTCGTCGCGCACCGTCATACGGTCATCGTGCGGCGCACGGAGCACGATCTCACGCAGGCCCAGGCGCGCGAGCACATCCTCGAGGGTCTGAAGATCGCCGTCGACCACATCGACGAAGTGATCAAGCTCATCCGCGGCGCCCCTGACGTCGAGGCGGCCGACACGGCGCTGCGCGAGCGGTTCGGCCTCTCGGAGCGGCAGAGCAAGGCGATCCTCGACATGCGGCTCGCGCGGCTCACCGGGCTCGAGCGCGAGAAGCTCGACGCCGAGCTCAAGGAGGTCCGTGCCCTCATCAAGCAGCTCAAGGCCATTCTCGCGTCGCGCGAGCAGCGGATGGAGATCCTCAAGGAGGAGATGGCGGACCTCGAATCCAAGTACGGCGACGCGCGCCGCACCGAGATCGTGTCCGACACGGGCGAGTTCAGCATCGAAGATCTCATCGCCGAAGAAGACATGGTGATCACCATCTCCCACAGCGGCTACATCAAGCGCATTCCGGTGAGCACCTACCGGCGGCAGCGGCGCGGCGGCCGCGGCTTGGCGGGCATGGGCACGAAGGACGACGACTGGGTGGAGCATCTCTTCGTCGCGTCCACGCACGACTACGTGCTGTTCTTCACCCAGGCCGGGCAGGTGTACTGGCTCAAGGTGTACGACATTCCGCAGGGCGGCCGGGCGGCTCGGGGCAAGCCGATCATCAACCTGATCCAGATCGCGGCCGGGGAACGGATCGCCGCGTTCGTGGCCGTGCGGCAGTTCGACGACCAGCACTACCTCATGTTCGCCACGGCCAACGGCACGGTGAAGAAGACGGTGCTGTCCGCGTACGGGAACCCGCGCTCGTCGGGCATCAACGCCATCAACATCGAGGGTGGCGACGAGTTGATCGACGTCCAGATCACGGACGGCTCCAACGACGTCGTGCTCGCCACGCGACACGGCATGAGCATCCGGTTCCACGAGAACGACGTGCGGGACATGGGCCGGGCCACGACCGGGGTGCGGGGCCTCACGCTGGAGCAGGACGACCTGGTGATCGGGATGGTCGTGATCCGGCGCGACGCCACGCTTCTGGCGGTGACCGAGAAGGGCCTCGGCAAACGCTCCGAGCTGTCCGAGTACCGCGTCCAGCGGCGGGGCGGGAAGGGGATCATCACCCTCAAGCGGACCGACAAGACCGGTGACATCGTCGCGCTGAAGGAGGTCCTGCCCGACGACGAGTTGATGCTGATCACCCGGCACGGCGTGATCATCCGCGTCCCGGTCGACGGCATCCGGGTCATCGGGCGGAACACCCAGGGCGTCCGGGTGATGAACCTCGATTCGGGGGATTCGCTCATCGACGTCGCGCGGGTCGTGAAAGAGGACGAAAACGGCAACGGCGAGGAGGACAACGGCGCGGCCGAAATCGTCTCCGAAGGCCGCGATCAGCGCGAGATGGACGTGTAGCGGCCGTGCCGTCCAGCCGGTAGATTCGCGGCACTGTGACGTCCGGAACCACGGCCGTGGGCGGCCTCGTGACGCTTGAGGCGATTCGCGAGGCCGCCGCCGGCCTCGTCGGGGTTGCCGAACGAACCCCGCTCCTTCCCGTCGATGCCCTGCGCCAGGCGGCAGGCGTCCCGGTCTTCCTCAAGCTCGAGAACCGCCAGCCCACCGGGGCCTTTAAGCTGCGGGGGGCGTGGACGGCCGTCCGCCGGTTGCCCGCGGCCGCGCGCCGGCGCGGGGTCATCACCTACTCCAGCGGCAACCACGGCCAGGCGGTGGCCTACGCCGCCCGCCGCCTCGGACTGCGGGCCGTGATCGTGATGCCGGAGACGGCGCCACCCACGAAGGTGGCGGGCGTGAAGAAGTGGGGTGGCGAAGTCGTGTTCGCCGGCACCACATCGGAAGACCGTCGGGCGAAAGCCGAGGAGCTGATTGCGCGTGAGGGACTGCAGGTCGTCCCTCCGTTCGATCACCCCGACGTGATCGCGGGGCAGGGCACGGTGGGGCTCGAGATCGTCGAGGACCTGCCGGACGTGGCGCACGTCGCCGTGCCGGTGGGCGGCGGCGGGCTGATCGCCGGCATCACGACGGCGCTCGCGGCGCTCCGTCCGGCGACCCGGGTCACGGCCGTCGAGCCCGACGGCGCCGCCGCGTTGCACGCCGCGCTCCGGACGGGCCGCGTCGTGCGACTCGATCGGACGCACAGCATCGCCGATGGCCTCCTCCCGGTGGCCGTGGGCAGCCTGACGTTCGCGCACGTGCGATACCGCGTGGACGCGGTGACCGTGACCGATGCGGCCATTGCCGACGCGACGGTCTGGTTGCACCGGGCGATGGGGCTCCTCGTCGAGCCGTCCGGCGCCGCGACCACGGCGGCGCTCCGCGCCGGCGCGTTCCGGCCCACGGGCCCGACGGTGCTCGTCGTGAGCGGCGGGAACGTCGATCCGGCAGCGGTCGAGGCCCTCGCCGCAAGGACGAGCGGGTGACGTCCCCGGCAGCCGAGCGCACCACGATCGTCGTCGCGGACGACGACCCGACCCTGCTCAAGACCATCCTCTACATCCTCCGGGACCGGGGCCATCACGTCGTGCCGGTCGAGGGCGGCGAGGGGCTGATCGACGTCCTGCGGGCCGAACAGCCGGATCTGCTCCTGCTCGACATCATGATGCCCAAGGTGGACGGGCTCCAACTGCTCGAGACGATCCGCTCCGATCCCGCGTGGGAGTCGCTCCCGGTTCTGATGATCTCGTCGATGCCGCCGGAGGAGGCGACCGCGCAGGCTCTGGGGCTCGGCGCGGACGACTTCATCGCCAAGCCGTTCCGGGTTCGCGAACTGGTCGCCCGGGTGGATGCCCGCTTGCGCCAGAGCCGGACGCTGCGCGACGCCCGAGCCGACGCCCGGCGGCTCGCCGAGGAAGCCCGGGCGAGCACCGCCGAAGCCCGGGTCCGGGCCGAGATGCTCGACATCCTCCACGAAATCACGGACACGCTCAAGCCCGACGACATCTACCACGTCCTGGCCCGCCGCGTGGCCCGCGTCCTGGGACTCGCCCGCTGCTCGATGGTGCTCGCCCATGCGGGCGACCGGTTCGGCCTGGTCGTGGCGGCCTTCGAGAACCCCCACCTGCGCAATCTGCAGATCGAGCTGCGGAAGTACCCCGAGATCCGCCGCGCGCTCGATCGTGGACAGGCGGTGCTCGTGCAGGATGTCACCACCGATCCGCTGTACGACCAGGTCCGCAAGGAGTGGGTGGCGGAGGGGATCCAGGTCGTCACCCGGTCGGCCATCGCCCTGCCCTTCTCGCTGCGGAAGGAACAGCGCGGCGTCTTCTTCCTGCGGGCCACCCAGGAGGACAAACCGCTCTCGCCCGAGGACGTCGAGTTTGCCAGCACGGTCATCGGTGCCGCCGTGACCGCCATCGACCGGGCGTACGACCTCGAGTCGGCGATTACGGACCGCGAGCGCTATTTGGAGCTGGCCCAGACGGACGCGCTCACCGGCTGCGCCAACCGGCGCGGCTTGTTCGAGCGCATGGAGAGCGAGCTGGAGCGCGTCAAGCGCTACGGGCAGACGCTGGCGGTGCTGCTGGTCGATCTCGACAACTTCAAGGACGTGAACGACGGGCGGGGACACGCCGCCGGCGACACGGTCCTCCGGGGGGTCGGCGAGCTGCTCCGCAAGGAAGCGCGTGCGGTGGACATCGTGGGACGGTACGGGGGCGACGAGTTCGTGCTCGGTCTGCCCGAGACGACCTTCGATGGGGCGGTCGTGTTCGCCGAGCGCCTGCGGGTGCGCCTTGCCGAGCACGACTTCGCGGAGTCGGGCGATCCGTTGTACGTTACGGCCTCGATCGGCGTGTCCGCGATGCCGGAGTCGGGCGTGGACACGGTGGAGGGACTGATCGCCAGGGCCGACGTGGCGATGTACTCGGCCAAGAACGCCGGACGCAATCAGGTGAAGACATGAGCCAGCGCCGCTGCACGAAGTGCGGATCGGTCTTCAGCGGAGATGCCCGCTTCTGTCCGAAGGACGGCAGCCCGTTGGTGGACGTGGCGGTCGCCGGGACCTCCGGCACCACGGTCCGCAAGGCCTACAAACCGCCGGCGCCGGATCGCTTCACGCTCTCCAGTCAGCGGATCGACAATCGCTACGAGGTCCTGCGGCGCCTCGGCGAAGGTGGCATGTCCTACGTGTACGAGGCCAAGGACCTGACGCGCGGCGCGACCGTGGCGATCAAGATCCTCTCGCCCAAGCTGTCAGCCGACCAGAGTTCCGTGCAGCGACTGCGGCGGGAGGCGGGGCTGGCCATGCGGTTGGAGCACCCCCACGTCTGCAAGATCATGCGGTTGGGGGAGACCGAGGACGGCCTCATCTACCTGGTGATGCCCTACCTGCGGGGGGAGCTGCTCTCCGACCGCGAAGCCAAGGTCGGCCCCATGGCGGTGGGGATGGGCGTCGAGTGGCTGGTGCAGATCTGCTCCGGGCTCCAGCACGCCCACCAGATGCACATCATCCATCGCGATCTGAAGCCGGAAAACGTGATGCTGGTGCCGGCCGGTGACGGCACCGACAAGGCGGTCGTCATGGACTTCGGCCTCGCGAAAGAGAACCGGGCGGACCCCTCGATGGCCAAGCTCACGGCGACGGGCATCATCCTCGGTACGCCGGAGTTCATGAGCCCGGAACAGATTCGCGGGAAAGAGCTCGATGCCCGCAGCGACATCTACGCGCTCGGGGTCGTGGCGTTCGAGATGTTCACCGGGAAGCTGCCCTTCGCCGGCCGCAGCGCGCAGGAGATGATGATCGCGCGGCTGCGCGGCAAGCCGGCCACCCTGCGACAGTACCAGCCCGATTTCCCCGCTCCTCTCGAAGCGACGCTCATGCGATCGATGGCCGCGGAGCCGGACGATCGCTTCGGCACGGCGCTGGAGTTTGGACGCGCCCTGCTGCAGACGGCGGACGATCCTGGGCTGGCGACCAAACTCGCGTCCCTGCTGAAATAGCCTGCGGCTGTCGGGCGCCGGGCGCCCGACCCCACCGCCAACACCTTCCTCGCCGGAGGTCACCGTGCGACGCATGGTGCTCGTTGCCGCCCTGCTTGCCGCCGTTCCCCCAACCCTCCCCGCCCAGGTCGTGGCCGTCCGGGCCGGCCGCCTGCTCGACGGCACCGGCGCGGGCCCGCGGCGGAACGTCGTGATCCTGATCGAAGGCGGCCGGATCACGGCCGTCGGGTCCGACGTCGCCGTGCCGGCGGGCGCGCGGGAGATCGACCTCTCCCGGCTGACCGTGTTACCGGGGTTCGTGGATGCGCACGTGCACCTGCTGGGCCACGTCCTGGGCGAGCCGGGCTGGGATAACGCGTTGGCCCGGGAGACCCCGGCCGACGCGGCCCTCCGCGGTGTGCGGCATGCGCGACGCACACTCGAGGCCGGGTTCACGACCGTGCGCAACGTCGGGGCGGGCGGGTTCGCCGACGTGGCGCTGCGGGACGCCATCACGCGCGGTGACGTGCCGGGACCCCGCATGCAGGTGGCGGCGCATCCGCTCGGCATCACCGGCGGGCACTGCGATTTCACCAACGGGTACGTGCCGGGCGTCTTCGGCGCCGAACCGGGAGTCGGCCGGGGCATCGCCGACGGGCCGGACGCGATTCGCGCCGCGATCCGCTATCAGGTGAAGCACGGCGCCGATCTGATCAAGATCTGCGCAACCGGGGGCGTGCTGTCGGAAGGCGATTCGGTGGGGGTCCAGCAGTACATGGCGGACGAGCTCGGGGCGGCGGTCGAGGTGGCGCACCTCATGGAGCGGCGGGTGGCGGCCCATGCGCACGGCACCGCCGGCATCAAGGCGGCGGTGGTCGCCGGCGTCAGCTCCATCGAACACGGGTCGATCCTCGACGACGACGCGATTCGGCTCATGCGCGAGCACGGCACGTACCTGGTGCCGACCCTCATGGCGGGCGAGGCGGCGGAGCGGCTGGCCCAGAACGGAACGCTCACGGGCGAACGGGCGGACAAGGCGCTCGCGATCGCCCCCCTGATGCGCTCGTCCATCCGCCGCGCGGCGG
>Ga0224512_10000557_pt1 | contig 39007 bp, 36 predicted proteins | sample SF_May12_sed_USG_4_FD_169103 | JGI IMG/M metagenome (GOLD analysis project Ga0224512, IMG submission 169103) | Sediment microbial communities from San Francisco Bay, California, United States - SF_May12_sed_USGS_13 | ecosystem: Environmental > Aquatic > Marine > Sediment | place: USA... | reverse complement strand
GAGGGCCGCCTGCGCCGACGCGGCGATCTGCTTACCCGCACACTGCATATTGCCGAAGTGCTGGCAGGGGAGAATGGCGAATGCACGTAAGCTCGATGCATTTCAAGCGCAAGGCGGTGGAAAAGCTGGGTGATGAGAAACTCCAGCAGGCGCTGAATAAACTCCAGTCGAAATTCGTCGACGGTCGAGCGGCGGCTATTGCGGAACTCCCGAATTTCAATGAAATCCGCGATGCGGCGGAGGATATCCGCGAACGCGTGGTTACTCAGCTGGATGACTATTTACGGCGATTCGAGCTGGAAGCGACAGCACGCGGGGCCGAGGTACATTGGGCGGAGAGCGTTGAGGAGGCCAATCGCCTCATGGCGGACATTGCCCGGCGACACCATGTCCGCCGGATTGCCAAGTCCAAGTCCATGGTTTCCGAAGAATGTGCGCTCAATGATCATCTGGAAAGCGAAGGATTCGATGTGATCGAGACGGATCTGGGTGAATATATCCTGCAGCTGGCCAAGGAGCCGCCGTCGCACATCGTGGCGCCGGTGGTGCACAAGAGCAAGGAGGAAATCTCCGACCTGTTCGAGGAGAAGCACCGACGCACGCGCATCACGGAAATCACGGAGCTGTGCCGCGAGGCGCGCGAAATATTGCGGCCGAAATTCCTGGCGGCCGATATGGGAATTTCCGGGGCGAATTTCATTATCGCCGAGACCGGCTCGGTATTGATCGTGACCAACGAGGGCAACGGCCGGTTGGTGACCACGCTTCCGCGCGTGCATGTGGCGATCACTGGCATTGAAAAAGTCGTTCCCACGCTTGAGGATGCCACGACGCTTTTGCGGCTCCTGCCGCGTTCCGCCACGGCCCAATCCATCACCAATTACGTCTCGATTTTGACCGGTACTCGTGGCCAAAACGATACCGAAGGCGCGGAGCACTTTCACATCATTCTGCTGGACAACAGCCGCAGCCGCCTGCTCGGCACCGAACTACAACCGATGTTGCGTTGCATCCGCTGCGGCGCCTGCATGAATCACTGTCCCGTGTACCAGAACATCGGTGGCCACGCCTACGGCTGGGTGTACCCGGGGCCGATGGGCTCGGTGCTGACGCCAGCTTTCGTGGGGCTGGAAAACGCTCTCGATCTGCCCAATGCCTCGACGTTCTGCGGCCAATGCGCGGTGGTTTGCCCGGTGAAAATTCCCTTGCCCGACCTGCTGCGGCATTTACGCACCCGGCAGGTGAAGCAAGGTTTGCGGCCTTGGCGCGAACGCGTGGCCTTGAGAATCTGGTCGTGGGTGGCACAACGTCCCTCAGTTTATGGTCTCTTCTCGCGTCTGGCAGTGCGAATGTTGCGGCTCGCCGGTGGCAAGGAAAAACGATTGCATTATCTTCCAGGCGTCTCCGGCTGGACCAAAGGACGCGACCTGCCCGCACCGGCGGGCCGCACATTCCACGATCTCTACCGGAGAAAGCCAATCGCATGAGCGCGCGCGATAATATTCTGGCCCGGATTGGCAAGGCACGACAGGCCGCCGGTCATGACATCGAAAGCGAGATCCGCCGACATCCGTGCGGACCGGTTCCGCCGTTGGCAGGCGATTTGGCCAGTCGTTTCGACGAACAGGCGGTAAAACTTTCAAGCGATGTCGCTCACGCCGGAACAATCACGGAAATTCCGGGAATCGTTGCCCAATACCTGCGGCAGCACGATCTGCCAAGAAAGGGCGTCTGCTGGCCGGTGCTGGCACCGTATGACTGGCGTTCCGCCGGGATCGATTTGCAGGCGCGCGGCGCGCGCGGGGATGATATGTTGGGCATCACCGGCGCCTTTGTCGGCATTGCAGAGACCGGCACCCTGATGCTGCTTTCCGGACCCGACACGCCGGCGACAGTGAGCCTGCTCCCGGAGACGCATGTCGCCGTGTTGGGCACGGAACGCATCGTGGCGACCATGGAACAGGCCTGGGACCGGTTGCGCCTCGAGCATGGAGCGCTCCCGCGCGCGGTCAATTTTATTTCCGGACCTTCGCGCACAGCGGATATCGAGCAGACCGTCACACTCGGTGCGCATGGTCCTTATCGCGTATTGATTATTATCGTTGGCTGACGTTAGAAGAGGTACCACCATGACACAACCACTTTTGTCCCTTTGGATCAACGGCCAGTCACAGGCCAGCCAGAGCCAGCGTGCCGCGGACATTTTCAATCCGGCAACCGGTGAAGTCATTCGGCGCGCACCGCTCGCGGATAAGCCGGACGTGGACCGGGCGGTGGCGGCGGCGCGCGCCGCCTATCCCGGATGGCGCGATACCACGCCCTTGCGCCGTGCGCGCATCCTCATGCAGTTCCGCGAACTGTTACAGGCGCACCGAGAAGAACTGGTCGGGCTCATCACCGAAGAACATGGAAAGACGCATGAAGATGCCGCGGGTTCGCTTCAACGCGGCATCGAAGTTGTCGAATTCGCGACCGGCGTTCCACATCTGCTGAAGGGCGAACAAGCCGAGGATGTCGGCCGGGGCGTGGATTGCCATTCGTTGTTGCAGCCGGTCGGCGTGTGTACCGGGATCACGCCGTTCAATTTTCCCGTCATGGTGCCGCTTTGGATGTTTCCAGTGGCCATTGCCTGCGGCAACACCTTCATCCTCAAACCCTCGGAGAAAGTACCTTCCGCCAGCCTGCGCATGGCCGAGTTGTTTCACGAAGCTGGACTGCCGCCGGGAGTGTTCAATGTAATTTCCGGAGACAAGGAGGCGGTGGATGCGCTGCTGGCGCATCCGCAGGTGCAGGCGGTTTCCTTCGTCGGTTCCACCCCCGTGGCCCGATATATCTATGAGACCGGGGCGCGCCAGGGGAAGCGGGTCCAGGCCCTGGGAGGGGCGAAGAACCATGCCATCGTCATGCCGGATGCCGATCTCGACTTTGCCGCGAATGCGCTAACGGGTGCGGCCTACGGATCGGCGGGGGAACGCTGCATGGCCATCTCTACCGTGGTCGCCGTGGGCGCCGCCGGCGATGCGCTGGTGGAAGAATTGCGTGACCGGGCGTCGCGCCTGAACGTCGGGGCGGGCGACGAAAAAGATGTGGACATGGGCCCGCTGATCACCGGCGCGCATCGCGACCGGGTGCGCAAGCTTATCGATAGTGGTGCGGCCCAGAAGGCCAAGCTGGTGCTGGATGGCCGGCAACATCCGGTCGTCGAGAAATCGCGGGGTTTTTATCTCGGACCGACCTTGTTCGACCATGTGAAGCCTGAAATGACCATCTACCAGGAAGAGATCTTTGGACCGGTGCTGATCGTATTGCGGGCCGCAAACCTGGATGAGGCCATTGCACTGGTCAATGCCAATCCCTACGGTAACGGTACCGCCATCTTCACTAGTTCCGGCGCCCACGCACGTCGCTTCGAACGCGACATCGAGGTCGGCATGGTGGGCGTCAACGTACCGATCCCGGTGCCGATGGCGTTTTTCTCCTTTGGCGGTTGGAAGGCCTCGTTGTTCGGCGATTTGCACGTGCACGGCATGGAAGGGGTGTATTTCTATACCCGCAGCAAGGTAGTTACCAGCCGCTGGCCCACGGGACACAAGGAAGACCCCTCCAGCCTCTCCATGCCAACCCTCGGTTAGCCGCGAACCGCCATGCTTGATGCGCTGCTGGAAGGAATTTATAACTATCGCCGGCTGAGCGATACGCTCGCCACGGCCGGACAGCCGACAGAAGATGAAATGGTTGCCGTGGCTGAAGCCGGATTCGAGATCGTGGTGAATCTCGCGCTGCATGATGCAGAATATTTCCTCCCCGGCGAGCGCGAGATCGTGAATTCCCTCGGCATGCGCTACATTCACATTCCTGTTCAGTGGGAGCGACCCACGCGCACTGACCTGGAGAAATTCTTCGAAACCATGGACAAGCTGTCAGGCCATCGTCTTTTCATCCACTGCGCCGCCAATAAGCGGGTCTCGGTGTTTGTCTCACTTTACCGCCGGTTGCGGCAGGGATGGTCAGCGGAGGACGTGATACCGGATGTGCAGGCGATCTGGGAGCCAGATGCCGTGTGGCGGCCGTTCGCGGAAGAAATGGTCCGTCAGTTGGCGCCCGAACACAGCCTCATATGACCAACCGGCAACGAGAGGATCTTCTGTCCATCTTTCAGTCCGCCCTGACGGCGGTTGATGGACGTGCTTGTGTGCGCGATAGGTTGAAGGAAAGGCCACTGCCCGGAGAAGTCTATATGGTAGCGGTGGGCAAAGCCGCCTGCGCCATGGCGCAGGGCGCACAAGACGTGATGAAAGATCTTATTGTCGAAGCGCTGATCATCACCAAGAAAGGATATGCTGAGGCATTGCCCTGGCCGGTGTTGGAGGCGGGGCATCCTCTGGTGGACGAGTCTAGCCTTGCAGCCGGTCGGCAGTTGCTGGCGTTCGTGGATCGGATTCCTACGAATGCCGCGGTGCTTGTATTGATATCCGGAGGTGCCTCAGCATTAGTAGAGGCTTTGCCGCCGCCGATCAGTCTCGAGCAGTTTCAGGAAATCAATCGCTGGATACTCGGCTCGGGACTGGATATCAACAATTACAATCGCATCCGTCGGCGACTTTCGCGTCTCAAAGGGGGAAGGCTGGCCAAACTGCTCTCCCCGCGACGCGTCTTGTGCCTGGTGGTGTCGGATGTGCCGGGAAATGATTTGCGTGCGATCGGTTCCGGCCCGCTGGTGGCGGATGAAGACCTGCGCCGGCCTTTGACGATAAAGGGTCTCCCGGACTTTATCACCGAGGCGCTGAAGCATATGCCACCGGCACCCGCGCCCGATGATGTCTGCTTTCAGAATGTCAAACGCGAGATCGTCGCGACACTCGATAACGCCAAAAGCGCCGCTGTGGAAGCGGCTAAGAAAATGGGCTATCCGACAATACTCGAGACAAGTTTTGTTTCCGGTGATGCGCTGGAAGCCGGTGCACGACTGGCAACAAAATTGTTACGATCTGATCCGGACACCGTTCACGTCTGGGGTGGCGAGACCACCATCCGGCTCCCGGAGACGCCGGGACGCGGCGGGCGCAACCAGAGCCTGGCACTGGCTGCGGCACTGGTACTTCAGGATCGGAACGATGTCTGGTTTCTCGCCGCCGGCACGGATGGCTCGGACGGTCCCACGGACGATGCCGGTGCACTGGTAGATGGCAATACCATCGCGCGTGGCGCGCAGGCGGGGTTGGATGCGAAGCGATCCCTGGATCAGGCCGATGCCGGTACATTTCTGGAAGCGACTGGCGACCTGGTGCAGACCGGACCGACCGGCACCAATGTGATGGACATCATGCTCGGTTTGAAAGTCCAGGGAGGAAATTGAGAGTTTATGGTCAAACGTTTATTACTTATCGTCGTCCTGTGGTTGCCCGCCATGTTTGCCTGTTCAACCCCGACGACGCCGGCGACTGTTCTGTATTTTGTCGAACACGAGCCGGGCGCTGATCCCAACCGTACACGCATGATCGTCACGGCGGGCTTCCTGCGCATGGACGGTGGGGCCGATGATGTAAATTTCCTCTTGTTTGACCGGGCTGACGGAACCATTTACAGCGTTACCGGGGGGGAGCGGCAAATCCTCGTCATTCCTCCACGACCGATGGACGCCAAACCGACTGCCACTCTGAAGAATGAGGTGATGGCGGACAACGCTGTCTTTCCATCGGTTGGGACGTTTAAAGTCAGCCATTTTGAATTACGGACGAACGGAAAACGCTGCTATGAGCTGTATGCCGCGGCCGGTCTGATGCCGGAGGTCGTGGCAGCGTTACGCCAATACCACACGGTGCTGGCGGGGCAACAGGCGAAGACTCTCCCGTTTACACCAGCCGAAATGCAGTCCCCTTGCGGTTTGGCAAACAATATCTTTTCCCCCGCGCGTCACCTGGAGCATGGGTTTCCGGTGCGGCTCGTGGACATGACCGGCAGGACAACCGAACTGGTGGATTTCAACACGGAATTCCGCGCCACGGCCGCCATGCTGCGTTTGCCCGGCGATTACCAGCGTCTGTCGATCGACGCACTGCGCAGCCGCTAGGCGCAACGGGTGTTACGAGGCATCTGCCCGGACGGTGGCGGGATTTCTCGCGGTTAGCGGGAGCGATTCCAGCCGCCAGCCGCGCGCATCCACGCTCAGCACGCTTCCCTGTTCATACCAGTCGCCGAGAACCATGCGGCGCGCAGGCCGGCCGTCGAGGTCGAAGACATGCTCCTTCGGACGATGCGTGTGGCCATGAATCAGGCGCTGCACATTGTGCGCGCGCATGACGCTTTCGACCGCCTCCTGATTGACGTCCATGATTTCCGGTTTTTTGTTTGAGGTGGAGTTTTTGCTGATTTCCCGATAGTTGCGCACGATCGCATCGCGTTCCGCAATGGACTTGCCGAGAAATTCCTGCTGCCAGCCGGAGTCCCGCACCTTGGCGCGGAAGGCCATGTACTCGATATCATCGGTGCACAGGGTATCACCGTGCATGAGTAAGGTGGGGGTGCCGTGCAGTTCAATGAGCGTCGGATCGGGCAACAACCGGCAGCCGGTGGATTTTTCGAACCCGCGTGCCATCAGGAAATCTCGATTGCCGTGAATGACCAAGACCGGCGTTCCGTTCGTAGTGAGATCGCGCAAGCCGCCGATGATCACGCGGAATTCATCTTGATCGACGGCTTCGTCGCCGATCCAGTATTCAAACAGGTCGCCGAGGATGTAGAGGGCGTCGGCGGTACGCGCGCGGTGCCGAAGGAAATCGAGGAACAGCCGGGTGATGGCGGGGCGATCACCGCAGAGATGCAAGTCGGAGATGAATAATGTGCTGACCGGCATCTCTGGCGTCTAGCTCCTATTTTTCCTCGATGATCTGCATTTTTTCGATCAGTACATCAGACAACGGCACGTCCTTGTGACCGAGCTTGGAGCCGGTGGCCACGCCTTTGATCTGGTCGATAATGTGCATGCCGTCGATGACTTTCCCAAAAACGCAATAGCCCCAGCCTGCCGGCGTAGGCGCCGTGTAATTGAGGAAATCATTATCGACGATATTGATGAAGAACTGACTGGTGGCGGAATGCGGATCGGTGGCGCGCGCCATGGCGACGGTGCCGCGGGCGTTGCGCAGGCCATTATTTGCCTCGTTCTCAATCGGTGGGCGCGTCATCTTTTGCGTCATGCCCGGGCCAAAACCGCCGCCCTGGATGACAAACTTGTCGATGACTCGATGAAACAACGTACCGTCATAAAATCCGTCATTGGCGTAGGCAAGGAAATTCTCCACGGTCTTCGGTGCCTTCTCCCGGTGGAGTTCCAGGACAATGGTGCCGAAGTTGGTTTTCATATGAATCATCAAGGGTTGCCCTTTTATCGCTTTACGTTGAATTATCCCGCGGATGGCAGGCTCCTTCAGTGAGTTTACACCGGATTGGCGGGGCTGTCGTACCGGTGGGACTACGCCGAATCAGCGGATTCCGCTAACATGGCGCCCTGCACGATGACTTCGCGACCCATCAAGACCCGTTTCGCCCCCAGTCCCACGGGCCTGTTGCACCTCGGCAATATTCGCACGGCGTTGTTCAATTTTCTGTTGGCTAGGCAGGCACAAGGTTTGTTTTTGCTGCGTCTCGAAGATACCGATGCCATGCGTGGACACGAGAAATATGCCCGCGCCATGGAATTGGATTTGCGTTGGCTGGGACTCGACTGGGACGAAGGACCAGAGATTGGCGGCCGGCACGGGCCATATGCCCAGTCCGAACGTGGACCTCTCTACAAGGAATATTTTTCTTCGCTCGAATCCCGAGGTTTGGCCTACCCGTGTTTTTGCAGCGAGCACGAACTCGCCATCTCGCGCAAAACAGCACTCGCCGCCGGTCGTCCTCCACGCTACACCGGGAAGTGTCGCGCATTGTCAGCCCCGGATGTCCAGGCGCGGTTTGCTCGGGGCGAACCCGCCACGCTGCGTTTCCGGGTGGACGAGGGTAAAACCATCGAATTCGAAGACAAAGTGCGTGGCCCGCAAATCTTCCGCACGGACGATATCGGCGACTATGTGATTCGCCGCTCGGATGGCACTCCGGCGTTTTTTTTCTGCAACGCCATTGACGACGCGATAATGGGAGTGACGCTGGTCGTGCGCGGCGAGGATCATCTCACCAACACTCCGCGCCAGATCATGTTGCTTCAGGCGCTCGGTTTGCCGCTGCCGGAGTATGCCCATATCGCACTCGTGGTTGGGGCAGACGGTGCTCCACTGTCCAAGCGCACGGGCAGCAAAAGTGTACAGGAGTTGCGAGAAGGCGGTTTTCTGCCGCTCGCAGTCAGTAATTATCTCGCCCGGCTCGGCCATACGTACGATGCCAGCGCCTTCATGGACCTGGAAACCTTGGCGGAAAATTTTAATCTGTCACGGCTGGGCCGGGCACCGGCTCGCTATGACGAGAGTCAGCTAGTGTATTGGCAGAAGGAGGCTATTAAGCATACATCCAATGAGGAACTCTGGGTCTGGATGAATAGCAAGGCTATCTTAAGTTCTTATGTCAGCAGCTTTGTTCCGAAGGGCAAGGAATTATTATTTGTAAAAGTTATTCGCGATAACATCACAACTCCTGAAGATGCTTTCATATGGGCTGGTAATCTTTTTGCAGAAAGTCATAAATATGATCGCGATGCAAAATCTGCGATTGATAAAGCAGGAAGCGATTTCTTCAAGAAAGCTCTTGAATGTTTCAACAATGACACCGCTACGTTTCATTCATATGTCAAAATGCTGGAGATAGTCACAAATAAAAAAGGAAAATCCTTATATATGCCGCTACGCGCTGCGCTGTCTGGTGAAGTAAATGAGCTTATATCTCAGTCAGGCCGTGTATACGAGTGGAATCATGGTCCCCAGCTTGAGGCCATATGGGAGCTTTTGGGGGTGGATCTAATCAAACGACGTCTCAGCGAAGCTAAGACAACAACTAAATAAGTAATAAGGTTTGTAATAATGCTCCAGATTTTTAACAGCCTCACCCGCAAGAAAGCGACTTTTAGTCCCATCACGCCCGGTCAGGTTCGACTCTATGTCTGCGGCATGACGGTATACGACTACTGTCATCTTGGGCACGCACGCGTCATGGTGGTTTTTGACACGGTGGTGCGCTACCTGCGTGACCGAGGTTTCAAGGTGACCTATATCCGCAACATCACCGATATCGATGACAAGATCATCAACCGTGCCAGAGAAAATGGTGAGGATATCGGCGTGCTCACGGAGCGTTTCATTCAGGCCATGAACGAGGACGCCAACGCGCTGGGCGTGCTGCCGCCGGATGCGGAGCCGCGCGCGACAGTTCACATGCCCCACATTCTGGAAATGATCGAAAAGCTGCTGGAAAAGGGCTACGCCTACACCGCAAAAAACGGGGATGTTTACTATCGTGTGCGTAAATTCAAACCCTATGGCGCGCTGTCCGGCAAGACCCTGGATGAGCTGAAGATCGGGGCGCGCGTCGAGGTCGGCGAGGATAAGGACGACCCGCTCGATTTTGTACTGTGGAAGGCGGCCAAGCCCGGGGAACCGCAGTGGGATTCAGCCTGGGGGCCGGGCCGTCCGGGTTGGCATATCGAATGTTCGGCCATGTCCACGGTTTGCCTCGGGAACCATTTCGACATCCATGGTGGCGGCATGGATCTTAAGTTTCCACATCATGAAAACGAAATTGCCCAGAGTGAGGCGGCCACCGGCAAGCACTTCGTCAACACCTGGATGCATGTCGGTTTCGTGCAGCTCGATAAGGAAAAGATGTCGAAATCGCTCGGCAATTTCTTCACGGTGCGCGAAGTGCTCAAGCAATTCGATCCGGAAGTGATACGTTACTTCATACTCGGTGCGCATTACCGCAGCCCGCTCGATTATTCCAATGAAAATCTGGATGACAGCATGAAAACTCTGGTCGGTTTTTATATCGCGTTGCGCGGTATACCGAAACAGACGTCGGGAGAAATTGTGAAAGAGCATGAACATGCTTTTTGCGCGGCGATGGATGATGATTTCAATACACCTAAGGCTCTGGCAGTACTTTCATCGGTCACGCGCGCCCTCAATACCGCCAAGTCAGCTGGCAATGGCAAACTTGCTGCGAGTTTGGCCAATACTCTTCGGTACTTAGCGGAACCGCTGGGCCTGTTGCAAGGCGACCCCGAAAAGCGGTTACAGGGAGGGTTAGCTATTAGGGGCACTCTGAGTGCCACCTTACATCCCTTTAAAATGGATATGCGTGGTACCGTCAGTTTAAGCGATGATCAAATTGAGAAGTTAATCCAAAAACGCTCTGAAGCTCGAAAAAACAAGGATTGGGCCGAATCGGACCACATACGCGATGAACTGAAGGCCCAGGGAGTGATTCTGGAGGATACCGCCGGCCAAACCACCTGGCGCCGGCAGTAAAAGAAGCTGTTTGTCACTCACCGCTATTGACCCTGCGGATACTTATAAGTAATTTCCTAGTTTAAACCGGCAAACGCCAAGGCCCGCGCGCCCGGTTTGGGGCGTACGCGGGTTTTTATTTCCCTTGAGGTATTTGTGGAATTAACGGGTGCAGATATTTTTGTCCGCTGCCTGGCTGATGAAGGCGTGGAGCATGTCTTCGGCTACCCCGGCGGCGCGGCGTTGCACATCTATGATGCGCTTTACCGGCAGGACAAGGTCAAGCATATTCTGGTGCGGCACGAGCAGGGCGCGGCGCATGCCGCCGACGGTTACGCACGCGCTACCGGTCGCCCTGGCGTGGTGCTCGTCACCTCCGGCCCGGGAGTGACCAATACCATCACCGGTATCGCCACGGCGTACATGGACTCCATCCCACTCGTGGTGTTCAGCGGCCAGGTGGCCACCAGCCTGATCGGCGATGACGCGTTCCAGGAAGTGGACGCGGTCGGCATCTCGCGCCCCTGCGTGAAACACAATTTCCTGGTGAAGGATGTGAAGGACCTGGCGGCGACGATCAAAAAGGCCTTTTACATCGCCAGCACCGGGCGGCCTGGCCCAGTGTTGGTGGATATCCCGAAAGATGTCACCGCGCACAAATGCGAGTACGAATATCCCCGTACCGTTTCCATGCGGTCCTACTCACCGGTGACCGATGGCGACCCGGCGCAGATCCACCAGGCCGTCGACCTGATGCTCTCGGCTAAACGGCCGATGATTTACACCGGCGGCGGGATCGTACTCGGCGAGGCTTCGGCGGCGTTGACCGAATTGGTGCGTCTGCTGGGTTATCCCTGCACCAATACACTCATGGGCCTCGGCGCTTATCCTGCGACCGACCCACTTTTCGTCGGCATGCTTGGCATGCACGGCACCTATGAAGCGAACATGGCTATGCACGAATGCGATGTGCTGATTGGCATCGGCGCGCGCTTCGATGACCGTGTAACCGGCGATCTCAACAAGTTCTGCCCACACGCGCGCATCATTCACGTGGACGTTGACCCGTCCTCGATTTCGAAGAATGTCCCGGCCGCGATCCCGGTGGTGGGCGCCTCCGGACCGGTCATTAACGAGATGATCCGACTCATCAAGGCCTCGGACCGGAAACCCGACAAGGAGGCGCTGGTGGCTTGGTGGAAGCAGATCGGTCAGTGGCGCGCGATGAACTGCCTGGAATATGATCGTGAAAGTCAACTCATCAAGCCACAGTACGTGGTGGAGACGCTCTACGACATCACTGGGGGGGATGCCTATATCACTTCCGACGTGGGCCAGCATCAAATGTGGGCGGCACAGTATTACAAGTTCGACAAGCCGCGACGCTGGATCAATTCCGGCGGGCTCGGCACCATGGGTTTTGGCCTACCCGCGGCCATGGGAGTCAAGCTCGCGTTTCCTGACGCCACGGTGGCCTGCATCACCGGCGAGGCCTCGATCCAGATGTGTCTTCAGGAGTTGTCCACCTGCAAGCAATACGATCTGCCAGTCAAGATCGTGAATCTTAACAACCGCTACATGGGCATGGTGCGACAGTGGCAGGAATTCTTCTACGACCGGCGCTATTCGCATTCGTACATGGATGCGCTCCCGGATTTCGTCAAATTGACTGAAGCATACGGGCACATTGGTTTTAAGATTGAGAAGCCCGGCGACGTGGAGGGGGCGCTCAAGGAGGCGTTCGCCATGAAGGACCGCCTCGTGTTTTTGGACTTCATTACTGACCAGACCGAGAACGTCTATCCCATGATCGCCGCGGGCAAGGGTCAGCACGAGATGCACTTGAAGCCCTGCAAGGCCGTGGTGCCGACCGACCGGGAGCTGGCTTAGATTATGATCGAACGAAGTGAAGTAGGCAGACATTAATGCGTCACACGATATCCATGCTGTTGGAAAACGAGTCAGGCGCGCTGTCACGCGTGGCGGGTTTGTTTTCCGCGCGAGGATACAATATTGAATCGCTCACCGTCGCACCCACCGAGGACGAGACCCTGTCGCGCCTAACGCTCGTGACCAGTGGTTCGGAGGACGTCATCGAACAGATTACCAAGCAGCTCAACAAGCTGGTAGATGTGGTCAAGCTGGTGGATCTCACGGAAGGCCAGCATATCGAGCGCGAGATGTTGCTGATCAAGGTGAATGCCGGCGGCGCAACGCGCGATGAGATTCGGCGGGCGGTGGATAAACACCAGGCACGAATCCTGGATGAAAGTGAAACCACTTGTACCATCGAACTGACCGGAACAAGCGACACCCTTGATGCGTTTGTCACGGCGGTCAGCCGCGCTGGCATCATCGAGGTGGTGCGTTCCGGTGTTTCCGGTATCGCCCGCGGCGAAAACAGTTTACGGGTATAATTCAAGAGAACGACAGACGAGGAAGCATGAAAATTTTCTACGACAAAGACGCCGATCTTTCGATCATTCGTGGCAAGAAAGTCACCATCGTGGGTTACGGCTCCCAAGGCCATGCGCACGCGCAGAATCTCAAGGACAGCGGAGTGGACGTGACAGTTGGCTTGCGCGAAGGATCGGCCTCGGTCCAGAAAGCGAAAAATGCCGGTTTGACCGTGAAGAGCGTACCCGAAGCGGTCAAGGATGCAGACGTGGTCATGATTGTTGCTCCGGACGAACAACACAAGAAGATCTATCAAGAGAGTGTAGAGCCGAACCTGAAAAAGGGTGCCATCCTTGCCGTGGCCCATGGCTTCTCGATCCACTTCAACTTTATTCAGCCCCGGCCCGATCTCGATGTCATCATGATCGCCCCCAAGGGACCGGGGCACCTGGTGCGATCCACCTTCACCCAGGGCGGCGGCGTTCCGTGCCTGATCGCGGTCAAGCAGGATGCCTCTGGCCGGGCGCGCGACGTGGCGCTGTCCTATGCCTCGGCCATCGGCGGTGGCCGTGCCGGGGTTATCGAAACCACCTTCAAGGACGAGTGCGAGACCGATTTGTTCGGCGAGCAGGCGGTGTTATGCGGCGGTGCCACGCATCTGGTACAGGCCGGATACGAGACGCTGGTGGAGGCGGGTTACCCCCCCGAAATGGCTTACTTTGAATGCCTGCATGAGCTGAAGTTGATTGTCGACCTCATGTACGAGGGCGGCATCGCCAACATGCGCTATTCGATCTCGAATACCGCCGAATATGGCGACTACACTCGCGGCCCGCGCGTCGTCAACGAACAGACCAAGGCCGAAATGAAAAAGATTCTGAAGGAAATTCAGTCCGGCCAGTTTGCCAAGGAATGGATGGCCGAGAACGAGACCGGCGGCAAACGTTTTCCTGAAATGCGCGCCCAGGCAGCCAAGCACCCCATCGAAGAAGTAGGCGCCAAGCTGCGTGACATGATGCCCTGGATCAAGGCCCAACGCATCGTTGATAAATCCAAGAATTGACCGGCCGTTCCATCCGGCACATGGCTGACAGCCGTTATCCCCTTTTGGCCCGCGAAGGCCGGGTGCATGTGGCGCTGGCGATAACGGTCGCGGCGCTCACGCACTATTTCGCCGGGGGGGGTTGGGCGGCACCGCTGTGGCTTGTCGTTGTATTCATTCTCCAGTTTTTCCGTGACCCACCCCGCCGGATACCGGACATGCCGGATGTCGTGGTCTGCCCTGCGGATGGCAAGGTTATCGCGCTCGGCGAAGTCGAGGATCCTTATCTTAAGCGGCCGGCCCGGCGTTTGAGTGTGTTTATGAATGTCTTCAACGTCCATTCCAACCGCAGCCCAGTCGCGGGAGTCGTCAAGGAAGCCTGGTACAACAAGGGAAAATTTATCAATGCCTCTTTTGACAAATCCTCTCTTGAAAATGAGCGTAATGCCCTGTGGATTCAGACCGACGAGGGCCGAGACGTGGTGGTGGTCCAGGTTGCCGGTCTGATAGCGCGGCGTATACTGTGCTATGTGCAAGCGGGCGAAAAGATGGCGCGGGGTGAGCGATATGGTTTCATCCGCTTCGGATCGCGCGTCGATGTTTATCTCCCTCTGGATGCACAATTTGAGGTAACGCTGGGCGATTCCGTGAAAGGTGGTGCCGACGTGATCGCCCGGTTTGCGCCCAAGGCGCAGGAGCATTGATGGACCATTCAGAAGAATCACCCGTTCCCGGGGAGAAGAAACGCCGCCGCGGCATCTATATTCTTCCCAGCCTGTTTACCACGGCGAGCCTGTTCGCGGGTTTTTACGCCATCGTGCAGGCGATGAATGGAAATTTCGAGTATGCCCCTTTGGCGATATTTATCGCCATGATCCTGGATGCGCTGGATGGGCGCATTGCGCGCTTGACGCATACGGAAAGTGATTTCGGCGCCGAGTACGACAGCCTCGTGGACATGGTGTCCTTCGGGCTCGCGCCCGCGCTCATCATGTATGAATGGGCCCTGTCCGGTATGGGCAAGCTCGGCTGGTTAGCAGCCTTCATATACACCGCCGGCGCCGGCCTGCGTCTGGCCCGTTTCAATACCCAGGTGGGCGTGGCAGACAAGCGCTTCTTCCGAGGTCTGCCGAGTCCGGCGGCGGCGGCGCTGTTGGTCGGGCTGGTCTGGGTGCTGCACGCCAACGGCGTTCCCGGCCGAGAGATCAGCATCGCCGCCTTGGTCGTAACCGTGATGGCGGGGGTGCTGATGGTAAGCAATATCCGCTATCGCAGCTTCAAGGACGTGGACCTGCGCGGGCGGGTTTCCTTTATGACCATCCTGTCGCTGCCGTTGGTGCTGGTGCTGCTTTTCCAAGACCCACCATTGGTGCTGTTCCTGACTTTTCTGTTATATGCGCTGTCTGGCCCGCTCGCGTTTATCTTCCGGAGGATACCCCGGGACGAAAAAGATCCTGCTGAAAAACACCCCCAAGGCCGGGTTTAAATTTTCCCCGGTTTGATTTAAGCTTTGTTTATGCAGAGTCATTGCTTCATTTCATTTAGCACCCCTTCGCACCGCCGCACGGTGTCATTGTCCTGCGCGCTATTCTCTCTGTTTGCCCTGCTGCTGCGCCGCTAGGCGCAAACGATCCCCTTCCTGGCGAGGATACAATACGCATCCATAACCTGTATTTAGTCCGGATGATTTGAAAGAATCATGCCACGTCTACTAATAACGGGACATCGTAGCAAGGCTGTATTATCGGCAGAGAGAAGACCATGAACGAACCATTGATCATATTTGACACGACGTTGCGCGACGGTGAACAGAGCCCCGGCGCTTCCATGACGCGCGATGAAAAAGTTCGCATCGCAAAAATTCTGGAGCGCATGCGCGTGGACGTCATCGAAGCTGGATTTCCCGTTGCCAGCCCCGGCGATTTCGAGGCGGTCAAGGCCGTGGCCGAGGCTGTCACGGAGAGCACGGTCTGCGGCTTGGCGCGCGCCGTGGAGAAAGACATCGATCGCGCCGCCGAGGCCATCAAGCCGGCCAAGCGCGGTCGCATCCATACTTTCATTGCCACCAGCCCGATCCATATGCAGAACAAGCTGCGCATGACGGAGGAACAGGTGTTGGAGCGAGCAATCTGGGCGGTAGAGCGTGCTCGTCAATACACCGACGATGTCGAATTTTCACCGGAAGACGCTGGCCGCTCGGAGATTGATTTTCTTTGCCGTGTACTCGAGGCCGTCATCAAGGCGGGGGCCGGCACCGTGAACATCCCCGACACGGTGGGCTACAACCTCCCGCATCAATTCGGAGCGCTGATCAAGTCATTGCGCGAAAGAGTCCCGAACTCCGATAAGGCGGTTTTTTCCGTGCACTGTCACAATGATCTCGGATTGGCGGTGGCCAACTCGCTTTCGGCGGTGTTGAACGGCGCGCGTCAGGTGGAATGTACCATCAATGGCCTCGGCGAGCGCGCGGGCAATGCCTCACTCGAGGAAATTGTCATGGCGGTGCGCACGCGCCGGGACATTTTCCCGTGCGACACGCGCCTCGACACCACCCAGATCGTGCCAGCCTCACGCCTGGTATCGAACATTACCGGTTTTCCCGTGCAGCCGAACAAGGCGATCGTGGGGGCCAATGCGTTCGCCCACGAGAGTGGCATCCACCAGGACGGTGTCATCAAGAAACGAGAGACTTACGAAATCATGCGTGCCGAGGATGTTGGTTGGCTCGCAAACCGCATGGTGTTGGGTAAACATTCCGGGCGCAATGCTTTCAAGAGCCGTCTCAAGGAACTTAACATTGAGTTCAAGTCCGAGCAGGATTTGAATTCGGCGTTCGATCGGTTCAAAGATCTCGCTGATAAAAAACATGAGATTTTTGACGAAGATCTGCAAGCGCTGGTGACCGAGGTGGATCTGGAACAGGGAAACGAACATTTCCGTCTGGTGTCACTCAAGGTCTGCTCGCAGACCGGCGAGACCCCCTACGCCAATGTCACGCTTGCCGTGAACGGGTCAGAAGAAAAGGCCGGTGCGCCAGGGAGTGGTCCGGTGGATGCCGCGTTCAAGGCGATCGACAGCGTGGCGGGCAGCCAGGGACAATTGTTGCTCTATTCGGTCAATAACATCACCAGCGGCACCGATTCGCAGGGGGAAGTAACGGTGCGATTAGAAAGAGGTGGCCGCATCGTTAATGGCCACGGGGCGGATACTGATATTGTCATTGCCTCCGCCAAGGCCTATCTCAATGCACTGAACAAGCTGGTCGCGCCAGCGGAGCGTACCCATCCGCAAGCGGGTCAACCGATATGACATCGGAACACGGGACGATACTCGTCCCGTGTATTTCCGGGAGAACGTCGATGCCAGGTCATTCTTTACGGTTTGTCCCGCATGTGACGTACGCGTTAATCGCCGCGGCATTGCTGAGTAGTGGTGCAGTTGCCGACAATCATCCTGATGCCTCGGATAAACCGGTTGCTTTGGCTGGCTGGAAGTATCGCGTTGCAGTGGAAAATCTTCCCGGCATAGACAATCTGGTGTTGGAGAAAGAGGGCGCGCTCTTTGCCACACAGGAACGGGGTCGAGGAGCGGGGAAGGTAATCCATATTGACCATGGAAAGATTACCACGTTGATCTCCGGGCTTGACCGGCCGGACGGTCTCCTGTTGCGAGGGAATCTCTTGTTTATCACCGAGGAAACGCTCAACGGGAGAGTTTTGGAATTCGATCTGACCACAAAAAAGATGCGTACCTTAGCAATGCTGTCCAAACCGGAAGGCATTGCGATGTTCCCCAACGGCGATCTTCTGATTTCGGAAGACGTCCTGGGAGGGCGCCTGCTGCGCGTGCCACGCGAATTCGGAAAATCCATAGAAGCGATTCTCGACGATCTACAACGACCCGAAGGCGTACTGATCAAGCCAGATGGTGTCATTGTATTTGCAGAAACCGCGAGCGGGAGTGTGCTCTCTTATCAAAATGGAGAAGCTAATGTAATCGTTGACGATCTTTCTGAACCGGACCAAGTTGAGCTGGCACCGGATGGTTCACTGTGGATCACAGAAGACGTCAGGAATGGCCGCTTGCTCCGATTGAAAGATGGCGTGTTGGAGACGGTACTCAGTGGATTGCGCTACCCTCAAGGTATGGCTATCGAAGCCGATGGTTCCGTGTGGTTGGCCGAGCAGGGTCGTCAACGGATCCTGGTCATTCTCCCCCCGGGCCGTCACTGACATATCCGGCTTGTTTTTCTCATTCTCTGCCTTATGCTTAAGTCCATGAATATTGAGGAAGCCAGGCGTCGGCAGTATCTTGATGCGCTCGGGATCACTTTCTGGGAAACACGTCAACATCCCGATCTGGCGGCAACGAACGCGATGGCCGCTGATCTGAGTCTCGCCGGAGACATTCCGGGAACTCCCACCTCTTCAGTTCAGCTGAAAAATACAGATGACTCAATAGGTGATCTCCACGTGTGGAGGGAACTCGAATCGGCGGTACGTACCTGCAAGAAATGCTCGTTGCACGCCACCCGCACCCAGACGGTTTTCGGGGTCGGAAATTATCAGGCCAAATGGATGTTCATCGGGGAAGCGCCGGGAGCGGACGAAGATCGTCAGGGCGAACCATTCGTGGGTCGTGCCGGCCAGTTGCTGAATGCTATTCTGTTTGCGCTCGGCCTAAAACGCGAGGAAGTCTACATCGCCAATGTGCTCAAGTGTCGGCCGCCGGGAAACCGTGACCCGCAACCTGAAGAAGTGGCGCAATGTGAGCCGTATCTCCTGCGGCAAATTGATCTGATCAAACCTCGCCTGATCGTGGCACTCGGACGCCATGCAGCGCACAGCCTGCTTAAAACCGAGGTTCCCCTGGGAAAATTGCGTGGACAGCAGCTTACCTACCATGGGACACCGCTCTTCGTGACCTATCACCCGGCCTATCTTCTGCGCAACCCGGTCGACAAGCGCAAGGCATGGAATGACCTTTGCCATGCCAGGGCCGTGATGAAGCGATTGGAAACCGCGTGAGCGCCGTCGTCATATCAGATCAGCCGAGGCTTCGTCCCATGTCGGGACTCGATCTGAAGGCCGTGATGGAGGTCGAACACTCCTCCTATGAATTTCCTTGGACTCTCCCGATATTCCGCGATTGTTTGCGTGTGGGTTGCTACTGTTTTGTCTACGAAACACTGGAGCATGGCATTATCGGTCATGGCATCATGTCGGTGGCCGCCGGGGAATGTCATCTCCTGAATATCTGTATTCATCCGGAGTTTCAGCGACAGGGACTTGGCGAGGGCATGGTGCTGTATCTGCTCGATTTTGCACGCAAGAAAAAGGCGCGCGTGGCACTCCTGGAGGTACGCATTTCCAACACGGCCGCCTACAAACTTTATATCAAGCTGGGGTTCGACGAGGTTGGCCTACGCAAGAGCTATTATCCCGCGCACCACGGGCGCGAGGATGCCATCATCCTGGCGCGCGATCTGACAATCAGCACCTGATTTGTGAACGCCTTCCTCAGGGTTTCCGGTATTCCATTTCGGCCTGCGGGATGATCCCCTCGATCTGGCGGATGCGCTGTTCATCGAGCGGATGAGTGCTGAGAAACTCCACCTGTTTCCCCCCGCCTTTCTTGTCTTTGTATTCCGCAAAACGCTTCCAGAAACCAATCGCCTCGCGCGGTTGATAGCCAGCGCGCGCCATATACAGCACGCCGAGACGATCTGCCTCCAGTTCCTGCCCGCGCGAATGCGGTAGAGCCACGCCGACAGTGGCGCCGATCCCGTAGGCCTGTTGCATCAGTATGCGGCTGGTCTCGGAGCGGCCGATTGTCGCCTGTTCCAGCAATTGTCCCCCGAGCTGGATCAGCATGGCCTCGGACATGCGTTCCGCACCGTGGCGCGCCACCGCATGCGCCACTTCATGTCCGATGACGGTGGCCAATCCAGCGTCGTCTTTTGTAATAGGCAGGATCCCACTGAAGACACCGACCTTCCCGCCGGGCAGGCAAAAGGCGTTGGGCGTATCGGGCTTGTCGAACAGCACGAATTCCCAGCGCGCGTTGGGCAACGGCGCCACGGCTGCAATTCGTTGACCTACGCGTTGCAACTGTGCAATCGCAGCTGCATCTTGAGAAATCGGAACGGACTTTTTCAGCTTCTCGAATTCCTGGAAACCAAGCTGGGATTCCTGGGCCGGGCTGACCAGCAGGATCTGCGAGCGGCCAGTTTCAGGCACGGTGGCGCAAGCGCCCAGGAGCGCCCCGGTTACCAGAATGACGATCGTGAACTTCAGGGATTTAGCGTAAGGTGTCATAGGATGGTTCAAATTATTTCCATGGCGGGTCCAGTGTGTCGCGCGATTCTACCTTTAGATGTGGTTGCTTCCACTAATTTTAACGGCAGTAATAAACCTTCTTGGCGGTTAGAATGTAATCTTGTGCTTGTGTTCCAGACCGCGAGGAAAAATTGTGACAGACAGCAAAACTCTCGTTTATCATGGAAAAATCATCGATCTCTGGCTGGAGCATGTTACGCTTCCCAATGGTGCCCAGACTGAGCTAGAGATTGTGCATCACCCCGGTGGCGCCGCCATCGTGGCCCTCGACGTCGATGGCCGCGTGTGTCTGCTGCGACAGTACCGGCATGCGGCGGGTGGCTGGCTGTGGGAATTGCCCGCCGGCAAGCTTGACCCGGGAGAGCCACCGCTCGTTACGGCGCGGCGTGAATTGCAGGAGGAAGCCGGAAGGCAGGCGACCCGATGGGAATCTCTGGGAAATATCATCAGCTCCCCTGGCATATTTACCGAGATTGTGCATCTCTTCCTGGCGCGGGAACTGAGCAGCGTTTCAGCCCAGCATGAAGCCCATGAAGTATTCGAGGCGCACTGGGTTCCCTTTACCGAAGCGCTGGCGCTGGCCGGGACAGGTGAAATAACGGATTCCAAAACCCTGGCAGGACTGTTTCGGGCAGAAAGAGTTATAGGCCGGGCATAACTCGAAATCCCTAATGTGAAGCCCGCAAAGGTGGCAGTTTTACATGGCCCTGGCTTGAAAAGCCGTTTTTCTCGGCACTGACTGGAATAATCCTAACCACTACATAAACTTATGGGTAGAAGGGATACAAACCGCGAGCATCGGGTTTGGAGTGTTTCGCGAATCCGCGGGAAGTAGCTCGCGGATTCTGTTCTATTGATCGCTGAAAAGATTATTAAACTTTCGGCAAATTTTCGAAACAGAAACATGGGAACAATCAACACATTTCCAGGTTTGATCGGGTTCTATGTGCTGACACCCGAGGGCCAGCTTGGTACTTATAACCGGAGCGGCAATTTCGTTGTGGACGCAAAACTGACGAAGGCTTTCGAAGACTATAACCGGCGTTTTCTCATGTCCTATCTTCAAAATCCAGCCAAGAGCAGTTCCCGCTTGGCCATTATTCATCGTACGAAGGAAAAAAGGCCCTGGGGTTCAGAAACGCTGTTATTTGAGAAAAATATCGTGCGCCGACTTTATCCCATGACCGGAACAACTGAACTGGATTTGACCACATTTCAGAAGAAAAACAGAGAGAAAAGCATTTACCGGGGTATGGAAATATTCCTTGAGTACAAGGACAACTCGACGCCGGACATTTTGGTGTACTGCCCCGTGCTGTACGACAGAAACACGACACTGACAGATTACGCCTCTGAACTCGACCGTGCGCCGATCTCAGACGAACGGGGAACATCGGTGGTGGAGGTCCTGAACATTCTGGCCGGAATACCCGTCGGCAGGCGCTACACCCCTGAAATTGGCATGCTCAAGGAAAAAATCTATCAGGGGATCATCAAAAAAGACGTGCGTAAGTCTGAGGAATTCACGCTCATCGGGGATATCCGTCGCCGCGCGACGCGCGACTCAGGAATTGACCCGTATGGCGATGTTGATAAACGGGCTGAACGCCAGGTGACCTTCTTATCGAAGAACGGTGATCAACCAGGACATGCTGACGGCGGCAATACTTTACTCAGTAATATTGCATCTTCGCTGGTCGGTCATCCGGAACCGGCGGATGTTGAGACCCTCAAACTCTTCTCTCGTTTCCGTAACATGGAGCATGAGAAACTTGAACGGCTTGCCAATGAATGCCTGGTGTACAAAGTACCGCCGGGGACGCAGCTGCTTGAGCGGGGAACGAACGATACCTTTAACCTTTATCTTGTCGAAGGCAGCGTTCAGTTGGTGGCGGCTGATGGGAACCGGAAAATCATCGAAGGTGGGACGCCTACTTCCAGTAATCCGGTTTCCTACCTCAAACCACGCATGTATACCGTTTCCGCGGTAACGCGAGCGGCATTCTTGTGGATCGACGACCGTCAGATTGAAAAAATCCTTCAGGAAAAAAATTCACCCGTTCAGCGCGACGGAACGAAGTAAACCAGTTATTGCACCATCACAACGCACAATCTTGTAACTATTGTTCGAACAGCTCTCCTGGCGCATTTTTCTGCATATCACGCAGCATATTGCGCACGGCAGCACGCCGTTGTTCCTTTTTTCGGCTCTGATCCTGGCTATCTCCCGTTCCGCTTCAGTTTTTTCGACGACGATTAACTTGCGGGAATTGACTGCCAGAAAAATTTTATTTTTGCATGACCTCATCCAGCAGGGTCCGGTAGTGTCGGACAAGTTCATTGTCCACCCCCAACAGGCTGAAGATGGCATGCATTCCACGAGACGCGGCTTGACCACGGAAGTCAAAGTCGCGTCGGGCTATTTCCAGCAACTGTTGCATGGCAGCTGCGTAGTCATTCTGCGTTATCTTGACGGCGCACAATTGGTACCTAGCTTCAAGGTCATCGGGGCTGTCTGAAAGAGTTTGTTCCAACGCGGGCACAGGCGGGGATTCTTGTGCTGTACGTATGAAACTTACATGTGCGGACAAATCTTGTATTTCAGGATGGTCCCTTACTTTTTCAGGGAAGTTCTTCAAAAGGCTTTCCGCCTGGGCGAAACGCTGTTGCAGCATGAGCAATTTCACCAAATCGATGGCAAGGTGCGGATTTTCCGGTTCGGACAGTGCCGCTTCGGCCACCTGTCTCACGGCCTGATCTAGGTCTTCGCGCTGATATCCTTGAACCGACGCGGCGATCTTGTCGCTGGTCTCGCGCAACATGTGCTTGGAAATAAATTCCCGCAAAACGGTTTCCGACTCCGCGCCGCGCAAGGTATCCACCACCTTGCCGCGCCGGAATACTTTGATCGTGGGAAGGCTGTTGACGCCGTGTTCACGTGCCAGGAGGCCGAGATCATCGGTGTTGAGCATGACCAGCAAAAAGCGTCCACCGAATTCAGTGGCTAAGCGAATGAGGCGGGGCATCAGCATCAGGCAGGGTCCGGCGCGTGGAGACCAGTAATTTACCAGTACCGGTCCCTTGTCGGAGTTTTCCAGTACCAGGGTGTGAAAATTCTCCGCCGTGGCATCGAAGACGTATGGGGAATGGGCCATGAACCTAACGATAATAAAATACGTTACCGGCGTACAAGAAAACATTCGACTCCCGGAAGGTCTATATTTGGGAAGTAAGACCCTTTTTGCGGGAGGTAAAGATGCCACATGCCTATCCAACGCCGCGCAACATCGGTTTGCGAGCCCCAGCCTACTTGCGGGAAGCACGCTTCAATGCCGGTTTCGAGCACGCCCTCAAGGGGGGTCACCTGACGGAAGTCGAATACTTTCGGCGCTCATTCCGGCTCGGTTTCCGCGCCGCCAAGCTGTACCTGCGTGAGGTGCGACGTAGCCGGGGACTGCTGGATTTCCCGATGCGAGCAAAATTTAGATTGCGCGCGCTTTGGCACGGGGTTTGATACCCGGCCATTCTGGCTGCCGCCACCGGGCCAGGGCACCTGCCGGTGGCTTTTCACCAGTTGTTCGGCTATATTGTTATGGCTGCAGTTTGTTGTCAGTGTTTCGGTGGATCCGCATTCAAGATCACTCCCGTAAATTCCTTTCACGCTCTGCATCACAACACAAACTTTTATTCGAGGTTATTAATGCGTACTGGTACCGTAAAATGGTTTAACGATTCAAAAGGATTTGGTTTTATCAAGCCGCAGGACGGCGGCGAAGATGTGTTTGTACATCACTCCGTTATCCAGGGCAGTGGTTTCAAGTCCCTGGCCGAAGGGCAGAGCGTGAGCTTTGAGTCCCAGAAGGGACCGAAGGGCATGCAGGCGACCAAGGTGGTGGTCGACGCCTGAGGCTGGTATAAGCCGTCAGTTTGGAAACCCCGCCGTGGCGGGGTTTCTTTTTTGTATAATTGCGCATCCCATTTCACATCCGACATGACTGATTTTCAATCCGAGATCGCGCGGCGGCGCACGTTCGCGATCGTCTCCCATCCCGATGCGGGCAAGACCACGCTCACTGAAAAGCTGTTGCTGTTCGGTGGCGCGATCCAGTTTGCCGGTGCTGTAAAAGGGCGTAAGGCCGCGCGTCACGCCACGTCCGACTGGATGGAGCTTGAGAAACAGCGTGGCATCTCCGTGACATCGTCGGTGATGCAATTCCCGTATCAGGACCATGTCGTCAATCTGCTGGACACGCCCGGCCACGAGGATTTTTCCGAGGACACTTACCGAACCCTGACGGCGGTGGACTCGGCGCTAATGGTGATCGACGGCGCGAAGGGCGTGGAGCAGCGCACCATCAATCTGATGGAGGTCTGCCGCCTGCGACACACGCCGATCATGACGTTCATCAACAAGCTTGATCGCGAGTCGCGCGACCCGGTCGAACTCATGGACGAAGTTGAAACTGTGCTCAAAATCCGTTGTGCGCCGGTGACCTGGCCCATCGGCAGCGGCCGGCGCTTCAAAGGGGTATATCACCTTGCCGAGGACAGCGTGCATTTCTTCAGCCCCCAGCACGGCGGCAAAATCCAGGAAGGTGTGATCATCCACGGCCTGAATAATCCGAAGCTGGATGAGGTTCTCGGCGAGCAGGCGGGTGAACTCCGGGCAGAGATTGAACTGGTCAAGGGCGCCAGCCATGACTTTGATCCACAACAATACCGGCGCGGGGAACAGACGCCGGTGTTTTTCGGTTCTGCAATCAATAATTTCGGCGTGCGCGAGCTGCTGGATGATTTTGTGCAACACGCACCGCCCCCACTTTCGCGGGAGACCGCGACACGCACGGTCGAATCGAACGAGACGGCCCTGACCGGATTCGTTTTCAAGATTCAGGCGAACATGGACCCCAAGCACCGCGACCGCATCGCGTTTTTGCGCATCACGTCAGGAAAATACTCACGCGGCATGAAAATTCGCCAGGTGCGCCTGAATCGTGATGTGCAAATCGGTAATGCGATCACCTTTATGGCCCGTGAACGCGAGCAGGTGGATGAGGCGTATGCTGGCGATATCATTGGTCTGCACAACCACGGCACGATCCAAATCGGCGATACCTTCACCGAGGGTGAGGACCTCAAATTCACCGGGGTACCGTATTTTGCGCCCGAGCTCTTCCGGCGCGTGATATTGCGCGACCCGCTGCGCATGAAGGCGCTGCAGAAGGGGCTGGACCAGCTGAGTGAGGAGGGGGCCACACAGATTTTTCGGCCCCTGATCAGTAACGACCTCATTCTTGGTGCCGTGGGGGCGCTGCAGTTCGATGTGGTGGCCTATCGTCTCAAACACGAATATGGCGTGGAATGCACTTATGACACCATTGACGTGGCTACGGCGCGCTGGATCGACAGCGATGACCCAAAGAAGCTTGAAGATTTTCGCCACAACGGCGAAACCCGACTGGCCCTCGATCGCGCCGGTAACCTGACCTACCTGGCCCCGACGCTGGTCAATCTCCAGCTCACGATGGAGCGCTGGCCGCAGATTCGCTTTAACGCCACTCGCGAACATTAACGCGACACCAAGGCGTCGATGTCATCGACAATCATGTGCGTTTACAGGCACTGCCGACGCGATTTACCATGGCGCTATCCATCATGCAGAAAATGAATCTGGAAGACCGGATCGCTCTAACCCGTGCTGTGGTCGGCCTGCTGGACAGCTGGGGGGCCAGCGCGGCCCAACAGGTTGCTTTGTTGGCGCTGCCGCACAATACGCGTCCTGGCGCCATCCGTCAGTTCCGCCAGAACACGCCGTTTCCAGAAAACGAGCAGGTCATGGAGCGCATTGAGCATTTGATCGGCATTGCCGATGCCCTGCGCACGTCCTATCCGCACAATGCGCACATGGGAAACATCTGGATGAACCGGACGAATCACCGTTTCGAGGATCGTACTCCGATGGCGGCCATGCTCGAGGATGGACTCGCCGGCATCATCGCGGTGCGCACCCACCTGGACTGCGCCTATGATTGGCACATCAGCGGTTCCGACCATTAACCGGGTTAAACGAAAAGAACCAAAGGATGGAAGAATACAAATGTGCTTTCAGCAACACGCTCGTGACCAACCAATTCGGCTGCGAGCAAGGCGAGCCGGTCGCACGGCGCGGCGGACCGGACGTTGTCTGCAAATCCCATGATGCGCATCGGCGTTGTGCAATGCTGTTCATGCAGATGAAATCCGCGGCATTGCCCGCCTTTGGCGTGGAAGATGATTTACTCACCATGCCACACAGCGTGCTGGGGAAAATCCAGTTCGGCGGCCTGCTGGGTCTGCAACGGATCCTGCAGGCCGGTGCCACCGGTTCCGGCGAGGTGAAAAATGTCCACGCCCTCGTCGCGCTGGCGGTAGAAAAATACAACAACATTGAGGCCATTCCCTATCCGGAACTCGTGACGGACATGACCGCCTACAAGCTCCGGCGCCGGGGGTAGCCAGGATTTTGTTATTCTTCTCTCTTCGGTTTCTTGCGTTTGGGCCTGCTTTCATTGGTATTGCTTTCGACTGAAAGCAGCTCAATGTCGAAAATTAGTACTTCATTCGGCCCGACGGCGGCACTGGCCCCGCGCGGCCCGTAGGCGAGATCCGCGGGAATGAATACCTGCCACTTGGAACCTTCCTTCATCAGCGGCAGGACTTCCTGCCAGCCTTTGATCACACCGCCCACCGGAAAGGTGGCGGGTTCATTGCGCTGGTAGGAACTGTCGAACTCGGTGCCATTGATCAGCATGCCGCGATAGTGGGCGACGACGGAATCGGTGCTCTTTGGCTGTTTGCCCTTACCTTCGGTGATGATTTTGTATTGCAGTCCGCTGGGGAGCGTCACCACACCGGGTTTTTTCTTGTTGGCCGCCAGGAAGGCCTGTCCGGCCTCTAGATTCTTTTTTGCCATGGCTTCGTGTTTTTCCATGGTCTTTTTCTGTTGGGCCTCTATCGCCGCCTGCATCTCCTCCGGCTTGAGCTTAGAGGGTTTATTGGCGATGGCGTCCTGCGCGCCCTGGCTGAAGGACTTCGAATCCAGATCAAGGTTTTGGCGCTTGATATTTTGACCGACCTGATAGCCCGCGGAATAGCTGAATTTCTGCTTGTCAGTCTTAAGGTCTGTCGAATCCTTGCCCCAGGCGTTCAGGGAAATGGGCAGGGTGAGAAGGAAAAATACGATACAACTTTTCATGGAGACTCCTTGAAGAGGCGATGTCAATAGGAGTAAAGGGCGGGCGAATATCAGCCCGGTAACGCATCGACCTTGCTGCGCTGATTCCGCAGTTTGGCCAAAGCTGTTTCGAATTGCTGCACCCGCCCCTGTTCCTGTTCGACCACATTTTTCGGGGCGCGGGTGACAAAATCCGGATTGGTCAGCTTGATTCTGGCCTTGGAAAGTTCCTTTTCGATTTTATCCATTTCTTTCCCGAGACGCTCAAGCTCCAACTGCTTGTCGATCAGCGAACCGAGCGGGATAAGGACCTTCAAATGCCCGACGAGGGCCGTAGCGGCCTCAGGCGCCTCTTGGCCCTTCCCAAGCCAGGTGATGGATTCGGTCCGCGCCAGGACGGAAAGATAATGGCGGTGGTTCGCTAAGAATTTCTTATCGCTGGTCGAGCCGTCTTGCAGGAGCAATGGTAAAGGCTTGCCGGGCGAAATGTCCATTTCGCCACGGATGTTGCGCACCCCGGTGATCACCGCCATGACCCATTGCATCTCTCCGGTGGCTTTGGCGTCGATCTGTTTTTTCACGGGTTTCGGATATGGCTCGCGCATGATTGTCGCGTTTTTCTTGCCCGCGAGCGGGGCCACGCGTAACCAGATTTCCTCGGTGATGAAGGGCATGACGGGGTGGAGCAGGCGCAGCGCCGCTTCCAACACCTGCACCAATGTCCGGCGTGTGCCGCGCAATGCGCCCGGTCGGCTGTCCGGCGCGGTCAGCACGACCTTGGACAGCTCAAGATACCAGTCGCAGTACTCGTGCCAGATGAAGCTGTAAATCGCCTGAGCGGCCAGGTCGAAACGGTAATCCCGGAACGCGGCCTCCACCTCGCCGGTGACAACCTGAAGGCGCGAAACAATCCAGCGGTCGGCGGCATTGAGTTCAAATTTTCCCTTCAAGCCGCAATCCTGACCCTCGGTATTCATCAACACATAACGGGCGGCGTTCCAGAGCTTGTTGCAGAAATTGCGGTAACCCTCGATGCGCCCGAGGTCGAACTTGATATCGCGCCCCTGGGTGGCGAGGCTGGCCATGGTGAAGCGCAAAGCGTCCGTGCCGAAGGCAGGAATGCCCTGCGGGAATTCCTTGCGCGTGGCCTGTTCGATCTTTTTCGCCATTTGTGGCTGCATCAGCCCGCTGGTGCGTTTGCGCACCAGGGATTCAAGGTCGATGCCATCGATCAGGTCGAGCGGATCGAGGATGTTGCCCTTGGACTTCGACATCTTCTGGCCATGGGCGTCGCGAATCAGGCCGGTGATGTAAACCTGACGGAACGGCACATCGTCCATGAACTTAAGGCCCATCATGATCATGCGCGCCACCCAGAAGAAGATGATGTCAAAGCCGGTGACGAGCACACTCGTGGGATAAAAGGTTTTTAACTCTTTTGTCTGCTTCGGCCAGCCGAGTGTCGAAAACGGCCACAAGGCCGATGAGAACCAAGTGTCGAGCACGTCCTCGTCCTGTTCGAGCAGGACGTCCTGGCCATGTTTTTTCCGGGCCAGGGCGTGCGCTTCCTCCGCGTTGCGCGCAACGTAAATATTGCCATCGGCGTCGTACCAGGCCGGAATGCGGTGGCCCCACCAAATTTGTCGCGAAATGCACCAATCCTGGATGTTGCGCATCCATTCAAAATAGGTTTTGCTCCAGCTTTCCGGCACGAACCGGATGTGGCCGTCTTCCACCGCTTTGATGGCCGCTTTCGCCAGCGGTTTAACCTTGACGTACCACTGGTCAGTGAGAAACGGCTCAATGACGGCGCCGGTGCGATCGCCGCGCGGGACCATGAGCTTGTGGTCCTGCACCCGTTCGAGAAGTCCCCGCACCGCGAGGTCGGTGATGATTTTTTTGCGCGCCTCGAAACGGTCGAGATCGTGATACGGCGAGCCTGGCAGATTGATGCCGGCGTCAGAGTAGAAAATATTTATCAGCGGCAGGTTGTGTCGCGTGCCGACCTCGTAGTCATTGAAATCATGCGCCGGCGTGATTTTCACGCAGCCAGAGCCAAATTCCCGGTCCACGTACTCATCCGCAATGATTGGAATTTCCCGGCCCGTGAGTGGTAATTCGACCATTTGGCCGATGAATTTCCTGTAGCGCTCGTCCTCCGGATGGACCGCGACGGCGGTATCGCCCAGCATGGTTTCGGGGCGGGTGGTGGCGACGACCAAATATTCCTTGCTTCCCGCGATGGGATAGCGGATATGCCAGAGATGTCCTGCTTCTTCCTCCGAGACGACCTCCAGATCAGAAACCGCGGTGTGCAGTACCGGGTCCCAGTTGACCAGGCGCTTGCCGCGGTAAATCAGTTTCTCTTTATAGAGTCGCACGAAGACTTCGGTCACGGCGCGCGACAATGTCTCATCCATGGTGAAGCGCTCGCGCGACCAGTCGAGAGAGGCGCCCAGGCGTCTCAACTGGCGCGTAATCGTGCCGCCGGACTCGGTCTTCCACTGCCAGATACGGTTCAGGAACTCCTCGCGTCCGAGATCGTGGCGGGTTTTGCCTTCGGTTTCGAGTTGGCGCTCGACCACCATCTGGGTGGCGATGCCGGCGTGGTCGGTGCCCGCCTGCCACAACGTGTTCTGGCCCTGCATGCGGTGGTAACGGATGAGTGCGTCCATGAGCGTGTCCTGGAACGCATGGCCCATGTGCAGGCTGCCCGTGACATTAGGCGGCGGGATCATGATGCAGTAGGGTTTTTTCTTACCCTCGGGCGCAAAGTGGCCCTGACGCTCCCAAGATTCGTAGATCCGCGTTTCAATGGCGTGCGGATCGTAGGACTTACTCAGGGTGGCATCGGGTGCAGCGCCGCCGCCAGCGGGGTTTTGTGGGTTCTGGCTCATCGAAACAGTAACAGTTGAAAAGCGGGCGGAATTTTAGTGAGTTATCGGTAATTTTTCACTCATTAAACAGGCCGATCATTTCTTACCGCCTTTTTCAAGTTCCTGGCGAATCAGTTGCTGCAGCCGCAGGATGGTGCGAGTGTCGAGTCCCGCGCTCCCGGATTTACGCATCTCGACGTTGAGCTTGGCCACGGCGCGCACAACGATCTCGCGGGCGCGGTCGGGCGCGGGCAGCGGTGACTCGGTGGCTGGCGTGGCGGTTTTCTTTCTTCGCTTGCCATCCCCCGGCTGGGCCACGACGTCTTTCAATACCGGGATGTCGTCCAGTTCGTGAGAAGCTGGCGCCTCAGGCGCCGGCGATTCTCCGGTCTCATCGGGTGGCTCCGTTGTGGGGGTCGATTCGGTTTTGGCCTCCATGGCGGGTGCCTCCGGTGCGGGAGCCGTGGTTTCCGATTCAGGCACTGGCTCAGCTTCCGGTGTCGGGGGGCTGTCGGCTGCGGGGGTATCGACCGGCGTTTCGCTCTCCGCGGAGGGGCTTGTCTCTGGCGGGGACAGTTCCGGTTCATTCGGCAGGGGCGGACTCAATTCGGATGAGTCGAAATCGATAGAATATTTGTCGTTGGCTTTCTCTGGAGCGGGCTCATCCATGATTGCCAGTGTGATTTTCTTTCCGCTGGCTTCGGTTGGCGTCTCCGAAGATTGCTCCGGTTCCGGCACGGCTGGCGTCTCCGCAACAGGCGGTGTATCGGTCTGCGGTTCAGAAGAAATGTCGACACTGAGATCGATGGTCTCTTCCGAAGGCGGTGGCAAATGCTCGGGGGACGGGACTGAGGTGAAATAATCGCTGTCATCGAAACTTTCCTCGACATCAATCGTCGGCAAGGCTTCGGCCGCCTCTTCATGTTTCGCTTCCACAGCCTGATCGTGTTCTTCCAAGGGTGCTGGCGGTTCCGGCGCCAGCTCGGGTTCCGGTGACGGTACCGGGGTGGAATCCATTGAAGCCGATTCCGATTCGGGGGCAAGCGATGGCGCCTCCCCGAAGGACATTTCATGTTGTGCGCCCGGCGCCGGGTCTTTCTCTAGTTCCGGCGAAAACCCTTCCCCGCCAGGCGGTGCAGAGATAGGTGCTTCGAGTAACTCCGGTGAAATTTCTCCCGGAAGCTCCGTGGTCTCTGCGAATTTGGCGGGCGAGGGCTCGGGCGCCGCCGGTGCCTCGAAGCTCAATTCCTCATCAAGCGGTATGAATTCTTCCGCGTCAGGTTCTCCCGGACTCTCCTCCGGTTCCGGCGTGATTTCCGCGGAGAGGTCCATGGATTCCTCCTGGGAGGCGGGGAGGGCTTCTGGCTCCGCCGGTGCTTCGATGGTCAATTCCTCATCGGGCGGAGTCAAATCTTCCGGCGCAGATAAATTTTCATTTATTTCGGGCGCCAGAGCCTCTTCAGGCGATGGCGCGGCTTCGGGTTCCCCCGAAATGGGCTTGTCACTGATTTCCAGTTTCTCATCCAGGGGGGACAAGCCTTCCGGGATGTATTCCTCGATATTTTCATCTCTCGCAAGGTATTCATCATGAGCCGCGGCCGGTTTGGATTCATTGCTGACGTTGAGCTCGTGGGTGATCAGGTCTCTCAGGGAGCGCATCACGGCATCGAGATTGACTGGCCCCGAGCCCGGCGACGACGGGGCGAAATCCTCTCGCTGACTCGAGGGTTTCTCGCGGATCGGTTTGGTCTCGGTGGGGGCGTGCGCCGGTGAGGTTGACGGTGGATTTTCTGCCTTGCTTGCCGCGGATTTGTCCTCGGATAAATCCACACGAATCAGGTCCTGCAGCGACTTCAGCACCTCTTCAAGGGTGTGTTTCTCAGAAGGCTTGTGCTTGTATTTCGATTCGGATGATTCCATGGTTCAAGCCTCGACAAAATCGCCGGATGGGATTTTGTGAGTTTGCAGCGCATAGCCGCGATCGCGGTAAAAACGGAAGCGTTCGCGCGCCTGCGCCTTTTCCTCTTCGCCGCCGTTGACCACCTCGGCGACGCGTTGGAACCGGCTGAAAAACTCCGGAACCTGCGGCGTGAGCTGAATCAGCACATCCTCGTATGTCACCGGAGGGTCATCATATCCGATCAGAACCGGGATGTCGGCATCCGGCGCATTCGCGCTTAGCCCATGCGGGATGAAGCTGCCCTGATTGAATGTCCAGAGTAAACGGTCGAGTGTCTGCGCCTGCCCGGAATCGGGGGCGTAAATATAAATGTGGTGACCGAGGGAAAATGCCTTATGCGCAAGCTTGCAAACAGCGAGGTTCTTACCGGTTTCGGTATTGTCGTGGAGCAGGTAAAAATCGACGCGCGTCATGCCGTGGTTTCCGCGTCTCGTTTGTGCGCGCGGTTGATCAGGTATTGCACCAGCAACGGCACGGGACGCCCGGTCGCACCTTTTTCCTTGCCGGTTTTCCAGGCGGTGCCGGCGATGTCGAGATGCGCCCATTTGAAATTTTTTGCATAACGCGAGAGAAAGCAAGCGCCGGTAATGGTGCCGGCCTCGCGACCACCGATGTTGGCCATGTCGGCGAAATTGCTGTCGAGTTGTTTCTGGTATTCATCCCACAGCGGCAGCTGCCAGGCGCGGTCGTGGGTGTATTTTCCGGCATTCAGGATTTCGCGCGCGAGTGAATCATTGTTGGCCAGCAGTCCGCTGGCATGGGCGCCAAGCGCGATCACGCAGGCGCCGGTGAGCGTGGCAATATCGATGACCACAGCGGGATTAAATTTTTCAGCGTAGGTGAGGGCATCCGACAGGATCAGCCGGCCCTCGGCGTCGGTATTGAGCACCTCCACCGTCTGGCCGGACATGCTGGTAACAATGTCTCCGGGCTTGTTGGCATCGCCATCGGGCAAATTCTCCGAGCTTGGCACAATGCCGACAAGGTTGATCGGAAGCTTCAGTTCGGCCGCGGCTTTCACGGCGCCGAGCACGGAGGCGCCGCCGCACATGTCGAATTTCATCTCGTCCATGTTGGCGGCCGGCTTGATAGAGATTCCACCGGCATCGAAAGTCAGTCCCTTACCAACGAGCGCCACGGGGGCTTCGCTTTCCTTGCCGCCCGAGTATTCGAGGACGATCAACTTGGGCGGCTGGCGGCTTCCACGCGACACGGACAGCAACGCGCCCATGCCGAGTTTCTGCATGTCATCCTTCTCGAGCACTGTCGTCTTCAGGTTGAATTGTTTGCCAATCTCCTGAGCCTGTTCCGCGAGGTAGCTCGGGGTGCACAGGTTTCCGGGCAGATTGCCGAGATCGCGCGCGAGTCGCACACCTTCGGCGATCGCCTGACCTTCCCGGATCGCCTGCTCGCCGGTGCCAAGATCGCTGCGCTTGGGCACGGCCAGGACCATGCGCTTGATGGCGCGGCGTTGATTCTTCGGTTTGCTCTTGAGCTGATCGAAGCGATACAGCGCGACTTCCGACACTTCCACCGCCTGGCGGATTTTCCAGGCGATGTCGCGGCCCTTGATGTCGAGTTCGGTGAGGTAGGTGGTGATTTCGGTGGCGCCGGTGTCGTTCAAGACCTTTACCGCTTTCGCGGTGGCCTCGCGGTAGCGGGTTTCATTGAATTCTTTTTCCTTGCCACAACCCACGAGCAGCACGCGTTCGCTGGGAAGATTGGCGATGTTGTGCAATAGGAGGGTCTGGCCGGCTTTTCCTTCCAGATCGCCGCGGCGCAATATGGCAGCGATGGCGCCGCCCGAGACTTCGTCAATCTGGTGCGCCACGGCGGAAAGCTTGCGCGTCTCAAATATCCCCACCACGATGCAGCCGGTACGCTGTTTCTCGGGTGTACCGCTTTTAACAATGAATTCCATGCCGAATTCCTGTATTTATTTCACGCCCCGCCAGTGCAGGTTATGGTATATTTTTGGCGACTTTAGGTCACGGTTCCGTTTTGCAATCAAGCCATTAGGGATGACTTTGCGCATGAAAACGGTAATTTTGATGGTAACCCCTTAAGGCTGGCAGTTCCGGGGCATTTTCCAATGATTGTGCATTCCTTGTCAAAACCGGCCAGGCACATCTGCTTTGATCATTAATCGCGCGTTTTACCGGGAAGTGGCCGTCACCATGCTGGGTACCGCGTTGGTGTTGCTGATCGTCATGACCCTGATGAACATGACCCTGCTCCTCGGGCGGGCGGTGCGCGGCGGCCCGCCGGAAACCGTGGTTTATGTCCTGCTCGGTTACCAGATGCTCGGCAAGATCGACGTGTTGCTGCCGCTCGCCTTTTACCTGGGCATTCTCCTGACGTTATCGCGCTGGTATCGCGACAGTGAAATGACGGTCCTGGCCGCCTGCGGGGTGGGCCTGATGCATTTCGTGCGGCCGGTGATGCTGATTGGCATCGCACTCTCAGTGGTGGTCTTATCGGCGTCGTTTTACACCACACCACTTTCGGTCCGCCAAATTGAAAAGGTTAAAAACGAAAGTTCCCAGCGCACCGATCCCGAGCAGGTGGCCCCGGGTGCATTCACCGAGGCACCGGGCAAGGGAAAGATTTTCTACGCCGAAAATATTCGCGGCGACAATAGTCTTGAGGGAATTTTTGTCAGCAGCCTGGAGCAGGGCCGCCAGGGCGTGCTGGTGGCGAAATCCGGCCGCCCGTTCATCGATCCCGGAACCGGCGATAAGTTCATCGCACTGCATAACGGAACACAATACGAAGGCGAGCCCGGTTCCGCCAATTACCGCATCCTCGAATTCGAAGTTTACAACCTGCGCATCGAGCCTAAAAAACTGGATGAGCCGCTAGTACCGGTCGCGGGCCAGGCGAATCTGATGCTGTTGGGACAGCTCAGCAACCCACAGGTTATCGCCGAACTGCACTGGCGCCTGGGCAAAACCATCGTCTTGTTCGTGCTGATGCTGTATGCGCTGGTGTTCGCCTACACCGACTTGCGCCGGGGGCGCATGTCTAATTTCTTCGTTGCCATCGTGGTTTATTTCGTTTATTCCAACTTGCTCGGTATCGGCAGGACCATGCTGGAGAAGGGCACTGTTCCGCCGGTGCTGGGCCTGTGGTGGGTGCACGGCGTCATGGCGTTGGTGGCCCTTTATCTGCTGTGGCAGCGTCAGCGGAACCAACCGCTGTTTTCCCTGCCCACGAGGGCACGAAGCGCATGATGCTCTCGCTCCTCGATCGGTTGATCGCCCGGCATGTCATCCACAGCACCCTGCTGGTACTGAATGTGCTGGTGGCGCTGGCGGTGTTCTTCGTCCTTATCGATGCCCTAAAGGATTACGGCATTGCCCAATTCGGGTTGTTCGAACTGCTGAAGTACGTCGTGCTGCGCCAGCCGCAGCAGGTCTACGAGCTTTCCCCCATCGGTGCCCTGATCGGGACCATCATGGGGCTATCCACCCTGGCGCTTAACTCCGAGCTGACCGCCATGCGCGCAGCCGGAGTGTCGGTGGCGCGCATCGTCATCGCAACGCTCAAAGTCGGCCTGCTGTTCGCCGTCGTGATCCTGCTGGTGGGTGAATACATCGTGCCGGTCTCTGAAAACATGGCGCAAACCGGGCGCGCCCGCGCGCTGGAAACTCCGTTGCAGAAGAAAAGCACCGGCATCTGGCTGCGCAGTGGGACATCGTTTGTGAACATCGGTGAGGTGCTACCGGATTTCAGCCTGTTGCGCATGAACATCTACGTGTTCGGCCAGGACAATCGCCTGCGCAGCCAGACTGCCGCGCAACGCGCCCGCCATGACGGCGACGCCTGGCGGCTGGAAGGCGTGACGGAAAGCCTGATCGTTGGGCAGGAAGCAGTGCAAACGCGGCGCGTGAAGCAAGAGGTATGGCATTCGGTGTTGACCCCCGACGTGGTCTCGGTGTTCGCCATCCGGCCCGAGAGCCTCTCACTCCAGCAGCTTCATTACTACATCGGGCACCTGCAACAGAACAACCAGGACACGCGCAACTTTCGTCTGGCGTTCTGGCAGAAAAGCTTCATGCCGTTGGCCACGCTCATCATGATGCTGCTGGCCACGCCCTTTGTATTTCGCCAGCTGCGCAGCGGTGGCCTGAGCCAGCGCGTGTTCATCGGGATTATGCTGGGGCTCGTGTTCATTATTTTTCACAAGAGTATCGGTTACTTCGGTGCGCTGTATGCTTTCCCGCCCATGGCGGCGGCGCTGTTGCCGATCCTGCTCTTTTTTGCCTTGGCGATGTACCTGTTGCACCGTGCCGCGCGCGGAATATGATTTAGGCCCTTTCTGTCATACCACTTTGAACTTGAAACTGAAATCTCCTCCATGAAAACATTGCAAGTTACTTTATTGGCATTTGCCGTGATGGTTCTCGTGCTCCCCCCGGTTGCCGTGGCCGACACCCCTCGCGGCCGGGTCACGGGCGGGGTGAATTACGAACTGCCCGGCTGGTTCAAGAGCAGTTTTTTGATACTGAACGAGGACGTGGAAGAGGCCAGCCAGCGAGGCCGGCATTTGATGCTGTTCGCTCATCTGGAACAGTGCCCTTACTGCGCGCGGCTGCTGGATGAAAATTTCCGCCAAGGTGAGACCAAGGAATTCACGGAAAAACATTTCGATGTCATCGGCATCGATATTCGCGGCGGCAAGAACGTGGAATGGTTCGATGGCAATTCCTATACGGAACAACAGGTGGCCAAAAACCTGAAGGTCAAGGCCACGCCGACGATGGTGTTTTTCGACGTGAAGGGAAATATCGTGTTGCAGTTGAACGGGTACCGCAAGCCGGCCGCCCTGCGCCAGGCGCTCGAGTATGTGCACGGGAAACATTACCAAGCGCAAACCCTGGCCGCATTTGTGGAAAAGCAGAACAAAGCCGCGGTGTATCAATTCCGCAAGGATCCGCGATTTTCCGAGATGGCCAATTTCAAAAACTACGACAAGCCCCTGGCCGTGATCTTCGAGGACAAGGACTGTGCTGATTGCAACGAGTTCCATGCCAAGGTGCTGAGCCACAACGAAGTCAAACCGGAATTGGCGAAGTTCACTATCGTCCGGCTCGATGCCTATTCGGATTCACCCATTATCGACATCGACGGCGAAAATACGACGCCGAAAAAGTGGGCGCAAAGCTTAAACTTGGTTTACCGGCCGGGGATCGCGTTGTTTAACGAGGGCGCTGTGCGCACGCGCATGGACGGGATGCAATTCCATTTTCATTTTAAGGAATTGCTGCGCTACGTCAGCGGAAAGTATTACCACCAGTTTGATACGCCTTCTTTATACAACGCCGCCCGGCGGGAGGAGCTTCTGAAACAGGGCGTGGTGATCGATTACTCGCAGTGAAGCAGGTAACACCGCGGCGGTGTTTCCGATAACCGGTCTCAAGCGCCGACGTGTTGCGCCCCCAGCAGTACCACCCGGATGATCCCACTGACGAGCAGTGCCACACCGATAGACAGAGACACCGACGCCAACGCCTGCTTGCGGCCGATGGTTTTGAGCATCACCGCGAAGGTCGACACGCACGGGAAGTAGAAAGTCAGAAAAATCAGAAATGTCATGATTTGCACCCAGTCAAGATGCGCGCCGATGTCGAATGTGCCGAGCGCCTGGTAGACCATCAGCAGCGACAGTTCCTTGCGCAGGATGCCAAACAGGATCGGCACCCCGAGCAGCGCCGGGAGACCGAGCCACCACGAGGTAATCGGGGTGAAGGCGGTGTTGATGACGTCGTCGGCGCCCACATGCGCCAGCAGCGCCAGCACCACGCTGCCGCCGACGAGCAACGGCGTCACGATGGTGAGGATGTCGCTGGTCCGTGCCCAGGTCATGGGGAGCAGCGAGCGCCATCGGGGTAGGGCGTAGGGCGGAATCTCCAGCACCTGCCCGGGGCCACTTTCGGGATAACGGCGCGTCAGCACCTGGCCCAGAATCGCGATCACGATCATGCTGAGCAGGAAGATCGCGAGCACGCCGAGCCCGCCGAGATATTTGCCGGCGAGCGCGAGGATAATGGCGGAACGCGCCGAGCACGGCACAAAGGTGATCAGAAGCGAAGCAATCAGGCGTTCGCGTCCCTGGGTGGTGCGGGCGGCGGCCGAGAGCGCCGGCACGTTGCAGCCAAGTCCGATCAGGAACGGCACCGCGACACCGCCGTGCAGGCCGAGATGGTGGAAGCCACGGTCGACGACGAAGGCGATGCGCTGCATGATCCCGGACTCCTCCAGCGTCACCAACAATAACACCAATGGAATCATGTACGGCACGACGATGCCGATAAGACCAATCAGACCGTCCACCACCGCGCGTGCGACCACATCACCGGTCGATTGCGGCTGCCACGCCGAAACCCATTCGACCAGTTTTGCCGAAGTCATCGAATCGATCCAGACGCTGACCTCGAAGACCACGAACAACACCGCCGCGAACACCGCGAGGCTCCCGAGCAAGCCCCACTGCGGATGCAGGAACAGTTCATCGAGCCAGTAGCGCCAGCCGCGGCCTTCGTGCGGGGCGCCAAGACGGGTCACCGTCTCGTACAGCATGGCGGCACGATGGTGCCGGTCGGCATGCAGTTCCTCGGCGAGCGTCCGCGGCAGCGCTTTTTCGGCCGCAGCGCGCAGCTTCAACAGCCCCGGCAGGAGATCAGGGAAGTGCTGCTGCATCTCCCCGCGGAAGTAGGCGTCGTTTGCCGCCAGTTGCATAACCAAA
>Ga0224512_10000556_pt1 | contig 39013 bp, 33 predicted proteins | sample SF_May12_sed_USG_4_FD_169103 | JGI IMG/M metagenome (GOLD analysis project Ga0224512, IMG submission 169103) | Sediment microbial communities from San Francisco Bay, California, United States - SF_May12_sed_USGS_13 | ecosystem: Environmental > Aquatic > Marine > Sediment | place: USA... | reverse complement strand
ACGGAAGGGCCCGTGGTCCCCTTCACCCTGCCGCCCGAGGCCGTGCTGAAGCAGGTCATCCGCGCCCTGGAAAGCCGCCGGCCCCGGGCGCGCTATTACGTGACCTTTCCGACCTATTTGTTTGCCACGCTCAAACGCCTGCTGCCCCAGAGGACACTGGACAGGATTCTTACCAGGATTTAATACCGACAGTCGATAGAAACCGGCTAGGCCGCAGAGGCCGCCTTGCCGGTTGCGCGCGCGAAGGACAGGGCATTGTCTTTTGCATCCACCCGGATCACGTCATCGGGTCCGAAGCGTCCCGCGAGGATCTCCTGCGCCAGCGGGTTCTCCAGCTGGCTCTGGATGGCCCGTTTCAACGGCCGCGCACCGTAGACCGGGTCGAAGCCGGCCTCGCCCAGCAGGTCGAGCGCGGCATCTGTCAGCACCAGGTCGATATCGCGGTCCTGCAGGCGCTGGCGCAGGATTTCGATCTGCAGGCCGGCGATGGTGCGGATCTGCTCGCGCCCCAGCGGATGGAACACGACCACGTCATCGATGCGGTTGATGAATTCCGGGCGGAAGTGACTGCCGACCACCTCCATCACCGCGGCCTTCATGGCCTCGTAGTTCTCCGCACCCGCCATCTCCTGGATCATCTGGCTGCCCAGGTTCGAGGTCATCACGATCACCGTGTTGCGGAAATCCACGGTACGCCCCTGGCCGTCGGTCAGGCGGCCGTCATCCAGTACCTGCAGCAGCACATTGAAGACATCCGGGTGCGCCTTTTCAACTTCGTCCAGCAGGATGACGGAGTAGGGTTTGCGCCGCACCGCCTCGGTGAGGTAACCGCCTTCCTCGTAACCCACGTAGCCGGGTGGTGCGCCGATCAGCCGGGCCACGGAATGCTTCTCCATGAACTCTGACATGTCGATGCGCACCATGGCCTCCTCGGTGTCGAACAGGAAGTTCGCCAGCGACTTGCACAGCTCGGTCTTGCCGACACCGGTCGGCCCCAGGAACAGGAACGATCCGTTCGGCCGGTTGGGATCCGACAGGCCGGCGCGGGTGCGACGAATGGCATTGGAGACCAGGGTGACGGCCTCGTCCTGGCCGATCACGCGCTCGTGCAGGGCCTCCTCCATGCGCAGCAGCTTGTCGCGCTCGCCCTCCAGCATCCTGGATACGGGGATGCCGGTCCACTTCGAGACCACCTCGGCAATCTCCTCATCGCTGACCTTGTTGCGCAGCAACTGCATATCCTGCATATCGGCCTGGCCGGCGGCGGCGAGGCTTTTCTCCAGCTCGGGGATACGCCCGTACTGCAGTTCAGAGGCGCGCGTCAGGTCGCCGGCCCGGTGCGCGGTCTCCAGTTCCATGCGGGCGCGCTCGAGCTCCTCCTTGATATGGTGCGCCCCCTGCACGGCCGCCTTCTCGGCCTTCCAGATCTCTTCCAGGTCGGAGTACTCGCGTTCCAGCGTCTCGATCTCATGCTGCAGGGCATTGAGTCGCTTGATCGAGGCCTCGTCGGACTCCTTTTTCAGGGCCTCGCGCTCGATCTTGAGCTGAATCAGGCGGCGTTCCAGGCGATCCAGGGCCTCGGGCTTGGAATCGATCTCCATGCGGATGCGGCTGGCGGCCTCGTCGACCAGGTCGATGGCCTTGTCCGGCAATTGCCGGTCGCTGATGTAACGGTGCGACAGCGCGGCCGCCGCGACGATGGCCGGGTCGGTGATCTCCACACCGTGGTGGACCTCGTAGCGTTCCTTGAGTCCGCGCAGGATGGCGATGGTGTCCTCGACCGTGGGTTCATCCACCAGCACCTTCTGGAAACGCCGTTCCAGGGCGGCATCCTTTTCGACATAGCGGCGGTATTCATCCAGGGTGGTGGCACCCACGCAGTGCAGCTCGCCACGCGCCAGTGCCGGTTTCAGCATGTTACCGGCATCCATGGCGCCCTCGGCCTTGCCGGCACCGACCATGGTGTGCAGCTCGTCGATGAACAGGATGATCTGCCCTTCCTGCTTGGCCAGGTCATTGAGCACGGCCTTGAGCCGCTCCTCGAATTCCCCTCGGAACTTGGCACCGGCAATCAGGGCGCCCATATCCAGCGACAGCAGACGCTTGTGCTTGAGGCCTTCCGGCACCTCGCCGTTGATAATGCGCTGCGCCAGTCCCTCGACAATGGCGGTCTTGCCCACACCGGGCTCGCCGATCAGCACGGGATTGTTCTTGGTACGCCGCTGCAACACCTGGACGGTACGCCGGATCTCGTCATCACGGCCAATCACCGGGTCAAGCTTGCCCTGCTCGGCCCGCTCGGTCAGGTCGATGGTGAATTTCTCCAGCGCCTGGCGCTGGTCTTCGGCATTCGGATCATCCACCTGCTGGCCTCCCCTGAGGTTGTCGATCGACTTCTCTACCAGACTCCTGGTGGCACCGGCCTTGCGCAGCAACTCGCCGACACCGCCCTTGTCCTCGAGCGCCGCCAGCACGAACAGTTCACTGGAGATATAGCTGTCCTTGCGTTGCTGGGCAAACTTGTCGGTGACATTGAGCAGCCGCCCGAGGTCATTGGAAATATGCACCTCGCCGGCCGTTCCCTGTACTTGCGGCAGCTGGTCGAGCAGTTCGCCCAGCCGGGAGCGGATCAGATTGACGTTGACATCCGCTTGTGCGAGCAGGTGGCGCACGCTGCCACCCTCCTGGTCCAGCAGCGCGATCATCAGGTGAACCGGCTCGATAAAGGCGTGGTCGCGCCCCACGGCCAGACTCTGGGCATCGGCCAGCGCCATCTGGAACTTGCTTGTCATCTTATCCATTCGCATGGGAATTTCTCCGCGTGTGCAGGCTATATCCTATAGATAGGGGGTGACACGCCGACTTTCAAGCCCCTGCAAATGAACGGGGCACGGGGGAATGCCGGACCGGCCGGCACAGATCGGGGTTCAGTGCAGGGTCGCGTGGGTGAAGTAGATCACCATCACACCGGCCACGATCAGGACCATCTGCTGCAGGGCTGCCCGGGCATCGACCCGCTCGTGCAGCGTCGGGATGAGGTCGGCCACCGCAATGTAGATAAAACTCGAGGCCGCCACCGCCAGCACATAGGGCAGGATGGCCTCCATATCCTGCAGCGCGAAATAGGCCAGCAGCCCGCCGACCACCGTGGTCAGGCTGGACAGGATGTTATAGAGGAAGGCGCGCCCGCGCCGGAAACCGCTGTGCAACAGCACGGCGAAATCGCCCACCTCCTGGGGTATCTCGTGGGCGGCCACTGCCAGGCTGGTCACAACACCCAGGTGGATGTCGGTGAGAAAGGCACCGGCAATCAGGATGCCGTCGAGGAAGTTGTGCAGGCCATCCCCGATCAGGATCAGCGTGCCGGTGGAACGCTTGCGCCCGTTATCCTCTGGCGCGTGAACCTCGCAGTGATCGACATGGCAATGGCGCCACAGCACCAGTTTCTCCATCAGGAAGAAGCCCAGCAGACCCAGCAGCACGGCCATGGGAATCACGTGCAGGTCGGTGATGGCGGGACTGTTGAGCGCATGCGGCAACAGGCCCAGCAGCGCAGCCCCCAGCAGGGCCCCGGTGGCAAAGCTGACCAGGTGCGGTAACAGGCGATCACGCAGGGGTTCCCGCAGTACCAGGAACAGCCCGGCAGCCATGACGCTCAACACGCCACCTACAAGGCAGAAGATGACAATCCAGACAATCAGCGGCATCGGGTGCGGGTTCCGGTTTCAAGGCAGCGGGAATCATACCCTACCCCGTTGCCCTATAAAAAATGCCTAAGGGAAACTCTGATTAACCTGTCATTGCGAGGAACAAAGTGACGAAGCAATCTCCAACCGATTGATTCTAAATCCTGAGATTGCCGCGCTACGCTCGCAATGACGAGATTTCCTCTATGAATCAGGGCTTCCTTAGGGAAGAGTTGACTTAATCAAGTTCCGTCATTGTGGCGAAAGCCGGAATCCGGCAACCGTCTGATCAGCCATTCCTGGATCCCAGGTCTTAGCCCCGCTCCGCCCGGAATGACGACTCGAAGCGCGATGCCTCAGGCGTCTTCAAGCCAGATCAGGCTGGCCATGCGCCCGGTCACACCGTCGCGCCGGTAGGAATAGAAGCGCTGTTCGTCGGTGAAGGTGCAGAACCCGCCCCCGTGGACCGCCTTGACCCCGCACGCGGCCAGGCGCTGACGTGCCAGTCGGTACAGGTCGGCGTGCCAGCCACCGCTTGCGGCGGGATGGAAGGCAGCCTGCGCCCCGGCTGCATGACCCACGAAGGCATCCCGGACCTCGTCTCCCACGACATAGGCGCCGGCACCGATGGCCGGCCCCAGCCAGGCCAGCACGCTATCGCCCGGGACCTGCAGCGCCGCCACCGTGTGCTCCACCACCCCGGCGGCCAGGCCGCGCCAGCCGGCATGGGCCGCGGCCACCCGGGTCCCGTTCCGGTCGCACAGCAACACCGGCAGACAATCCGCGGTCAGGACCGCGCAGACCACACCGGCCCGGCCGGCGAAGGCACCATCGGCCTCGACCGGCCCCGCAACGCCGGCGGCATCCACTACCCGGGTGCCGTGTACCTGTTGTAGCCACAGCGGGGACGCCGGCAGCTGCAGGCCTTCCTCGAGGCGCGCCCGGTTTGCCTGTACGGCATCGAGGTCATCACCGACGTGATCGGCGGGATTCATCGAAGTCCAGGGACCCTGGCTGACGCCGCCCTGACGGGTCGTGGTCACGGCACGGACCAGTTCCGGGACCGGCCAGTCGGGGATGATCCAGTATTCGGGACTGAGGGGCCTATCCATCCTTGAGGTCATCACGCAGGGCCTCGACGAGTCCCTGCATGTCCTCCGGCAGTGCGGCCTCCCAGACCATCGGGCGTCCATCCCGGGGATGGGACAGCGCCAGGCGCTCGGCGTGCAGGGCCTGGCGGGTGAATCGCTGCAGCACCGCCTTGAGTCGCTCACCCGCCCCGCGCGGCAGGCGCAGGCGGCCGCCGTAGACCGGGTCGCCCACGACGGGGCAATGAATGTGTGCCATGTGCACCCGTATCTGGTGGGTACGCCCGCTCTCCAGCCGCACCCTGACCAGGGTATGGGCACGGTAGCGTTCGACCACGCGATAATGGGTGATCGCCTGCTTGCCGCCCGTCACCACCGCCATGCGCTTGCGGTCGACCGGGTGCCGCCCGACAGGTGCATCGACCCGGCCGCCGGCGGTCAGCACGGTATTGACCACCGTGAGGTACTCGCGCCTGACCTTGCGTGCCTGCAGGGCCTCGACCAGTCGCTTGTGCGCCGTCAGGTTACGGGCCACCACCATCAGTCCGCTGGTGTCCTTGTCCAGGCGATGTACGATGCCGGCACGCGGCAGGCTGGCCAGTCCGGGATCAAAGTGCAGCAGCGCGTTCTGCAGGGTACCGTCCCGGTTACCGGCGGCCGGGTGCACCACCAGGCCGGGCGGCTTGTTGATTACCAGCAGGTCTGCGTCCTCGTAGACCACGTCCAGCGGGATGGCCTCGGGCAGGCAGGTACCGGCCGCGGTGATTTCGGCCCGGATCTCGACCGACTCCCCGCCGTGGACACGCTCCCTGGCCCGGGGGACCCGGTCGTCCATGGTCACCTGGCCGTCCCGTATCCACTGCTGCAGGCGACTGCGCGAGTATTCGGGGATCAGTTCGGCCAGCGCCTGGTCCAGGCGGTAACCGCTCATGGTCTCCGGCAGGCTGACGGACAGGTGGATGGACGGCGGCATGTTCTGTCTGGCTTTGGGTTATACTGTGCGCCCTGCCCCGGCAGGACCCTTGAATACAGCTACTTCAGATACCCTAAGCCCATGCGTTTGTCGAGTTATTTCCTGGTGATTGCACTGCTCATGACGGGTGGCTGCGGACTATTGCCCGAGCAGGTGGACAAGACCAAGGACTGGTCGGCCAGCCAGCTGTATTCAGCGGCCAAAGAGGCCATGGCCGACAAGAACTACGAACAGGCAATCGGTTATTTCGAGAAGCTGGAGGCGCGCTACCCCTTCGGGCGCTATGCGCAGCAGGCCCTGCTCGAGACCGCCTATGCCTACTACAAGTACGAGGAGGCCGATCTCGCGATCGCCACGGCCGACCGCTTCATCAAGATTCATCCGCGTCATCCGAACGTGGACTACGCCTGGTATATCAAGGGGCTGACCAACTACACCCGCGGCCGCTCACTGGTGGACCGCCTGCTGCCGCAGGACGTTTCCGAACGCGATACCCGCATCATGCGCGAGGCCTATGACGCCTTCGCCTACCTGGTCAAGCACTACCCGGACAGCAAATACGCCAGCGACTCGGCCCAGCGCATGATCCACCTGCGCAACAACATGGCGCAGTACGAGATTCACGTGGCCGACTACTACATGCGCCGCGGCGCCTACGTCGCCGCCGCCAACCGCGGCAAGTACGTCATCGAGAACTACCAGCGCACCCCGGCCGTCCCGGAGGCACTGGTCATCATGGTGCGTGCCTACAGGAAGCTCGACGTGAACGACCTGGCGGAGGATGCCTTGCGCGTCCTGCGCCTCAACTACCCTGACCACCCGGATCTGGCCGAACTGGGAAAATCTCTGACCCCCTCAAGCACGCCCGAACCGGTCGGTGATCTTTAGGGAACCTCTGGTCAATTCCTTTATCGTCATCCCGGCGCATGCCGGGATCCATGTTATTCAATACATTGGATGCCGGCCTTCGCCGGCATGACGGATTACTCAGGCTTTCCTTCAACCGGCTTGTCAGCACGAAGGCCTGAAAAGCCCGAGGTGATCGGGTAGCGCCGGTCGCGCCCGAAGGCCCGCTGGGTAATCCGGACCCCGGGCGGCGCCTGGCGGCGCTTGTATTCATTGCGGTCCACCAGACCGGCCACGCGCGCCACCACATCGGGATCAAACCCCGCCGCGACAATCTGCTCGATGCTCTGGTCGCGTTCGATATAGCGTTCCAGGATGGGATCGAGCACGTCGTAGGGCGGCAGGCTGTCCGCGTCCTGCTGGTCCGGCGCCAGTTCGGCCGAGGGTGGCCGCTCGATCACACGCCGCGGAATCACTGCCCCGAGGCTGTTTCTGTACTCCGCCAGCCGGTAGACCATCAGCTTCGGTACGTCCTTGAGGGGGGCGAAACCGCCGGCCATGTCGCCGTACAGGGTGGCATAACCCACCGCCATCTCGCTCTTGTTGCCGGTGGTCAGCAGCATCCTGCCCTGCTTGTTGGAGATCGCCATCAGGATATTGCCGCGGCAGCGCGCCTGGATGTTCTCCTCGGTGGTATCCGGCGGCAGACCGGCGAAGGTCACCTCGAGGGCGTCGAGAAAGGCCCTGAATACCGGTTCGATGGAAATCTCGCGGTACGCGACCCCCAGCGCCTCGGCCTCGGTACGCGCATCCTCCAGGCTCATCGCCGCCGTGTAGCGTGACGGCATCATGACCACCCCGACCCGCTCTGCGCCGATGGCGTCCACGGCAATCGCCAGGGTCAGGGCCGAGTCGATACCGCCGGAGAGCCCCAGCACCGCACCGGGGAAGCGGTTCTTTTCAACGTAGTCCCTAACCCCCAGCACCAGCACCTGGTAGATCGCCTGTACCTCGTCCAGGTGCGGCACGCATTCCCCGGGAACCGGTTCAATCCCGTCGGGATCCATGTAGAAATCCACGGGGAACAGCCCCTCCGTGCAGGCCGCGACACGCCGGGTCACTTCACCGCGGGCATCGAGCACCACCGAGCCACCGTCGAACACCAGTTCGTCCTGGCCGCCGACCAGGTTCACGTACACCACCGGCAGCCCGGTCTCGCTGGCGCGCTCCTTGAGCAGGACCTCGCGCTCGAAACCCTTGCCGGCATGAAACGGCGAGGCGTTGAGATTGACCAGCAGGCGCGCCCCGGCCTCGGCCGCCTGCCGGGCCGGGCCGGGCCGCCAGATGTCCTCGCAGATGGTGATCCCGACCGGGATGCCGCTGACAGGCACGACGCAGGCGGCGTCGCCGGAGGCGAAATAGCGCTTTTCATCGAACACGCCGTAATTCGGCAGATGCTGTTTCCGGTAGCGTGCCATGACCCGCCCCTCGCCGATAGCCGAAGCGACGTTATAGAGCGCACCGTCCTCTGCCGAGGGATGACCCACGATCGCGACGATGCCCTCGACCTCCTCCACCATGCGTTCGACGGCGGCCTCGACGGACTCGATGAAGTGCGGCCGTAACAGCAGGTCTTCCGGCGGGTAGCCCGTCAGCGCCAGCTCCGGAAACACAATCGCATCCGCCCCCAGCTCGTCCCGGGCCTGGCGGCAGGCACCAATCACCTTGTCGGTATTGGCAGCGATCGCCCCCACCAGGAAATCCAGCTGGGCCATGACAATGCGCAGATCCGCTGAAGAAGGTTGTGTTGTCATAGGGGCGCTGGAAAACCTGGAAGGTTAGTATTCTGAGTTGTTCGTTAAATCACCGCAAAGACACAAAGGGTGCAAAGGGCGCAAAGTTAATGATTATTAAAACGCATTATTAAGGAACCTCTGATTTATTGGTCATTGCGACGACTGCATGGATGCAGGAGGTAGAGTAACGCAGGAGCAGTTACCGAGGAACAAGGTGACGAAGCAATCTGCAAACTATTGATATGACTGTCATGAGATTGCTTCGTTACGCTCGCAATGACGTGATACTCGAATTAATCAGCGGTTTCTTAACGTGAGCGGCATGCATGAATTTAAGGCTGTCTTCTCTATGCCTTTGCAATAATGTTGTTTTCTTTGCGCCCTTTGCGTCTTTGCGGTGAATGATTACTTTCTGTTCACAGCACACAAATAAATAGACTCAACCCGACAAGGCCGCTTCCATGCCGGCACCGATCTCGGCCGGTGAGCGCACCACGGTGGCACCGGCGGCCTCCAGGGCGGCGATCTTGGCCGCTGCCGTGCCCTGGCTGCCACTGATAATCGCACCGGCATGCCCCATGCGCTTGCCGGAAGGCGCCGTCACGCCGGCGATATAGGCGACCACCGGCTTGCTGACGGATGCCTTGATATAGTCGGCCGCCCGCTCCTCGTCGCTGCCGCCGATCTCGCCGATCAGGACAATGCCACGGGTCTGCGGGTCCGCCTCGAACAGTTCCAGGCACTCGACGAAACCCAGGCCGTGGATGGGATCGCCTCCCATGCCGATGCAGGTGCTTTGCCCCAGGCCGCTGCGCGTGGTCTGGAACACGGCCTCGTAGGTGAGCGTGCCGGAGCGCGAGACGATGCCGATGCTGCCGGGGGTGTGGATCACGCCGGGCATAATGCCGATCTTGCAGGCGCCGGGGGTAATGATGCCGGGACAGTTGGGCCCGATCAGGCGCGCCCCGGACTCGCGCAGCACGGCCCTGACCCGCAGCATGTCCAGCACCGGGATGCCCTCGGTGATGCAGACGATCAGCCCGATGCCGGCGGCGGCGGCCTCCAGGATGGCGTCGGCCGCAAAGGCAGCGGGCACATAGATCATGCTGGCCCCGGCACCGGTTTCCTGTACTGCCTCACGTACGGTATTGAAAACCGGCAGTCCCAGGTGGGTCTGGCCACCCTTGCCCGGCGTCACCCCGCCGACCAGCCGGGTCCCATAGGCGATGGCCTGTTCGGAATGAAAGCTGCCCTGGGCGCCGGTAAAGCCCTGGCAGATCACCCGGGTGTCGTTATCGATCAGGACGCTCATGGTCTCATGTTGTCACTGTCCCGCAGCCGCCACGACCCGGTGCGCGGCTTCATTCAGGTCCTCGGCCGTGATGATGGGCAGCTCGGTCTGCTCGATCAGGGCCAGGCCCTCCTGCGCATTGGTGCCTTCGAGGCGCACCACCACGGGCACCTTGACGTCCACCTCCTTGAGCGCCTGGACGATGCCCTCGGCGATGAGGTCGCAGCGCACGATGCCCCCGAAGATATTGACCAGGATGGCGCGGACGTGGGCATCGGAAAGGATCAGCTTGAAGGCCTCGGCGACGCGTTCGGCCGTAGCCGTACCGCCGACATCGAGGAAATTGGCCGGCTCACCGCCGTGCAGCTTGATCAGGTCCATGGTCGCCATCGCCAGCCCCGCGCCATTGACCATGCAGGCGATATTGCCGTCCAGGGTGATGTAGTTCAGTCCGTGCGCCCGGGCCTCGACCTCGCGGTCATCCTCCTGGCTGGGGTCATGCAGCTCCGCCAGGGCCGGGTGGCGAAACAGGGCGTTGTCGTCGAGGTCGAGCTTGGCATCCAGCGCCAGCAGTTCCCCGGCCTCGGTGACCACCAGCGGGTTGATCTCGATCAGGCCGGCATCGCACTCGTTCATCAGGCGCCAGGCCCCGTTCAACAGCTGCGTGAAGGCCCCGATCTGCCGGCCCTCCAGGCCCAGCGCGAAGGCCAGGTTGCGGCACTGGTAGGGCTGCAGACCGGCCGCCGGTGAGACGACCTCGGTGACGATGGACTCCGGGTCCCGCGCGGCCACCTCCTCGATGTCCATGCCGCCGGAGGCCGAGGCCATGATCACGATGCGTTCCCGCGACCGGTCGACCAGCATGCCCAGGTAGCATTCCCGGGCCAGCGCCACGGTCTGCTCGACCAGGACCGCATTGACCGGCAGGCCTTCCGGCCCCGTCTGCCGGGTCACCAGTTGCGAACCGAGCATGTCGGCAACAGCCGTCTCCAGCGTGTCGATACCATCAACGCGCCGCACGCCGCCGCCCTTGCCACGACCGCCGGCGTGCACCTGGGCCTTGACGACCCAGGCCTCGCCACCGAGTTTACCGGCAAGCACGGCGGCTTCGGCCGGATCCGTCAGCACCTGGCCGGCCGGTACCGGTATGCCGTAGTCTGCAAACAACTGTTTTGCCTGATGCTCATGAAGGTGCATAGTGCGAGTGTTTCAAATAAAGGGTATCGTTGTCCAGAAGTGTTGCGGCCCGCATGCAGCAAACGGACCCGCCCTGACCAGACGCAACTGCACAAGAGACTGACCCCCTATGCCGCTTCGAACACTGCTCATCCTGATCGCACTGGCGGTTGTGTTCCTGGCCGTCAAGCGCCTGTTCCCCCCAGCGCGTCCCCCGAAGAAAAAACAACTCAAGCACGGCAACATGGTCCAGTGTGCGCACTGCGGGATCTACCTGCCCGAACCGGAGGCCATCACCCGGGAGGGCCGGCATTACTGTTCCCAGGACCATGTTGACGCCGCCCGGGGCCAGCCACCTGAATAACCGGACCCGGACACCGCAAGCAACGAATTTTTCCAGTAAACTCCGACTATGGAATTGACATCCGAGGACAGCGTTACGGAACAGCAAGCCCGTCATGCCGTGACCTGGAAACCGCTGCAGCTGCTGACCTTCTACCGGCTGATCCTCGCCAGCCTGCTGATCGTCCTGTTCTACAGCATCCCCGAGAACGTCACCTTCGGGGAATACCAGCCAGTCCTGTATAGCCTCACCTGCTTCTTTTATCTCGGCTTCGCCCTGGTGGCGGGTTTCATGGCACGCCTGCGACGCCCCCGCTATGAATTCCAGACCGCCTTTCAGGTCCTGGTCGATATCGTCGTCATCACCCTGCTGACCCATGCCAGCGGCGGACTGGCCAGCGGCCTGGGCATCCTGCTGATCATTACCGTGGCCGCGGGCAGCCTGCTGGTTGCAGGGCGCATCGCCTTCCTGTTCGCCGCGGTGGCGGCCATGGCAATGATCCTTGAACAGGTCTACAGCATCCAGCTGCTGGGACTGCCGCGCAGCATCGGCTATACCCAGTCCGGGCTGCTCGGTATTGCCCTGTTCGCCACCGCAAGCCTGGCCTATTTCATGGCGCGCCGGGTACGCGAGTCGGAGGCCCTCGCCCGGCGCCGTGGCATCGATATCGCCAACCTGTCAAAGCTGAATGAGCACATCGTCCAGCGGTTGCAGGCCGGTATCATTGTGACCGACCACCTGCATAACATCCGCCTGATCAATTCCACCGCGCGCAAACTGCTGGGGATAGTTGTTAACAGCGAACATCGGCCACTGGCACAGCTGGCGCCGGCGCTTAACCTGCAGCTGCTCGACTGGAAACGTAGTCCCGGCAAGGAAATAGAACCGTTTGAATCCGCGTCCGGCAGCACCCGGATACTGCCGCATTTCACCCAGTTGGACACGGCCGAGGGCCAGGGCGCCCTGACATTCCTGGAAGACATGTCTGTCATGGACGCCCAGGCGCAGCAGATGAAACTGGCCTCGCTGGGCCGTCTGACCGCCAGTATCGCCCATGAGATCCGCAATCCCCTCGGTGCCATCAGTCATGCCACCCAGCTGCTGGACGAGTCGGATGAGATCGGCAAGGATGACCAGCGCCTGATGATGATCATCCGGGAGCAGACGCGACGCGTGAACACCATCGTCGAGAACATACTCCAGCTGTCACGTCCCGCATCCTCCATGCCCCGGTCCATCGAACTCGATGACTGGCTGGCCAGGTTCACCGACGAGTTCGTCCATAGTGGCGCGTGCAACCCCGGCCAGCTGAGCACCTCGGTCAAGCCGCGGGACATCACGGTCTGGATGGATCCCAGCCAGTTGCACCAGGTCGTCTGGAACCTGTGCCAGAATGCGTTTCATCATGGGAATGATGAACAAGGGAGCGTCAGGATACGTCTGCAGGCAAGCCTGTCTGATACCCAGGGTACGCCACAGCTTGATATCATCGATAACGGCCCGGGGATTGCGGCCGACATGACAGATCAGATCTTCGAACCGTTTTATACCACCAGGAGCAGCGGCACCGGACTCGGTCTCTACCTCGCGCGCGAGCTCTGCGGGATCAACAACGCGCGCCTGAGTTATCATGCGGCAGCGGAAGGCGGCAGCTGTTTCCGCATCAGCTTCCCGGAAAACGCCGGACCCGCCGTTTCAGCCATTGCATGATTGACAGCCATTACATATGAGTAAGCACCTGGCACTGATAGTCGACGACGAGCCCGATATTCGTGAACTGCTCGAGTTGACCCTGGGGCGCATGGATATCGATACGCGCAGCGCGGCCAATCTTGCCGAGGCGCAGGACTGGTTGCTGAAACAGCATTTCGATATCTGCCTGACCGACATGCGCCTGCCGGACGGCAACGGTATCGATCTGGTTCGCCAAATCCAGAAACAGGAACTGAATATCCCGACCGCGGTGATCACCGCCTACGGCAACATGGAATCCGCCGTCGAGGCACTCAAGGCGGGCGCCTTTGACTTCGTCTCCAAGCCGGTTGACCTGCAGGTGCTGCGCAACCTGATCAACAGCGTCATGAAACTGGGTGACGATTTCCCGGAACACGATCGACGCAGCCGCGAGACCCTGCTGGGCGAATCCGAGGTCATGTGTAACATCCGCTCGACCATCGGGAAGCTGTCGCGCAGCCAGGCCCCGGTCTACATCAGCGGCGAGTCGGGCACCGGCAAGGAACTGGTAGCCAGGCTCATTCATGCCAAGGGCCCGCGCGGCGACGGCCCGTTTGTGCCGGTGAACTGCGGCGCCATCCCCTCGGAGCTGATGGAAAGCGAGTTCTTCGGCCACAGGAAAGGCAGTTTCACCGGCGCCGTGAGCGACAAGGACGGCCTGTTCCAGGTCGCCGCCGGCGGCACCCTGTTCCTCGACGAAATCGCGGAACTGCCCATGCACATGCAATCCAAGCTGCTGCGCGCCATCCAGGAGAAGGCCGTGCGCCCGGTCGGCGGCCAGCACGAGGTCCCGACCGATGTCCGCATCCTCTCCGCCACCCACAAGGACCTGGGAAAACTGGTCGGCGAAGGGCTGTTCCGCCAGGACCTCTACTACCGGCTCAATGTCATTGAGCTGAATGTCCCGCCACTGCGGGAGCGGCGTGAGGACATCCCTCTGCTGGCACGCCATTTTCTCCAGCAACTGGCGGAACAGAGTCAGGTACTCAATCATTCACTGGATGAGCAGGCATTGCGGGCACTCGGGAATTACACCTTCCCTGGCAACGTCCGCGAGCTCGAGAACATCCTCGAACGGGCGACCGCCCTGTGTGAAAACAACATCATCACACCGCAGGACATGCAGCTGCCCGAACTGCCGGCGGACAGCGAGAGCACCACCCCTGCAGAGCCGCTCGAACTGGAACCCGGGGCGGTACCGCTGGACACCTACATGGACAAGGTCGAGAAAGAGGCCCTGATCAAGGCACTGGAACAGACCCGCTACAACAAGACCGCGGCCGCCAAGCTGCTGGGCATCACCTTCCGCGCCCTGCGTTACCGGCTGAAAAAACTGGGACTGGAGTAGGACGCAAATGCCAGCAAGTGACGCTCTGCGTCACATCCTGACACCAATTGTGAGTCGATTCACAGTTTGAAGGATTGTCGCGGCCTTCCGCGGACCTTGGTTCTCAAGCAGTGCCGGCATCTTCCGACCTGGCATGGTCTTATATCATATTGTTTATTATGTATTTTATTAGCCTTCCGGATACCTGGCAGCCTCAAATTCACCCGGGCGACAATAAACTGGCACGCTTCCTGTATGGAGAATATCAGCCAAAGAATCCGGGCCAGCGTCCGATACAGATGGCTGAACACGGAAGCTCGGTTGTCGGGCTGTCTGAACAAGCAAACCGTCTCAATGAACCAAACGAGGGCAACATCATGAAACAGCAACAGGGTTTTACACTGATCGAACTGATGATCGTGGTCGCGATCATCGGCATCCTGGCGGCCATCGCCATTCCGGCCTACCAGGACTACACCGTCCGTTCCAAGGTCTCTGAGGGCCTGCAATTGTCGGCTTCTGCCAAGTTAGGTGTTGCCGAAACCTATGACTCAAACGGCACAAAACCCGCTACCAATCCTGAGGCTGGGTTGTCAGCAGCCGCAAGCATCGTGGGTAGCCATGTTTCATCTGTCGATGTAGGTGGTACCGGAAACTCCGGAGAGATTCTGATCACGTACAGAACTCTTGGTGGCCAAGTTGGCACCGGCCAAACCGTCATTTTGGTACCGACATTTGAAGCCGGTTCCGTGACATGGGATTGCACCACGGGTTCCTTAGCAGCGAAATACCGTCCGTCAGAATGCCGTCCATAAGAGGCGAATATTGCTGATGAAAAACGCCCCGCTCCCGGGGCGTTTTTTTATTTAGTCAGTAAAGATATATTCAGGACTGTTAGATATAAGGCCAAGCTAAAAAATGGATATAACCCATTGGCTTAATTAATATTGAAATATCAAGTGACGAGGAACCTTAGCGGATGAAGTGCCCAGTTACCCTCAGTTTGACCACATGGGTTTTTATATTGACCATTCTATTGACGGCGGTCAGTTATTACCCAGGCCTGTCGGGTGATTATATGTTCGATGACCATCCAAACCTGCTCAATAACAAGCGCCTGGATATCGAGTCTCTGTCTCTGGAATCGCTGCACGGCGCCAGCTATTCATCCGCAGCAGGTTTGCTGCGACGCCCGGTCAGCATGTTCAGCTTCTCTCTGAACCGTTATTTCTTCGGCATCGCACCCTACTCTCACAAAGTGGTCAACCTGGTAATCCACCTGCTGACAGGAGTTGGCCTGTTTCTGCTCAGCCGACAGCTGTTATCCAGCTACCGGGAGTATCGTAATCCGGAGTTATCCGATTCGATCACAACCTGGGTACCGGTTATAGTCACTGGGCTCTGGTTGGTACATCCATTAAACCTGACCAGCGTGCTGTACATCGTGCAGCGAATGACAAGCCTCGCCGCGCTGTTCACTGTGTGCGGTTTATACCTGTATGTTGTCGGAAGACGCCGAATGTTGTCCGGGAAAAGCGGGCTGCCGTTGATTCTGACAGGCCTCTTCGTCTTTGGCGCACTGGCGATACTTAGTAAAGAGAACGGCGTCCTTTTGCCGTTATATATGCTGGTTCTGGAGATGACGCTGTTCCGCTTCCGGAACGACGAAGGACGATCCGACAAGCCAGTCATCGCCTTCTTCCTGATAACACTAGCGGTACCGGCTTGCCTGTTTCTGTTGTATCTGGTGATCAACCCCGCTTTTATCCTGGGCGGCTACAATGGTCGCGATTTCACCCTGACCGAACGCGTGCTAACCGAGGCACGGGTACTGGTGTTTTACCTGAAGATGATCATTATGCCGTCGATCACCGAACTGGGACTCTATCATGATGATATAAACATATCATATGGCCTGCTGGAGCCACGCACTACCCTCTACGCAATTGCGACCCTTATTAGCCTGTTCCTGACGTCCCTATTGTTGTTGAAAAAACACCCTCTCGTCAGTCTCGGCATTCTCTGGTTTTTCGCTGGCCATGCACTGGAATCCACCATATTTCCACTCGAAATCGCGCACGAACATCGCAATTACCTTGCTGATTTCGGGATCATCCTTGCTGCAACCGCCATTGTTGTACATGCGCCATTACATCGACTCGCGCCGGCAATCCGGACTGCTGTACCGTTCGTGTTCTTCATTCTGTTTTTAAGCACCACATGGCTACGTGCCGGGCAATGGTCAGACAATATCAATCATGCCCTCAACGAGGCCAGGCACCACCCTGAATCCCCGCGCGCAGTATTTTCTGCCGGCCGCATTCATGCCCGTCTGGCACTGCACGGTCACACTGACAGCGAGGAAAAAGCCTATGCCTACCTCACTAAAGCAGCCGAACTGGACAAGACGGGCATCATTCCCAACACAACCCTGATCAAATTTAGCTACCTTCTTGGGAAGCCGGTTAACCCTGCCTGGTTTGATGCGACACTCTACAAATTATCCAAATATCCGATAAGGCCCGACACTGTGACCAGCCTCGGGACACTGGCGGATTGCATCGGAACCGAATGCGACATTCCACATGAGATTATGGAGGCCATGTTTAACCAGGCTCTTCCCAAGAGCAACAGCCCGGAACTTGCCAGCATTTACGGTTACTATTTAATAAACAAAAGGGGTGAAATCAATAAAGGAATGGAAATGATCATCCGTGCAACGAAACTCAAACCACAAGACGCACAGGGCTGGATAAACCTGATTGAGGCACTGACTGTACTGGGAAGGTTCAGTGAGGCAGAGCAAAAACTAGCTACGTTCAGGGCAACCAATACACACGGCGGCAATGAAGGCGATTACCGGCGACTGCAGGAGATAATCGATGCAAAACGCGAAGAAAAGGCGACCGCAGTACAGTTTACTGTTCAAGAGAACGGTTAACCGATGACACATGACATAAGCATCATACTTCCAGCAAAGGATGAGGCCGATAGCCTGAAATCCCTTTTACCCAAACTACGACAACTTTATCCCGAAGAGGAAATCATTGTTGTCAATGACGGGTCAACTGACGACACCATCGACATATGTAATGCGAACCAGGTCAAGGTCATCTCGCATGTCTACTCCATGGGTAATGGATCGGCCATCAAGACCGGTACACGTAATGCGACAGGCAGATACCTTGTATTCCTGGACGCCGATGGCCAGCATGACCCGAACGATATTATCCGACTGCTGGAACAACTGGATGCCGGCTATGATATGGTCGTTGGTGCACGCCAACCTGGCACGCATGCTTCATTTGCCAGGCGAATAGCAAACACGTTCTATAACAAGCTTGCAAGTTGGATGACCGGATATCCAATAGAAGACCTGACCTCCGGTTTCCGTGCGGCACGAGCCAGGCATTTCGTGAAATTTCTATATTTACTACCCAACAAATTCTCCTACCCCACAACCAGCACCATGGCATTCTTTCGCTCCGGTCTGCCTGTGGGCTATATCCCTATCAAGACAACCAAAAGGGAGGGAAAAGGCAAGAGCCACATCAGGCTTTTCCACGATGGTTTCAGGTTCTTCATCATAATCCTGAAAATAGGTGCGCTATTTTCTCCGATGCGATTCTTCATTCCTGTCAGCGGACTGCTTCTCCTAGCGGGTTGTGCCTATTACGGGTACACCTACATCAACTGGGGCCGTCTTACCAACATGAGCGTAGTACTCTTCCTGGCATCGCTTTTTACGTTCCTTATAGGGATTGTGTCGGAACAGATCTCCGCACTGCACTACAAGGATATCGTGGAAACACGGCGCCGCACCAGAAGGCGTGATGGCTTGACAGCCATCAAGGGCCAGGGCGATATCTAGCACTTCATATTGCATATATTCAGCAGGCATTCGCTACCATGTAAGTGATGTACATTTTTCCTGTATGCGTATCGTAAACCTCAGCACCATGGACAGCAGTGGCGGTGCTGCACGTGCTGCACTGCGCTTGCATTACGGCTTGCGTGCAATCGAGGTTGATTCGCGGGTTATCGTTCAACACAAAACGGTTGACGAGGATTCCATTTACGGGCCACAGGGTATGGTGGCGAATTTTGCTGCAAAAACCAGGCTACTGATTGACCAGTTACCCGTCATTCCACACTGGCGTCACAGCAGTGATGTATTTGCTCCTGGCTGGCTGTCCGGTGACGCCTGGCGTCGTACGAATGCACTCAATCCTGACATCGTCCACCTGCACTGGATCACCAAGGCATTTCTTGGTATTCGGGACCTCCCACGACTGAATGCGCCGATCATCTGGACACTGCATGACATGTGGGCATTTACCGGCGGCTGCCATTACGATACAGGCTGCGGTCGCTACCAACAGGCGTGTGGCAACTGCCCGGTGCTGGGTTCTGGTCGTGATAATGACCTGGCACACAGGGTACAGACAGCCAAGCGACGTGCATGGGAGGGGCTGGATATGACCATAGTCTGCCCCAGCCGCTGGCTTGCCAATTGCGCACGCAGCAGTGCCTTGCTAGGTCGGCAGCGCATTGAAGTTATACCAAACGGTATAGACCTTAAGCAGTTTCACCAGACAGAGAAGGCAACCGCACGCAAGCACCTGTCGATCACGACGAATGACAGGCTGATCCTGTTTGGCGCGATGGATCCGACTGCAAATGCACGCAAGGGTTTCAGTTATCTGCAGTCTGCACTGCAGCACCTTGCAGCGTCCGGATTGAACAAAGACACCCGTGTCATTGTGTTTGGCACACCGGATCATGCGCGCCCCCCAATTGCGGATTTCATAATACAGTACATTTCACCACTGCAGCGAGATGAGGACCTGGCAGCTCTGTTCTCGGCTGCAGATGTATTCGTGGCACCGTCACTGCAGGACAACCTGCCCAACACGGTAATGGAGGCACTTGCTTGCGGCACTCCCTGTGTTGCCTTCAATGTCGGCGGTATGCCGGACCTGATCGAACACAGGGCAAGTGGTTACCTCGCCACGCCGCGTGATGATAAATCCCTTGCTAAGGGTATCGCATGGGTACTGGAGGATCAGTCACGCTGGCAGCAACTGTCACACCACGCACGTAGTTACACACAAGAACACTTCGATCTAATTACAGTAGCGAAGCAGTATAGGCAGCTATACAGCGACATACTTGATCATGTTTAAGACAGCATTTACCATAGGTCAGGAAGCAATACCAGCGTGCTCACGCCATGCAAAGATATTGAGCTGCATATCAAATCCTGCATGCAACTCCACCAGCATGAAGGGTGTGCGACTGCCATGTATCGTCTTCAGATGCAGCCTGAAACCGGCATTGCTCAGCAGACTGACAATCTCGCCAAGTCTCTGCGGTTTTCCCGGACTCGAGTGATACTCAAGGAAAATACGTTCAACATTATCAAGTAAACCATCACAAGCCAGCAGCACGGCTTCCTCGGCACCCTCGATATCGATCTTCAGCAGGTCAATCTGCCTGCCTTCGAGGATCTTCCTGATATCAACTGCCGGCACATCAATCCCGCCGCTCTTGGAAAGCCTGCCTCCATCTGCCCCTTCCTGCGTGAATTGCAGGCTTGTATTTTCATGCCAGACCGCCTGGTTGTTCAACTCCACATGATCATTGCACACTGTCACATTGTGCTTTAGGCAGTCGAAGATTGCAGGGTCTGCCTCGTAGGCATATATGCTCGCCCCAGGAAATCTTGCCAGAAAATAATTAACACTGACACCGATGTTTGCACCGATATCAACGATAACAGGCGCATTACTTCCAGATATAAATTCATAAATGCCATCAGCATAGATCTCGTCCAGCATACTGAGGAATGAGGCAACATCAGGAACACGATAATCCACACCGAAGGCACGCACCTGCTTTTCACGGTAACGTTTTGTAAATCCATGCCGCATTCTGAGCCAGGCGATCACCCGGTAGTTATGCTCGACAATCAGACGCCTGGCATGAAAGTATGGCCGCCGGATAAAACCACCGAGCAAGGAACTATCTGTCAGAAACGACATTGATTACCCGCTTTCTGATAAAACGCCCGACACGCTGCATCAAGTTGCCCTCACGCCTCTTTAGATACTGACCATAGGCATGGAATGCTGCACTGTTGACCTTGATCGGGATATCGGCAAGCGATACCGGTCTATCTGCAAGTGCAACATCAAAGTAACTGGTGGCGTCACAATGTACGCCGGAACCGTCCATACCGAAGTTTCTAACCAGCGAGACACGTGGCCAAAGAGTCAACCCCTCATTAACAAAAGCGGATGCACGCCAGCGTATAGCCCAGGAGTCGATACGTCCATGGGACTGGCGCTTGAGCATTCTCATGTAGGCATATTTTCCATCATAATCAAACGACTTTTCCATACCCTTCGATCGTAGCAAACCAAAGAGCTGCCCGGCATCCGGGCAAAATTGATCCCAGGCGCGCTTCCATGTTGCCCAACCCCAGCACTCCGCGCCCCTCAAAAAGAATGTTTCGGAGCAGACATCACTCATGTCTGCAGGAAAGGCATAACCGTGTACACAATACACATTGTCATTTGCTCGGTATTTCTCTAGCGATCTGTTCATGTAGTCCAGGAAGAACGGTGATGTTTCCATATCATCCTCAAGCACGATAATGCGACCGTAGCTATTGATGACCTCGGTTACGCCAGCTATAACAGACTTCGCAAGTCCACGGTTAACTTCCTGCTCGACGATACGCACATCCCTGAACCCTTCGACATTCCGAATATAGTCCCTGACTGCCTCGACCTTCGGAATATCCTTATCACTGCGTGCCCCGTCACTGTATATAACAAGCGACGTTTGTTCAGACAGCTCATTATCGAGTAATGATTCCAAAGTGCGACGCGTGTGTTCAGGACGATTGAATACAAACAGAACAACCGGTGCAAGTTCATTTGTTTTTGTCACAACTGGGATATCCATGCTTATGCTATTGTCACAAGCAGAGCAATTCTACAATCGACTAATGTTGATTATATGTAATTGCTCTATATTAAAGACACTAAATTAGAACGAAACAAGGTAGTCATAACAGTTTATTAGACCGCGCCTGATAAAGTTAAATTGCATAATTTCTATTTACACCGTAGCTAGTAACGTTAGCTGTACAATCTACAGTTATCGATCATAATCATGTCAAGTGATATCTGGTAAATGCTGAAGTCAGAAAAATATTCTTTTTTTAATGGACAAATAGCTGCTTGAGAATGATATTAGCACTTCTGAACCAAACTCTTGCGAGGTTAGGTAATATCCATAGTCTTGGGGCAGTGAGAATTACGAATACACTCCAGTATATCGGATTGTCCGTAGACTTAATCGAGAAATATTTTTTCAAGAACCTGAAAAATCCCGGCTCATTGAAATCATGGTATCCTGTTGCCTCAGGATCCGGACATATGTATACAAGGTCACTTGTCTCACACCGCATATCCTTCCTTGCTGCCCGGATAGTATATTCGTAGTCAGATAAATAATGAGGCAGTATACGGGGATGGAAATCACCAATAATCTTTATGTCCCTGAACCGTATGAACAGACCTCTTGTAGACAAACAGTTCACCTCCTCTCCTGTAGCCGCGACTCTAAAGGAAAGACGCCTTAAATCTGCAACTACACCTGATTCTTTAATGACGTTGCCACCGTCACAGGAATATCTCGAAAGCAGAAGTAACCCGAACCTGTTGCTAAATACTGAGCTGGCCATAGCAAGATAATCCTCATCAAACGTCACGTCATCATTGATCAGCAAAATAATGGCAGTATCACTGACATCATGCTGTTTTAGCCAGTCTATACCCTTTTGCAAACTGCCAGCCCACCACGAGCCACCACCACCCTGCAATACAGTAGCTGATGGCAAGTATTCACGAACCATATTTGCCGTGCCGTCAGTCGAGCCGTCATCTATCAGGACAAGATGATAGTTGGAATGGGATTGTGCTTTTAGGCTTTGGACGAATCTGCGTGTGATCTCCTTGCGATTGTGTACCGGAAGGATAATATAAAACTCATCATTCATGGTTTACGTAGAAAATAAACACGATTATCCCCGGCCCCAATCAAGTCGAATAGCCGCGTTATAAGGTGATTGAGTTTTAACCAATGCATGATATTCAAGCCCTTCATTATCACTTGACGTATTTTTCCTGTGTGGACACGCGTAGACCAGTAAGCAGAAAATTTTCCAGGCATGGGGTATGTCAAATAATGCAACCATTGATAACGCAGCCATTCCGAGCTTGTAATAGTTTTTGCATCAACAAACTCAAAACCAGACTTTATCGCTGCAATTTGCATCGACTTTACACTGAAGAATTGTTGATGGTAAGGAGCATGCCAGTGAACCCATTTATTTCTGAAAAGCCTGCCCCCCCACCCTTGTGCATTTGGTGTGCTGATAACCGTAATACCGCCAGGTTTCAATACCCTTTTTACACCCTCCATAAATGTAATAGGATCTGATACATGCTCAATCACCTGGTCCAATGTTACGTAGTCAAAACTATCCGGGTCGTAGTTATCCGCATTGAATAGCCCAACCATTATGTTCAGACGATATCGTTCCGCTACACTGCGTATATTTACATCAAGCTCAACTCCGTGCGCATCACACCCGCGTGCACGATGATATCCTAGCGATTGACCAAATCCACAACCAATGTCCAGCACTTTCACATTGGGTGGAACCCATCGAAAGGCAGAGGAACCAAGCCCGTTCCACCACCTGCACAAATAAGTATTTTCCTTTTGCGGCGCCCATGACGCCACATCCAGTTCAGAGCGTGGGTAGTAATTTGTATACAAGTCTGTCAGTTGGTCGGCTGTCATCTGCACATCGAGCGACCGATGACTGCAATTGGTGCAATAATACAAGCCGAACTCTCCAGGATATCCATATCTGTCATCGTATAACAGTTTGTTAGAAACCATTGCTGATGAACATATTGGACAACGATATCCAGGTTCATTCATAACATCTCATCAAAACTCGCATTTGCATGACGCCATAATGTAATGATCAACATGTATTCTTGCATCATCTAATAGCAATGTATCATAGAATTATTGAGCTTACCTATAATGTAGATTTGCTAACTAGATACATCAAGGAAAGACTCATATATGATTATGTATTGTCCTGATATGCATGGGTACTGACACATACGCGAACCGGGTTGAATTCAACCTAATTGCGACTTATATATCGCAGTACATCAAAATACTGACCAGTAATATTTTTTATCTCACCCTTGGCGTTGATCATTATAAGGTGAAATGTCTCATGGCTATATAATAGTCGGTATATATACTTACTAATAAATCGAGGCACCCATCTTTCGCTCTGTAAAAACAAGCGGGTTCTAGTGCTTAAGGTATTATTGCCTGGAAGTAGGCTTTTCATTTCCAGGGTATACGCCCTGAGATCCTGGCTCAATTGACCATCAACAGTCCTGAAGCAGCTTATTAGCGCATTAACACTTACCAAGGGGGAGTATTCGGCAAATTTAGCCCATAGATAGTAATCACCGGCAAGTTTTAGTGTCGCGTCAATCCCCCCAGCACGGTCCCACATGTGTGCACGCCAGAACACACTATCCTGCTGTATGAAATAGTGGTCACGACCATACACTCCATCCCTGATCCAACTTTGTGCATACAGAAGACAGCGCCCGGCCCGCCATATTGTTGTTGCGTCTCCTGTTATATATGAGGTAATACCTTTGAGCCAGTGGATGTCAGTATATTTGGAAAATACATTGACTATAGTCGCAAATGCCCCTGGCAAATAAATATCATCTGAATTAAGCCAAGCATAAATATCACCTGTAGCGGCCTCAAATCCCTTGTTGATAGCATCATACATCCCGGAATCATGTTGAGAAATATATATTAGTTCTACTGTATTACAGCCTGATACGAACTCACTGCTGCGAAGCAGGCGCTGGAATTCTTTAATAACCTCTTTAGTGCCATCGGAGGACTCATTATCTACAATAATGTATTCAATAGAAAATTCACCGCATTGTGTAATAACGCTATTTATTGTTTGGCGAATAAAGCGAACTGAATTGAATGACGGAGTTACAATGCTAATTTTCACTTGGATTTGGCTTTATTCGCTTCCAGGTTCAGACTGATCGGGTATACTTTTCCTTCTACTGTTTTATGGTAAACAGAAAAGTCGTCGAATGTGGTAAGGCTGCAACTACCAGGCACCCATTCCCGAGCGTCAGTAAATCCTGTACACACAAGATGTTTTATTAAATTATTTTTATTAAATATTATATAATGGTAATTATATTTATTATTTTGACCACCCATTATTTGCTCCACTATGTCATCAGGATCTCCGGTATCATTATATATATCTAGAAGCTTATCGAAATCTGGCACTGATAGACGAAGCACACCACCCGGTTTAAGCACTCGGTTCCATTCAGATAGTACACGATCAATTTCACTGTATTTAAAATGTTCCAGGCAGTGACTGGCATAAATTAGGTCAACTGAATCATCAATAAACATATCCAATCGACCAATGTTGCTAACGTAATGCACATGACGATGGGGATAGCTATCAATGTTAATAAACTCTGGATGGTTCGTCGTACCACAACCTAGATTGACGAATATCTTGCCATCATCTTCTTTAAATACTGGCCTGTTAAAAAATCTGTAAATCCTGTCTTTAGATGCTCTAATATTTCTATAATATGATTTTAATTGACTTTGTACTGAACTGGGCAATATCGTACTTAGTAACTTATTTATGATCATCATTGCTTGCCGCTAATATGTGCCCTGACATCACCAGGAATAACCCAATTCATGAATGGCGCCACCATGGTACTTGTTAAATAGTTCTAAATCTTCTGGACCAAAAACATCTTCCCAAGAGCCTGGCTTACCTTGACGAACAAACTCCACTGTTCGTAACTGATCTAAATTAAAACCCTTTGTCTGCTCCAGCTTCTTCATTGATTCAAATGAAGCACGCTTTACCGCATTCTCGATAATAGAATCTGACACCTTATTTTGAGTAAACTCCAGTGCTTTTTTTAAGCATGCAGCAGTATCATTTATTAAGTCCTCATACCGAATAATCAGCTTTGACTCCAGATCCGCATTTAACCATCCCATGACATGACTTTTCCATGGTCCATATGAATAACCAGGTTTTGATGAATATTCAATGAATTCACTTAATGGCATGTCTGTTTGATCTCGCTGGTTACAAAAATGCCAGTATGACACCATCACATCACGACCATCACGAACAATACAGATAGCCCGTTTAACATGCTTTCTTGCAAGTCTATTGTATTGCGTATGCTCTTTAATTAAACGATGTTTAAGTTGGTTACATGGAGCATTACTATCCAGCAGCATTTTACTATCATGCTTAAGATGAAAACTCGGAATATAAGCAGCCATTTCGACGAGATCCAGATCAGTCAAATCTGGCCAAATCGAATATGCCATCAAGTAACGAACCCATGTGTTCCCTGACTTTGGGTATGAAACCAGATAAATATCTGAATCTCGTGGATTTGGTACTTCCCACGAAGCTGAGTGTTGTCCTCTTAATACAAGATTCTTAATTTTATTTTTAAAACGATTAAGCACCATCATATTTTACTTCCCACTGCATAGGTATTGCGATATATCCAGACCTATTCTCTCCCGGAACATGGGAAATATGCGACTGGTTGTCCGCTACCTCAAATTGCAGAATATTTTCCATCTCTATAAAACGTTCAACCCCTGGCATACCAGCAAAGACTTTAACTGTATATAAGCCGGGCATCAGCATATAGGCCGGCATTCTCATAATTTCATTGTATATGCCTGGCTCACGAAGTTTACCCAGCCAGTCAGTTGAATCAGTATCCATACTGGAAAATATGATCGCGCCTGCAGAATCTATAATTTCTACGCCAATTCGCATATATGTAACAGATACATTAAGTTTCCACGTTAAGTGTATAGAGCCAACCTGATCAACCAGCAGAGTATGCGTTGGCTTTCCTTCTGGACCAAGAATACTCGCCGCTATAATTCCTGCTTTGACATCTGCACCAACTTCATTATCATTCACATACGTACATCCTGATTCTGCAGTTTTATGATGCATGTATTTGGAGATAACTTCATCCACTGTTTCATATAAAACCAAAGCCCCTTCATCAAGCAATATTGCCTTATTGCAAAGTGTATTAATTGCACCCATATTATGACTCACGAACAACACAGTCCTTCCTTCATTTCCCACCTCCTTCATTTTCCCCAAGCTCTTCTTCTGAAATTGTGCATCACCAACCGCTAGTACTTCATCAACCACGAGTATTTCTGGCTCCAAATGCGCAGCCACGGAAAAGGCCAATCTGACGTACATACCACTAGAATAGCGCTTAACTGGCGTGTCTAGGAATTTCTCCACTTCCGCAAAAGCAACAATTTCATCAAATTTTATTTTTGTTTCTTTTCGGCTCATGCCAAGAATAGCGCCATTTAGATAGATATTTTCTCGTCCACTTAATTCCGGGTGAAATCCTGTTCCTACCTCCAGCAAACTCGCTATTCTGCCGTTGATATATATCCTTCCTCTAGTAGGTTCGGTAATACGCGAGAGCACTTTCAATAGCGTGGATTTGCCGGCACCATTTCGTCCTATTATCCCGACTCTATCGCCATGTGTGATTTCAAAATTTAAATCTTTTAACGCCCAGAACTCTTCATGAGCCTGCGGATCTGCTTTCGCAGCATCAAAAGGATGCCTAAGCTTCGCAACGAGATTTTGGCATGTATTTATTAGTGATTCACTCAACGTATCATAGCGAGCTGTTTTATTCTCATGCCTGATGACGTATTTTTTACTTAGATTTTCTACTTTTATGGCTACACTCATTAGATTACATCCGCGAATGTTTTTTCTGTATTTCTAAAGTGGATAATACCTGTAATACAAAGGAGCGTGACGACACTGATTGATATAATCAATTCCGCTGCATTAAGCGCAGTACTACCTCCACTAATGGCCCAGCGGAACCCATCAACGACGGCAACCATTGGATTTAGGTAATACAATACTCGGTATTGCTCAGGCACTATTGTCGAGCTAAAGCCCACAGGAGAAATATATAGTCCCAGCTGAACAATAAACGGAATTACATACCTGAAGTCTCTGTATCTAACATTTAATGAGGCAAAAAACAGCCCCGCGCCCAGAGCAGCAAAGAATCCTAGAAGCAGGAAAAGCGGCAAAGTTAATATGTGCCAGTCCGGCCAATAACGGTACCATGCTATCAGGACAAGCAGGATGGCAAATGAAATAAGAAAGTCTACCGCCGCTACAATAACCGGGGCTGCTGGAATAATAAGTCGCGGGAAGTATACTTTTGAGATTAGGTTGGCATTACTAACTAGGCTGTTACTTGCTTCTTCGAATGCCGTTGCAAAAAAAGTCCATGGCAACATAGCGGCAAAAACAAATACGGGGTAAGGCACGCCTTCGCTGGGTAATTTGGCGATTTTCCCGAAGACTACAACCAGGATCATCATGGTTAAAAGCGGGCGTATGATGGCCCATAACATTCCTATAACGGTTTGTTTGTAGCGTACTGCGATATCACGCCATGCAAGGATATAGAAGAGCTCCCGGTATCGCCATATATCCATCCAGTAATGGCGTTCTGCCTTGCCCGCTTCTATTGTTAATTGATAATTTGTATTTTCACTCATATACGAATCAAACTTTGACGTGAAACGGCTAACGGAGTCCTTGCTTTGAAGAAGGCTCCATCGCGTGCTCTGATGCTCAATATTTTCCCTGCGCAGTGGGTTAGTCTATTCATGTATCGCTGGGTTTCACTATTGGCAATGGTTGACAATCCCTGATTTCTTGGATGTCATTATCGAATGTACTCATTGGTTTCCTCTCTCAATCCACGATCCCGGAAGACACAATGATGCGCGAAACGGCCCTGGTCTCATGGCCTCTTGCCATGTCTTCATGGTCTATGAATTAATCAACACTGTTCCAGATGATGTAATGGATCCGGTATTTGTGCGGCATTATTTCTGTATCACGGTACCCCAGCACCAGCGGTCTTAGGCGTGCCTTCTGGCATCGCGGAGCGGGGCAGTACAGGTCGTAGCTTGCGCGTTTGTCTCACACATGCTTCTACTGGTTGGCCAATTTGTGGGTTATATTCACTTCCTGTTACGTCGCTAGCCAGTCGGCAATCTGTGCTTGACTATATTCGGCTTTGTTTAGAATGTAAATTTGGTATCCTTCATCATTTGATAAGCTGCGCGTTGCTCATTGCTGCTGCTCTTGTTTGCGGCGACAAGAACCAAGCTATCACCGCAGCTTACCCCTTGATCAAACGGTCTGGGTTGCGTTATCCTATTGTTTTTTAATATTTTATTTATAGCATCAGCAATCTGATGGTTTGAATTGTTATCGCCTCAAAGGCGTGTTCAAAACCGTTTGCCGCTCGGCAACAGCGAGGCAGGAGAATTTCTACCGCTCGTCTCAGCCCAGGGGTAACTCTTTGAACACGTGACATCTATGACCCAACTTTCGTTTCGAGATCACTTTCGACAACAGCAAAGGTCAAAGACTGGCGAGTCCTTCCGGCAAGGCGGGGATTTGACCTCCATAATCATATCAAAGGTCTGAGAGAACATCCCTAGGGAGATCACTGCAACCAGGATCTGTATTCCGAAATCATCCTAATTCACAAGCAGTATAGAGGTCATGCAGGCGTCGGGGGGGGTACGTTCGGTTGTGAGTTTGGTGACCGGTTATAGAAGACGCTTCAGGATTGATTCACTGTACTAATGACAATCTTCGTCAGTATGGCCTTTCAATATACATTGGCGGATTGGCCCTCATATTTGTCAGGCGTCTTGTGATTTTTGAAGTTGGCCCAAAAAGCTGTACTCCTTATCCAGCATCTCTCTAAGCCTTGCAAGGCTAGCCTCTGAAATCTGGGCATTATAGCTGCCTTTACGAGTGTGTATCGACTCAAGTCCTAATCCCGTTTTCCTGTTTAATTCGTCTATTCCATCGCTAAAGTTATCTGTGAAGAAATAGTGTGAAAGTTTTTTTACCTGAGCTACAGCTTCGTTAATATGATACCGGCTAGAAAACATGTACAACTGGGTAAGTAAATGATCTTGAGGAATTCGTTGTAGAAAATCATCAAAATTTCCTCCAATCCACTTACCTTCAGTCGCCATGCATGGATGGCCAATATTATTCACATGAAAATCCATTAGCATATTATAGTGTGAGACAACCCGTTTTACCGGATCCCGGAAACAAGTTATCGTGAATGTCCCTTTGGGTAGGTCAAGCTTATGTAGCGGGATATGGGAAAATCCATAGAAATAGTTTCCTCTATTAATATATCGGATATTCCATCCTACATAAATTATTTCATTACTAAGAAGACGGTGGTCTGGCACACTGCTCAATTGATTGTATAAAGATGCCGAGTCTTCTCCGGATAGAGATAGAAACATATTATTCAGCGATGTCCCGCCTGTCTTGCGTATATGGACCAAATAGATTCTCTTGTAACCACGAATATCATATTCAGATGCTATTTTATGATACCTTCTCTCTTCCAGTTCTCCCTTTAGTCTGTGGGTAACCTTTCGCACAAATTTTCTTGGATTCATATTGTCACCTGATGATGCGCCTACGACCAAGTTCACCAGCGGCATTTGGGTGCGGAGGTAATGCCTTCCGGTACAGTGCCTTGATACTCATCAAGGCCTCCTGAGGATTTTCAAACGGAACTGGATGCCTAGCTAGCCCAAGATATTTTCACCCATTTATTACGAAAGTGGATTCACCAGTCACAGTACACGCCAGAACGGCCTGAATAGTAGAAGGCATTTTAATTGGGTGCCACTGTAATGATCTTCCCGACTCATGCCAACTCGAAGGCCCCGCCCACCTAGCGCGCAATAGTATCTCTCTGACCAAATAATGTAACTCTAGAGAAGGTGCGCATGATCAGAATGTCTTATAATAAATCAATTAAGATTGATGCTGTTTATCAGATAAACAGCGATGTCGATGACTCTTTAGCCAGCTATCATTCGATAGCTACTATGAAACAGTACTTTCCGGTGGCAGAAAATCATTAGTATCCGCGCAATATTTCTTTTGTGTCGTTCTCCCACAGAATTAGCATTACACAGCTTATCTAAAAATAACGACAGTAATCCGAAGCTTCAGATGTCACCCTTGGAAGGCCATACTTTTCACCGCTCACAATATAGACCTTGATAATCTTGTCTAATAGAAGAATTAATTAAAGAAATTAGTACCAGGCACATGGTCAATACCCAGCAAAGCATCCTCAAGGGCATTACAACTGCTTTCCCAGTCAGGCACATCTGCGTATCTAATGCGGCCCTGCTTGAGGGAAAATCCGATTTTTCGAGTTAACGCATGTGGATCCGATGGTTGCACAAGGCATTCCGGATGTTCCCCAAGTATCCACTCTGTAGCCGGTGTCTGCGTTGCCACAACCGGGACTTGGCAATTCATTGCCTCATACAGCTTTACCGGGTGACTGTAGCGCCCGAAGGCACTGTCCCGATTGATGACCGCCAGTGTATCCATGCAATTCAGCAGTAGCGGCACTTTTTCATCCTCGATATAGCCAAGTGAAATGGCCGACTCCGGCACCGGCACATTACCCCACTGCCTGCCGGACAGCACCAGGCCAACATTCGGCCTGATCAGCCTGATTTGTTCATAAGCCTCGAATAGCACCTCGACGCCACGACTCTTGTGCAGTGACCCGCAGTAGCCGATCAAATGCCCGTCAGCGGGCAGCCCCATCTGGCTCCTGCACTCCGCCTGGTCCATCGGTCTGAAGCCCACCGGGTCCGCCGCCATCGGCACAACAACTGCAGGGCAGCCAGTACGATGCCGCGACATGTACTGCAACAGATCCGGTCCGGCTGCCGTTACCAGGTCTGCGCGTGATAGGGCCCGGCGCCATAGTCCGTGCAGTGGCATCAGCCACGGGATGTAGCTTTCATAATTGTCATAGGCATCTATACACACACGGATGCCGTATTTGTGCCCGTAGTACTGTGCCAAGATACCGAAATAGGTATCCGACAGGCCAATCACCCAGTCAGGCCGGTCAGTCCTGAGAAGCTGTCGCAACCTGCCAGGGTAACGTCCCGGATTTCCGGGGGACAGGGGTTCGGAGAGCCATCGGATACCATCGCGCCTGATATCAACCTGCATTTCATTGCGGTAATCAAGCAACAGTAGGGTTACTTCGTGGCCGCGCTCGGCAAGGGAGCGTGGCAAGTAATAAAAGCGGCCGTAAGGCCGCTCGACGAGGTCCCGCCCCATCGGGCTGCGCTTACTGAGAAACAGTAGTTTCAATGGAATTGTATCGGCTCGATCGAGTTAACAGACACTCCAGGCTTTCACAACATTCCCTAATCTCACATTATGTAAAGTATAACGCCACGAATGGCAGCGATTACCCTAAAATCTGCAGTCTCGCCGAAATTTGCGTTATTCTCGTACCAGACCCCGTGCGGCCACACGGCACCTACCGGAACCGCTCCCGGGATCATTGATTACGCCCGGAGGCAATCATCGTGAGCAGAGATTATCAGTATGATTTCTCGATTAACAGTCCCCCTATACGTGATACCGGGAACCTGAATCGCAAGACCTGTACCAGGTCCGCGGTGCTGCCAGACTACCTATCCGAACCCCTTGCCCACTATGACCTGTTGAATGTCGGTAGTTCTGCCGGCATCTTTTATAATTACCTGTCACCACACTTTTACACAGTGGTTGGCATTGACAGCGACGAGCCCGCAATCAGCCATGAGCAGGCCACCTATCAGCGGGGCAACCTCGAATTCAGGCTGGCCGATGAACTCAACCTGCCGATTGAGGACAACAGCTTTGATGTAGTGGTCTGCTTCCAGGTCTACGAGCATGCGCCAGACCGAATAGAATGTTGAGCGAGATCATGCGGATACTGAAGCAGGAAGGTGATCTGCCATTTCTCTGCCGGCAATCGCCTGATGTGGTATGAACCGCATTACACACTGCCGCTGCTGTCCAAGCTGCAGCGGTCGCTGGCGCATATCTTCATACGCCTTGCCGGAAAGTCCAGCCATTACCACGAGAAGCATCTCAGCTACTGGGGACTTAAAACACTGGTAAAGTATTCCACCTGCACTGATCATACGGTGGGACTGGTTAACGAGCCCGGAAAGTATTTTACCGACTACATGGTCCCACCCGGCAGCTAGAAGGCCGGAAATGCCAATATAATGCTGAATGCCGTCTACTGGGCATTTCCCGACTACATCTGGAGACTACAGAAGCAATAGTACACATATCGAAACCAGGCCCTTGATGACCAAAGAATGACCGGATTGCCGTGGCTTCTGTTCCTAAATTAATACTCAGCATATCAAATTCAAATTACAATGCACTCGATACTGGTCCTTACTTCAACCTATCCTCGATGGGAAGGAGACACTGAACCAGCTTTCATCCATTCATTGTGTAAACAGCTCACAGGACGATACAAGGTTATTCTCCTTGCGCCTCACTATCCGGGCGCCAAACTAAGGGAAAAGATAGATGGCATAGAGGTATACCGGTTTTTCTATTCCTTACCAGCCATGGAGCATCTTGCGTATAATGGCGGCATTATTCAAAACCTGAAAAACAACCGTTTGAAATACCTACTTGTTCCCTTCTTTATTGCCAGCCAGTACATTAAGATTGTAACACTCTGCAGGAAATACCGGATCAGCCTGATCCATGCACACTGGCTGATTCCTCAGGGCCTGTCAGCTGTATTGTCTCGTCACCTCATTCAAGATCATACCCGGATTCTTTGTACCTCCCATGGCGGCGACCTGTATTCCTTGCAGGGCGGGTTATTATCCGCCATTAAACGCTATGTATTACGTCAGGCCGATCACGTCACCGTTGTTAGCGAAGCGATGAAGACTCGGGTCCTGAAAATGAATTCCAGTCCAGCTAAAGTCACGGTGCAAAGCATGGGTGTTGATCTGACAAATCGATTTATCCCTGATGACAAGGCAACGAAATCTACGGATCTTATATTCGTAGGCAGACTGGTTGAGAAGAAAGGTGTCTCAACCCTGATCAGGGCGATGCATCACCTGAGTCCGGATTTCCCGGAATTGCAATTAACAATTATCGGGGATGGACCGGAAAGACCTGCCCTGGAAAAACAGGCACGGGCTTCAGGCATATACCACCAGATTGATTTTCTGGGAGCTGTGCCAAATGAACGATTGCCGGATTATTATCGTTCGGCAAGAATCGCTGTTGTCCCGTCAATTGTCACAGCAGATGGTGACCAGGAAGGCCTGGGACTGGTTGCCGTGGAGTCGATGGGATGCGGCTGCGCCACAGTGGTTTCCAATCTGCCGGCACTGGAGGACGTAGTTAAAGACAGTGAGACCGGCCTTATGTTTGAATCGGGCAATGCAGCGGATCTTACGGATAAGATCAGGAGGCTTCTGGTTGACGAATCGCTACGGCTGCGCTTGGCCAGAAAAGGTCGCGAATATGTTGCATCCAATTTTGACTGGGATGAGGTCGGGCAGAATTATATTGAGATTATTGATAAATGCCTGACCTACAAGCCAGCTCAATAGGAAATGCATATAAGACCAGGACCGCGGTTATGAGCATAAAAACCCTTCAAAACCGGGCCACGACCCTTAAAGATTCACTGCCAAAGGTCGAAACACTAAGGGTGTGGGTACAAACCTGAAGACAGAGCCATATGACCTTGCCACCTGATTTACCACGGCGCCAGGACATATAACCCATTGACAAAACAGTTATTTACTGTAAATTAACGGGGTGTTGCCAAGCGAGTGAAATTTCCGGTATACAGCGCAATACAGGACACTAATCACAGCAAAACACCAATTTCTATAGTGCAATACATAAATGGCCACGACTAATCCTACATCACACCTCAGCGGCCTGGCCCGCCGGCTGGTCATGGACGGCCTGCTTGAGGAAGGTGACGCGGTCAAGGCCAACGAGACGGCCCTCAAGAAGCGCAAGCACTTCGTCAGCTACCTGGTCGAGAACAAGATCCTCAAGGGCCGCGACATCGCCTGGTCCGGTGCCCAGGAATTCGGGGTGCCGCTGTTCGACCTGCGGGTCATGGACATGGAGACGGCCCCGACCAGCCTGGTCACCGAGAAGCTGGTCCGCCAGCATCACGCCATGCCGCTCTACAAGCGCGGCAACCGCCTCTACGTGGCGGTGTCCGACCCGACCAACCTCAGCGCCCTGGATGAATTCAAGTTCCATACCGGCATCAACACCGAGGCTGTCCTGGTCGAGGAGGAGCAGCTCAGCAAAGCCATCGAGATCGCCATGGATACCATGGACACCACCATGTCCGATCTCATGGACGCGGATCTCGACAACCTGGATATCGCCGCCGGCGATGATGATGCTCTTGGAGGCGATGTCTCCGAATCCGACATCGACGACACCCCCGTCGTGCGCTTTGTCAACAAGGTACTGGTGGATGCCATCAACAGGGGGGCCTCCGATATCCACCTGGAGCCCTACGAGAAGGAGTTCCGGGTGCGCTTCCGCCAGGATGGTGTATTGCACGAGATTGCCTCGCCGCCCCGCTCGCTGGCCATGCGCATCGTGGCGCGACTCAAGGTCATGAGCCGCATGAATATTGCCGAACGCCGGGTTCCCCAGGATGGCCGCATCAAGATGAACCTGTCGAAAAACCGCTCCATCGATTTTCGTGTCAACACCCTGCCGACGCTCTATGGCGAAAAGGTGGTGCTGCGTATCCTGGATGGTAGTGCCGCACAGATCGGCGTGGATGCCCTCGGCTTCGAGGAAGACCAGAAAATCACCTTTACCGAGGCCATCAACAAGCCCTATGGAATGGTGCTGGTCACGGGGCCGACCGGCAGCGGTAAAACGGTCTCGCTGTATACCGGCCTGAATATGCTGAATACCCCCGACCGCAATATCTCCACCTGCGAGGACCCGGTCGAAATCAACGTGATGGGCATCAACCAGGTCAATGTCAATCCCAAGGCCGGCCTGGATTTCTCCCTGGCTCTGCGGGCCTTCCTGCGCCAGGACCCGGACATCATCATGGTGGGTGAGATCCGCGACCTGGAAACCGCGGAGATTGCCGTGAAGGCGGCACAGACCGGTCACCTGGTCCTGTCCACCCTGCACACCAACGACGCCCCGCAGACACTGACGCGTCTGGCCAACATGGGGGTACCGCCCTACAATATTGCCTCGGCGGTGCACCTGATCATGGCCCAGCGCCTGGCACGGCGTCTGTGCAACAAGTGCAAGAAGGAACTGGATATACCGCATGAGGCCCTGGTCAAGTCCGGCTTCAGCGAGGAACAGCTGAAAGACATTACGATCTACGGCCCGGTGGGCTGTGACAACTGTACCGGCGGCTACAAGGGCCGGGTGGGCATCTACCAGGTCATGCCGGTATCGGAGGAAATGGGCCGGCTGATCATGGAAGGGGGCAATTCCATGCAGCTGGAAAAACAGGCCAGGCTGGAAGGCGTCGCGGACCTCAGGGAATCCGGACTGAAAAAGGTCGCGGCCGGTATCACCAGCCTGGAAGAAGTCGATCGGGTCACCAAGGAATAAATCATGGCAGAAAAGGCACTCAAAGAACCGGATCTATTCATCTGGACTGGCATGGACAAGCGCGGTATGCGCATCAAGGGCCAGACCCGCGGAACCAATCCCTCGCTGATCAAGGCCGACCTGCGCAAGCAGGGCATCAAGCCGCTCAAGATCAAGAAACAATCCACCCTGTTTTCCAAGGGGGCCAAGAAGAAGATAGCGCCCAAGGACATTGCCGTTTTCTTCCGCCAGCTGGCCACCATGATGGGTGCCGGCGTCCCCCTGGTGCAGGCCTTCGAGATCATCGGCCGCGGTCATGACAACGCCGGTATGCGCGAGCTGCTCCTGAAGATCAAGAACGAGGTCGAATCCGGCACCAGCCTGTCGGAATCGCTTGCCAAGCACCCCTATCATTTTGATGCCCTGGTAATCAACCTGGTCAATGCCGGCGAACAGGCCGGCGTACTCGAAACCCTGCTCGACAAGATCGCCACCTACAAGGAAAAGACCGAGTACCTCAAGTCCAAGATCAAGAAGGCCATGTTCTACCCGGCCGCGGTCATCGTGGTTGCCGTCATCGTCACCTCGATTCTCCTGATCTTCGTGGTACCCCAGTTCGAGGAGTTGTTCAGCAGCTTCGGCGCCGACCTGCCCGCCTTTACCCGCATGGTCGTCAATCTCTCCGAGTTCATGCAGCAATGGTGGTGGCTGGTCTTTGGCATCCTCATCGGCACCGTCATCGGCTTTCTGCAGGCCAAGAAACGTTCGCGCGCATTTGGGCGGGTACTTGACCGCTTCATCCTCAAGATACCGGTTGTCGGCCCGATCATGCACAAGGCCGCCGTGGCCCGTTATGCCCGCACCCTGTCCACCATGTTTGCCGCCGGCGTGCCGCTGGTCGAGGCGCTGGAATCGGTATCAGGTGCCACGGGCAACGTGGTGTATTCCGATGCCGTTCTCATGATTCGCGACAGTGTCGCCACCGGCCAGCAACTCCAGTTCGCCATGTCCCAGACCGGTCTGTTCCCCAATATGGTCGAGCAGATGGTCGCCATCGGCGAGGAATCCGGCTCCCTGGACAGCATGCTCGCCAAGGTGGCGGACTTCTACGAGCAGGAGGTGGATGATGCCGTCGATGCCCTCAGCAGTCTGCTGGAACCCCTGATCATGTCGATCCTGGGCATCCTCATCGGCGGCCTGGTGGTTGCCATGTACCTGCCGATCTTCAAACTGGGCGCCGCAATCTGATCTTCTATCGAGGCTGTCAGGCGCCGCTAGCCCAGTTACGCTCAATCGCCCGGGCACACTGAATGGACCTGCTGCTCCTGCTCGAGTCATCCCCTGCGGCCTACGGGACCGTGATCGCATTGCTCGGCCTGCTGATCGGCAGCTTCCTGAACGTGGTCATTTACCGGTTGCCCATCATTATGGAGCGCACCTGGTCACAGCAGTGCCGGGAACTGCTGGAAATCGAACCGGCGGATGCCGGCAGGGAGCGGCCCTTCAACCTGGTCTGGCCCGCCTCCAGCTGCCCGAAATGCGGCCACCGTATCCGCGCCATCGAGAATGTCCCGGTCGTCAGCTACCTGTTTCTCAGGGGCCGCTGTGCCGCCTGCAGCGCAGGCATACCCGCGCGCTACCCGCTCATCGAACTAACGACCGCCATTGCCTCGGTCGTCACGGCGCTGCATTTCGGCTTTACACTGCAGGCCGCCGCCGCACTGGGCTTCACCTGGGCGATCATCCCGCTGTGCGTGATCGACTACGACCGGCAGCTGCTGCCCGATAACATCACCCTCCCCCTGCTCTGGGCGGGACTGGCCCTGAGCCTCTGGGGTGTCTTCGTTGACAGCCAGGCCAGCATCATCGGGGCCCTGGCCGGCTACCTGTCCCTGTGGGCCATCTATCACCTGTTCAAGCTGGCGACCGGCAAGGAGGGCATGGGCTACGGCGACTTCAAGCTGCTGGCCGCCATCGGCGCCTGGGTCGGCTGGCAGGCCCTGCCGGTGGTCATCCTGTTCTCCTCCATCGTCGGGGCAGCCACCGGGATCCTGCTCATCCTCCTGAAGGGGCGTGAACGCAGTCAGCCCATCCCCTTCGGACCCTTCCTGGCCTGCGCCGGCTGGATCACCCTGCTGTGGGGCCAGGACATCATTCGCTTCTATCTCGGCTAGCCGGCCCTCCGTGGACCCTTCCGGCAGCGTCACACAGGATCCGGGCCGAACCGGGCGTCCCCTGGTCGTCGGACTGACCGGCGGCATCGGCAGTGGCAAGTCCACTGTAGCGGATATTTTCAGGACACTGGGGGTCCCGGTCATCGATGCCGACGAGATCGCCCACGCCCTGGTCAGCCCCGGGCAGCCCGCCCTGCAGGAGATCATCACGACCTTCGGCGAAGACTGTGTCGATGCCAGCGGTCAACTCAAGCGGGGCTGGCTCAGGGAACGGGTGTTCACCGACGCCGGATTGCGGCACCGGCTGGAGACCATACTCCACCCGAAAATACGAATGAAAATCAGCGAATTAATCAAGACTGTCGCTGAGCCCTACTGTCTGGTCGTCATTCCGCTGCTGCTTGAGACCGGACAGGTGGACCTGGTTGACCGGGTACTGGTCGTGGATAGCACGCCCGACCGGCAGATCGAGCGGGCGGTCGCACGCGACGGCCGCGCCAGGGAAGAGATCCTGGCGATCATGGGGGTACAGGCAAGCCGCGAGAGCCGGCAGGGAATTGCCGATGACGTCATCAGTAACGACGGCACGCTGGATGAGCTGCGCGCACAGGTCACGTCTCAGCACAAACAATACCTCGAAATCGCCGCCCACGGGCCGGGCTGAAGATCATTTGCGCACAGCCTGCGGGTAGGCCACAATAGGTGCCCGTGGAAGCAGCCCTAGAAAACCAGTCACAGCCCGCGGCACAGCGCGTTCTCTACGAACACCCGCTCAACGAAAGGTCAAGAAGCTTCCTGCGCCTTGAATACCTGTTCAGCCAG
>Ga0224512_10000555_pt1 | contig 39023 bp, 26 predicted proteins | sample SF_May12_sed_USG_4_FD_169103 | JGI IMG/M metagenome (GOLD analysis project Ga0224512, IMG submission 169103) | Sediment microbial communities from San Francisco Bay, California, United States - SF_May12_sed_USGS_13 | ecosystem: Environmental > Aquatic > Marine > Sediment | place: USA... | reverse complement strand
ATCGTGCCCTTCGGCGCTTAGCGTTCGCAGCATCGTCCAGCGCCTGTCCTGATCAATTTCGCGATTCTCGATGCCGGTCTTTCCTTCCAGGATGTGGACATACATGTCGAGCGCAGCATTACTCGACGCGAACGCCAGGTATCGGTCCAGGTACATGGTCTGCAAGTCTCCGCGCGTGCGTTCCACGTTTTTCCAGGTAATGGTTTCCGCTTTTGGACGATACACCGCCAGTAACTCTGAACCGCGATCCTGCATGTCACGCAGATAATTGACCGCAGTAGCGACAAAAGCGTAGACCTGGTCGACATTGTTGATGTCATCTTCATGCGCGGCAGATGCAAATGCCGCATCGAGATAGTCGGTGACAGGAATCTGCGCGAAGCGCACATTGTCCCACAGTGTCTGCCAGAACATGACACGTTGAAAGTCATCGTCGATACGGCCGATCATCGCAGCGAGGTTGCGGCGCGTACGCGGATCGAGCTGGACCAGCATATAACCGAAATCGCCGTGATTCGGATAGACAAGATCGGGGCAGGCTTCGCCAACGGCCTCAGCGACCGCAGTCGATGCACCGGAATAAACAACAGGGATAACCGCGCTAGTCACTACCGTACCATCGACATCGCGGAACAATCCAAGCTGAACTTTCTGCGTGCGCAATACCGGGTAGTCCGTGGGCGCGCGTTGCAAAAGCACGAACTCCGTCACCCTGTCGTCGGCGCAGGAGAATTGCGCCTCGATCGTGTTGGCGCCAGCCACATACAGCCACTCGTGTGCCCAGTCTTCAAGATCAGCGCCGGATTCTTCGGCCAGAGCGGCGACGAAATCCTGTATTCTCGCGTTCCCTTCGGCGTGGCGTTTGAGATAGGTGGTGATACCGCGCCGGAACACGTCCTGGCCGAGGCGGAATTCGATCTGCCGCAATACCGCGGCACCCTTGGCATAGGAAATCATGTCGAAGTTTGCGCCAACCGAGTCGGTATCAGCGACCGGCGTTTCCACCGGATGCGTTGTGCTGCGCTGGTCCGTCCAGTAAGCGATGAATTTTCGGTCCAGAAAGAAACCCTGCCAGGCGTCGTCGATATCGAGTTTGGCAGCTGCCGCGTGATACCCCATGAATTCGGCAAAGGTTTCGTTGAGCCAGAGTCCATTCCACCACTTCATCGTGACGAGGTTGCCAAACCACATGTGCGCCATCTCGTGCATGATGACCTCTATCAGGTTCTTCTGTTCCTTGTAGCTCCAGCCATCGCGCTGAATGAATGATCGCTCGGTAAACGTGACCGCGCCGGCATTTTCCATCGCACCGGAATTGAAATCCGGGACGATCAGTTGATCGTATTTTTCGTATGGATAATCGACACCGTAGTAATCTTCGAAGAAATCGAACCCGGCGCGTGTGTATTCGAACCACATGCCGGTGTCCGGTCCAACCAACCCGGCCATCGACTGCCGCGCAAACAAGCGCAGCGGGATACGAAATTCCCTGTCTTCCCAGACGCTGTATGCACCCGCATGCAAGGACATGACGTAAGTCGGTATTGGCGGTGTCTCCGGGAACTGCCAGGTGCGCGTCGCATCGGTGGCTTGCTCGATTGACGTCTCCCTGTGTGTCGAAATGACGTGCCAGTCGACAGGCGCAGTAACAGACAAGGTGAATCGTCCCTTGATATCCGGTTGATCGAACAACGGAAAAGCTGCGTTCGCATCGTAGGGTTCGAAATCGGTGTAGAGGTAGTTCAGGCCGTCGCCCGGATCGTCGTAACGATAAAGCCCGGAACCGTTGTCACTCCAGCCGTGACTGAAGCGAACCACGACCTCGTTCGGTCCCTCCCGCAGCGTCGCAGCCGCTACCGTAATAAACGTATCGTTGTAATCTGCGTCAATGTCGACGCCGTTGACGCTGGCGCCGAATACCTCTCCGCCTGCGAAATCGACCGTCAAGTCGGACGAAGTATCGCGCAGATCGAAACTGATCCTGTTTTCGCCAGAGAAATAATCGAGTGATGGATCGAGTTCCACAGCGAGCTGATAGCGTACGTTGGCGACCTGTGTCGCACGAAACGCCGCGTACTGTTCTGTAAGACCTGGCGTATCAGCACGCGCGACCGTCTGCAGCGTGCTGTCATCGGCAGGTGTTGCCACCGGTTCACAGGCAGCGAGGCTCAGCGCCGCAAGGCTGGTAAGAAGCGATTTTTGCATCGGAAGTCCTTGTCTGGGTTCGTGCAACCGGAGTATGCGCAAAGCTACCCAACCGGGGTGCAGATGTATCGCCATTTCACGTTCTTTCCAGCACCGGCTTTACCTGCTTCCTGCAAGGCTAACCCGGCTCTCTCGCAAGCCTGAGTGGAGTCGAACTCGACAGTTATCGATGTCCCGGACGTATCGCCGGATGTAATGAACCAGGCTATCAGAATAATTTTCATGTTTGTGTCTCCGATCGGACTGTTACGCATCGGGCCAGTCTATGCCGGTCAGGCGCCTCGAATCCACCGCTATTCGTTTATGCGTTTGCTTTTGCGCTGTCGTGGCGCAACCATGAGCAACTTATGTCGACCTACGAGCAAGGCATCCGCCGAAACCTGAGCCAGTTTGCACAACAGCTGCTGCAGGTCTTCTTCGTCGGCATGACGATCGGCATGCAGAGGACAGTCGTCCCAGTCCTGGCGGAAACCGAGTTCGGCGTTCCCGCCGATTCGACGGTGCTGTTGATGGGCTTCGTCATCAGCTTTGGTTTTGTCAAGGGAACAATGAACTTCGTTTCGGGTCGACTTTCGGAGCGTGCTGGTCGGCGCAAGGTATTGATCTGGGGTTGGCTGGTCGCATTGCCGATCCCCTTCATATTCTACTTTTCGCCGTCGTGGAACTGGATCATTGCGGCAAATGTCCTGCTGGGGGTCAATCAGGGCTTTGCCTGGTCGATGACCGTAACCAGCAAGCTCGACATCGTTCGACCGGAGCAACGCGGCCTCGCGACCGGGTTCAACGAATTTGCGGGTTACGGCGGCGTGGCCTTGGCCGGCCTCATTACCGCGTATCTCGCCGCTGATTTCGAACCCCGGCAAAGCCTGTTTGTTTTCGGCCTGGCGGTCATTCTGCTCGCCCTTTGCTCGGCCTTGCTGTTTTCGAAGGAGACGCTGCCCTGGGCGCATGCCGAATCCGTGGCGCACAAAGCGGGGATCCAAAATGGTCCGCGGCCGAGATATCCGACAAATGTCTCCGAGCGTCCCACGACAACAGAGATCTTCATGCTGGTTTCATTTCGGCATCGGACATTCACGGCACTGTCGCAGGCCGGTTGCGTCGAGAAATTCGTCGATGCCCTGGTTTGGGGATTCTTCCCGGTCTATTTGCACGCGCAGGGTGTGTCACTGGTGGAAATCGGCTGGGTCGTCGGGATTTACGGATTCGTATGGGGCGGGAGTCAGCTCTGGACCGGCCCTTTATCTGATGCGGTCGGGCGAAAATGGCCGATTGCAATCGGGATATGGGTGTGCGCCGCGGGTGTGGCTGCGACACTGCTGGTCGATGGGCTGATCGCATGGTCACTGACGGCGGCCACGATCGGTGTGGGCATGGCGCTCCTTTACCCGACACTGATTGCCGCGGTCGGGGATATTTCACATCCTGACTGGCGCGGTTCGAGCCTCGGGGTGTACCGTTTCTGGCGTGATATTGGCTACGGCATCGGGGCGTTACTGTTGGGTCTGATTGCCAGCACCTTTGGTGCATTGGAAGCCGGCTTCTGGTTTACCGCGATGGCGATGGCCCTGTCAGGATTATGGGTGGCCGTTGCGATGGACGAGACCTTGGCGCGGCTCAATCCCGAGCACCCTGAAAAATGTTGAAAACTCACACATCGAATCTGTCGTACGAGGCTGACTGGCTCGCGAATTTTATTTCAGGCAGCGCGTCGCTCGCCGTACTGTGTGGTGCCGGTGTGAGTACGGCGTCCGGCATACCCGACTACCGGGATCGCAATGGCGCCCCCAAGCACGCGCAACCAATCCAGTTCAACGAGTTTATCAATAGTGAACGATGCCGGAAGCGCTACTGGGCGCGGAGCTATATTGGTTGGCGACGATTTTCCAGAGCGCGCCCAAACGCTGCCCACGAGGCACTGGCCAATCTCGAGTCGGTTGGCTCGGTCGATACGCTGATTACGCAAAACGTGGACCGATTGCATCATGCTGCGGGCAGTCAGCGGGTCATCGAGCTGCACGGAGATCTCGGCCACGTGCGTTGCCTCGGGTGTGGTGAGCTTTCCGCTCGGGGAGAGTTCCAGCGTAGACTTAAAAAGCGGAATCCGGACTGGCATGCCGAGGTTTATCGTTACAAGCCGGATGGCGACGCCGAACTTGCCGAAAGCAGTTGCCGGAATTTCGCGATTCCCGCATGCGGTGAGTGTGATGACATTGTCAAACCTGACGTGGTGATGTTCGGAGAGGCCGTACCGAAGGAACGGGTACGCGATGCGACAGCTGTAGTTGACCGGTCGGATGCCTTGTTAGTCGTCGGTTCGTCCCTTATGGTGTTTTCCGGATTTCGTTTCGCCCGCCAGGCTGCGGAGCAGAAGAAGCCGATTGTCATTGTCAACCAGGGTCGAACGCGCGCGGATGATTTTGCCACGTACAAGGTCGAGGCGGACTGTGCGCAGGTGTTGAGTTCGGCCATTGAGCGGCTCAGCTAACGCCGGGGATACGGTTTTCTATGGATTTCGGATTCAAGAGTCTGACAACAGGAAAGGACAAGCTATGGGGATCCCGGTAGCCAGGACTACAACAGGTATTCTGCTTCTGACGGCGATGTGTGCTTGCTCATCCGTCCAATACGCCGCGCTTGAGAAAGTCGGTATACACAAGCGAGATATTCTGGTCGATGGTGTCGAGGATGCGCGCGATGCACAGTCCGAGACTCGCGAGCAACTGGTAACGGCCTACGAGGAACTCAGCGCCTTGATCGGTCACGGCGGTGGTGAGCTCGAGGACAAGTACCAGCGCCTGCGCAAGGAAGTGGAGCGTTCGCAGGACTTGACCGCTGATCTGGACGAGCACTTGGCCGACATTGACCGCGTCAGCGACGATCTGTTTGATGAATGGGAATCTGAACTCGACCTCTACAACAGCGCTGCACTAAGGGCCGAACAAGCGAAGAAACTGGCGCTCGCACGCCGGCAGTTCTCGACGATGCGCGAACGCATGCAGATTGCACGTGATCGTGTCGATCCTGTTATGGCGGTTTTGAGCGATAACGTCTTGTTTCTCAAGCACAGCCTGAATGCGCAGGCGCTCGATGCGTTGCGCGGCCAGGCGACCTTGCTCGAAGGGCAGGTCGACGCGTTGATACGCGACATGCAGCTGGCCATTGAAGAGGCGGACGCATTTATCGCGCGCATGCGCAGCAGCGAGTAGCAAACATCCGAACACGAGGAAATTGATTGGTTCGCGGGCCGCCTATGCGGGTTTGATGCCGCGGCAGTAACCCTGACGCATTTCACCGGCCTCGCAGACGATGACCATGGCGCGCCAGTTTTCGACGAAATGATCGGCGTCGGGCTTGCCGAGCAGTTGCACCATGCGACTGTATAAATCACCTTTGATCAGCTCGTACTCGCGTCTCACTTCGGCACAGTACCACCCGGAAGCGTCGGTTGCGGTGACGTCGATGAAGCCGGCCGCACGAAATCGCTCAGCGAATTTGTCCAGCGTTTCGAGCACGTATGTCAGCCCTTCAATTTCGAACCAGTACAGCATGTCATTCGAGTAGGCGCGTTCTGACCGCATCCACTCGTAACAGGTGAGGTGGCCACCTGGCACGAGGACCCGGTAGCAGTCGTTGATCAATTCCTGTGTGCCACTGGTCTGCGTCATTGCACCGGAGGTCAACACAATGTCGAATGACTGATCGGCGAACGGCAGCGGCCCGGCTTCTACCGTCTGGAACCTACACTGGTCCTGCAAGCCGTGCCTTGTGGCCGCGGCATTGGCACGCTCAATTAATGGCGCCTCGATATCTATGCCGACAACTTCCGCGCCGTACGACCCCGCGATCTCGAAGGCCGGACCGCCGATCCCGCAGCCTACGTCGAGGAGCCGCTTACCGGCGGGCTCGGTGCCGGCAAGCAACTTCGCCACGTTGCCGGCTCCGCCCGGTGCCATGTAGCCGTCGCCCCAGATGAGCTCGAGCATTGTGACCATGTTGTCGTGGTATTCGTTCTCGTGCGTCACCGCCAGCTCACCCGATCCCTCATTGCATCGACTCCGGAACCGTAGCACAGGCCCGGCTACCCGATCACGATCCCGCGGTAACAATTTTTTGCCGAACCGGCGTATAGTCACGGCATAAGAGGAGACTTTTCATGTTGCCGCATCAGGACGTCGTCGCCGAGATCTTGCAGCTGCCCGATGGGCCGCAAATCGGCGCTTTTTTTGATTTCGACGGAACCGTAATTTCGGGCTACTCGGCCTTCGCATTCATTGAGGAGCAGGTCCTGCGCGGCCACCTGTCGCCGCGTGAGCTGGTCGAGCTGTTCGGCGCCATGGCCAGTTTCGGACTTGGCAAAATGGGCTTTTCGGGCATGATGCTCGCGATGTCGCAATTTCTGCGTGGAATTCGCGAAGACAGTTATGCCGCATTCGGCAACGAGCTGTTCGAGACGCACATCGCGCGCTCCATCTACCCTGAATCACGCGCATTGGTCCATGCGCACCTCAGCAAAGGGCATACCGTTGCGATCATTTCTTCGGCGACACCCTATCAGGTCGAACCGGCCGCGCGCGACCTGAATATTGAACACGTACTGTGCACCCGTCTCGAGGTCGAGAACGGTATGTTCACCGGTGCGGTCGTGCGACCGACGTGTTTTGGTCCGGGCAAAGTCACTGCTGCCGAATCACTCGTTGCGAAATATGGCGTGGATCTGGGCAAGAGCTTTTTCTATTCTGACAGCGATGACGACATCGCGTTGCTCGAGCGTGTCGGCAACCCGAGACCGCTGAATCCAAACAGCAAGCTGCTCGCGATTGCAGAACGGCGCGGTTGGCCGGTACGCAGATTTGGCAGCCGAGGCGAGAAACATATCTCGGACTGGCTTCGTTCGCTGATGGTGCCGGCAAGTCTGGTCGGCTCGTTTGTCGCTGGTCTGCCCATTTGGGCGCTGACGGGATCCAAGCGGGATGCGTTGAACTTCTCCGTGTCGTTATTTGCTGACACGGCAAGTGCGATCATTGGACTGAATCTGAAAATTAAAGGCGAGCATCACGTATGGTCGCACCGGCCCGCCGTGTTCATTTTCAATCACCAGAGTAACGTCGATCTCGTCATCGTATCGCGGCTGTTACGCCGCGACATCACCGGTGTTGGCAAACGCGAAATTCGTGACATGCCGATAATTGGACGAATCATGGAAGCAGCAGGCGTTGTGCTGATCGATCGCAGGAACTCGGCCAGTGCGATAGAGGCAATGACCCCGCTCGTTGATGCGATGCGGGTCGAGGGCAAGTCGGTGTGCCTGTCGCCCGAAGGAACCCGTGCGGTCACGCCGAAGCTTGCACCATTCAAGAAAGGTGCATTCCACCTGGCGATGCAGGCGGGCGTGCCCATCGTGCCGATCGTGATTCAGAATTCTGGTGATGTTCAACCGAAGGGAGACATGCTCTATCATCCCGGCACGGTCGAGGTCGAGGTATTGCCGCCGATCGATACCAGCAAATGGTCGCGAAATACGATCGAAGATCACGTGACCGAGGTTCGCAACATGTACCTGAGGGCGCTGGATCAGGAAGACGATGTGAAGGTTGTCGAAATAACGGCCAAACGCCTGGCCGCCAAGCCGGACACGCGAAGCAGGCACAAGAACCGTGAAGCGTCGCCTGCCAGTGATTCCGCGCTGAGTTCGGAGTAGCCGAAGATGCAGCAATTGAGCCCACAGGACGCCCAGTTTCTCTACATGGAGTCGGACGATAGTCTGACGCACGTAACCTCGATTGTGATTCTTGATCCGACGACGGTTCCGGGTGGCAAACAGGTGCGCTTCAAGGACATTCTGGCGCATATCGATGGTCGCATGCACATGAGCCCGCTGTTCCGGCGTCGGCTTGTGCGTGTTCCGCTCGAACTCGACTTCCCGTATTGGGTTGACGACCAGAAATTCGACCTCGAATACCACGTTGCGCATGGCCGTCTGCCGGACCCGGGCGACTGGCGGCAGTTCTGTATACATATGGCACGATATCATTCGCGCCCGCTGGACATGAACAGACCACTGTGGGAGATGTACGTTGTCGAGGGCCTGGACAATATCGGTTGGCTGCCGAAGGGCAGCTACGCCATCGCGACCAAGATTCATCATGCCGCAGTGGACGGTTCCTCGATCATCGATTTCTTCAGCGCTATGGCGGACATCGATGTCCAGGGCACGCCGGCGGTGCCGCTGAATATGGCCAGGCTCAACCGCAATCCGCAACCGAGCCTGCTGGACATGGCCGTTCGCGCAACCTGGCATACGATTCGCTCGCCGATCGGCATGATCGATGGCGTAATGCGCGCTGCGCCGGGACTGTACAACCTCGCGCAGAGTGCCCTGCGATCCAAAAGCAAGGACAAGTACCCTGTCCCGGAAACGCGATTCAATTGCCCGGCGTCTCCGCACAAAATGTTCGACGCAACGGCATTTCCGCTGAAAGACCTGAAAGCTGTACGCAAGGCGGTACCGGACAGCACCATCAACGATGTCGTACTAGCCATTTGCGGTGGTGGCTTGCGCAATTATCTGCTGCATCACGACGAGTTACCGGACGATTCCCTGATAGCGTGGGTTCCCATCAACGCTCGCCGGGTCGGCACGTCGGATGGTGATCTTCCAGGCAATAACCTCACGTCGATGACCGCGCCGATATTTACCAATGTGGAAGACCCGGTCGAGCGCTTACGCCGCATTCGTCAAGCGACGCAGCGCAGCAAGGAGACCAAGGCCGGCGTGTCTGCGCGCCTGATGACGGATTTGAGCAAGCATGCGCCGGCCGCGACCCAGGTCATGGCCGGCCGGCTTGTTCTTAACGCCGGGCTCGCGGCCCGTATGTGCAACCTGTTCATCTCCAATGTGCCGGGCCCACAGGTGCCTTTGTACATGAATGGGGCACGACAAGTTGCGACGTACGGATTGGCCCCGCTGGTTGAAGGTATGGGGCTGTTCATCGCCACGCCCAGCTACAACGGCCAGATGACGTTCGGCGTAACGTCGACGCGAGACGCTTTGCCCGATATTCGTTTCTTTATGACCTGCATCGAAAAATCGATGGCTGATCTGAAGCGTGCCGCAAAGCCGGTTACGCGACGCAATGCCGGTTGAGGTAGTCGAGGTGGGCTGATGCCGCCTCGGCCGGGCATTCCAGCATCGGAATGTGCCCTGCGTCCGCGAACACAACGCAGTGATTGTCCGGGATTCTGGCGGTCATCAACTCGGTACAACTGACATCGATCACGCGATCGTGGCGTCCCCAGATAATGAGCGTCGGGGCCGCGATTTCGTGCAGCCGTTCGTCCAGTGGTCGATCAATGATACTCTCGAAAAGCGCCCAGAATATCGGATCCAGGAATTCCTTTTCGGCGATGGCCCGCTTGCCGATTTCGCGTTTGATGATGCCGGGCAGCGGTATCGATTTGTGGGCGATGAAGTTCATGAGTTTGTCGAACTCGTCGAGCGATGACACGACCAGCAGGTTCTCGCCGCGAGCTGCAGCCAGTTCGACCTCGCTCTTGTTGGTGCTACTGACCCCGGCACTGTTCAATAGCCCGATGGTAATGACATCGGACGGGTACGCGAGCGCGTATTGCAGTGCCAGGAATCCGCCCATCGAATTGCCGGCAATATGGAATCTGTCGATTCCCATAGCCCGTACAAACTTGTGCAATCGTGCGGCCTGGGGCGCCATGCGGTAATCAGCGCCGCTTTTCCTAGAGTTTTCGCCGAACCCGGGCAAATCCGGGATGATCACGCGGTACTTGCCACGCAGGTAGCGCGCATACAAAGGCCAGTTGTCCTTGTCGCCACCGAAGCCGTGCAGAAGGACGACGATTTCCGCGGACTCGGGACCGCCCTCGAGGTACGGCCAGGTATCGCCGTCGACATCGACCGAACGCGATCTGAAGCCTGTTACCAGGCGCGCCGCGCGCACCAGCAGCTTCACCAGGTGCGCGGGGAACACGAAATAGGCGACAAGACCGGCCACAAGCAGGCCGGACGCCACGAGCACGATAGCGGAGCTCATTGGGTCAGCCGGCGCGGCGCGTGATATTGCTGCCTACGGGTGGCAGTCCGCGATCAAATTCGGCAAGGATCTGGTTGAGTCTGCGGCTGATCTTGGTCTGTACGCGTATCTGTTCGATCTTTGGCCAGGTTGCTCTTTCGCCCATCTTGATCAGATCGACGATTTCCTCGACGTTGCGATGGGCGAGCCACTTGAGCGGATTGAAGAAACGCCGATCCGGCAGGATATTGATGTCGCCAACGTAATCCTGATTGATAATGCCCAGTGCGACATTTGTCAGGCGGCTTACCATTGGACTCACCGAAAGCGGCTTCTCGACGAGCGATGCCCCCGCATTGATCCACTCCCGCAGCGTCTGTTTCGTCGCGTGTTTGATCGTCGACAGAACCGTCTTCTCGCCTTCGATGTCCGTAACAAACGGGAACACGTGCGGATTGACCTGGCTGACGATAAAGTGATTGACGCCATAGACACGCGCGAGCCGTTTTGACGGTAAGTCGTCGCTAAGCGAACCGTCGACCCACTTGCGCGCGGGCAGGTACGGCTGCCGCTTGCCGCGATCGTTCTTCGCGGCGAGCGTGACCGGCGGGAAAAATCCCGGGATCGCGGCCGACGCCATTACGGCTTCCCGGACATACACATTCGGTGTCGTAATAGCATTGAGCAAGCGTGATGTCTGGTGCTTTTCAGCGGCGGCTATCGAGACGTTCAGGTGGCGCCCCGTACGTTCATAGGCTTCCAGAAACGTAAGGTCCGGGTTCAGTCGCTCGAGCACATTCTGGATCTCCTCCGCCTTGGCAATTTCCGGCATGAACGCAGAGAGATGCCTGAGCAGCCCCTCGTCTCTTTCGATTTCGTGAACCAGGTTCTCCGGATCGAAAATCTTCTCCAGGTCTTTGTCAACGTGAGTACTGACAAGGCTGCCGACGATCGCTCCACCGCTGGCGCCGGATAGCACGGCCGGTAGCAGACCAAACTGCCAAAGGGTCCTGACGACGCCGACGTGGAAAAACAGGAGTGAGCCCGCTCCGCTCATCATCAGCGCCGAGCGGCCATTGCAGTGTTGCGCACGGCGGAAAAAATCGAGGCGTTCGTCGAAGGGAATCTCGTCGGGATCGGCCGTGGCAATCATCTCGAGTGCGGCAACCACTTCGTCGACATAGTCGACGATCAGGCGCTTGGTGCCGAACTTGGCCTTGCCATGCAGGCGAGCGTGCCCCATGCCATCGATATTGCCGTGGACCCCTTCGTTCAATGCGAAAAGCACCCCGGCACGATCGCTTTTGGCCCTGAGTCTGCGCAACTTGCGCAGCCTCTGCCGGATGGATGCGTAGTCGAAGTGTTTGGATTCGTCCGACTTTTTCCATTCTGCGACGCCGCTTGCTTCATCGTGCGCGATCGCGGCATCCTTCCACTCTTCGTACGTTGTGGCAGCATCCATGTCTGCCTGCAGGCGCTTGGTTGCTGAGAAAATCATGTCGGGTGCCTATCCGTGTGCAATAGTCCTGTAGCACCAATTATACCCGCTAATCGCCCGGAGGAACCACGACGGATGACGATTGTCAGACCTCCGAGTTGCGAACAATACGTATTGTGGAGTACCAGGTGAAAAAGAGTCTTTTCGGACTGCTCAGCGCATCAGCTTCATTGTTACTGCTATGCATCGGTATAGCGAATGCGGAACATCCGGTTGCGGAGGCTCAGCATCATCAGCGCGAGGCTAATGAAGCGTATCAGGCCGGCGATTATGCGGCTTTTACACGCTCCATGGAGCGAGCCCACGAATTGAATCCGGCGAGCTTTGCGACAAAATACAACCTCGCCTGTGGTTATGCGCGCACCGGGCGTGCCGACGAGGCGCTGCAACTCCTGCAGGAGTTGACGTCGGCGCAGGTTGACTTCGGCATGGCAAACGATCCTGATCTCGAGTCTTTGCGGCAACTGCCGAGATTCCGCGGGCTGGTCAAGACGCTTGCGGCCAGCATCACGCCAGTCAGCAATTCTGAGCCCTATCTGACGATTGAGCAGCTCGGCATCGCAGCCGAAGGTATCGCGTTCGATCCCGAGACCGGACGATTGTTTGTCGGCAGCATGCGCAGCGGTGACATTTACGTGATTGATGCCGACAAACAATTCTCCAAGTTCGCCAGCCTTGCAGACAGCGGTGTGTATTCGGCCATAGGACTGACAGTCGATCACACACGAAACGTACTCTGGAGTGCTGCGACATCATTCTTCATGGCAGAAGGCTTCGATGCCGACGAGCCGCGCGCAGCAGGTATCTTCGGTTTCGATCTCGCGACCGGCGTGCTGAAACATCAGTACCTGGCGGACGAATCGGTGAACGGCTTTAACGACGTCGTCGTCGTGCCCAACGGCGATGTTTATGTCAGCGGCGACGTACTGCATGTGCTGGCCGCCGGCAGCGACCAGTTGCGGCCGTTCGTGACCTCGCCGGCGCCATTTGGTTCGAATGGCATCACGAGCGATTCGACGGGACAGACTCTGTTTGTCTCGTCGTACCCGGTAGGCATCGGTGTCGTTGAAATCGCGACCGGCGAGCTGCGATATCTGGACTCCCCCGCGGACAAACCGCTGTACGGCATCGACGGGCTGTACTGGCACGCGGGAGACCTGATCGGCATTCAAAACGGCATTCAACCGTGGCGATTGCTGCGGATGCGGCTCAATGACGATGCCACCGCGATTAGCAGCGTTGACATAATCGAATTTGCCAATCCGGCGCTGACAGCAACCACCGGCGCAATTGACGGTGAGCGTATTCACTACGTCGGACAGGGCCCGGCACCGCAAACTCCACCGAGCCAATTCCCGCAGGCACTCGCGCCTTACCTTGGCAAGACCGTCATCATGACCGCGCCGCTGAACTAATCGTCGAACGAGCCCGGATTACCTCGCAGCCGCCAGAGCCTGGTCGATGTCGGCAAGGATATCGTCGATGTGCTCGATGCCGATCGAGAGCCTGATCAGATCGTCACTTACACCGGATGCCTGCAGCTCTTCCGGAGCCAGTTGACGATGCGTAGTTGACGCTGGATGGCAGGCCAGTGACTTGGCATCGCCGATGTTCACGAGACGTGTGATCAGGTTCAGGGCGTCGATGAATCTGGTGCCCGCTTCGATGCCGCCCTTGATTCCAAAACTGAGAATCGCCGAAGCGCGGCCGCCCATGTATTTGTCCGCGAGTTCCTTGTACGGGCTGTCCGGCAGGCCCGCATAGCGTACCCACTCGACCTGGTCCTGCTGCTGCAGATGCTCGGCAACGGCGAGCGCGTTCTCGCACATTCTGTCCATGCGCAGCGGCAAAGTCTCGATTCCCTGCAATGCCATGAAGCTGGTCATCGGGGAAATTGCCGAGCCCATGTTACGTAACGGCACAACTCGCGCGCGACCGATATACGCGGCCTCTCCCAGGGCTTCTGTGTAGACAACCCCGTGGTAGGAGACATCCGGCTCGTTAAGGCGGCGAAAACGTTCCTTGTTCGCGACCCAGTCAAATTTGCCGGAATCGACCAGCGCCCCGCCTATGATGGTTCCATGGCCCCCCATGTACTTGGTCAGGGAATGCACAATGATGTCGCAACCCCAGTTGAACGGATTGTTGAGGTATGGACTGGGCACCGTGTTATCGACAATGACGGGCACGCCGTGCGCGTGCGCCATGTCGGCCAGTGGCTCGAGATCGACGACATTGCCGGCCGGGTTGCCGAGTGACTCGCAGTAGATCGCTTTGGTCCGCTCGTCGATCAAAGCGGCCATGCCGTCTATGTCATCGGGCGCCGCAAAGCGAGCCTCGATGCCTATCTGCGGTAATGTGTGCGCGAAAAGATTGTAAGTGCCACCGTACAGTGTCGACGTCGTAACGAAATTGTCGCCTGCCTCGGCGATCGTCAGCAGCGAATAGGTCGTCGCCGCCTGGCCGGACGCCAAGCCGAGTGCGGCGAGGCCGCCTTCCATTGCTGCGACGCGCTGCTCCAGTACGGCCGTCGTCGGGTTCATGATGCGCGAATAGATGTTCCCCTCGACCTTGAGGTCGAACAGGTCGGCGCCATGCTGCGTGTCGTCGAAGGCATACGCCGTCGTTTGATAGATTGGCACGGCAACGGCTTTGGTGGTCGGATCCGGCTCGTATCCGGCATGTACTGCGAGCGTTTCGATTTTCATGGTGTTGTCTCCCCTTGATATGAGTAGCAGCTAGTTGGGCGTCTTTTTCGGCCTGATGGTTCTTTTCACACGGGTCCAGATTCTCTTGATCGTGCGAGCTATTTGCTCGATTCGCAGCGGCCGATGGTATTGCAGGTCGTTGGCGGAGATATCGCCGAATTCGCGTTTGTATTTGTGCTTCACCCACGCGTTGAAATCATGCTGGTATGAAAAGCTGTGTCGAAAATGATTGAACGGGTGGAAACCGGGTTTGCGGTAAATCGAGACGCCGAAATCGATGAGGCAGGGGCGAGAATCCCGGGTGACCAGAATGTTGTCTTTTCGCTTCAGGTCGCCATGAGCAACTCCCCGGTCATGAATACGCTTGATCGTCGTCAGCATTTCATCAAAGAACACCTTGCGGTCCGGAATAGTGGCGTCCCGCATGGTCTGGGCATCGACCTTCTCGAGTACGAGATAGCGTCCGCGAAAAAAACCATAGCAGTGCGGAATACCGCTGATGCCGTCCAGGCGTCGGTAGATCAGATACTCGCGTCGCAGCATCCGGCGATTAATCCACGCGACGATGCCGCGGCCGGCCGCGGACTTTATCAAGACTTCGGTTTCACCAATCCGACCGGTATGGATATTGCCCTGGTAGCCGCGATGCTGCATTCGATCGCCGTCCCTGACGCAGGCAATGACGTCAGACTCGGCAATACTGGCCTCGTTCACAGCCTGGTATAAATGTAGGCAAAGCAGGCGAGCAGGAATACCGCGATGAGTGGTTCCAGATTCGCCTTCAGGCTTGTTTTGAAGGACCAGTGGCCACTCAGGTCTCGCTGCCGGCTGCCCAATGCAGGCATCAGCGCCGGTGTGTTTTTCGCAAACTCCCGCCAGGCGTCGCCGAAAATGGCACACAGCTTGCGGTCCTCATACTCGATCGCCGGTGGGTAGTAGAAAAGGAAGAACGCGGTTGCGATCAGGAATGCCCACCAGATTCCGGAGGCGCCGGCGAAGGCATAGACGATCAGAATATTGCCCACGTACAGCGGATGCCTGACCAGAGCATAGGGCCCGTTTGTCGCGAGTTCCTTGTTCTTCATGATAAAGCCCGAGGCCCACATTCGGATTATCACGCCGATCACGACAATTACGGTGGTCAGATAAATAGCCCAGGGAATCGGCTGGGAAATGGCGGCGAAATAGACGCACAACAGCAAGCCGATGATCTGCCGGGATGCCTCGTGGTAGCGCAACTCTCTGACGATGTGGGACACGCCCGAAAGCGGCGGTAGTGGTTCGGTACGGTGGGACATTCTGATACCAGTCTGCGGTCAATGCCCTATCTTACCGCAGAGGGTACGAATTTCTATCGCTCTGTCAGGGTAAGGCGCCGTCCATGATCCACTGCCGGATGTGGCCGATGTCACTTGCGGACAGCGGCGGGCCGCCGAGCGGCATCTGCTGTCCCGAGATTCCTGCCGCATTTTCGAGCTTCTTGATCAGGTAGCTGTTGTTCGGGTCAAAGGCGATGACGCGTATTTCTCCGGCCTGAGCCGGGTTGGCGCTAGGCATACCCACCAGTTGCGCAAGGCTCGTATCGGCGTCAGACAGGTTCAATCCACCTGCCATGCTGCCGGCGCTGTGACAACCGCCGCTGGCGCAGGTTGGCGTAAAGATGACGGTCTGAATTTGCTCGAGGGTCGGCCCAATAACGACCGGTGTGGTAATGGTGAACTGTGCTACGAAATCGCCACCTGCGGCGCCGTTGCCTGACGGCAATCCGGCGAAATACTCGCCATCGAGCGCATTGGCGTCGAGATCCATGATGACGGATGCTCCGGTCCCCAGCAGTCGGACTGTGTAGCTACCGTCCGCCAGCGCAATGCCCGTGAGATCAAATATCGCGGTCTGTGGATTGCCACCGACGGCGGGCGCGACGGCGGCTGCGATCCCGGCGCCGAGGCCATCTTCGAGAATGAACGTGGTCGCATTCACAGTCGATGCGTCGAGGTCGCGAGTGAAGCCGGCAATGATCTGCGAAGGCGGCGCGGTAAGTGCAGCACCCGGCATCGGCGACAAGGTCTGAACCCGCACCGGAACGCTCGGTTGCGCCGTGTCGTCGATTGCGCCGTTGGTGATCCAGAGACGAATGACGTCAATGTCTGCCTGCGGCAGCGGGCCGCCGGGCGGCATCTGCTGACCTGATGCACCCGGCCCTTCGAGTTTCGTAATCAGGTAGCTGAGATCCGGGTTACCCGGATTCACACGCTGCACACCACCGTCCTGGCTGCTCGCGATCTGATACAGCATCGCATAGCTGCTCGCTACCTCCAGGTTCAACCCTCCGGCCATCACTCCGCTGCTGTGGCAGGACGCTGTTGCACAGTTTGGTGTGAATACAGCGGCCTGAATCTCGGAGAAGTTCGGTCCGAATCCTGCTCCGGGCGGCGGCGGTGGCGGGGGCGGGGGCGGCAGGCTGTTGTTGTAGCGCTTAAGGGCATCGTCGTAAGAGCCGATATTGCACGACGCCAGCGCGGCCGACATCAAAAGCAAGGCCAGCACGGTTCGAACAGAGAAGAGTTGTGTTGTCATAGTACGATTCACTGACGGCTTTGCTGCCATAGCTTCTGACACAGCGGGTCTTCGATGGTATCGCCTGGTGCAGGGCAAGTCGTGACGGCCATCACACTAATGCGGCGTGGCGTATTCGGGTATGGCGGGTCAGGGCTGCGCGCGATAGTATGTCTTCCGACGATCCGGGCCGGTAGCCAGATCACGAGGAGTGGCAAACAGCATGACGGACATAGCGAAACTGGTACTGCTGTCGACATTGGGCGCGGAGCTCTCGCAAGAGGAAGCGGACGAACTCAGTGGCATCATGACAACGCGGGAGCTGGCAGACGGAGAATTTCTTATAAACGAGGGCACGGCGGATGATTCTCTGCACGTGCTGCTGGATGGCAAGCTCGAGGTGGTGAAAAACGCCGGAGCCGGCGAGCCGGCCAGTCTCGCAATCCTGAAGGACGGCGACCTCGCGGGCGAACTCAGTTTCATCGACGGCGCGACTCACACCGTCGGCCTGCGCGCACTTTGCGATACCCGTGTTCTCCGCCTGCAACGCGCAGATTTCGAAGTCCTCGTCGATAAGAACCCGCAACTCGTTTACAAAGTGATGCGTGCCGTTGCGCGCTCGGCTCATCGGATCGTGCATCGAATGAACTATGAGTTTATCGAGCTGAATAACTACATCTTCAAGCAACACGGCCGCTACTAGGCAGCCACCACGAAGCTATAGCTGGTCGGCGGCACCGTACTTCTTGAAGTGCAACTCTTTGGCCTGGCCGATCCAGTCGTCTTGCTCCATGCGGCCTTTGAATTCCTTCAATTCCATGTTGATACGGGCGACATCCGCCGGGCCAAACGATGCGATCTGGCGGAAGCTGAAAACTCCGAGGTCGTTTAGCGTCTGCTGAAAAACCTTGCCAATACCAACGATTTCAGTCAGATCGTCGACCACCTGCTCCGCAGGCTTCTGGCCATTCGTCTGTTTCTTCGCGGCCTCTTTCTTTTTCGCAATTTTCAGCGCTTCGTCGTGTTGTTTCGCCATATCTGCGAAGCTCTGTTCAACATCATCCAGCTTCATACGCAGAGTTTCTGACTGTTTTTCCGACTGGTCAGCCTGCTCCCGATATCGTTTTGCGTCGATTTCGTATTGCCTGCGACTGCTCTCCATCGATTTGAGGCAATGCGCCAGCTCTTTATTCTGAATCTTCAGCTCATCGATTTCCGCGACATCGCGGCGAAGGGCGTCAATCTCCTGCATGGTGGCGGAGGCGTCGTGGCGGAGCTGCGCATTTTCCGCTTCGAGGACGATCACTTTCTGCTCGAGTATGTCCAGATTGTCCAGCCGCGTCTGGGCCGCAGCGAGCATCTTGTTGACTGAATCGTGTTCGGACCGCGAAGCATTGAGCAGATTACTCAGAGATTCCTGCTCGAGTTTCGCATCCGCTACTTTCGCCTCAAGCGTCTTGCGTTTCTCGAACGCCTTCTCGAGTTCACCCTTGTAGAACCCCCGGGCCTTGACGAATTCCGCTTGCAGATCCGCAATCTGATGCTTCGCGATATTCAGCGCCTGGAAGCTGTCATTGGATTTTTTTCGGTATTCGTCGCGTTCTGCACTGACGGCGAACAGATCCTTCGACTGCGATTTGACACGTTCAATTATCGACTCAAGTTCGGTGCGACTCTTTGTCGCGGCAAGCTCGTGCCGGTGCACAACGGCCTGTTGAGCCTCGATCGATGTTCGGAGTTTTATGTTCTCCGCGTTGAACTGATCTCTCTGACGGGCGGCGTCGTCGAATTTGACATGCCATTTGTCATTCAGTTTTTCGAGGCTGTGTTTGCCAGCGATGCCCCGGGCGAACCAGCCGGATACGCCCCCCAGCACTCCGGCGGCGAGCAGGTATAAGCCGATTTGAAGAAACGTGCCACTCATCTATTCTGCCTCCAGGGAATAAACGCACTTCCCGATCCTGCAGAGTATGGGCGACACCGACATTATGGAATATGACGGATTCCACGAAATTGACACTTTTTTTATGCGTAGTGCGGATACACCGGCTGATACATGTATTCACGAATATCTGCACTGATGTCCTCGGGCCTCTCCTTGTCCGTGAGTCCCTTGTCGTACACGAGATTCGCCACGTCCCTGCCGATCACGGCCGAGACCTTGCGAATCCTGGACAGTGGTGGGTACACACGTCCGCGTTCGAGATCTGTGTCTTTGACCTGATTGGCCAGTGAGTGCGCAGCGACCAGGAACATGTCGTCGGTTATGGTCCTGGCGCCACTCACGATGGCGCCCAATCCGACTCCCGGGAAGATGTAGGCATTATTTCCCTGGCCGGGAACGAAGGTCTGGTTACCGAGCTTCACCGGATCGAAAGGACTGCCGCTGGCGAAGATCGCCCTGCCATCGCTGTAGGAATAGGCCTGCGTCGCCGTGCATTCCGCCTGTGATGTCGGGTTCGACAGCGCGAAGATGATTGGCTGATCGTTGATCGCCGCCATTGCCTCGATGACTTCCCTGGTGAAGGTTCCCGGCTGTCCCGACAGTCCGAGAATCGCGGTCGGCCGGAGCGCCATCACGGCGTCCAGAAGATCATCGATTTGGGCATGATCGTGAGCATAGGGCTGCTTTTGGGCGGGTATGTTTTTGCGGTCTGCGACCAGCAGTCCCTTGGTGTCGACGAACCAGCAATGTTTGCGCGCCTGTTCCGGCGCAATGCCTTGCTCGCCCAGCGCCGCGACGAAGGCGTCGGCGGTGCCGATTCCGGCTTCTCCGGCGCCCAGAAACAGGATCTTCTGCTCCGACAGTTTGCCACCAGTGATGCGTAGCGCCCCCATGATGCCGGATAGCGCCACAGCTCCGGTTCCCTGAATATCATCGTCAAACAGACAGACCTGATCACGGTACTGCTCAAGCAGTCTGAAAGCGTTCGCGTTGCCAAAATCTTCGAGTTGGATGACAACACCGGGAAATACTTCATTGGCGGCACAAATGAATTCGTCGACCAGTTCATCGTAGCGCTCACCACGAACACGACGGCACTCGAGACCGTTGTACAGCGGGTCGTTCAGCAGCGATTCGTTGTTGGTGCCGACATCCAGCATCACGGGCATGCAATGGGTCGGGTGAATCCCGGAACATGCGGTGTAGAGTGCCAGCTTGCCGATCGCGATGCCCATGCCATCGGCGCCGAGGTCACCTAGCCCGAGGACTCTCTCGCCGTCCGTCACAACTATGATCTTGGCATCCTTGTGTGGCCAGTTTTGCATGATTTCCCTGACGTGCCCCCGGTCCTGCAAGGAAACATAAAAGCCGCGCGGGTTGCGGAAGATATGCTGAAACTCCTGACAAGCCTGGCCGACGGTCGGCGTATAGATGATCGGCATCATCTCTTCGATGTTGTTCATTACTACGCGGTAGAACAGAGTCTCGTTGCGGTCCTGCAGGGACACGAGATAGAGATAGCGCTCCAGGTCCGTAGGTTTTTCGCGGACGTTGCCGAGGACACGCAATTCCTGTTCGGCTGCCGTATGTACGCGTGGTGGAAGCAAGCCCCGCAACTTGAGATGGTCGCGCTCAGCTTCAGTGTAGGCGGTGCCCTTGTTGCGCACCGGATCGTGCAGAATCTTCACGCCGCGATACATCGCGGATTGCGCATGGTCATTCACAGTCTTGTTCCTTTGTTCACGAGCCGGGGCCGGGCACTCGGGGGACATCCCGCACTAAGGAAAATACGACCTTCCCGACTGTGTTTAAATGCTGGATATCACCTAGTCCGACGGACCGGGGCGGGGGCTCCACACGCAATGGGTGCAAAAAACCTTCTCAGCACAACCAAGGGTCGCTTTTTGACTTTTGGCCTGCTGTACATTTCCGAAGGGATTCCGTACGGATTCACATCAACGGCAATGGTCGCGTTTATGCGGACCGAGGGCCTGTCCCTGTCCCAGATCGGGACCTTCGTCGCGGCGCTTTTTTTGCCCTGGGCGTTTAAATGGGCGTGGGCGCCCGTTATCGATCTTGTGAAATTAGGTCGTTTCGGCGGCCGAAAGGCATGGATACTGTTTTGCACGACGATGATGATGGTGACCCTGCTAATCACGGCAACCGTCGATTTTGTCGCCAATTTTCAACTGCTTCTCATAATGATCGTGTTGAACAATTTCTTCTGCGCGACACAGGACGTCGCTATCGACTCGCTGGCGGTCAGCACTCTCAAAGAAGACGAACGCGGGCGGGGCAATGGGTTCATGTTCGGTGGCCAGTACCTCGGCATCGCCCTGGGCGGCGGCGGCGCCGTATTCATTTTCGGCTTCTGGGGATTCAATGTCACCCTGTTCTATATCAGCGGCATGCTGCTCCTTAGCTGGCTCTTTGTTCTCTTCTTCGTGCACGACCCTGATGTTGCAAGGCAAGCCAGGCAGCTAAAGGGCAACGCCCTGCTGGAATTTTCAAAGAACCTGGTATCGTTCTTGCGCATACTCTACGCGAGCTTTCTGAAATCCGGAGCGGGACCCAAACTCGGCTTGATCTTTTCGTTGTTGCCGGTAGGTGCCATGGCCTTGCAGTATGCGATTCTTGGCACCATCAAAGTCGACTATGGCTTGACAGCAACTCAAATCGCGCAGATCAGTATCGCCAGCACGGTCTTTTCGGCGCTGGGCTGCCTGATCGGCGGAGTATTGGGGGACCGATTCGGTCTCAAGAAGATTATTGGAATCTTCTATTTTCTGACCGTCATGCCCACATTGCTGCTTGCGACACAGATTTCGACGCTCGGCCTGCAAAATGTACCGCTGCATGTTTTTTATGGCGTCATCGTTTCTCACGGCCTGTTATTCGGCATGTCTTTCGGCGTCAAGAATGCAGTCTTCATGGGCATGACGAACCCGGCCGTTGCCGCGACACAATTTACGGCATTCATGGCAATGAGCAATCTCGCGATCAGTTTCGCCAACTTCTGGCAGGGCAACGTGGCCGAACAATTCAACTACGCAACGGTCCTTTATCTGGACGCATTACTGGTCATTTTCCCGCTACTGGTCATCCCTTTTCTGAGAAACCGCGAAGACATGATCGAGGCCTCGCTAACCTGAACCGGTCGACCTCTTTGCGCTGACGTCGAGGGCATCCGGTGGTACTTGCGCATAGTGACTAAAGTCCATCGTGAAGCTGCCATCGCCGCCGCTCAGCGACTTCAATCGCGAATGATAATCCTGCAGCTCTTTGAGGGGTGCCTGGCCGGTGATCACGATGCGGTCGTCGGGAAGTGTTTCAGTTCCACGTACCATTCCGCGCATGGAAGAAAGATCTCCGGCGACACCGCCGGCACATCGGCTCGGCACGGTGAACGCGACATCGACGACCGGCTCCATGATGATCGGCCTGGCTTTCTTTATAGCGTTAAGAAACGCTTTCTTGCCGGCCTGAACAAACGCAACTTCCTTGGAGTCGACGGCATGGTGTTTGCCGTCATAAACGGTCACTTTGATGTCCTGCATCGGGTAACCATAGATGGCGCCAGCCTCCATGACCTGGCGAACACCCGTTTCCACTGCCGGAATGTATTGATACGGGATTGAGCCACCGACGACGGCACTTGCGAATTCAAAGCCTTCGCCCGACGGCAGCGGTTCGATACGCAGGTACACTTCGCCGAATTGTCCCGCGCCGCCGGTCTGCTTCTTATGCCGGTGGTGACCTTCCGCCGCGGCGGTAATTGTCTCGCGATAAGCAATTGACGGCAGGGAGGTAACGACCTGCAGATTGTAGCGATCGGATATGTCCTCGAGTACGGTTCTCAAGTGCAGCTCACCGTGTCCACGCAACACGATTTCATTGAGCGCCGCGTTATGCTCCAGATAGAGGGAGGGGTCCTCTGCCTCAGCCGCATGCAACGCATCCGATGTTCTCTGCGCATCCGAGTCTTTGGCGGGCTTGATTGCCAGTCCATACATCGGTCGCGGCAATTCGATCGCCTTCAGGTGAAAATTGTCCTCGTCGTGCGAGTCGTGCAGCACGGCGTCGTAGTGCACTTCGTCAACGCGCGGGATGGCGCAAATATCCCCTGGCAGACCGACCTGTACCTTGCTGTGGTTTTCGCCATTGAGCTTGAGCAGCTGATTGACCTTGATCGGTTTTCGGGCGTCGCCGACAAACAGCTGATTACCCGGTCGAATCGTGCCTTGATGAATGCGGAATATACCCAACCTGCCCTTGAACGGATCGATATTCACCATGAACACATGAGCGATCGCGTGCTTATCGGGATCGGCCGAAATAACCACTTCCTCGACGTCGTCACCCTCACCTTTGAGAAACACCGGAGGGTTGCCTTCAACGGGATTCGGCATTAGCCGTTCAAAGACCTCCAGCAATTCGGGTATGCCGGCGCCTGTGCGCGCCGACACGAAACAAATCGGTATCAAGTGGCCTTCGCGCAACGCCTTTTCGAAAGGATCGTGCAATTGCTCCGGAGCAAGCTCCTGTCCCTGTTCGAGATAGAGCTCCATCAGTTCCTCGTCAACCTCGACGACCTGATCGACAATCTGCGTATGCGCCGCTGCAACGGTACTGAATGCAGTATCCGCGCCGGTGGGTTGGAAGAAACAGTCGACGACGCCGCTGCCTTCGGCAGTCGGCAGATTCATCGGCAGGCACTCGGCACCAAAAGTGTCCTGAATGTCATTCAGCAGGGATTCGAGGTCGAGGTCCTCGGCATCGATCTTGTTCACGATGATTATGCGACAAAGCCGCTGCGATGCAGCGGCTTTCATCATGCGGCGGTCGACCATTTCGATGCCGGCCTGTGCGTTGATCACAATTGCCGCCGTTTCCACCGCCGGAAGAACGGAAAGGGCGCGACCGTAAAAGTCGCGATATCCGGGGGTGTCGATCAGATTGACGTGGATCCCTTTGTGGTCAAAATGGCATACCGAAGAATATTGCGAATGCCCCAGTTCGCGCTCGCGCTTGGTGAAATCCGACACGGTGTCACCACTATCGACGGATCCGCAGGCAGCGATGGCGCCACCGGCATGCAGTAGCGCTTCCGTGAGCTGAGTCTTGCCAGCGTTGCTTGGCCCAACCAGGCACACGTTGCGAATGTCTTCAAGACTATAGGCCATAGCAGTATTCCTCTCAGTCATAGTTTTACAAAAGCATAGCTCAACCAGCGCGATCCTTCACATGGAGGAATCTGCGTATAGGCAGCCGCCACGCCGTCAGATGCGGACTCACAGGCAATTCGGCAGGGGAGTACGGAATTACCGAGGCCCTGCTTCGGCCGATAACAGGGTTCGAGTCTGAGTTGTTCCGCTAGAATACGGTCTCCAAATGCTGTCGGACAAGCGTATTGTGAGTAGAAATCTCATCATCATGGGTGCGGCGGGCCGTGATTTTCATGTCTTCAACTGCTGTTACCGTGGTAATTCGCAATTCAATGTCGTCGCTTTCACGGCAACACAGATTCCGCACATCGAAGATCGTCGTTATCCTGCGTCGCTTGCAGGCTCGCTCTATCCCAACGGTATTCCGATCGTGCCGGAGGAAGAACTCGATGATCTGCTCGAGGCCAACGCCATTAACGAAGTGATCTTCGCCTATTCCGATATTAGCCTCGATTACGTGGATATGCGCCGCAAGCAGGTTGAGGCTCACGGTGTCGGATTCTCGGTTTTCGACATTGACGCGACCATGCTCCCGTCGCGCAAGCCGGTAATTGCAATTACTGCGGTAAGAACCGGGTGTGGCAAAAGCCAGGTTTCTCGTCGAATTACGGATATTTTGAAGGACCTCGGCAAGACGACTGTCGCGATTCGCCATCCAATGCCGTACGGCGATCTCGGCAAGCAGGCCGTGCAGCGCTTCGGCAGCTATGCAGACCTGGAGCGCCACAACTGCACGATCGAGGAACGCGAGGAGTACGAGCCACATCTGCGGAACGGCGTGGTTGTCTATGCCGGTGCGGATTACGCAGCAATACTGGCTCAGGCGGAGCAGGAGGCCGATGTTATCGTCTGGGACGGCGGCAACAACGACACCCCGTTTTACAGACCTGATTTGTGGATCGTCGTCGCGGATCCGCATCGGCCCGGACATGAACTCGAGTATTTTCCCGGCACCGAGAACTTTGCGCGTGCGGATCTGATACTGATCAATAAGGTCGACTGCGCGGACATCGAGGGCATTCGCATCGTCGAGACGAATGCGAAGGCTGTGAATCCCGACGCCATGGTCCTGCGCCGTGAATCGACTCTGGAGGTCCCGAATGCCGAGCTAATCCAGGGCAAGCGCGTATTGGCGATCGAAGACGGGCCGACGACGACGCATGGCGGCATGCCTTTCGGTGCGGGTGTGCTTGCGGCGAGACAGCACGGCGCGGCAGAACTGGTTGATCCCCGGCAATGGGCGGTGGGTGAAATCGCTGAGACCTTCGAGCGTTATCCGGACGTCGGGCCGCTATTGCCGGCGATGGGCTACGGCGAGGCACAGATTCGCGACCTCGAGGCGACGGTTAACGCTGTCGACTGCGATCTCGTGCTGGTGGCGACACCGATCGATCTGACGCGGCTCATAAATATACGAAAACCGCATCTGCGCATCGGCTACAACATGCGCGCAAAAGACGGGGTATTGGCGGCATCCGTCAGCCGAGTGCTTGCTTAAGGAACATCTAACTGCCGCGGGTCCTGCGTTCGCTCCTGCACTGCGTATATCAGCTTATCACCGACTTCCAGCTCCCGTCTGGCAGGACGTCGTTTTCCGCGTCGAGCCGGGATTTTGCGACGTGTAATTTCGACAGCGCCTCATCGAGCGCTCTGGTCGAATCGATTTGCACAAGTTTGCCGGCAAACAGGTTGGCTATCACCTTGAGGTCATCGATTTCCTGAGCACTCCATTCCGGATGGCATGTCGAGTCGGTGAAGACACAAGCGCCTATCGATTTTCCCGCAACCAGCAACGGCACGGTGATGACCGCCTGCACGCCCAGCTGCGTGAGCGACCTGGCATCCTGATTGGCCACGAGAGAAAATTTGCTGACATTCGCGACGCCGATGGGTTCGCCATGCGAGAGTTTCGGCCACATCCACGGAATGTCGTATTGCGACCATGCCGGCCATGGCGAGTCATCGAGCTTGCTCCAGGAATATCGTTCCCTGGCAGGATGACCGCTCTGAGCGAAGCACATTATCGATACCCGACTGGCCTGCACGTAGTGGCCGGCCTGTTGCAGACATCGCTTCATCGCCCTGTCTGTTTCGTCATTGTCTGCCATCAACAGCAGTGATGTAATGCCCGCAACAATCTGGTGAAAATGCATGCGAGTGGCAAGCGCGGCTTTGGTTTCGTGCTCACGGATGACATTGCGTTCTGCACCCCAAAACCGTCGCAGTTCGCCATTGCGAATGACGCCGGAGAGACTGAGCTGCAAAGCACGCGGTTCCCCATCCGGACCTGAGTATTTCAATTCATAATCGACCAGCCGGTATCCCTGTTCAATAAATTCTGTGAACAGGCGCGTATGCGATTCCCGGTCAAGAGCCGAGTCCATTTCGCCAAACCGCATGCCGACAATATCCTGGACAGTTTGCGCTTCGAGCGATTTGGCGAATGCCTGGTTGCATTGGACAAGCACGGCGTCGTAACTTCGGTCAAGCTGATCGTCGATGCTGGACTCAATCGGCAGCGGTGGCGTGAATTCGAAACAATACAAAGAGTCCGGCGTTTGCTCGACAAGAGATCGATAACGCATTTCAGACTCGATGATGGCATCCTGGGCGTTGATAACGCGCGACTCGGCGCGGTGCAGGTGACTCTCGAGCCGTTCCCGGAGATACGCTTCGATGACGACGCCGGTTGAGATCATGGTCAGTGAGACCAGCGAAACGGGCCAGCGGAACAATCGATGGAGTTCCGTCGTCAAGGTTAGGGCTTTGCCGGCAGGCAAGAGCGGCGGCATCACGGTTATGAGCAGCAGATCAGCCAGATGGAACAAGCCGGTCACGGCAACACCGGCAATCATCAGGAATCGACCTGTCCGCGGTATGCGCCATTTTCGAAATATACCGAGAGACCAGGACATCCCGATCATGGCCAGGACAAGGCCAATGACGGTCACGTCCAGGACCAGCATCGTCGTCGTGGCAGGCAAGCTCATACGCACCCGCCAGCGGAATTTCCAAAGCAGACATTCACCAATTGCGTATCGGCAGCAGCGCTGAATTCTGAATGTCTTTTGACTCTAAAGTCAGCCGTCAATCGGGCGATAACAACATAAGTCAAGCCAACAGCACCAGCGTCCATGTCGCATCCAGATCAGCCTCAGGAAACCGGCCGTGCGCTGGTCATCACCAGCGACAACGCGATATCGCGTCGGCTGTCAAAGCTGCTGGAAGCCGAAGGATACGATGCTGTCGACTGCCTCGATCTCGGTCAGGCCAGTGACAGCGCCGCCGATTCCGCACCTGCCTTGATCGTCGTTGACGCAGCGATCGATCCGCAAAACTCATTGGCCGCCTGTCAGGCAATTCGCCAATTGCCGGGGTGTAACTATGTCCCCCTGCTACTGCTCTCGGACGATTGCGACAGTGCTGCAATTCAGCAGGCCTATGAGGAAAATGTAACAGCGGTTGTCGAGAAGCCGATCGATGAACAGGTCTTTAAAAAGCATATTCGGTCGCTGGGCGACACGGGCCGCACCCTGAGTGGTATCCGCGCCCTCAGGACACCGGAGTCGGACGTTTTGCACAGCATGCCTGACGCGTTTTTTGTTGCCGGTAAAGACGGACTGCTGCGGCAATATCTCGGTGGCGCCAATGATGATCCTGTCCTGTCCCCCGAAGATATCGAAGGTCAGTTGATCACTGATGTCTGGCCGGCGGATGTCGCAAAAATCGTACTGCAAAATATCAAGCGTGTGCTCAGGAGTCGCGAGGGCTACGCGTTCGAAGTTGAACTTAGCGGCAATGACATGAGCAATCGCTACGAGGTGCGCCTGCTTGTGCAGGGCCGGGATCGCGTATTGATGATCATGCGAAATATCCCGGACTTGCATGGACGGTCGGGCGGTCCTCAGAACCGTAACGCAGCCGATACCCTGACAGGACTGACCGCCGCCGAAGTATTCAGGACGGATTTTGACACCATGATCGATGACGCGAAGCTGCGCGAACGTGGCATTGCGGTCTTCTGTATCGATATCGATCGCTTCACCCGCATTAATACGACGCTCGGCCGCGCGGTCGGAGACGCGGTATTGAAGGTTACCGCGCAACGCATAGAACGCTGCCTCAGAAGTACCGACCAACTGGCCCGAATAGATGATCCGGATGGTTCCAGCCTGACGAGAATCAGTGGTGATGAGTTCGTCCTCGTGCTGGCAGATATCGAATCGAGGGACGATGTCGACACGGTTGCCGGCCGAGTACGAGAAGCGTTTACCGAGCCGGTTTCCATCGAAGGGCACAAGCTGCAAATCACTCCCAGCATCGGTATTTCACTGTATCCGCTCGACGGCAAGAATGCCGAAGCCCTGCTGAAAAATGCCCGGGTTGCATTGGATGAAGCCAAGGTACTCAGCGTCGATGGTCGCGAGTTTTACTCCGGCACGATGCAGTTCAGGGCGCTGAAGCGGCTTGACGTAAAGAACGAGCTGCGTTGGGCAATCGAGAAAGAACAGCTCGAGCTTCATTACCTGCCGAGAATCGATCTGACAACGGGCCACGTCGCAGGTCTCGAGGCGCTACTGCGCTGGATGCATCCGCTGCGCGGCAGTGTGCCGTTGCAGGAGGTTATTCCGCTGGCTGAGGCGACGGGTTTGATCTACCCGATCGGTGAATGGGTGCTCGCCTCGGCTTGCCAACAGGCGAACGAGTGGTACATCGAGGACCTGAACGTTCCGCCCGTATCGATCAATCTGTCGCAGCAGGAGTTTACCCGTGACGATCTGGCGACACTGATCAGCCTGGCGCTGGAAGACGCCGGACTGCCTTCCAGCCAACTTGAACTCGAGATAACCGAGGCCATGCTGATGCGCAGCAGGCAGGCGGACGTAGCGCTGCGGGAACTGAGCAAGATAGGCGTCGGTATCGTTCTGGACGACTTTGGCCAGGGGCATTCGTCCATCGCGCGATTGACCAGCCTGCCGATAAAGGCGATCAAAATCGATCGAACGTTTATTGACGGGGTGCGTGAACCCGGCCAAAAGCAGGCCATCTGCTCGGCAATCATTGCGATGTCACGCGAGCTTGGCATAACAGTGATCGCAGAGGGCGTGGAGAGCCAGTTGCAGGTCGAATTCCTTCGCGAGCGTGGCTGCGACGCGGTGCAGGGGTTCCTGTACACCGAACCGTTGCGTGCCGAAGAGGTGCCTGCCTTCCTGATTGCGTGCAAGGAAGTGGCTGACGAATCCATGGTCATCAACCTCGACACGGTACGTCATCAAATCGAAATAAAAACAGCAAGTTAAGCGATGTGGACATTCTGCTTTTCCAGAAGGAGCAAGCGAAATGTCCCCACTATTTAACGGCGCCGTTATGTGATTTCCGTCACAGGCACACACGGGCCGACATTCGGCCCGACACCTCCATAAATGCCCGGTCTTTGATCAAATGTTCCCCACATTACAGGAGTACATCGTCATGGACCGCAAAGCAGTATTTACATTCATTGCAATATACGGCCTCGTTGTCGGCATCGGCTTGTTCTCGATGCAGGACATACAGATCGAATCGGCTGTAACTGCCGAAGCGTCTGTGTCATTCATCATCGAGGGCAAGTCGGCTGACGCCGTTTCTGCCGCCGTGGGTTCGGTTGGTGGCGAGATCACGCACGAGCTCGGCATCATCAATGCCGTGGCGGCGGAACTGTCGCCCCGCCAGCTCGATGAACTTCGGGTTCACTCGGCCATTCTGAGAATTACCGAGGATGGCGCGGTCAAGACGGCCGGTGGCACCGCTGGCGGTTCCCCCAGTGCCTACAACCATTTCCCGACATTGGTCGGTGCGGACCAGGTGCAGGCCAATGGCATCATGGGCCGATCGGTGACGGTTGCGGTCCTCGACAGCGGTATGGCTGCCATCGCCGAGTTGCAGAAAGACACGAGCGGCAACGGACGCATGCAGGTTCGCTACAACGCCATCAAGAACCAGGAAGGCAAGCACAATGACAACTACGGTCATGGCACCCACGTCGCCAGCATCATCTGGAATACCGATTACGCCGATGACGGCACGATGCGTCGTAACAGCATCGCCCCTGACGTTCGTGCGATCTCGGTCAAGGCATTTGATGGCCAGGGACATGGTACCTACGCCAACGTAATCCGAGGTCTGGACTGGGTTCTGAACAACCGGGCGCAGTACAACATCCGCGTTCTGAACCTGTCGTTCAGCGCCCCGGCACGCTCGCACTACTGGGATGACCCGATCAACCAGGCGGTGATGCAGCTGTGGCAGGCTGGCGTTGTCGTCGTTGCCTCTGCCGGTAACACAGGACCCGGTGCCATGACCATTGGTGTACCGGGCAACAACCCTTACGTGATTACCGTCGGCGCCATGTCGGATAATTACACACCAGCGGACGGATCCGACGACGTACTCGCATCTTTTTCGTCGGCAGGTCCGACCGTTGAAGGTTTCGTCAAGCCCGAGGTTGTAGCTCCGGGTGGTCACATGGTTTCGCGAAGCCGTCTAACCAGCACCATCGCGACCGAACACCCCGAGTTTCATGATCAGGGCAGTTATTTCACGATGTCGGGCACATCGCAGGCGGCAGCCGTTGTCAGCGGCGTGGCAGCGCTGGTTCTGGACGCCAATCCTGGACTTTCAAACGACGACGTCAAGTGCCGCATCCTGGCCTCGGCACGTCCAGCTGTCGATGACAACGGTCTATTGGCGTACAGCGTGTTCCAGCAGGGAGCCGGCGTGATCGACGCCGTGGAAGCCGTTTACGGAACGGCGTCGGGCTGTGCCAATCGTGGTCTGGATATTAATCTCGATATCACCGGGCAGATCCATTACGGCGGCCGTGCCAATGTCGACGACAACGGCAACTATTACATCATGGGCCTCGAAGGCTACCTTTGGACCGACGGCTACCTGTGGACCGATGGGTACCTCTGGACCGACGGCTACCTCTGGACCGATGGTTACCTGTGGACTGACGCCTACCTCTGGACCGATGGCAGCATCGGCACGAATGGCTATCTCTGGACGGACGGTTATCTGTGGACCGATGGTTACCTCTGGACGGACGGTTACCTCTGGACGGACGGCTACCTCTGGACCGACTCGCTCACCGAGACGGCAAGCGTCAACCACTGGGTAGACCAGGAATAGGACACACTGCACGGAGACCGAAGGCGCCCCTGGAAACAGGGGCGCTTTTTTTTGGACCAAATGTCGTTATTCCTGAGCACTGCATAAAGCATATTGTGAGGCGTGTCGCAGTCTTGGCAAAGATAAATGACGCGGAGTTATATGACGCGCGATAATCGCCCGGATTATTAACCGAATGGACAAGCTAGGGATGGTGGACTCAGTCGCAATTGAAGCGCGCCACGAATCGACGGCAGCTGGCAACATGGTTCTGATGGTATCGAGTGATGGTTCCATTCGTGGGGTACTCGAGACGCCGGGTTCCTTGCGCACCTCACAACGCCTGGCCCTCGATCGAGCATCCATCGACGATGTCTGGCCAGCCGAACTCGCCGAGACAGTGCGTGGCCACATAAAACGCACCCTTCGCAGCCGGAAATTCTACAGCGATGAGGCCGAAAACCCGGCCGACGGCAGAAACTACGAATTCATCTACGTTCCACAGGGACGTGACCGTGTCTTGCTGGTCATTCGTGATATTTCCGAGACAAGCACGAATCTGTCCAGGATTACGCAACTGGCATATACCGACGAGATCACTGCACTGCCGAATCGCGAGTTCTTTCACCATGAGTTGCAGAAGATTGCTGATGTGCAACGCCTCAAGGAGGGCCGGGCGGCGGTTATCTGTATTCATATTGATCAGTTTGACGACGATGGACATGCACTCATTGCAGGTCATGAGGACGATTTCCTGAAGGAACTCGCATCGCGCCTCACGATGCAGCTTCGTGGTATCAATGATTCCGCGCGGACGAATCTCGATCGCTACTCCATTGTGGCGCGAACCGATTTTCGGCAGTTCTCGATTGCTCTGCCGCGTATCGACAGTGGCGAAGACGCGGAGGCGGTTGTAATGCGATTGCTTGGGGCTTTGCGACAGCCGGTAGCCGTTGGCAACCGCACTGTGGTCGCTGCAGCGTACGCCGGAGTTGCGTTGTTTCCCCAGGACGGTACGGATCCCGACGCCCTGTACAAAAACGCGATCTCGGCGATGGAAGATGCCAGAAACAGCAGTGCCGAGCCTTTCAAGTTCCATTCGGGCACCGTGCGGCTTCGTAACCTGCAGCGTCAGGATCTGACCACCGACCTCAGGGTTGCTCTGCAACGTGAGGACTTTACGCTGCGTTACCTGCCCATTGTGGAGGCGGGCACAGGTGCCTTGCATTCGGTCGAGGCTTTGTTGCGCTGGCCCGAAACGATTCTCGGTGCGCGAACGACCCGCAAGATCATAACGATTGCCGAATATACGGGGCTGATCGTCGACATCGGCGAGTGGGTGCTGCGCCGCTCCTGCGAACAACTGCAGCGATGTCGCGATGCGGGTCATATGGATGTTCGTCTGGCCGTGAATTTGTCGGGGCAGGAGTTTTCGCGGGCCAATCTGGCCCGGCAGGTCCGGGCGATACTCGACGAAACCGGTGTCGACCCGGCCGGTCTCGATCTGGAAATCAAGGAGTACATGCTATCGCGTGATGCGATGCAGCAACACGCAATGTGCGACGAATTGAAATCACTTGGTGTCGGCATCACCATCGATGATTATGGCACCGGGGCATGCACGCTGGCACACCTGTCGCGCAGTCGGATCGATGGCATAAAGATCGACAATTCCTTCGTCGCCAACATCGAAACCAGCCAACAGGATCGAGCGGCGTGCACGGCGGCGATCGCGCTGGGTCATGGTTTGGGCCTGCGCGTCATTGCGGAAGGGGTCGAAACGGAGGATCAGGCACAGTTTCTGCGTGAGAATCACTGCGACCTGCTGCAGGGGTTTCTGTTTTGCGAGCCATTGACTGAAGATGAGTTGCTCAAATACCTCGACAATGCGACCCAGACCGGGTCAGACAGACAATACGGATCATGACGGGCACGAAAACAAAACCGGAATCCCGCGGGCCGGAGGGTCAACTCGACCTGACGCAGACGATCAAAAAGCTGTCGATGCCGACGAATCCGGCTAATGATGCTTTCGAGGATGACACTGGTTCGGCCTTGTTACTGTGCCGTGATAATTCCGCGCAAAAGTGGGGCCAGCGCTGGCTCACGCAGGCGGGGCTGAAAACCTGTGTCCCGCCCGATCCCGTCAATGGTCTCGACATTGCGCGCGCCAGGACTCCGGACGTGATCATCGTCGAGGCCGGCCTGCAAGATGCCACAGGGGTTCCTGTTTTCAGCGCACTCGCTGATGCGGCAGACCTCGCTGCGCCGATTATCGTAATGTGCGCGAGCAGCAGGGAAACCGCCGCTGCACTCGAAGCAGAGGTTTTCGATGTCGTTCGCAAACCCTACGAGTGGGAGCTGATCAGTCGCCGGGCGCGGCACGCGTCGCGTCAAATCGCTATGGAAAAACAGTTGGCGGACAGCAGGGACTCGTTGACGAAAGCCCTGACACTTGCCGACGCAGCGCGTCAGCAACTGAGGAGCCGGGAATCTTTCGAGCCCGTCACCGGTCTGCCAAACAAGACGAAGTTCATCGGCCTGTTGAAGCGTGGTATGCACGCGGTTGATCGCGACGGAACAAAGTTGGCGGTGTTCGTCATCGGCTTCACGCGTTTTCGTCTGGTGATAGAGGCAATGGGCCAGGAGAAGGCCGACAACGTGCTCACGCAGATCGGCCACAATCTGGCCGAATGCCTGCGTCATTCGGGTTCGCCGCGCCGGGAAATGAATGGTCTGCGAACCGCAGCAGCCGCCAGCCTGGATCAGTTTCGATTCGGACTGATGCTGACTTGCAGCAATGATGACGAAGAACTGCGAGTACTTCATAACCAGCTGCTCGACACGCTGTCACAACCGATCCAGGTGTCCGGGCAGACTGTTTATCTGTCCGCGTGCCTCGGCGTTGCCCTGTATCCGCAGGATGCCGATGACGCAGACAGTCTGCTACAGCGGGCCGACAATGCAATGCGCGATGCCCAGAGCCGGGGCGGCGGGTTCAAGTATTATTGTGCCGAAACTGACGCAGCCGCAGCGCGGAAGCTGCGTATCGAAAACATGCTGCATGAGGCACTCGACCGCGACGATTTGAAGTTGGTCTACCAGCCAATAACGGCAATGGATGGCAGCCACGTTGTCGCTGCCGAAGCATTACTGCGTTGGCCACAGGAGGATGGCAGTTTTATCCCGCCAACCGAGTTCGTGCCAATCGCAGAAGAATCGGGGTTAATGATTCGAATCGGCGCATACGTCCTGGACGAAGCTTGCCGGCAACTCAAGGCGTGGCATCGGGTCGGCATCGCGTTGCCGCACATCTGCGTCAATGTCGCCAAGGTACAGCTCATCAGTGCCGGCTTCGCTGATTCGATCAAGCGCATTCTCGAACGACACGATCTGGATCCTGCCTGTCTCGAACTCGAGATCAGCGAGCGCGGCGTGCTCTCGGGTGACTACGACGTGATCAGTCAGCTGGTCGAGATCAAGAAACTCGGCATTCGGTTATCCGTGGATGATTTCGGGACCGGCGATTCCGCTATCGCGTACCTCAAGGATTTGCCCATAGATGTACTGAAGATTGACCAATCCTATGTCGCGGGTCTCACGGTAAACCACAAGGACGAGGCCATCACATCCGCCATGGTCGCGCTCGGACAGCGGCTCAATCTCGAGGTCATTGCCGAAGGCGTCGAGACTGCAGAGCAACTGTCTATCCTGAAGAAGCTCGGATGCGACACTTTTCAGGGGTTTCTCGTGTCCAAAGCAGTTGCAGCGGATGCCTTCGCTGCCCTCCTGAAAATGCCGGCAACGCCCTAGTTTCACCGCGATTTAACCAGCTCGTTATGTGACGCAGTTCACAATTGGCCGCCGCCGCCGCGTGCAGCTATCAACGCCTGATCAGCCGGAAAAGTCCTTAATGTCCCCTATAACAAACAGGGAGGTCACGCCATGTCGGGACGACCCGTTGCAGGTGATTTATGACACAGTATTCCAACGAGCCCAGGAAGCAGGGCATGCGATTAGTTGCTTACCTGTTAGTGGCGTTGATCCTGTCAGTCGGTGTGTCGACCGTCGTCTTCGCAGGCACCAGCGATCACCATCCGATGCGCTTCGACCACGTTACGCTTGACGACGGGCTTTCGCAAAGCACCGTTTTATCTGTCCTGCAGGACTCCAGGGGCATGCTCTGGATTGGCACCGAGAACGGCCTTAATCGTTATGACGGTTACGAATTCGAGGTGTTCAGGCGGGAGCGCGGCAATCCGGATTCACTGAGCAGCGACTTCATATTCGACATCGAAGAAGATCGCACCGGCAATCTCTGGATTGCAACCAATGGTGGTGGTCTGGTGAAATTCGATCGCACGACGAATCGCTTTTCGGCATTTCGCCACGATGCCGCGAACAGCGACAGCATCTCGAGCAATATCGTGCGTCGCATACTCATCGACGACAGCGGCGCGATCTGGATCGCTACGCGTGGCGCGGGCCTCGATCGCCTGGATCCAGCCACCGGTGTATTCACGCGCGTCCGGTTTGGCCAGAGCGGCGATGTGCCGGTCAACGTCTACGCACTTTTTCAGGATTCGAACAACAACCTGTGGGCGGGTGGCGATCACGGATTGTCGCGAGTCAATACAAAGACGATCGAAGTCTTCACCTTCACACATGACCCGGACGAAAGCTCGTCGCTGGACGAACACAGCGTTCGTGCGATTGTCGAGGACGCGGACGGCAGCATCTGGGTCGGAAGTGACGGCGGTGGTATCGCCCGTCTCAACGCGAACGGCAGGACTTTTGAACATTTCGTGCATGTACCGGAGGATGCAACAACGATTTCGAGCAATCGTGTGTCAGTGCTGTTCAAGGACAGAGATGGCCGCTTGTGGGCGGGCACCACGCTGGGACTCAACCTCATCGATCATGCGTCCGGCGCGGCGGTTCGGTATGCACACGACAGCGGCGACGCATCGAGTCTCGGTGGCAACGACATTACGACAATCTACGAAGACCGCAGCGGCCTTTTGTGGATCGGCACGAAGACTCAGGGCCTCAATAAGTGGAACCCCCGGACCTGGTCATACGGATTTGAGCCCGCGAAGGAAATCACCGCCAGCGCGGAGCGCCAGCCGAACGTCACGTCTTTTGTCGAAGACGATGCGGGCACACTCTGGGTAGGCACGTTCGGCGACGGGCTGAACGCGATGGATCGTGCGAGTGGCGACATCGTCCGTTACAGAAACGATCCGTCCAGCGCTTACCGAATCGGCGACGATCGCGTGATGAGCCTGATGCAGGACCGCGCGGGCAGGATCTGGGTTGGCACCATGACAGCCGGCATCGATCGCCTTGATCCCAAAACGGGAGAGAACCGCACTTTCAAACACGACCCCGCGGACGAGGCCAGCCTCAGTGCCAACGGCATCATGACAATGTTCGAGGACAGTGCAGGGCGCGTTTGGGTTGGTACCTTCGGCGGCGGCGTCAGCCGCTTCGATCCGGCAACACAGGAATTCACGCGTTTCAATGCTGATCCAGCGAACCCGACATCATTGAGCAGCGACAGAATAACGAGCATCGCGGAAGATCAGACCGGGCAAATCTGGATTGGTACCGAGGGTGGCGGCCTGAATCTGTTCAATCCGACCACGGAAGAGTTTTACCACTTCAGCCACGACCCGGAGGATCCGAAGACGCTGGCGGCAGATACCGTCTACTCGATCAGTGTTGATGTAGCAGGGACAGTTTGGGTCGGCACACACGGTGGCGGTCTCGACCGGGTCGTCGGCAATGTTCGCGAGCCTGCGGAGATCCATTTTGCCAACGTCTCACAGAACGACGGCCTGTCCAACGACGTTGTATACGGCGTGCAATTCGACGATGCCGGCTGGCTGTGGATGAGCACCAATTACGGAATCAGTCGCTTTAACCCCGAGTCCGGAGAAATCAAAAATCTGCATCGCAAAGACGGCCTGCAATCGGAAGAATTCAATTTTGGTGCGCACTATCGTAGTCCGCGAGGCGAGATGTTTTTTGGCGGGCACAACGGTTTCAACGCGTTCAAGCCTGAACAAGTTCAGGCCAATATGACTGTCCCGCTGATTGCACTGACCGGCTTTTTCAACGCGAACGATCCGACCAAGGCGGATTTGCCGGCGGACGACGAAACCGTCGAGATTAGCTGGAAAGATGACAATGTGGCGTTCGAATTCGCGGCTCTCGATTTCGCAGCGCCCGACCAGAATCGGTACATGTACAAGCTCGAGGGATTCGACCGCGACTGGATCGACCTCGGGAATCGACGTCGCGTAACGTATACGGACCTCGACGATGGCCGCTATCTGCTGCGCGTCAAGGCGGCAAACAGTGAAGGCGTCTGGAATGAGGCTGGTTTTGCCATTCCGGTATCGGTGTCCGCCGCGCCGTGGGATACGTGGTGGGCCTATCTCGGGTACGCGGCACTGATCGTGCAACTCGCTGCTTTCCTCTGGCTTGGCCACCGCCGCAAGATTCAGCGCGAAGAAAACTACAGCCGGCGCCTGGAGCGTGAGGTCAATGAGCGTACCGAAAGGCTGCTCGACAAAAACAAGCAACTGCGCCATCTGAATCAGGCATTGCAGGAAAGCAGTCTCAGCGATCCGCTGACGGGGCTGCGCAATCGCCGCTTCGTATTTGAAGAGGTGTCCCGCGACCTCGAGGCGATTCGCCGCAGGGTTGAGGACGAACGCGACGGCACGAATGCCCAGGACAACTCGGAACTCGTGTTCATGATGATTGACATGGATAACTTCAAGCCGATCAATGACACGTATGGCCATGCAGCCGGTGACCAGGTGCTGCTCGATTTCCGCGATCTGCTCCTTGCTACGTGCCGGAAATCCGATTTCGTGATCCGCTGGGGCGGCGACGAGTTCGTCGTGATCTCCAAGCAGGCACGCGCCGGGGAAACCGAGGCACTTGCAGAACGGATTCGGTCCACGATCGCGGAGCACAACTTCGTACTCGGCGACGGGCAGACAGTACGCACGACCTGCTCGATCGGTTTCGCCGCCTATCCGCTGTTCCGCAATCGGGCCGATGATTCCGGTCTTGACCAGATCATTAACCTGGCCGACAGCCTGATGTACGAGGCGAAGCGAGAGCGCAATGCGTGGGTCGGCATGATGGGACCAAGTATCGCAGCGACGAGTTTCGATTTCGACCACGAAGCGCTGGAGCCGACATCACTGCTGTTCCGCGCGCGCCACACGGGCAACCTGAGGCGACATGGCTCAGCGAATGACAACGAGCAGGTACTCAGAACGATCGATGTCGCGGGTTGATCAATGTGACAAATGAGCATCCAGAATTATTTGGGAAGAAGATTATGAGACACCACAACAGGATAGCAATCATCGCCGGTATCGTCCTGCTCGCCGGGCTGGGAATACTGCGCTCGCCCTCTGCCTTGCAGGACGAGTCGACCGCATCCTTCATCGTCCAGGGCAAGAGTCTCGACGCGGTGAAATCGTTGGTGGCGATTCACGGTGGCGAGCTTACGCACGAACTCGGTGTGATTTCAGCGGTGGCCGCGGACCTTACGGCCGGGCAGGTTGCGGATCTGCGTTCGCACAGGGATGTGCGCCGCGTCTACGGCAACGAGACCGTCGAGGTTGCTGCCAAGGGCGGCAAAAGCAGCAGCGGCACCAACTCGTC
>Ga0224512_10000554_pt1 | contig 39067 bp, 30 predicted proteins | sample SF_May12_sed_USG_4_FD_169103 | JGI IMG/M metagenome (GOLD analysis project Ga0224512, IMG submission 169103) | Sediment microbial communities from San Francisco Bay, California, United States - SF_May12_sed_USGS_13 | ecosystem: Environmental > Aquatic > Marine > Sediment | place: USA... | reverse complement strand
AACCCGTCGATTAACTTTAACGATATCGCCCTGCCCCGTATCGCGGGTGAACATGGTGTCGGCCACCCCGCTCCCGGCGACAACGCCAACGAGCGTGCCGCACAGGGTGCCGGGAATGCATCGCACGCCGCCGAGAAGGGAGCGGAGAAAGGGGCAAAGGCGGCAGAGAAAGCGGCGCAGGCAGCTGAACAGGCGGCCGAGGCCGCCGATAACGCGGCGGAGAACGCGGCGGAGGCCGCCGAAAATGCCGCCGAGAATGCCGCGGAAGCCGCTAAGAATAAACGCAACAACTCGGGCCGTAACAAACAATAACCCGATTCCGCAACCGTTAACGCGAGTTGAAACATCCCGATCATCAGGATGTTTCCTTTTTGATCCGATCCCGTGATGCCAGCCATCCTCGAACGAGGATAGCTATTTCCGGCGTTTCGACAATAATCATGGGATGCTTATCCGCATTATTGCCGTTTACCTATGCCTGCTGATCCTGGCCGCCAACGCCCTGGCCGCGCCGTCGGATGATTTCGATGCCGGTGTCCGGTATTTCAAGAATAACAATTACCGGCTGGCCCTCGAGAGCTTCAAGCGCGCGGAAGGCGCGGGCATGCAGAGCGCACAACTGGATTACAATCTTGGTTCGGTATATTACCGGCTGGCGCAATACGAATTCAGTAAACGCTATTTCGAAAAGCTGACCTCCAATAGCGATCTCGCCGCGTTGGCTTACTACAACCTGGGGCTGATCGAACATAAAACGGGCCATGACGACAGGGCCATCGAGCTGTTCGAGAAAAGCAGCACATCGACGCTGGACGCGGCGCTGGTTGCGCTGGCCGAGAAGCAGATCGACACGCTGCGGCGCCTGCAACAGAAGAACTGGTTTGCCTTTGTTTCGGCAAGCTATGGATACGATTCCAACATCACGCTGCTGTCTTCGTCGTCGGCGTCCGACGAGTCGGGATTTTTCCTGCAGACGCTGGCCCTCGCCGACTGGAAATTATCCGGGAATGTCTCCGATGGCCTGCATACTTCGGTGCTTTTTTTATCCAGTGATTACCGCGACAGCAACGATTTCGACGATTATTCATTTACGCTGGGTGGCGAATACCGCGACCATGTCGACGACTGGAAATTCGCCTACGGCCTCGAATGGGAGCAGTCGTCTCTTGCCGGAGAAGAATATCTGACCGGCGCCGGGCTCGTGTTCAAGGCGAAAACCAGCCTCTCGGATAACAGCGAAATCCGGCTACGCCTGAAGTTTGAAGACATTTCCAGCCGCAATGCCCAGTTCGAGTTCCTCGATGGTCAGCGCAGGCAGTTCAAGGCTGCATACCGCCTAAAAACAAAGGCCCGGGAATATCGCTTCGAGTACGAACAGGAGTTCAGTGACAGATCGAATACCGCGACGGAGAGCTTTTCCCCGACCCGGCACGGGCTCGGTTTTCGATACTTCAACGACTACTCGGCGAAATCAAGGTTCGGATTGGGTCTCGATTACAGGGACAGCGATTATCAATCGGTACCCTCGCAGAACAGGCGCGATAAACGTACCCGTCTGAGCCTCGAGAACAGGTACAAAATAGATTCCAGCTGGTCAGTCGATACGGAAATCATCTTTACCGCTAATCAATCCACGGAAAGCGAATCCGAGTACGATAAATACCTGGCGAATATTGCCATCAATGCCCTGTTTTGACGTCGAACCGCGGCGTTGCCGCGCAAGCCGAAGATCCTGAAAACCTGCCATTCCTCGCAGAACGCGAAAAAACACCTTAATGCTTGACTCGAATTTATTTGGGAATATAATCCCAATAAAATAAAACAACCTGATTCACAAACACCAGTCCGAGTCACCGCTGCACCCGGTGACTTCATAAAACACGGGGATCGTCCAGTGCCAGCAATCACCTTGCCACGATTTCGCAAGAACGCAGCAGCGACTGATCCCGGGCATTCGGTTACTGGCCAGGTCGATAAACCCTTCAATCTTATACGTTCCTACGCGATTACCAGCCTGATCGTCATGCTAATCATCGGCGGGCTGGCGGCTACCCTGCTCAGTAGTTACCTTGGCCACAGCCTGATCCGTCGCGACGCCATCGTATCGCAGGCTTTCCTGCAGAGTCTTACCGAGGTCGAGGGCGGTGCGGACCTGTTCAGCGGAGAAAAATCGACCGGCCGGATATCTTCACCGGAGCAGGCCTATGGCCTGCCCGAACTGGTAGATCACATTGCCACCATGCCCGATGTGGTCCGCGCCAATCTCTATTCGAACGAGGGCAAGGTGCTCTGGTCGACCCGGGCGGATCTGATCGGCAGGCATTTTGACGCCAACCACGAACTGGAGGACGCGCTCGCGGGGGCAACCGTGTTCGAACTCAAGGACGTCAAGGAGGAGCACAAGGCCGAGTATGAAGCGTTCGGCACGGGCATTTCTCAACTGGTAGAAAACTACCTTCCGATCCGGGATCTCGGGGATAACAGCGTAGTCGCCGTGGTAGAAATCTATAAAGCACCGCAAACCCTGTTTGATGCAATACGTTCGGCGCGTTTACTGGTCTGGGTCAGTGTCGCGGGCGCCACGCTGTTCCTGTATGCCAGCCTGTTCTGGATCGTCTACCGCGCAAGCCAGCTAATCCGCGCCCAGCAATTGCGCCTGGTGGAATCCGAAACCCTCGTCGCCGTGGGTGAAATGGCCTCCGCAGTCGCCCACAGCATACGCAATCCACTGGCCGCCATCCGCTCCAGCGCCGAGCTGACGGCCGACGGCAGCGACGATTCAATGGTTCGCGAAACCTCGGAAGACATCATCACCGAGATCGACCGGGTCGAACAATGGGTTCGTGAACTGCTGATTTTCTGCCGTCCCGAGGGGTCGACGGAATTCAATACGGCCTACCTGGATCAGATCCTCAATCGCTCCCTGCAGGACTACGAGCACCTGATCAAACGGAATCAGGTAAAGCTTGTCGCAAAGAAAGGTGAACATATCCCTGCCGTCAGGGGCGACCCCGGAATGCTGGGACAGATGTTCAACAGCATTCTCGCCAATGCACTGGAGGCCATGCCCGGGGGCGGGATTCTTACTACCGAAATCCAGGCCGACAAAAAGGACAGGATGATCGAAATATTGATTTCAGACACTGGTCATGGCATCCCCAGGGCGCGCCTCGAAACGATATTCGAAACCTGCCTGACCACCAAGCGTTATGGCCTTGGCATGGGCATGTTACTGGTCAAGCGAGTCGTCGACCGGCACGCCGGCAGCATTTCCCTCAGCAGCCGGGAGGGCGGCGGCACCACCGCCTGCCTGAGATTTCCGCTGCGCTAGTTCGATGCCTGCGAATCCTGCCATTTTGATTGTCGAGGACGAACCGATCCTGGCGAAGAACATGCGCAGATACCTGGAGAATGCGGGCTTCGACGTGCAACTGAGCAATACCGGTAAATCGGCGATGGCGGAACTGGAAAACTATAAACCCGACATCGTGCTGCTCGATTATCGGCTGCCCGATATCGACGGACTCGAACTGCTGGAGAAGATTCAGGCGGTGGACCGCCGTATTCGCACCATCATGATTACCGGCGAGGGTAACGTGCAAATTGCCGTTCGGGCCATGAAGATGGGCGCCCATGACTACCTGGCCAAACCGGTCGTGCTCAAGGAATTGAGCCTGTTGCTGCAAAAGATGGCCGGGCAGGATCGGATGCAGGGGGCGCTCGATTACTTTCACCAGAAGCAGGCCGGCGACAGCGGCCTCGACAAGCTGATCGGTGACTCCAGGGTCATGCTCGACCTGAAACAGCAGATTCGCAAGCTACTCGAGGCGGAGCGAAACCTGGTCGACGGTGTTCCGGCATCGGTCCTCATCAGCGGAGAGACGGGGTCAGGCAAGGAGCTGGTCGCACGCGCCTTTCACTTCGACGGCGCCCGTCAGAACGGCCCCTTCATCGAGCTGAATTGCGCGGCGATTCCGGCGCAGCTGCTGGAAGCGGAACTGTTCGGTTACGAACGCGGCGCGTTTACCGATGCCCGCGAGCGCAAAATCGGGCTGGTGGAGGCCGCCGACGGCGGCACGCTGTTCCTCGATGAAATTGCCGACATGGATATCGCGTTGCAGACCAAACTGCTGAAGATGCTGGAAGATCGCAGCGTGCGACGTATCGGCGGTTTACGCGACAAGCAGGTTGACGTGCGCATCGTCGCGGCAACCAACGGCAACCTGGAGCAATTGATCAAGGAGGGAAAATTCCGCGCGGATCTCTACTATCGCCTGCGCGTGGTGCAGATCAATCTGCCGCCGCTGCGCGATCGGGGCGAGGATATAATTCGTCTGGCCTATCACATCCTGAACCAACATGCGCAGCGTTATCGCAAAGGCCCCATGCAAATCAGCCAGGCCGCGCAGGCGACCCTGGCGGGCTATTCCTGGCCGGGCAACGTGCGCGAACTGGGCAACATGATGGAACAGGTCGTGCTGATGACGAACACCGACCTGCTGGAACCCCATCATCTGCCGCTGAATAAACCGCTCTCGCCCGGAGTCTCGCCTTATCTGATCGCGCAAGGCTCCAGCGAACTGGCGCCCGCCGAAACCTCGACCGAACTCAATATTGCCGAGATGGAAAAACGAATGGTGGCCGAGGCGCTCGAACGCACCCGGGGCAATGTCACCCGAGCGGCCGAACTGCTCGGTTTGAGTCGCGATACGCTGCGTTATCGTATCGAAAAATACCGTATCAGTGTCGGCCACTGAAAGTCCGCGGGGTTTGCAGTGCATTTCATGTTAGCCATTTTTTTCATGATTGTTTTCACGATGCTTCCCTGCGCAAAAAAACTTTTAAAAATAATGTTTTTGCCGGCGGAATTTGGCAAAATTACGCTCAGGTTGTCGAAACCAGGACAGGATCCGGATGGGTCATACGCCCCGGTCAGGGCGGTGATATCACCCGTTTTATGAAAGAATCGGTCGCGTTAGTCATTCAACCGGATTTCTAACCGATTGAAATCAATACGTCATCGAGGAAATTTCGGCGGCTGGCACGGGAAGTGCTTGAGCAAAAATTGAGAGCATGGAGATTTGAAAAGCAATGCAGCCGAAACAATTGCTGGTCGTCGAGGATAACGACATTCTGCGCAAAACGCTGGAGCGCTACCTTGCCCGCCAGGGTGTCAAGGTGACTACCACGCGCACGGTCGCGGGCGCCAGAGACCTGCTCACCAGCCACCGCTTCGATGCTATGCTGGTGGATATCAACCTGCCTGACGATTGCGGCCTTGACCTGGTCGCACCGTCATCCGAATCCGCTGTCCCGGTTGTGGCCATGACGGCAGAGGATCCCACGCGTTATCGACAGCGTGCCTCCGACACTGGCGTAGCGGCATTCCTGGAGAAGCCCTTTGCCCTGATGGCGCTCTACCGAATACTGAAATGTGTTTTCGCCGGGCACCGTTGCCTGCCCTATTGCACGCAATTGCCCCACCTGAAAATCACCCCTACCTGCACTCAACCCTGAAAACCTGACGCGCCCGCGCTGCCCTTTCTACGCGTTCGATGCGGACGCATCGAAATGCCCGGAACACATTCCCCGCGCCAAATTGGGGGATATTTTTTGCGCGCGCGGGTGCTATCCCCCAGCACCTGGGGGATAGCACCAAACCCTGCCTTCGACGGCCTTGCCCAACATCATCACCATCTTAATTTAACGCTTTTAAATCAATAGCTTAAGGTATTTCATGGCTGGCTGGCAGCGTTTGGCACGGTCTCTGCAAAGGATACAAATATGAACCGATAGCAAGCCTTGGAGCAGACCAGGATGTACAGCGACACCATGTCATTACCCGTTTTTCTGAATGACCCCGATACCGGTTCAACTTCCGTGGATAACGTCATCGACGCCCGCGGCAGGATCGCGCCGTCACGTATCGACAATCCACGACACGGTCGTCGCCTGCGGGTGGTGCTCTATTCGCATGACACCATGGGCCTGGGACATATCCGCAGAAACCTGCGACTGGCGCGGGGCCTGAGCGAATCGGAATTGCCCATCGAGGTGCTGCTGATTACCGGGTCCCGGGAGTCTGGCGGCTTTTCCCTGCCGGAAAATGTGGACGTCGTCGTGCTGCCGGCGCTGCACAAGGCTGCAGACGGAAGTTACCGGGCACGCAATCTTGGCATCGGCATGGACGATCTCACGGCGCTGCGCTCGCAGATAGTCTGTTCGACGATACAGTCGTTTCAGCCGGACCTGGCGATCTTCGACAACGTTGCCCGTGGCGTCAATGGCGAACTGGACCAGGCGCTTCGCCATATCCGTGATCACGGCGCCATTCGCTGCGTACTGGGTTTACGCGACATCCTGGACGAGCCGGAAAAGGTCGAGCGCGAGTGGCGCAGGCAACGCAGCCTCGAAACCATTCGGCATTTCTACCACGCCATCTGGGTATACGGTGACGCGCGCGTATACGACCCGAGAAGCGAGTACCGGTTGCCGGCCGACATCGCCGCGATGCTAGAGTTTACCGGCTACCTGGATCGCCGGACGCAACCATCCCGGAGGGTCGAAACCAGTCGCCGTGGCGAGGGCATCGACAGGCCCTTCGGCCTGTGCCTGGTGGGCGGCGGCCAGGACGGCGCGGCACTGGCGCTCGCGTTCGCCGCCGCCAGGCATCCTGAAGGCATGGATGCGGTCATTATCACCGGGCCGCACATCGATCCCGCCGCAATGGAGCGGCTTCAGGTGCTCGCCCGCGAGCGTGCACAGCTCAAGGTCCTGGAATTTGTGCCGGAGCCGACAGAATTTCTGCAGGACGCCGAGTTTGTCGTTTGCATGGGAGGGTATAACACCGTGTGCGAGGTAATATCCTTCGACCGGCCCGCGTTGCTCGTACCGCGCGTGGTGCCGCGACGGGAGCAGTTTATTCGCGCCGAGCGGCTCGAAAATCTCGGTATCGTCGACCTGCTGCACCCGCATAATCTGAGCGCCGATAGCTTGAGCGAGTGGATCGATGGCCTGCCGCGACGCCGCCAGACGAGCGCGCGCAAGCTGATCGACATGGACGGCATGCAGCGTGTCTCGCAATACCTCCTCGACCAGGTGATGCGGCTCGAACAGCCCCTGCAGCCGCGCCGGCGTTGGGCCGAGTCATGAAATCGGCGCACCCAAGGAAACAGCTCATCGATAGTCCACGGGGTGGGTTACTGCGGAAATCGATTCATTATTTCGGTCATCAGCTTCGACCCTTCTGGAAATTACTGCTGCTGGGCTGGTTTTGCATGGTTGCGGTTGCGCTGCTGCAACTGATCAAGCCCTGGCCGATCAAGATGGTCTTCGATGGCCTGCTGGTGCCGGTCGAAAATTTCTGGATCCACGACTACGCGCCGCGACTGGCCGACCGCCCCGATCTGCTGCTGGCAACGATCGCGCTGTCAATTTTTTGCATCGCCGCCCTGGTCGCGCTGTTTGGTTTCGGGCACAGCTATATCTTTAAAAGTGTCGGCCAGCGGGTCCTGGCGGCGATCCGACGCCAGTTCTACGCCCACGTGCAGCGGCTGCCGCATTCGTTTCATGACATCAACCAGTCCGGGGACCTGCTGCTGCGGCTCACCGGCGATATTCGTACCCTGCGCGAAATTCTGGTTTCCTCGATCGTCTTCATTACCGAACGCGGGCTTTTCATGCTGGGGATGCTGGCGGTGATGCTGTGGATGGACTGGCGGCTAGCCCTGGTCTCGATCCTGGTGCTGCCGCCCCTGGCGCTGTGCAGCAGCTTTTTCGCCGGGCGCATTCGCAACGCCAATCGACTGCAGCGCGGTCGGGAGGGCAAACTGGCCAGCTCGATCAATGAACGTATCGGCGCAATCAGGGTGGTGCAGGCTTTCGCGCGCGAATCCTTCGAGGACGAGCGCTACCTGGTCCAGGAAAAAGCCAATCTGGAGGCCGGTCTGCGCGCGGCCTGGCTCGAAACTCACCTGGCGCGTCTGGCCGAGGTGATCCTCGCTTCGGGTACCTGTGCCGTGCTCTGGTACGGGGTCATGCGCGTGCAATCCGGGGCGATCACCGCGGGAGATCTGCTGGTTTTCGTGTCCTATCTCAAGTCGATGCATAAACCCGTGCAGAAGATCGCCGAGATAACCGCCAGGTTTGCCCGTGTCGGCGCCTGCACCGAGCGCATCCTGTCGGTGCTCGAGGTGCAGTCAGAGGTGCAGGATCGTCCGGGCGCCATCGAAGCGCCGGCATTGCAGGGCAGGATAAGCTTCGATTCCGTTTCGTTTGCCTATGGCGGCAGCGCGCCAGTACTGGATCGGGTCAGCTTCGAGATCGGTGCCGGAGAGCACGTGGCGGTGGTCGGCGTGAGCGGCGCCGGCAAGTCTACCCTCGCCAATCTGCTGCTGCGATTTTACGATCCGCTGCAAGGATCAGTGCGCATCGATGGCATCGACCTGCGCGACTACCGCCTGAGTTCGCTGCGTGATCAGATCGCGATCGTGTTGCAGGAGGCGGTGCTGTTTCAGGCCTCGGTGCGCGACAACATCGCCTACGGCCGCGTCGATGCCGACGAGGCAGCGATTCGCAGGGCCGCCGCTATCGCCGATGCGCAATCCTTCATCGAGGCGCTCGAAGACGGTTACGATAGCCTCGTCGGCGAACGCGGCAAGGCGCTTTCGGGCGGACAGCGTCAGCGCATCGCGATCGCGCGCGCGGTGGTGCGCGACGCCCCGATCCTGCTGCTGGATGAGCCGCTCAGCGGACTCGATATCCGCAGCCGGACGGTCGTGCGCGCGGCGCTCGCCAGGCTGCAGCGCGGTCGCAGCACCCTGCACATAACCCACGATTTCGAAAGCGCGGCCACGGCCGACCGGGTATTGCTGCTCGAGCACGGCCGCGTGGCCGGGTTCGACCACCATCTGGCGCTGCTGCAAGGCAACAGCGCGTACCGGAAACTGTGGAGCCTCCGGGACCCGGAAAAATCGGTAGTTCCTCTTCGCGATGTCGCGGTCTAGGGACGGACGCGACGTGGCGCAGGCAAAAACCCAGCTTACCGACCCCCTGCTGCCCTTCCTGTCGCTGGCGCTGGATGGCAATATCCTGCGTCATTTCTGCCAGCGCCTGATTTGCGCCGACTTCGACGCCGCGATCGGCAACTGTCAGGTCACCCGGGTGCGCCTGCGGCGCGCCCGGCGTTGCATTATCCAGTACCGGCTGACGCTGCATCTCGCCGACGGCTCCGAGCAGGACCATTGCCTGGTCGGTTACCAGTACGCGGATCGAAACAAATTCCGCGCCCGCGCCAATCGACTGCGGCGTTCAACGGCCGGCCGTCAGCCCGTCGACGGATTGCTCCCCGGCATCGTCATCGACGAGATCAGCTTACTGTTACAGCGCTTTCCTTTCGACCATCGCCTGCCGTCGCTGTCGGGCTTTTACTTCGATATCGACCGGTTGGTCAAGAATCATCTGGTGCAGCTGCTCGGTAGCAATGACTGGCAACTGGAAAGCCTGGATACGCGGGTGGCGCGCTGGCGGGTCGGCCTGTCCGCGGTGTTGCGTCTTGGACTCGAGCTGAAACGCAGCAACGGGTCGGAGTCCCGCCAGCTCGAACTGTTCGCCAGGCTGGATGGGGCCGCGACCGACACGCGCATCAAATCGCGGCTCGAGCAGGTTCAGTCCGGCGGCAGGCTACCGTTCGACCTCGCGCCAACATTGCTGTCGGTTCCGCAGCAGGGTTTCACCATTCAGGCGGCCGCCGGTGGCCTGTCGCTGGAAACTCTGCTCGTGGAAGGCAGGGCAACAATCGACGACGCCCGGCGTCTCGCCAGCGTGCTGGCGCAGTGGCACGGCAGCGATGAGCCGTTACAAAGCCGTTATACCAGGGAGAAATACGAAGCTGACCTGGCGCGCACGGTGCGCCTGCTCGGCGGCATCGTACCCGCCTGCAGCCTGCGCCTCGAGCGACTGATGCGAAGAATTACCCGGTGCATGAATCACGACCTCTACCGTCCGGCTCACCTCGACCTCAAACCGGAGCACATATTTTTCGAGGCTGATCGAATTACCCTGATCGACGTCGAATCGGCGGCAGATGCGCATCCGATGCTGGATATCGCCATCCTCTACGTGCGGTTGCGCCATGCCGCGACACTCTATGGCCTGCCGGGCTCGGCAGCGCGCTATTTCGCACTGCAGCTCATGAGCGCCTATCACGACCTGGCGCCCGCAGGCTGGTGGCGCAACTTTTCAGTTTGCTATGCCTGGGCCCTGTTAACGCTGGCGCGGCATTTCTTCGTCTGCCAGCAACCCGCCTGGCCCGACTCGATCGAAGGCTTCGTGGGCGAGGCGGAATGCGCGCTAAGCCGGGGCGCGGGCAGCCTGCCGTTCTTACCCGGCGCGAGGCACCGCGGCAAATCGGTCCATCGAGACAGGCCAGGTCAACGCCTTTGGCCCAACCGAGAAATCCTGGCATGAACGTGCTTTATATCTGCCAGGATTACGGCATCCCGGTGCTCGGCAGCAAGGGCTCCTCGGTACACGTGCGCGAGATGATCGCCGCCCTGCACCGGGCGGGGCATGCGGTGGCGCTGCTCGCACCGGCAACGACCGGGACCGTCTGGGCCGAGCCGGCCCGCGTGGATGCGCAGTTCCTGCATATCCCGGCAGGCGAAGAAGCCCTCGACAGCGTGCAGGCGGTCGAGGCCTACTGTGCCGAGCTCGAGATCGACTCCGACCTGGCGCGGGATGTGCGTCGCATCCTCTACGATCGTTACCTGCAGGCAAAGCTGTTGCGCAAATTCTCGAAGTCGCCGCCCGACTTTATTTATGCCCGCGCGGCACTGCACTCGGTTGCGCCGGTTGCCCTCGCGCAGCAGACCGGGAGACCGCTACTGGTCGAGCTCAACGCCCCGCTGGTGGCAGAGAATGTGGCCTATCGCGCGGGCGGTAACGTGAAACTGGCCAGCGCCGCCGAGCGTAAATTGCTGTGCGCCGCCGCTGCGGTCCTGGCGGTTTCGAAACCACTTGCCGAGCATGCCATTGCCTGCGGGGTCAATCCCGAGCGTGTGCATGTCGTGGCCAACGCCGTCGATCCACGGGTATTCTTCCCGGCGCCGAGAGATCCGGACTACCGCGCCGACCTCGGACTCGGCGACGGCCCGGTACTCGGGTTCGTCGGCGGACTGCGGCAATGGCATGGCGTCGAGATCCTGCCGGAGTTACTGCGCAGGCTGGTGTCCAGGTTCCCGACCGCACAACTGGTAATCGCAGGCAGCGGTCCGCTCGAAACCTCGCTTAGACAAAGCCTGGCGAAACTCGGGCTCGGCAACCACGCGCTGTTCACCGGTGCGCTCGAGCACGGCAGCGTGGCGCGCCTGATTCGAGAGTTCGACATCGCGCTGGCCCCCTACCCGCAACTGGATCACTCGTTCTATTTTTCGCCGCTCAAGCTGTTCGAGTACATGGCCTGTGGCGGCGCCGTGGTGGCTGCAGACGTCGGCCAGATCAGCGAGGTAGTCGATCACGGTGCGACCGGTTTGCTTTACCCGGCGGGCAACCTGGATGAGCTGGTTGGCCGTTGCGAAGCGATTTTGCTCGATCCGTCGCTGCAGCAGGCACTGGGGGCTAAAGCGGCAAGCGAGATTCTCGCAAACTTTACCTGGGACCAGAATGCCGCCCGGGTCATCGAAATTGCGCGTGCATCAGGAGACAAATCATGAGATTGAAACGCATTGCTTACATCGTAAACGTGTTTCCGAAGTTTTCGGAAACTTTTATCGCCAACGAGATCGCCGAACTTAAACGCCGCGGGGTGGAGGTAGCCATTTTATCGCGCCGCAACCCGGTCGAATCGCTACGGCACAACGTGGTCAGAGAAAACAACCTGGAGGCGCTGACCTGCTACCGTGAAAGCTCCTTTCTTCCATGCCTGAAAAAATTTCGCCCGCAGCTGATTCATGCACACTTCGCCACGCAACCCACCGAGCTGGCGCGCTGGTTATCGACGACTCTGGGCATTCCGTTTAGTTTGACCGCGCACTGCTACGACATCTACCGCCGGCCGGCAGCCGATTTCGCCGAGCGCTGCCGCGCCGCAAACGCGGTGGTTACCGTTTCCGCGGCCAATGCGCGGTACATGATCGATAACCTGGGGGCGCCTGCCAGCAACCTTTCGATCATTCCCTGCGGCGTCGATACCGAATGGTTCAAACCCAAATCATCCGCCTGCCCGAAACCGCCGCTGCTGGTGTGCGTTTCACGGCTGCAACCGCATAAAAACCTAGCCGTGCTGCTGCGCGCCTGCGCCCTGTTGCGCGACCGCGGCATCTGGTTTCGTTGCGTGGTTCTGGGAGACGGCGATGACCGGCCAGGGCTCGAGGCCCTGCGCGCTTCCCTGGCGCTGGAAGAGGTCGTTCGGCTTCAGGGCATGGCGAGCCAGCAGGAGGTGCGCGCGTGGTGGCGGGAAGCCGCGGTGGGCCTGCTGACCAGTCTTGCGGAGGGAATGCCGGTGAGTTTGATGGAGGCGCTGTCGAGCGGCGTGCCGGTGGTTGCCACGGCGGTCGGCGGGATTCCTGAAATGATCGCAGCGGGAGTCAACGGCTTCGTCGTGCCAGTCAACGACCCGGGCGCCGTCGCCGACTCGATCGCCGACATCTTGTCCAGTCCGGAAATGGCGACTCGAATGAGCCACGCGGCCCGCGAAACGGCGCTGGAGAGATTTTCCCTCGGCCATCAGGTCGACAGTTTGCTGGAACTATGGAACCAGGTATTAAACAGCCGCCACGCGGCCTAGCGGCGCATCGCCGCCCAGTCGTCACGGCACCGGCCGTGGAACATCCGCCAGGTTTCGTCGGGGTGACGGACCCGTTCGCGATTGACGGCGACCCGGCCCTGGAGCATGCCGCCGAGGCGCTCGATCCGGTCGCGGTGGCCCGCGCCTTCGAGCAGGCAAAATTTCCGCTCGAGAATCTCTGCGGCGAACGTCTACGGGCCATTCGCGTGACGCGGCACAAGCCGGGCCGGCGCTGTGTCATCGAGTATGATCTCGCCGCCGCGGGGAAGTCACCCGAAGTGACGCTGATTGGTAAAATACGGCGCCGACGCTCCGGCCGATCGGCATTCGAACTGTCACGCGCATTTACCGTTAACGGCTTTCACGGCGCGGTGGAAGACGGGGTATCCGTGCCGGACGCCGTGGCCTATGTCAAAAAGCTGGGGCTATGGTTGCAGCGCAAGGTGCCGGGCCAGGAGGCAACCGGGTTACTGGTAACGCCGGCGGGTCCGCGCCTCGCGGCAGGCATTGCCGAGGCCGCGTTTAAAATTCATCGCAGCAACGTGCCGGTCAGGCGCATCCACAGGATCGACGACGAAATGGAAATCCTCGAATCCTGCCTGGACCGGGTTGGCCAGGCCTTCCCCGCGTGGAAATTTCGCCTCGAGCGCCTGAAACTGTTTGCCAGGCGGCTCGCGCAGACGCTCGCGGGCCGAGACCTGTGTGGCATTCACCGCGATTTTTATGCAGACCAGATTATCGTCGACGGCGAGCGCCTGTGGCTGCTCGATTTCGATCTCTACTGCCAGGGCGACCCCGCGCTGGATATCGGCAACTTTATCGGTCACGTCACCGAGCTGGGTTTGCGCCGGTACGGTTATCCGCAAGCGCTGGCGGCGGTCGAGCAGGCGATCGAGGATCGCTACGTCGCCCTGGCCGGGGAATCGATGCGACAGCCAATACGGGCGTATGCCCTGCTGACGCTGTTGCGGCATATCTTTATCAGTACGCTGCACGAGTCCCGACAGCACACCACCGAGTGGTTAATCACGCTGTGCGAGCTGCGCCTGGTGGACCTGTTGTGCGATTCTCTCGAATCCAACCGAAACCGTTGAAATACCCGGCCCTGCTGGCGGCCACGTTTCTGGCCTTGCCTGTTTATGCGATTGCAGCCGGTTCCGCGGGCGACTCGAGGTGCTGGAGCATACAGCTGGGTGCGTTTTCCGAAATCGCCAACGCGACGCAACGGCTAGACAGCCTGGGCAGCGCGCAGTGCCGCGTGGTAAGCGCCACGGGACGTCATCGGGTGTTGTGTGAGTGCTTCGACAGTCACGACCTGGCCAGTCAATCGATAGCTCGATGGCAGGTTTCCGACCCCGGGGCATTCGTGATCGATGCAGCGGCATTCGATCGGGTCGGAAACGGTGGAATCCCGTTTCCGGTTTCCGGGCACCGGAATATGACCGTGGCTCGCATCGACCTGCCGCAACCCGGCCTCGATGCGCAGCCCGACCCGCCCCGGATCGACGTTGCCAGCGCCGCCATTAATCCGCGCGGAATCGATTATCTCGATCGGGACGCAGCCGCGGCGCAAAGCGAATTTTCGGATTTAACCGGGGTCGAGAAAGCAAAGGTTCTGCGGCAGCGTCCTTACGAGCGAATCCCGCAAACCGAATTTTCCATCGAACTGTTCGGGCGCCTGTTGACCCTCGGCGGCGAACTATCGCTGGAGACGGAGGCGCGCAGGGATTATGCCCTGGCCACCGAGCCCGATGACCTGGATCGCAATACGCTGGAACTGGAACTGGAATTTTTTTACCCCTTCTCGGATTACAGCGCCGCCTTCGTCGAACTGGAGGGAGTTCATCGAACCGACCGGGAAACCGAGACCGACGAGGACGAAACCGAATCCGACTGGAGTCGGGACGAGATGTGGTACTACAGCGGGGGGTGGTTCGAGGACAGTTTCGGCATTCAGATAGGCAGGCAGAACTTCGCCGATGAGCGCACCTGGTGGTGGGACAGGAATCTGGATGCCGTTCGCCTGCACTACGATACCGCAACCCTGCATCTGGAAGTCGCCATCGCCCGGGAGCTGGCGCGGGTTTCCACGAACCAGGATGGCATCGATCCGGAGGAGGATAAACTCCTGCGCCTGATTTCGACCGCAACCTGGGTGCGTGACAAGGATCACCTCGGCAGTATATTCCTGCTGCTACAAAGCGATGGTTCGAACACCGAGACGGCCGGGACGATCGTCAGGCGGGAAAGCCGCGATAAGGTCGACCTCGACGCCATCTGGATAGGCGCGCGCAGACAGGGCAAATACCGGTTCGAAAACTCGGCCCGGCTGTATTACTGGATCGATCTGGGACTGGTGGCCGGAACCGAAAAAATAATCGATTACGACGCCGTCGATCCGCGCTTCAGCCTGGTAGATTCGGTCAGCGAACGGGATCTGCGCGGCGCCGCACTCGATCTTGGCGGCACCTGGCGGACCGGGCTCGCGGGCGGAATGACCTTTTCTCTGGCGTACGCCGTGGGCAGCGGGGATAGCAACCCTGGCGACGACACCGATACCGCATACCGGCAGTCCGGACTGAACAGGAACGACGACAAGTTTCGAGGAGTCAACGATTTTCACTATTACGGTGACCTGCTGCGCCCCGAGCTTTCGAATATCGCGATTACCACGCTGGGCTGGGGATTCCATTTTTTCCCCGAAAGTTCATTCGATCTGGTCTTCCACAGCTACCGGCAACTCGAAGCAGCGGACGAGATTCGCGGCTCGAGGCTGGATATCGATCCCCTGGGAAACAGCAGACAAATCGGCGCAGAGCTGGACCTGATCGTCGGCATCGAAGAATGGAAGCAGCTGGAAATCGACCTGGTCCTGTCCCGATTCCGGGCGGGTCGAGCCTTCGGCAACCTCGACGGCGAGGTGGCTTCCAGGTTGAGTTTCGAGCTGACCTACAATTTCTAGACCCGGAATCAATCCGTTTTTCGCAGTTCGAAACGGGCAAACCTTCGCGCAATATTATCGATATCACCCGCGTCGAAGGGGAAATTTTCGATCCCACGATAATCCGGCCTCAGGCAGTTATTCTGAACACACTCCTGAACCACGTAATTTTCGACCTGGATATCCGCCAGCTCATGCACCAGGTCCGTCATCCTGTCTCGATCCATCAGCCGCGGATGGACCGTCGTCCGGATTTCGTAATCCACCCCCGATTCGACAACAATGCGGGCGCTCCTCCAGGCATTCTCTCCCGAACTTCTAACGCCGGTAACCTCGGCGTAGTGTTTTTTCGATGCCTTGATATCGAGGCCAACCCAGTCAATCCCTGGTAACAGCTTTTGCAACCGATCGGGGTAGCACCCGGCCGTATGCAGGCCGACCCGGAAACCCATGCGCTTCACCTGCCGCACGGCATCCGTCAATCCCGACTGCAGGGTGGGTTCACCACCGCTGAAAACCACCGCATCGATCAGCCCTCCGCGTTGCTGCAGAAAATCCAGTATCGACACCCACGGGACCGGGATCGACTCTTTTCGATCGAGCAGTTTTGCGTTGTGACAATAATGGCAGCGCCATGGGCATCCCTGCAGAAACAGGACGGTGGCGAGCTGCCGCGGATAATCAATCGTCGTAAACGGCGTAACACCACCTACGACTATCGGATCGGCATCGTTATTTCTTTTCCTGGAAATACTTGCGTTGTTCATGTTCGGCCTGTTTGCCGGGATTGAAAGAGCTTACCGGTCGGTGATACCCCATAACGCGAGTCCAGATCTCGCATCTTGTTCTCTCTTCTTGCTTTAACTTAATGCAGGCTCGTTGACTCATATGCTGGTTCCTCCTGTTGATTCGATCCGACCTGTTTTGCCGCGATCAATTCGTCGTCGCAGCGTGGGCAGAATTCGTGCTCGCCGCTCAGATAGCCGTGATTCGGGCATATCGAAAAAGTCGGGGTCACGGTGATATAGGGCAAATGGAAATGACCGAGAGACCGTTGCACCAGTTTTTTGCAGGCCTCGACACTGGAAATACGCTCGTTCATGTACAAATGCAAAACCGTTCCACCGGTATACTTCATCTGCAATTCATCCTGCATCTGCAGCGCCTCGAACGGGTCACCGGTATAGCCGACCGGCAATTGCGACGAATTGGTGTAATAGGGCTTTTGTGCGGTTCCGGCCTGCAGGATGTCCGCAAATCTCCTGCGGTCTTCGCGCGCCAGTCGGTAGGTGGTTCCCTCGGCCGGGGTCGCCTCCAGGTTGTACATATGGCCGGTTTCCGACTGAAACTCGATCATGCGTTCTCGAATATGATCCAGGAAGCGAATCGCCATGGCTCTTCCCCCCACCGAGGTTATGTCTTCGCGGTCCTGCGAAAAATTACGAATCATTTCGTTGATACCGTTTACGCCGATGGTCGAAAAGTGATTTCGCAATGTTCCGAGGTAGCGCCTGGTATAGGGAAACAGGCCGGCATCCATGTGCCGCTGAATCACTTTTCGTTTGATCTCGAGACTGTTCCTGGCCTTGATCAACAGCTGGTCCAGCGCGGCCAGTAGCGCTGTTTCATTGTCTTTGTGCAGGTAGCCGAGACGTGCGCAGTTTATCGTCACCACGCCAACCGACCCGGTTTGCTCGGCCGAACCGAACAGGCCGTTGCCACGCTTCAGCAGTTCGCGCAGATCCAGCTGCAGGCGGCAGCACATGGAGCGGATCATGTTCGGCTTGAGTTCGGAATTGATGAAATTCTGGAAATAAGGCAGACCGTATTTGGCCGTCATCCCGAATAGCAGATCGGCATTTTCGGAATCCCAGATGAAGTCGTCTGTAATATTGTAGGTTGGAATCGGGAAGGTAAATACCCGGCCCCTGGCGTCTCCTTCGGTCATGACCTCGATATAGGCCCGATTTATCATGTCCATTTCGCGCTGCAATTCGCCGTAGGTAAATTCCTGCTCTTCGCCGGCGATGAGGGGTACCTGCTGATGCAGGTCTTCTGGACAAACCCAGTCAAAGGTAAGGTTGGTAAAGGGCGTTTGTGTTCCCCATCGCGACGGCACGTTGAGGTTGTATATCAATTCCTGGATATGCTGCCGGACCTGTGCGTAATTCAGCCTGTCTTTGCGGATAAAGGGGGCCATATAGGTATCAAACGAGCTGAAGGCCTGGGCTCCGGCCCACTCGTTTTGCAAGGTGCCGAGAAAGTTCACGATCTGACCTACCGCGGAAGACATGTGTCGCGGAGGCCCGGCTTCCACACGGCTATCGACACCATTCAAGCCTTCATTCAGTAGGTTGCGCAGGGACCAGCCGGCACAGTAGCCAGCCAGCATGTCGAGATCGTGGATATGGATGTCGGCATCGCGGTGGGCATTGCCGATCTCCAGGGGATAAACGTGATTCAGCCAGTAATTGGCAATCATCTTCCCGGAAGTATTGAGTATCAGTCCTCCGAGCGAATAACCCTGATTGGCATTGGCCTGCACCCGCCAGTCGGAACGGTCCAGGTATTCATTGATCGATGACGATACATCCACCAGGGTGCGCTGGTCGCGTCTTAAGCGATGATGCTGCTCCCGATAGACGATATAAGCCCGCGCGGTCCTGACATGGTCTGCCGAAATCAGGACTTGCTCGACGATATCCTGGACGGCCTCGACGTCGGGTACTTGCCGATCGGCATAACGATGGCGCAATACCTTGATCACCTGCCGGGTTAAAATGCCGGCCTCGCGATAATCGAATTCCCGTGTCGCCTCACCCGCTTTTCGCAGCGCCTGCCGGATGCGCGTGGCTTCAAACCGGACCTCGCTACCGTCTCGCTTGACGATTCTCGAGGGTAGGGACGAGCGGTTCTGTACTGTGCTCTGGGTCATTTTCCGTCCGAAAGAATTAAAAAGATTTACTAGATATTGTGTTTATTATTTGAACAAGCCACTATATATAGCGTTAACACGAATTTAATTGATCCAGATCAATAACTCATGAAAAGGTACCGACGGTTTATTCACGACATCAAATAACGCTTATCGATACGGCGCCGATTACGCTATTGCGTATGCCTCCCCGAAAGGCAGACGAGTCGCAACCGGGGTTTTCTGGCACACCCGGAGCAGCAGACGCGGATCTCGAACTCACGATTTAGCGCAAGGCAGGCCGTAGCGATTCACAGGCAAGCGGCCGCCACCTGCCATGACGGGATATCGAAGCATGCGACATCGGCGCGTCGGCACTCGAGCGCAGTAAAGAGCTCGGGAAGGAGCTCGCGGTGTTGAACGGGAAAGCCGTTGCGGCGGCGGGCTGCCGGACATTGTCGCTGAAGTGAGCCTGATTGCGGCTATAATCTATAGCGTCTGCGCGGTGCCCCGGGAAAAAGCATGGCCGAACACAAAGATACTCTAGACGCTCTGAACCGGCAGGCTCCCCTGCGCGACAAACTGGTTACGACGCATCGCGGGATGAATGAATTCTTCCCGTTCATCGTGCGTATCGCTATCGCGATCTACGATCCCGAGACCTCCGTCCTCAAGACTTATCTACACAGTAGCGGCAGCGCCAACCCGCTGGACCATTACCAGGCCTCGCTCGACGACGCGCCGTCACTGAAGCAAATTCTGGACAGCGGCCAGCCGCGCGTGATCAACAACATGGTGACCTTCGATGACGGCGGCCACGAACACACGATCCGCATCGGCCGCGAGGGCTATGCCGCGAGTTACACGATGCCGATGTACAACAACGGCGCCTTTTTCGGATTTATATTTTTCAACTCGGACAAGACCGACGTCTTCGTCGAGAGCACGCTGCGCCAGATCGATATTTACGGCCACCTGATTTCGCTGATGGTCATCAATGAACTGACATCGATTCGCATGCTGAACGCGGCCGTCAGGACCGCAGGCAACATATCCCACCTGCGCGACCCGGAGACCGGCAGCCATCTCGACCGCATGTCCCGCTACAGCCGCCTGATCGCGAGCAGTATCGCCGACAAGTACGAGCTCAACGACGACTATATCGATCACATATTCATGTTTTCGCCGCTGCACGATATCGGCAAGATCGGCATTCCGGACAAGATCCTGCTAAAACCGGACCAGCTCGACGACGACGAACGCTCGATCATGGATTCGCATGTCAGCCTCGGCCGCCACATGATCGACGAACTGCTGAAGAATTTCGGTCTCGAACACATCGGCCATATGGACATGCTGCGTAATATCGCCGAGTTTCATCACGAAACGGTCAATGGCAAGGGCTATCCCCGAGGCATCGAGGGGGAAAGTATTCCACTGGAGGCACGCATCGTCGCCGTCGCCGACGTGTTCGATGCGCTCACCAGCGAGCGACCCTACAAGAAAGCATGGTCGAACGAGCACGCCATTGCCGAGCTCAAAAAACTGGCCGGCGAAAAACTCGATCGGGACTGCGTCGAGGCGCTGATACGAAACCTCGACGCAGTCGAGCGCATACAACGCCGCTTCGGAGAGAACGCCTTCGGCTGACAGGGCCAGCGACGATTCAGCGACCGGGCGCTACCGCGCCTCGGCGGCGACAGACCGCCACCACCGATCGAAGGCCTCCGCGTCGAAATCGATGATGCTGCCGAGTTCGCCGCTGCGCTCCTGCCAGATCGGCAATGCCGCCTCGGAAACCGCAATCAACAGGGGAATGCCTGCGGCAATCGCGTGCAGAATTTCGTCATTCAGACCCTTGCCGGACTGCTCCTGTTCGCCGAACTTTTCGACCACGAGCAGCGCCACGCGATCATCGACCGCGCGGCGGATGATGCCGGTGGTTTCGGCCAGCGCGGCGACATCCAGCCCGCACTCGTCTTCATTCCTGACCGGCCGCGTCAGCGGGTAGCGCTGGCCGCTGTCGATATCGACGGCATGTAGCCCGGTGACTTCTCCCCGAGCACCCAAACTCGCCTGTTGCAGAATCCCACCGACGCGAACGCCGCGCTGTTTCAGCCGGTCGACAAAGCGCTGCAACGCCAACCGGTCGGTCGTACGCGGTGTATATACCGCGGCGGCGAAAGCTGTTATGGGTTGCCCGTCGGTCATCTGCCCGAGCGTATCATGAAACGGAGATCGGAGTGGGTACCAGGCTTCATCGCGGAGGCAGGTGCGCAATCCCCGAATACACAACGCGGGCGGGATGCAATCCGGTTAATTCTGCGGCGCCAGATCCCAGCCGAGCGGCAGGCCCTGCGCCGACATCAGCACCTGATCCATGCAATAGAAAAAAGCCAGGGTTACCGCGAACACCAGCAACCATCGCCGGATGAGCGCAATGCCGCCGCTCTTCATCCGCGGTTCCCCTGCCACAACATCGGCCTCACGGTGTAATGCCGATATTTCTTACGCACTCTGCCTTGCATGCCCGTGTCACGGTTTCAACACGATATCCAGCTTGGTATCGGCGCCGGCACCGACTTCGACCTCCTGGGTCGATTCGCCCAGCTTTTCGTGCCAGATCGCGATCTTGTACTTGCCCGGCGGAACGTTCGACATCGTGAAGTTGCCATCCGCGTCCGACAGAACCGTATACGGATTCTCGGCGACCCACCAGGCTCCGCCCATCCACGAGTGGATATCGCACTTGGTGTTGACCAGCCCGGATTTGCGGATCTTCTTGTCGCTCACGGCGAGACTGGAACCCGGCTGTATCTTCTTGTTGATGTTAAATACGCCTTTGCTGATGGTATGGAAGTTATGCCCGACGCCGTCGCTATTCAGGACCGCGCCCGCCATATTCGGCCTGATCACGATGACCCTGGGCGTGAAGGAACATTTCTTCTGATCATAGGTAAATTCCGTCGCCGGCATGTCCCAGTCCTTGCCGGAATCGATATTCTCGATTCTGACGACGACATTCTGGATACCCCCGCCGCCGCTGACGAGCAATTCATCCGACGGACGGTCGCCGCCGCAGGCCTCGACATCTTCGTCGACCTTCAATATCTCGGGGGCGGGGGCGGGACCGTTCAGCGTCACGCGACCGCTGATGCTGCCGCCATCCGTGACGCTGACCACCTTGTACTTGGCGGCGGCTGCGGGACCCGCGGCGAAGACAAACAGGCACCCCGCGATCAGGGTTAGCAAGCGCTGTGATTTCATTGGATACCTCCCGGTTATCTGGTTATCGGGCCCGATTGTTACCCGCCGCAGTGACATCCTGGTGACATCTGGCTCATGCTCGATCGCGCTCGCCGGACGGGTCGGCGCCCGGGCGCCCGCGACGCATGCGCCAGATCAGCAATACGCCGGCGCACATGAATCCGAGCGAAGTTCCGAGCGGGGCCCCGTAAACCAGGTTGTAATCGGTCTCGTGCGGCAGCAGCAGCCAGAACCACGGGGTCTGGGTATGCCTGGAGCCGACTTCGCCGTTGTTCCCTTCCCAGTTAGCGAAGGAGATCGGAATAAACTGACCCTTGCGAAAGACGATATCCCCCGCCTCGTTACCGCTGTCGGCGATACCTCGCGGGCGCTTGAACAAAACCCGCCAGCGCCCTTCCCGCCAGGCACCCGCGGCGAACAGGTCACCCGCGTCCTCGCGCGGCGTCAGCCTCGAATTCGGCCCGGTGGCGTCGAACAGTACTGCACGCGGTTGCAGCTCGGGCTCGACCGAGCCCGCGTTCCAGTACCAGATCGTGGTGTGATGACTCGCATCGCCATGGCGGTAAAGCGGCTTTTCCACCGGCGCGGTGGAGTAGGCACTCTCTTGCGGAAATTGCAGGGCGACCGCGTCGGCAAACATTTCCTCACCCGCATCGGGCATCTGCGACGCCACGGCACCGCCAGGCACACTCTCGGTACGATCGTTGAACTCGAGCAGGAAGGCGATCTCGTTGTCGTTGTATACCGCGCGCACGCTGATCGTATCGTTCAGCGGGGTGAACAGGCGGTCCTGCTTGATGATATTGGGAAACAGTCGGAAGGTGCTTTGCGGCGCTTCGAGCCAGGCCGCGTCATCGACGCTAGCCGGCAGCTCGCCGGGCACTTCCACGCCCCGGATCACGTTACGTTCGCCCGGCCAGGTCGAACCCTCGCGCAAGGAGTAGGTATAGTTGGCGACGTGCCAGCGACCTTCCAGCGGGATCGCATCCTCCTCACCCTCGTCGACCGCCCGGTGCGAAGGCATCGGCGTGCCGCGTATCCCGATCGAAACGCGCCGATAAATGTTGCGAATCGTGGCGTCGCGCTGGGCGTCGTCGGATTGGCCCTCGAAGCCACCGGCGGTCTCGGTCGCACGCCAGGTCCAGGGTTTGGTCAGGTCGCGCGGCCAGATACGATAGCCGAAATCGTCCTCGAGAAATTCGCCGGAGGTCAGGTTGCCGCGCCCCTGCTCGCCGTGGCACTTGCGGCAGTTTTCCTCGAAGACCTCCTTGCCCAACGCGGCCGACTCGGCCGAGTACGGAACCTGGCCCTCGATCGGTTCCTCGTCGGTGATGACCAGGATATCGGGCTTCAGATAACGCCCCTCGTCGTCGAAGGCGTCGTCGGCGGCATCCTCGGGCGCCCAGATCGCGGTGGTATCGAATCTCTTGACCACCTGCACCAGGCCCTCGATCTGCCTGTCGGTGAACAGCCTCGACCACCCGGGCATGCTGGTGGCGATCAGACCGTGCTTGATCGTATCGAACAGGTCGGCGTCGCGCGGCGGGAGGTCCCCGGGCGATGTCTTGTACTTCCACAACCCGAGGGTAAAATCGCGCGGCCGCGGGTAGAGAAAATCGGCCGCGGGGCCATCACCTGCGCCGGTCTCGCCGTGACAGACGGCGCACCGTAGCTGGTAGATTTCGGCGGCCTCCATGTTCGCTCGCTCGGCGACGACGCTGTCTTTCATCCGGCTGACCGCCTTCGAAATATTCGGATCCCACATTCGCGGAACCTGCGAGACATAGTCGAACAGAAACGTAATCACGTTCCAGACTTCTTCCTCGTTCAACATTTCGTGCCAGACCGGCATCGCCGAGTTCCACGGCATGCCGCCCTTGGGCAAACCGGGACCGCCAGTGGTAATGCGCCAGAACAGAAACGACTCCTGCAGTTGCGCGATGGTGCCGACGTCGCTGAAATCGGTCGGCAGCGGATCCAGCGCGCTGGCGAAATGTCCCTTACCATCGAGCTGGTCGCCGTGGCAGTAAAAGCAGTTGTTGTAGTAAATCAGGCTGCCGGCCTGCACCGCCTCGCGGTAACTTTCCCAGGCGCCGGCCTCGTCCTGCTCGAGCTGTTCCAGCACCTGCATGCGCACCGGGTTTTCCAGCGTGGCAAGATCGAAGGTTTTGCCGTATACCTTGATCGATGCCGGCGGTGACGGGTGCACCTGGCGCAGTTCCAGCGGTTTTTCCAGCGATGGCTTGACCGTGTCATAGACCGCGTAACCCGGCAACATCGACGCAATCACGAGCAGAGGCCACCGCAGCAGCGCCCTGTTGTCGTCGCGCAGGGTCGCGACGATCGGCGCCTTGAATTCCCGCCAGCGGTCGTCGTCGCTGGAAAAGTAAAGGAATAGACCGACCAGAACGATGATCGAGTAACTGATCATTAACGAACGCGGCATGAAGGGCGGGAAGGCGAAGGCGAAAATCAGCCAGGCGCCGACCAGTACGAGCACCGCTTGCCAGAAAGCGGGAAGGCGTATTCTCACGGTTGAGATCCGGTCTGCCGTGACAGGAATTCGACCACCAGCTCCAGCTCGGCCAGCGCCATGTTCGGAAACTCGGGCATGATCGGTGGAAATCCCGGCGCGATATCGGCCTTCGGATCAATGATACTACTACGGATCTTGTCAGGCGGGAGACGCGTGCCGACGTCTTTTAGACTAGGACCCACCGGCGAGACGCTTTCGAGGATTGCGTGGCATGCGGCGCAGCCGAACTTGGCGATCGCCTCCTCCGCAGTTTGCGCGAGCGCCGGCGCGGCAGCGGGCCCCGTATCGACGGCGGGAGCCGCATCGGCGCTCGGCAACGCCACGGTGACCGGATTGCCATCCTTTTTCTGCAGGAAAGCAATGATACCGTCGATTTCGATATCGGAGAGCTGAGTCGGCGGCTGGTCGACCGCGGGCATCGGCGACTCGGTGTCATTGCTACCCTTCTTGCCGAACCCCTCGACGACATATGCGCTCGGCTGCTTCATCGACTCGCGCAGGTAACTCTCCGCATCGCCGGCCTTTCCCTGGTAGCGGTCGTCCGCAATGCGTTCGAGTGATACCGCCTGCACGTTGTAGGTCAGCAAATCGGGCGCACGGCCGAGACTATTGTGACACAGGGTACAGGTTCCCTTGCCCTGATAAAGCTTTTCACCCATCTCGACGAAGCTGTCCATGGTCAGTTCCCCGAGATCCATCTCCTCTTCCTCGGGCGCCTCGCCCTTGACCTGCGGCAACACGTAGGTCACCGACGCGAACATCAGAATCATCGCTACGCTGAAACCGACCGCCCTGAACAGCGCGCTCATTTGACACCGCCCGCGAGCGCGACCTCGCCATGGGGCTGCGGCGGCAGCTGTCGTGTGCCGCTCAGGTTGGCAATCCAGAAGATGAACAGCACGAATACCAGGAACAGCAGCGTAATACCGGTGACCATGTTGCCGACCGTGGCCAGCGGCGGGATGAAATTATCCGGCGAGTTATCTTTCATCACCGCGTAAACATGCCAGTGGGTCCGCACCGACGAGCGGATATAACCCATCAGCGCCATCAACCACGTGAACGCGATCGGTAGCGCGAACAGCGCGTATTGCGAGCGGTTCGAAACCTCGCCCCAGTGGACTGGCAGTTTTTTGGCTCCCTTGAACATCAGGGTATCGATGACCACGCCGGACAGGATCACGACCACGGTCGACATGACCTGCAGTACGCTGGAACCGACCTTGTACACGGTATTGGTGAAATAGCCGTAGTAGACCCCGGCGAATACGATATTGGCGCAGGCGACGACGTAGATCGCGATCATCAGCGCATTGCCCCAGTGCTTCCAGCCGACGGTGATCTCCTTGTCCGCCCGGCGGTAAAGCTGAAACGACAGAAAGGTCATTACCAGCATCAGGAAAACCGCGATATTCTTCGCCGGCATGATGCCGAGCGGGCCGAGCACCGGATGGTGGCCACCGCCCAGGCGGGCGAGCTCGCTGCCGCTGTAAATGACGTTGTGCGGCGTCACCCATACCAGGAATCCGAGGATCAGGACCAGCGCGATATACTTGATCATCCAGCGATAGCGCTCGCCACCGTCGGTGCGCGCCATGCCGTTCCAGAGGTAGTAATTGGCCGCCAGCAGGATGGTACAGATCAGCACCGCCTGGATCACGAACAGCCAGGCGAGAATGCCGCCCATTGCCAGTATCCCCATTTGTTGCGAGTAGGCATACACTTCCGCCATCAGCCAGTAGCCCGCGAACGGCAGCGGCAGGAACGCGAGGATCGCGACGAAGTTGGAGGTATACCCCATCCAGTCGTAGTGGGCCCTGTCGGCCGCCGTTTTCGCCGCCAGAAACTTGAAAGCGGCGTAGGCGCCGACCACCGCGCCGCCGAAGGCGATGTTGGCGAGGAAACGATGCAGGTTCAACGGATTCCACAGGGGACCCTTCATGATTTCCCAGAGGTTACCGGTGATCGCGCCGCTGGCCGGGTCGATGCCGGATGGCGCCATCATGAAGGTCGACCACGAGTTGGCCACCACCAGCAACGTGGTGCCGACACCGTTGAGCAGCAATCCCAGCGTCAGGTGTACCCACTTGCGGTTGCCGTAGCGCAACGCATCCCAGCCATAGTAGTAAATATAGAGCAGCATGCTTTCGAGGAAGAACAGCAGCGCGTAAATCAGGACCTGTGAACCGAAGGTCCGCATCATGTACGACATGAATTGCGGATACAGCAGGAACAGGGACAACGCCAGCGTGCCGCCGAACAGCGCCGTGATCGCGTAGGCGGTCAGGCTGACTTTCATGAATTCGTGGGCCATGTCGTCATAGCGATCGTCCCGGGTCTTGAAGCCGATGAATTCGATCACCAGGACGAAGATCGGCACCGCCAGCACCAGGGCACCGAAGAATAAATGCATTTGCGCGAAAATCCAGACGACCCCGCGACTACTGACGCCGATATTGGGATAATCGCCGCGCCTGGGTTTTGGAGCAGGCAGGGCCTCCGCCGCCGCGGGTTCATCGCCGGTTGCGCTGTCGGCCATGGCGGTCTGTGCTTCCGCGGCGTGAGTTGCCGCCGACGCACCGCCGCCAGACACGGCGCCGCCGAGGCCGACGCAAATGATCAGCAGCAGCGGCAGCAGGCGACGCCAGATCGGCGGATTCGATGCAACCAGCGATGCGCTCGATGGATATGCCATAGGTTTTACCCGTGATGCCCGGAGACGCCGCCCGAATCGATCAGCAACCACCAGAAGAAAATCAGTGTCACGACGAGCGTGCCGTAAAACAACCAGGCACCCCAGTTCGCACCTAAGCCGGCGGGGCCAGCCCTGTTAGCGGCCGGTTCCTGCTGATCTGTCATCGCTTGCCCCGACAGATATCGCCCGGATCAATCATCGCCCTTCCCCGGTTTATGTTTCTTGGCCGCCAGCTTTTTACCTTTCTCGATGGTGACGACCTTGTCCGGGTCTACCGGCGCCAGTGTTCCGGGAATACCGCTGACCTGTTGCATGAATTCGGACATTTCCTCCAGGTCGTGGAAATAGGTTTCCTCGCAGCCCTGGATATGCCGGATATGCCCGCGCCATTCCGGATCTGCATCGTCAGCGCGCTCGACCCAGATCCGGGCCACGAACGACTGTATAATTTGCGATCTAACCATCAATGCCAAACCCATTCGACCCTTCTTTCGATATTCCTGAGACGTTAAATCATGCCGCAGTGACAATCTGGTAACACGTCGGCGGGCGCGAGGGCGGGATGTGTCGAAAAATGCGCAGGCCCGGGCCAGGTCAGAGCCCAGGACTCTGTCGCCGTACGGATACGCGTTTATCGGTGGATGCGCGCGCGGCAAAAGTCCGCGTTCGGGATCAGCAGCCGCGCGCCTTGATCCGCGATCGACCTGCCAGCTGCAGGGCAGGTGCGGTCGTCGACTCTCGATTGTGCCGGGCGAGAATCTGCTGGTAGATTTGCTGGGTTTCGGGCATCGGTTCCACACCGAATTCACGGCCCAGTACCTCGCGACATTGGCGATACTGGGCGAGGGCGGAATCGGTCTTGCCGAGCTCGATCAGATATTGCATCAAGGAGCAGTGTAAACTCTCGCGACAGGGATCCTGAACCAGCCCCTTGCGGCAGACCTGCACCGCCTCCGTGTACTCGCTCCGCCGCGCATGGCATTCAGCCTTGCGCGCCAGCATGTCCAGGTAAATTTCGCCGAGGCGCTCTCGCTCTTCCGCGCACCAGTCCGCGTACACGTCCTGCTCCAGGTAATCTCCCCGGTAGAGGTACAGCGCTTCGTCGAAACAGCGCAATGCTTCGTCGCAGCGTCCCTTGCTTTGTAATGCGCGGCCCTCGCTTGCGAGTTTCTCGAAATTTTCCGCGTCCACCCAGACCGCATCCCGCTTGAGCAGGTAAGCGCTGCCGACGGTGCGAATGGTGTCCTTATCCGCGCCGCCTGCGCGCAACTGGGTGCGCAGGTAATACATCGTGACCTTCAGGCGACCCCAGCTTCGCTCCTCGTCCACATCCGGCCACAGGCAATCGAGGATTCGTTCCCGGTGTACCGGGCGACCCACGTGCGTCACCAGAAACTTGAGCAGGGTCACGGCCTGGCGGCGCTTCCATTTTTCGATATCGAGGCTGCGCTCGCTCGCAACCAGGCCAAATTTGCCGAGCATGTAAATCTGCAGCAGGCCATTGGGCGAGGACTGCAATCGTTCGTTTTCCCGATCGCGCAGGAAAATCACGGCGATGATCGAGCCATTGGCCGGACCGGTGTTTTGCTCGGGCATTACCACCGACGAGTAACCGACCGAAATCCAGTTACCGTCCTTGCAGCGCACCCGGCAATTGGGCACCGCGCTGGGATGGCAATCGCGGAAACAGCGAAACACGTCGCAGTTGGGACGGCACAGCGGTTCGCCGCCCGGCAAGACTGCCTGCAGCGCTTCCTCGCAGCGCAGGCCGATGACTTCTTCGGGCGCGTAGCCCAGTAGTTGCTCCGCGGTCCTGTTCCAGGCAACCACATGATGATGGTCATCGATCGCGAAGGCGGCATCCGCCGCTCCGGCGACCATCTGGGAAATCAGCAGCCCTGGCGGATTACGGGTCGGTGGTGCGGTCGAGTCTTCTGACATTTGGATGTGCTCCCTTATTATGATTGTTTTAAAAGTAGAGATGCAGCTCGAGAAAATAGGAGGACGAATTCAGCGACGGATTTTGCGGAATACCCTTATTGTCGCGCGCGCCGGCACGAACCTGGACAAACTGATTCAGAAACGGCTCGTAAACCAGGCTGTAGCGCTCGTTCGCGTTTTCGAAGATGTCCCGGTCCGGATCGTGATACTCGTAGGATAGCTTCAAGTTCTTGCCGCGCGAAATCAGGAAGTTGAATTCGAGAATCGAGACGTACTGTTCGACGGTCTCGTCATCGACGATGTCGGCTTCGAACAGCAGGCCGACCCGCCCGAACTGGGCACCGGCGTAGAGGCCGTAGATCAAGGTTTCCGTCTTGCTGGCATCGGTATTGCTGGAATAGGAAGCACCGAATCGGTAAGTCTTCTGTACGTAGGCGGCCGATGCCGTGATGCGCTTGCTCAGATTGGTTTCGATCGAGGACCCGGTGCCGTTGGTGCCGGCAATCTGCAGGGACCACGGCCCGGGCTCGTAGCCGAACTCGAGCCCGACGTCGGTGGTACCGTAAGTGAATCCGGTGACCGCGCGGGTAAAGGCCGAGTCGTCCTGCAGCCGCAACCCGTAGGGCAGAAAAAATTGACCGACCTTGAGATAATAGGGTTCCTCCGCCAGATCACCCTTCAGTATGCCGACGATCTCGCGCGCGTCGCCGCCGCCCTCGAGGGTCTGGTAGAAGATCACGCGCTCGGGAATCAGGTCGACCTCGAGATAAATATTCTGCTTGCGCTGATTGAAGCTGTCATCCCGGCCCTCGCCCGGGGTATCTACCGCCTCGTAAAATGACCGAAAATCTCCACCGATCGCTATGTAATCGTTCAGCCGGCCGGAAAAGAAACTGCTGGTGGCATCGGTCTTCAGCGGGTTTTCCTCCGCATCCTCGTCATCGCCGAGCGCCGGCAGATAATCCCGCCAGTTCAGAAAATTACTGGACAATCGGGTTTGCACATAGACATTGGCAAAGTCGGTGCGCTTGCCGCCACCGGTCATGTTGACGTGGCATTTGGAGCATTTATAACCTTCCTGAATGGCGAGGTATGGTTCAGCCTGCGCGCTTCCCGGGCCCCATAACAGGGCCGCGAGCAAGCCCAGTGTGACCACCCGGCAGGTTAGCTGAAGTCGAATGAAGCCCTCGGTTTTTATTTTTTTCATGAAACGAATACCTGTTACTGCCGGTGTCTAGTCATCTGGATTCGGCCACTGCGGAGCGCCGTCCAATATCCAGTTACGAATGATGCTTAGCTGTGTCTCGCTCAGGGGCGGATAGCCGAGCGGCATTCTGGGGTCGGGTCGATCTTCGCTGATCCGGGTCCAGAGCTTGCTCGCGGCCAGATCGAAAGGCGTCAGCGTGCTGCCGTCGAACAGACCGTAATAATTCTCCGCGCTGAGCACCAGTCCGCGTGGCGGACATTCGATATCGGCAACGCAACTCGGGTTGGACGGCGTCAGGCTGTGACAGGTCGAGCACAGCCGCAGGCTCTCCTCCCACACGTATGGCCAGGATCCCTCGGGGTGGTCGAAGCCATCCACGGACGCAACCGTTTTCGACGCCGTGGAATCCGCTGCGGGCCGCCCGGCGCCACAACCGGGGCTGCCGTCGCCGATCCAGTCCTTGATATTCTTGATCGCATCCGCTGCCAGCGGCGGGTTGGATAAGGGCATGCGCGCACCGACAATAGATTCGCCGTTCGGACCGGCACCCTCGAGTTTCCATACCAAGTAGCTGCCGGCGGGGTTAGCCGAATCGATCTCTTTTAACGAGGGTATCTCGCCGCTGGCACGGCCGATATTGGAGCAGGTATTGGATTCCGTACTCCAGTTTACCCCGAGCGGCGCGCCGGCGCCGGTATGGCACTGGGTGCAAACACCGCCGAACACATTCGCCTGAACCCAGGCGAGCGTCGCGTTGGGATTACCGCTGGCGCCAGGCAGACTGCCGACATTGCCGCCAGGGCCGGTGTTGCTACTGCTCGCATTGATCAACAGGTTGCCATCCGCGTCGAGTCCCTGGCCATTGCCCGGCCCGCAGGCCGACAGCGACACCAGCAGGGCAACGGCGACCGTCGGCCAGGCAATGTAACAAAGCATGCATTTGCTGACTTTCACCATCGCGTTATTCCCCCCCATCGGCACCGGACTGTTCGTCCAGCGGTGGGTGTCTTACCTGGTTCGGATTCTCCTTGAATAACCAGTAAACCCAGTTCTGCTCGATTTCGAGCGACTGCACGTAGTCGACCAGCTGCCAGCGCTCTTCCTCGCTGAGCTCGTCGAAGGCCGGCATCGGCGTGCCGTTCAGCGCGCTGGTAAAGACGCGGTAGATATCCTGGTCGCGTTTGCCGTTCTTGTAATACGGCAGGGTCAGGTTGGCGGGCCGGATCGGGACTTCCCAGTCATCCACCAGCTCGTCGGCCTGCGGCCCGTCACCCCTGCCGCCCTCGCCGTGGCACTTCACGCAATCCTGGTCGACGAAGAGCTTGCGGCCGGCAGCGATCGACGACAGGCTCGGTTCGAACGGGCGCTCCTCGGGGATCTCGATGAGATCCTCTTCCAGCGGCAGCGAGTCCGGGTCGTTAAAATAGGGATAGAAAGTCTTGATATATTGCACCACGGCGCCGATGTCGGTCTCGGACAGAACGCCCTTCCAGCGCGGCATCTCGGTGCCCGGAACGCCCTCGCGCACGGTGCGCTCGAGGTCCGAGTCCAGCGGCAGCATGCCGCTGACCGTGGTGCGAAACTTGTACGCGCCGCGGCGAAAATTGCGCGGCGCCGGATCGAAGCCGAGCGCCGCCGGTCCCTTGCCGTCGCCCTGCACGCCGTGGCAGGGCGCGCAGGCGCGCAGGTAAATCTTGCGGCCGCGCTCGAGTTCGGTGCGGGACGTCAATCGGTCCACCTCGGCCTTGAGAACTTCGACGATTTCCTCGACCGACTCGTCCTGCCCGCTGCCCGACAGAGGCAGGAGCAACAGCACCCCGGCCAGCAGACCGTTGCGTGTCGCGAGCGCAGCGTTTCGAATTCTCGAATTCACACAATCCTCCTTCGGCGGTGCGCCGCGGTTCGTACCGCGACGCAGCGCCACACTAGCTGTTTTTATGTTCGATCACGGGCACACTTCACCGTCGGGGCAGAATGGTGCGCCATTGAGTATCCAGTTGCTGATAATGTTCAGCTGGGTCGTCGACAGCGGATCCATGCCGAACGGCATGCGTTTGTCGGGATCGGGATCGATAACCCGCTCCCACAGCTTGCTGCCGTCGAGGTTGAACGGCTCGACCTCGTCGTTGTCGACCACGCCGCTGTAATTGTCGGCGGTCAATATCACGTCTTTCGGCGGACAGTCGAACTCGACCCCGCAGCGCTCGCTCGACGGCGTCGCGCTGTGGCACAGCGTGCAAACCTGCAGCGACTCGGTCCAGACGTGCATCCATGAACCTTCCGGGAAGGTCGGCGCGGTCGAGCCGCCCGCGTCGGCGTCGGCCGGATCGCCGAGCGGCGCGCCATCGTCGACCCACTGGGTCAGGACATCGATCAAGGCCTGATCCAGCGGAATGCCGGTGGCGGGCATGCGTACGCCACCGATCGCCTCGCCGGCAGGACCCTGGCCGTTGATCTTCCAGATCATGTAGCTCAGATCGGATCTGCCGGGATTGACCTCGAGCATGCCCGTGGTGCTCGTGTGGCCCTGGGTAACCACCGCGTCGTACTGGTCGGCTTCCCAGGAAAGGCCCGCCGGCGGCGTCGTGCCCTGATGGCAGCCGACGCAGAAGGGCTGCAGGATATTGGCCTGAACGCCGTACCAGGTCGGTACGATCGACGTCGGATCGGTACCGCCGCCCGGATCGCCACCGCCGCCCGGATCGCCACCGCCGCCCGGATCGCCGCCGCCTCCGGGGTCGGCGCCCGTACCGGGAGCACCGGCGGCAATCCATGCAGTGATGCGGTCGATATCGGCCTGATCGAGGAACGGCGGCCCGGAGGCCGGCATGCGCACGGTGCCAGCCGCGATCGGTTCACCGTTCGGGCCCTGGCCGTTGATTTTCCACACCATGTAGCTCTGCTCGGGGTTACCCGGATTTATTTCGCGCATGCCGGGCATCTGGGTGCTCATATATCCGTTGGTAACGATCGTATCGTACTGGTCGCCCTCCCACGAAAGGCCCGCCAGCGGAAATGCACCGCCATGGCAAAATACGCAGCGCGGCTGCAATATATCGGCCTGAATCGTCGCCCAGGTGTCCGCACCGGTGCCCGGATCCCCGCCACCGACCGGGTCGCCGCCACCGGGGTCGCCGCCACCCGGATCGACACCACCCGAATCGGCATCGGCCGGGTCGCCGAGCGGCGCACCGTCCGCGACCCACTGGGTGATTACGTCTATCAATGCCTGCTCGAGCGGAATGCCGGTCGCCGGCATGCGCACGGTGTCGGGAGCGATCGACTCGCCATTCGGACCCTGGCCGTTGATCTTCCAGATCATGTAGCTCAGGTCCGGATTACCCGGATTGACCTCGAGCATGTCGGTAATTTCGGTGCTCATATAGCCGTTGGTGACGATCGTATCGTACTGGTCTACTTCCCACGACAGGCCCGCCAACGGGAACGAACCGCCGTGGCAACCGACGCAGAACGGCTGCAGGATGTTGGCCTGGATGCCATACCAGGTCGGGACGATCGAGCCCGGATCGGCGCCGCCGCCGGGGCCGCCCCCGGCACCGGGATCAGCAGGATTGGGAATCGCCTTCAGCGCGAAGATACTGAATCCATCGATACTGGCGGTTACCGTGCTGTTGACCGTATCGACCGTACCGAGCAACGGAATCCAGTTGCCGCCACTGGCCTCGTGAATGCGCAGGTTATCCTCGGTCAGACCGTCGACCATGGTTGCCGCGTAGGTAATAGCGAGGTCGACGGGCTGGTTGAAGACCAGCCCGTCCGGGCCGAATTCGAATACCGCGCCGGATACAAGGTCCGCCGCGGTCGGAAAATTCCGTGCGTGATCGATGGTGATCGTGGTATCCGCGTCGAGCGCCCCGGCGGGAATCGTCAGCGTTACCGTGATATTTTCGATCGCGGAGCGGTAGACGATGGTATCGCCGTCCTGACCGACCCGAAATTCCTGCAAGGTTACCCGGTCGCCCCCGGCAGGTTCCGGATTGGTTCCGGAATCCATCTCGCACCCGCTGGTTATCAGGAAACCCGCGCCCAGCAGCATCGCGCCGAGCGCTCGCGCGAAACGGTCGATCGAAGAAATATTGCGCCTGATCCTGGCTGGCGTAGTGGTCGTGTCTCCGACGACCGCGCCTGATTCTATTTGTGTCACGGTCTCCTCGTTGTTATTCGCGCGGTAATCACCCGACACCGAAAAACGGTAGCAGCCGGCGTTAACGCACATTTCATGGGATTTAATTCCCAATTCCTTACCAAGGCAAGTGGAAAATACGGGGTAAATTGATCTGCGTCAACTAAACCGCAAAAAAAGACAGATTTTTTTCGGATAGTCATCTAATTGAATACATTTTGGTCACGCCTTTATTCCCCGCGCGGCAAAATTTCGCAACACGACCGGGGGCGATCCGCCGCACGCCACGTCGCCCATTACCCCCGGGCCGGCCTGTTTTCGCGCGCGTTAACCGCATTCCCGTTCCAGGCGGTCGCGCAAGCGCCGCAGGTAGACCTCGGCGGTCTCGTCAGCCTGCGCCGGCAGCAAAAATCCGAGCTTGGCTGCGACGATATAGTCGCGGCGGGGACCGTCCCCGGCAGGCCGGTCCTGTGTCAGAACCGCCGCGAGACGCTGCAGGGCCATTTCTGGCTGTGCGCAATAGCGGGGAATCGAGACCGTCGCCGCGTACCAGCGGCTTGCGAAAAAGATCATCGCCAGCACCGCAAGCACCACCAGCAGCAGGCGCACCGGCCTGAATCCGGTTCCAATCGGTTCGTCTTTTATCCGCATTTCCGTCATCGCCGTACTCACCGCAGCACGCCCGATGCCGGTGCGACGCCAGCCAGAATCGCACCGCCGGCGCGGATCGGAGCCGAGCGTGTTTCCGCTTTTCGTTGCCGCAAAACACGTCGCGCCAGGGATTGCGCGCACAGTATGCGGTCGCGCACCGAAACACCGCCGCGGTAATTGGCCTCGAGGTGCAGGCCCGGCAGTTTCCGCAAGCGCTCGTTTATCCCGCCAAGGCGCGCGCTGTAGTTGCCGTGGTAAAGCGGCAGTCCCTGTCGATGCGACTCGATCCGGACCATTTCAGGGTCCCCATGCGTGCCCAGCAGATCGCGCAGCATCGGCATCACCGCGTCGAGGCAACGTTGCTCGCTCCAGTCGATCGCGGCCGGATTGCGCGCCCCGCCGAGATAGCTGGTCAGCAGTACCCGGTCCGTTGGCGCGTGGTCCGGAAACAGGCTACCGATCCACAGGCAGCCGTTGACTTCGAATCCGCTTTGCCCCGGCAACAGGAAACCACTGCCGTCCAGCGGATGTTGCACCCGGATACGTTCGAAACCCGTATGCACGACCCGGATCGGGGCGTACTCGATACCGCCCAGCAGGTGCGCTAGCTCGGCGTCCTGCTCCCGCAGCAGGTTCGCGGCGGCGGCGGCCGGGGTGCTCAACACCAGTTGCCGGGTAAACACCGTACGATCCTGGCCTCCGCTATGTCCGCGCACCCGCCAGCCACCCGCAACCGGCCAGATTTCGGTTGCGCGCAACTGCCTGCGCACCGTGAATCCGCCATGGCTGGCGAGATGGTCGACGAGAGTTTCCATGCCGCCATGAAAGGTAAATACCTGCGGTCGCGCGGCGCTGCCGCGGTGCAGGCATTTTTTTAGCAGCGCACCTAGCCCCAGGCTACCGTAGCGCTTTTCGAGCGCGACGAGCCGCGGCATGGTCGCCGCCGCTTCGGCACGGTCGACATCGCTCGCCAGCGGACCCGCGATGTAGGGATCGAAAAATTTTTTTACGCACTCCGGGCCCAGCCGACGCGATACGAAATCAGCGACGCTCTCGTGTGGATTCGTGCCGCGCGCCACCAGCGGCTCGGCGAGCAGTCGAAGTTTACCCGCGGTGCTGAGCATCGGTGATTTCAGCAGCGCGGCCATACCCGTCGGTACCTCGGTCAGGCGGCCGGCGTTCACGACATAGCGCCGATCACCGGGTCTGCGCATCAGCTTGTGCGGCGTCAGACCGGCGTCGTCGATAAACTCGTCGACCTCGCTACGAAAATTCATCACCATCGAGGCAGCGCTATCCAGGGTATAACCGTTTTGCCGGGAGCTCTGTATCTTGCCACCGACTCGGCTCGAGCCCTCCCAGAGTTCGACGCTGAGGCCCGCTCGCGACAGGGCATGCGCGATTGCAAGCCCGGAAATACCGCCACCGATAATGACCGCGTCGTGCTCTCTCATGGCCTTTCCGGTAGCGTGTCGATCGCCTGCGCACGGGCAGAATTGAAACGTCGAGGCCCGGCCGCGCCGAAACGCGCCGCGGTCAAATCGGTGAGATGCTGGCAGGTGACCAGGTCGTCACCGAGTTCGGCCACGTAGGCCTCCGCGCGTTTCCTGACCATCGAGCGCAGAAATTCAGGTACGCGGGAAAGCCGTAATTGCGCATCCTCGCTCCAGCCGGGCGCGCGATCGGCCAGGGCGGCAGCCGGCTCCACAACGGGGCGCCCGCTCGGTTGATATTCGCACAGGTCGTCGGCATCCATTAATTCGCCGCCACCGGCAAGCGGCCGCGCCCGGCAACCGCCGCAGATAAGGCGATATTCGCAAGCGCCGCACTTGCCGCCCAGCGCTGGATTTCTCAGGCTTAGGAATTCCGCCGCATTCGACCAGATATCGGAAAATGTCGTGGCGCGAATATTCCCGGCTTCGCGGTCGATATACGGGCAGGCGGTTACGCCGCCCTGGTGGTTGACCCGGGCATAATGAATCCCCGCGATGCAGCCGTCGCTCTCGCGACCGCTGATCCGGTTGAGCTCCGCCTCGGGTTGCAGCTGGTGTGCGATGCGTTTGTAATGCGGGGCGCAGCGTGGTCGCACGATCAGGTCGGGGTGATCCGACTGGGCCTGCACCAGGTTCTCGAGTATCTGTTCGTAACGGTTGCCCGGTAGCGTCGCCAGCGAGTGCGCCCGACCGGTACAGACCAGGAAAAATACGTTGAGCGCGCGCGCGCCGCAGCTCTGCGCGAAATCCATCATCGACGGCAGCTCGTGGGCGTTTTCGTCCGTGACCGAAAAATGCAGCTGAAAATCGACCCGGTGGCGGCGACAACGCTCAATGCCGGCCATGGTCCTGGTCCAGGCGCCGACGCGCCCGCGAAACCGATCATGGTATTCCGGGTCCAGCGAGTCGACGCTGATGCCAAAGCCCAGCACGCCCGCATCGACCAGCGACCGCAGCCGGCGCTCGGTGAGCATCATCGCGTTGGTACCGATCACCACCGGCAGGCCCACAGAGGCGCCGTGCCGCAGTATGGTTTCGAGATCCCGACGCAGCAGTGGCTCGCCGCCGGTCAAGACAACGAGCGTACCGTGATCCAGCGCCGCGATATCGTCCAGCAACGCGATGACCTCGGCGGTACTTAATTCATCATTGTCACCACGGTGCAAAATACCGGCGTCGAGGTAGCAATGCGCGCACTCCAGGTTGCAGCGTCGCGTCAGGTTGATCGCGAGCAGCGACAATTCGGGCGTGGAGTTCGCTTGCACGTCAGCTGTCTCCACGCGGATCGCCCGGTTCGAGATGAAATACGCCACGAGCCTGCCACTCGCGCTTGATCGCGCGCACCGCGCGCTGGTCGACTTGCGTCAATCCCTCGCGACGGGCCCAGGTTTCAATCTCCCTGATCAGCATGCCGCGTACCGCGTCCGGTGCCCGCTCGATGCGGGCGCTTGCGTCGGGGCTCCAGGGTAGCTCGGTTTCGACCGAGTCCGATCCATTCTTGAATACCTTGAGCACGCCCTCGACGAATTCGATATCGATCTGCCGTAACTGGTTTTGCAGCGCAAGGGTTTCGACCGCGCGGCGCGTCAGATTGCGGCAATAACCTGCCGGCACCTGCTGCAGGCGTGCGCTTGCCTGATCGGTCCATGGGGGCGCCTCGGCTTCATTGGTCTCGGCCGGCACCGGGGCAGCCTGCTGCGCGAACGGGCACTTGCCCCGTGACTGACCATTCGGGGAAATTTTCTGATCACCCCTGTTCATTTCTTCGGCCATCGCGGTACGCGCGATTTCCAGCCCGGTTTCGACCAGGTCGAGGGTGACCGTGTCGACATTGTGCAAACGCGCATGACTCTCGATGCGTTGGCGGCAGGCATCGCGCATGAAACCTTCCGGCACGCGAGCAAGGCGGGCCAGCGCGCCGGTCTCCCAATACAGTACTTCCGTATCCCCGGCCTGTTCCGGTCCCGTTGCCAGATCGCGCAGGTGGCGTACATTGTCGAGAAAACTCGCGACATGCGCCGGCGAGACTTCGGCAGCCTGCTCGCTGCGGGCCTTCTTCTCCGCCCTGAGGCGGATGTTGTTCCGCAGCGAGGGATCCTCGATCGCATCGAGCCGGGCCAGTGCCTCGTTACTCCAGGCCAGTCCCAGGTTATTTTCCGCCTGCCTGGATTCGCGCTGATCGTGGGCCGCAACGATTTCCGCCATCGCCTGCTCGGCGCGCCCGGGCATCAGTGTCGCGGTGGCTTCTTCGACAATACGTTCGGTGATCACCGTGTGACCTCGCTCCTGGGCGAACCGCAATATGGCCATGCGCGCCATGTTTTGCACGAAACTCGGCGCGCGCTCGAGCCGCGCCTCGGCTTCATGTGTCCACGATACCGTGACCTCGGCGATACGCTCGATCTGCGGGCGGAATTCGCGCTGTCCGAGCAGCACCGCACAGGGCGCGGCGCGCAACAGATTCTCGGCGTTGCCACCGATATCGAGCCCGTCG